>Ga0302324_100015857_pt1 | contig 15080 bp, 18 predicted proteins | sample Palsa_T0_1_FD_201949 | JGI IMG/M metagenome (GOLD analysis project Ga0302324, IMG submission 201949) | Peat permafrost microbial communities from Stordalen Mire near Abisko, Sweden - Palsa_T0_1 | ecosystem: Environmental > Terrestrial > Soil > Palsa > Peat permafrost | place: Sweden: Abisko...
CTGGCCGCCGTCGATGTCGTAAGTTGCGCCCGTGAGGGCAGTATTGGTCATGATGTGTACCGCCCCTGCGGCAACATCTGCTGGTTGAACCGCCCGCCGGATGGGAAGTTTGGCTCGAAGCTGGCTACCGTTTTCGAGCTCATCGCCCAACAGTGATGCGGATAACTGCGTGTCGACGAATCCGGCAGCGATCCGGTTCACGCGAACAGGTGCCAGCTCAAGCGCCAGATTGGCTGTCAGGGCGGGAACTGCGGCGGCCACCGTCGATGCGATTCCGACGCCAATGGCCGGGCGGCGACTGCCGGTGCCCCCCATAAATATCAAGGTTCCCCCGGCTTTCACCTTATCAGCTGCGTTATCAGCTGCGTTCCGGGCGACTTCGATGAAGGGTGAAACATGCTCGCCCAATCCACGGCGTGCGTGGGCGGAATCCAAGTCGATAAGGCGGCCGTAGTAAGGCCGGCCAGCCGTCACCATAATGTGATCGATTGAGGTCGGCAAGTCCCGGAAGAACTGCTCGACCAGCGCAGGATCCGCGGCGTCGAAGGCGATGGTGCTCAGCACATGGACCTCGCTGCGCGCTGAAGGCGCTCGGCATTGCGACCGGTGAGGGTTAGCTTCGATCTCTCCGCGCTTGCTCTTCGGGCGGTCTCGAGCCCGATGCCAGCGCTTCCGCCGATTACGACAACCGTTTGTCCCAAGAGTTCCGGTTCCCGCTGGATATGAGGGACAGTGGCTGCAGTGTTCATAATTGCTCCGATCGGCCCAGCGGTTCATTAGACCAGAATCGCGATGACGAATCTATTGGACGAACGTACCGACGATGGCCAAAGTGTGGGTTGATCTATGGGCACCCGAGCGGTGCGTACTATTCCCGGGGGCAATGTATCGCCAATACCATCGTCCAATTGATTCGCCGGAGCAGCTCGGGTGTAATCTCTCCATCGCACCCGATTCGGTCGGACGAGCGACATTGTAAAAGCCTGTCAGGGGAAAACGATGAGTATTATCGATAACGCACTGGAAGCAAACCGCAGCTATGCAAAGGATTACGATCCAACGCTGGCAAAGCATCCGGCCCCCCAAAATCGTAGTTGTAACCTGCATGGATCCTCGTCTCTCAGACCTTCCTGCAATCCTGGGTCTGCCGCAAGCCGATATCGACGTTATCCGAACCGGCGGACCCGCAGTAACAGAAGATGTTCTCGCGGAAATTATCGTTTCCAACTTGTACTCGGAAGCAGGGAGATACTGATTCTCAACCACACCGGTTGTGGGTTCACGACATTCACGGATGAGGAACTGAACGCGAAGCTGTCCGCTTCTACGGGTGATACGTCGCCGGCTCCAATGCGCTTCTTCTCCTACAAGGACCCCGAGGAGAATACCCGCGAGCAAATCAAGAAGGTCAGGTCGCATCCGTGGATTGCCAAAGACGTCCCCGTGCGCGGCGTCGTTTTTGATATGGGCACGGGCAGATTGCGCGAAGTGAAAGTACTTGAACAGGAGCGCGCCGCCTGATCCGCAGCCACTTTTCGTTGTTGACCGGCGGTACAATTCTTGCTTACATCTAGGAGCAGTCGGTGCGCATCCCAACAAGAAGTCAAAGCAACCGTTCAAATGAAGACATGGGAAGCGGTCACCGCAAGCTGTACAAGAGATCGCAATGGGAGGGTTTGAAAATCTCCCTCCCGCTCAAGCCAAATGCAACTCGGGCAGACACTGCGCTTGCCTCTAGCCAAGTATTCAAAGAAAGGGTGGCAAATACATGCCAGAAGCGACCTGGAAACCTCACGAGAAACACGGACCGCTGACGACACAGAGCGACTTACCCGACAGCGTCTACGCGTTTCCGAAGCAGCGTAAAGAACCACTGACCGACGCACAACATCTGCGTAACGCGGTCGCACGGTTCGATCAAGTTATCGATGTGTCTGACGCCGATCGTGCTTTAGCGTTCGCGAACATCGAGAAAGCTGCAAACTACTACAACGTCAACCTCGCGGAAACGTCATGGCACGACCTCGGCATCCATCCACAAAAAAAAAGTAGAAGAGGGGCTGCCACCAAAGGCGCAAAGTGAAATGAAATCTACAGGCTGCCCATTTTTATAGGCAAACAGCCTATTTGCCCAACTGCACGGACTCTTGCGCTTTGCCGTCTATGTGCGCTTGGGCAAATTGGAAAGGGGCAAGTCATGGCATTGGCGGTCGCCGGCCGATTGAATAAGCAGGTCGGTGGAGAACTCGGCATCCGTGAGATCACGGTGAAGGCACACCGAGGCCAGGTGATGCAAAAGCTGAAAGCAGGATCTTTCGCCGAGTTGGTGAAAATGGCCGCTAGGCTCCCGGTCGAGGCTGCGATGGAGGCTCAGGCGGCTCCAGTCTCTTGTTCGAGGTGAATCGGGCGAGCGACCCTTTGATCGGAGACTCGGATTCTCCACTCTTTTTTCGCTGCGCCAACTGCAGGGTGCCGGCCGATACCATGGTCCAATAGACTCTCCACCCCACTTCTGGCCTAATAACGAAGAATGCGACGCGCGCATGGGCGTTCCGGCTCATGGCGGGTGATCGGGACATGTGCCCTCTTTCTAGAGGCTCACGAAGAGGAAACGAGTTTGGGCCGGGGTGGGCGCGAGCAGGCAGTCGAAACGCGACAGCGCGACCAATCCCAGTTTTCTTCATCCAACTGTTCATTCAATGCCTTTGTCCAACTCGGAGATGAATCATGAAAGCTATCGTTGTCCACGAATACGGTGGTCCGGAAGTACTGAAGTTCGAGCAGTATCCTGACCCGGTTCCAGGGCCGGGCGAGGTGCTGGTGCGGGTCGCCGCCGCGAGCGTGAATCCGATCGACTACAAGCGGCGTGCTGGATTAACGAAGGATTTTTATCCCATCCATTTCCCGGGCCTCATAGGAGTCGATGTAGCGGGGACTGTGGTCAAGATTGGGCCGGGAGTGGAAGGCTTTTCGGTCGGCGATCAAGTGTTCGCTATGGCGGATGATACGTACGCCGAACTTTGTGTCGTGAATGCGGCGATCTTGGCGAAGGTCCCCAAGGGGCTTGACTTGATCCAGGCGGCGGCGCTGCCGCTGGTGACGACGACCGGCAACCAGCTCCTTTCAGCGACGGGAATCAAAGCGGGCCAGACGGTTATGGTCATAGGTGCTGTAGGAAATGTAGGCCGTTCTGCGGTATTCACTGCGAAGGAACGCGGGGCGACTGTGATCGCGGGGGTTTTGAAGAGGCAGATGGATGAGGCGAAGACTGTCGGCGCGGATCAGGTGGTCGCCACCGACGACGAGACCGCGATTGCGAATCTTCCGTCGCTCGATGCGGTGGCGGATACGGTGGGCGGAAGAACCGCCGAGAAGCTGATCGCCAAGGTCAAGCCGGGAGGCGTGTTCGCTTCGGTTACCGGGGCACCGCAGAACGCCGCGAAATACCCATCTGTAAAGGTGGCGCCAGTATTCTCAAAATTCGACAGGAAAACGCTCCAGTTCATGGCCGAAGCGGTGCGAGATGGCAAGCTGGTAATCCCGATTAGCCAGAAGCTGCCGCTCAGTGAAGCGGCCAAGGCTCAAGCGGCGGCAGAAAAGGGTGGTATCGGAAAGATCTTGCTGGTGGCTTGAACTTCTTTGCCGGACATGCAACGTCTAAAGGAAAATTCGAATGAAAAAAGATCGCCGCGGAATTAATCCCGTTTCGAAACCAAGTGGCGACGGATGTGTGGAATGCCTGGCGTCACCAAAAGGTTGGTGGTTTCATCTCCGTCGGTGTGCGGAGTGTGGGCACATCGGATGCTGTGACAGTTCTCCGAGTCAGCATGCATCAAAGCATGCAGCGGCAACAGGGCATCCGATCATAACCAGCTTTGAGCCGGGTGAGGACTGGTTCTACGATTACGAGAAGAAGGGGATGATCAAAGGTGGGGAATTGCTCGCGCCGCACGCGCACCCCGAAAATCAGCCCGCACCTGGACCCGCAGGAAGAGTGCCAGCCAACTGGGAATCGCTCCTAAACTAACTTCCCGTTATAGGTTAGCCAGCACACGAAACTTTTCCTTTAGACCGCACGCATTTCCGGCCGGATTCTAGATTTATCAACAACAGGGGCACAGGATGAATCTACCTGACGCGCCAACTACACACGAGGGCTTTTTCACAGCACACTTCTTCACCGTGTGCGACCCGGACAAATCGAAGGACTTCTACGTCCGAATTCTTGGCGGGAAAGTGATCAAGCCAGACAATCCCTGCTATATCAAACTGGCTAATACGTGGATCATTCTCAATTCCGGCGGTGGCCCGCCTCTCGACAAGCCTGAGGTCTTTCTTGAACGGATCTGAACAGAGTAAATGGCTTCCTTAATTTGCGTGTCCGACATCTGGACCTGCTACAAACAATGGGGCGACAAAGGAGCGCTCTTTCTTACCGGGCCATTAGACAATCTCGGCTGGGAATGGCGCTGCTACATGCGCGATCCCGACGGCTACCTGATTGAGGTCGGCCAATATACTCAATTCGCTCTCGACTGGTTCAACCATCACAGTGAATTTGGCAAGCGATGAACAAGAGCAGCCCTCGAGGCCTCGAGGCTGCCCAGACTCAGCGCATGAAGAGACTCGCTCCCTGGTGAGGCGCACGACCGAGAGCGGCGATTACACAGGGACCCCGGCGCAGCTGAACTGCCTCGGGCTCTGGTCGGCGGTTCCAGCGTGGCGTCGGGCCCCGCTTCGTACAAGGTTTTTCGAGAACCGCCCGCACAAAGATATAACCGATACCATCGTCTGATTGTTCAAAGCCCGCCCTTCTGCTTTGATGACCCTGTGCTACCGGTTCAATCAGAGTCTGCGTCTCGGAAACGTCTTTGAAGATAACGTTGTAGTCTTTCGGAGGAACATTATGTCAAGCAACACATCAGAAATCGCCATTAAAGCACCGCTCACGTCGAATCCTCTTGATGTCATCCCAGCGGAAATACCATTCGATGTGCCCTATGGGATTCCGATCTCACTAGAGCGAGCTCAGGCCGTTGTTCAAGCTGCCGTGGCAGAGGCCAAGAAGCGGAATTGGAAAATGTACGTGGCAGTAGCCGATTCCGGTGGTAACTTAGTTGCCTTCCAACGAATGGATGGCGCGATGCTCGCCTCCATTCAGATTGCGGAACACAAGGCGCGAGCAGCCGTGACCTTCCGGCGTCCAACGAAGGTCTTCGAGGATGGAATCCAGCTTATGCATCTCAACTATCTGCTCGCGTTCGATGGAGTCATTGCGTCTCGAGGCGGTATTCCGCTGATCGACAAAGGCGTGATTATCGGCGCAATTGGTTGTTCGGGAGGCACGGATTCCCAGGACGAAGTTGTGAGCAAGGCAGGGGCAGCAGTAATTAACAAACTCCCGGCGAGGATCAAATGATATAGACCTTTGAGAAACGGTGGGACGGCCCCGCGACGGTGCGAGGCTAAACCTCGCTCCCTCGCGCGCGATTTGGTCCAAGTGGCACCGGAGCCGATCAGTCCTTCAGGCAACTGGCAAAGCTGGCCGTCACTCGTAATACGCCGGCTACTTCTTGTCGGCGTCGCTCAGGGGCTGATCCTGGTTAATCGAGAGCCGAGCATCTTCCTTCGCGATGATTGCCGCCTTTTTGGTTGCCGTCTTGGCGCTGGCGGCCGCCGTACTTGGCATGCGAATTTCCGGCGCCCCCAATCCGCAAATGAAGTCCGGAGTAGAGCGACTCGATTTGATCGACTGCAACGACGGCAGTGGGCCCGGACGAATCGCGTTGGACACCAAGAGCCAACGTCAGAACCGCTCGACGTTCTCGGACGCTGCTACCTCATCAACCGCACCGGGTGGCTCCTGTCGGACACGGGCATTGATGATGCGGTAGTGGCGGCGATCTATTTTGATATCTGGCCGAACAGCTCGAAGAACTGTTTTTTCGCCTCCCGTGCTCGCGGCCGTATCGGGGAGCAGATACATGAGTTTTGTCTTTCCCGATGGAGTCGCGAAGCGCGTTCGGGCGCCGGCCTATTGCGCGATTTGTCCCAGGTAGTATCCGAGCCGATTTTCGACATCCCCCGGCTTGTGGAAGCCGCGCGCCATCAGCGCCTTGATCCCCTCCTGAGCGGCGGGCCGACCGAGCGAAGCGATGCACGCATCCCACCCGGCGCCGAGCTCGACATCCGGCGGCAGGGTGGTGTTGACGAGGCGCTTGGTCTGAGCGATCGCCCATTTGTCGAACTTAGCGATCCGGGTCGCGAGCGCCTCAACAAACACATCTAGATCGGCGTCGGGCAGCGCGCGATTGATATAGCCGTAGGCTTCGGCCTGGTCCGCTCTGAGGTCTTCCGAGCTCAATAGCACCTCGAGCGCGCGGTTTCGGCCGATCAGTCGGGGAAGCCGAGCCATCGGGCCGCCGCCGGCGACCATCCCCACGCCCACCTCCCATTGCGAGATGATGGCCTTTTCGCGGCTGGCGAAACTCATGTCGCAGGCCAGCGTGATCTCGCTGCCGTTGCCGGTTGCACGGCCGCGGATTAGGGCGATGGAGGCGACCGGCAGGCGGGTCAGGCGCGCGAGAAAGTCGGGCCAAGGTGGCAAGCCTGTGGGACCCTCCGGCAGTGAGGTCAGGTCTTCAAGCTTGGCCTCGAAATCTGAGTGATTTAGGAAGTAGTCGTCGACCGCGCTGTCGAAGACCACGACCCTGACATGCTCATCGGCCTCGAGAGCGTCGATGACCTCCTGAAACTGCTTGACCATTTCGGGGCCCATCACGTTGATCGGCGGGTTGTCGATCGTGACACGCCAATAGGCGGGCGACCGTCGGGCCACGCGAATCTGTGCGGGTTTCGCAGGCGCATTCATCTGTGTGAGCTTGGTAGGTGAGTTCGCTGTTGCCATGGTATTTTCCTCCGTATTTGTTAGCCTCGGAAACCGGTTGATCAAAGCCACAATGTCCGTCGGCCGTTTGTAGTTCGTTCGTCGACAATCTCGAGAACTTAAAGCTTCGATCCAGAACGGTCGCTCGGAGGGCGCAAACCATCCGGCGACGTGCAGCTGTCACCATTCAGCCAGAACAAGATGCGCCGCGCAATTGGACGTTGGTATTGCCCACACTTTCGTATCGACTGCAGTGACTTCATGCCCGGGGCGTACGGCTTTTTCCATTCAGCTAGTCCCAAAAATCGACCCGAGCGAGGGACACTTCCTACGCATACTTGATACGAAGGTATCGTCGACACCATCGTCCAATTGTTTTGCTCCCTCACGTCTGGCTTAATTGCAGCCGTTAGAGATGCACGTTGATCGGGCTCGGAAAACTTTTTCGTGAGGGGGAACACTCCATGTTTGAACTTGTGACGGAATCTGTGGCGTAAGAACGACAAGAACAGAAGATAGAAGCACGCAACGCCCTGCAACGTATTGCCGGATTTACCATAATTGCGACAGCCATGGCAGTGCTCGCCGTCCTCGTCGCCGCGGCCCTCTTCGCGCAGGACCAAGACAAGGACAAGTACTCGCTGAAATCACCGAGCGGAATCGCGTTCTCCGACTTCAGGGGGTACGAGGACTGGTCTGTCGTCTCTTCCGCCCGGACCGACGACATACTCAAGGTGATCGTTGCCAGTCCGACCATGATCAAGGCGTACAAGGCCGGCGTTCCGGGCAACGGCCAGCCTTTCCCGGAGGGCTCCATGATCGCGAAGCTCCAGTGGAAGCAGAAGAAGAGCACGGAGGCCCCCTTCGTCGTTTATGTGCCAGACGTCTTGACCCAGGATTTCGTCATGGAAAAGGACAGCACGAGATTTCCGAAAACTGGCGGGTGGGGATACGCGGTGTTCAACTACGACGCTGCGTCGGACAAGTTCACGCCCGATCCCAAGAGCCTCTCAGACTGCGGGCAAACCTGCCATGTGGCGGTGAAGGCGAAAGGACTACATCTTCCACCCGTACCAGAACCGTTGAACCACTCCGGTAAAATCAGGAGTCGGAACCGAGGGGGAGGTTTTATGACCGCCACTACCGCTACTGCACCATCCGCAGCAATTATCGAGGCCATTAAGCAAAAAGCAAAACGGTTGAGCATTCTTTCGATGATGTCGACAACCATGGCCGGTTCCGGACATCCGACATCCTGCATGTCCGCGGCAGAGCTGGTGGCCGGAACATTTTTCTACGCGATGAAGTTTGATCCGAAGAACCCTAACTCGCCAGGTGGCGATCGTTTTGTCCTCTCCAAGGGCCACGCCGCGCCGGTCCTTTACGCCGCGTTGGCTGAGGCAGGTGTTTTCCCGGAGTCGCGTCTGATGACCTTGCGCGAATTTTCAAGCGAGCTAGAAGGTCATCCGACACCGCGTATCCCCGGTGTCGACGCTGCGACAGGTTCGCTTGGCCAGGGATTATCCGTGGGTTCGGGACTCGCGATCGGCGCGCGCATGGATAAGAGTCCAACCCGTGTCTACGTGCTGATGGGCGACGGCGAAATGGCCGAGGGCCAAGTGTGGGAGGCGGCAGCGTTCGCCGCACACTACAAACTCGATAACCTCACGGTTCTGGCAGACGTGAATGCGTTGGGCCAAAGCGAACCGACAATGTACCGGCACGACATGGAAGTTTACCGCAAGAAATTCGACTCGGAAGGCTGGGCCACAGAAGTCATCGATGGCCACGATGTCGCCGCCGTGCTCGGCGCCCTCGATCACGCCAAGGCGGCGAATGGCCGACCCCAGGCTATCCTCGCGCGGACGATCAAAGGTCACGGAGTAAGCCTCGTCGCCGGCAAGGAGCACTGGCACGGCAAGGTGATTCCGAAGGATCAGCTCGCTACCGCGATCAAGGAAATCGGTCCGGCAATCGACCTGCCCGCTGACCCCGGCAAGTCCTATGCCAGGACGTCTTTGCCCAAACCTCCGAGTTTTCCGGCTCCTGCGCCGCCGGATTACGACCCTTCAAAGCCTGTCGCGACGCGCGAGGCCTACGGATTTGCCCTCAAGCGACTGGGCGCGGTGAATCCGCACATCGTGGCTATTTCGGGCGACGTGAAAAACTCGACTTTCTCGGAAATATTTGGCGACGCCTTCCCGGATCATTTCTATCAGGGCTACATCGCAGAGCAGAATATCGTGAGCGCGGGCGTAGGACTCGCCGCGCGCGGCAAAGTGCCTTTCCTCGATACCTTTGCGTGCTTCCTGACCCGCGCCTATGACCAGGTACGCATGGCAGACATCAGCCGGAGCAACATCAACCTGTGCGGATCGCATTGCGGCGTTTCGATCGGCCAGGACGGTCCATCGCAGATGGCGCTGGAGGATATCGCGATGTTTCGTGCGGTTCATTCCTCGACCGTTCTTTACCCAAGCGATGCCGTCTCCACGGAGAGGCTTACGACAACCATGGCGGGGCGGGCAGGGATCAACTATCTGCGAACGACCCGGCCGAAATTTCCGATCCTCTACTCGAAGGACGAGTTGTTCGCGATCCCTGGATTCAAGGTGCTCCGGCAGAACCCGCAAGATAAAGTAACGGTAATCAGCGCGGGAGTCACCCTACACGAAGCGCTAAAGGCCGCTGATCAGTTGAGGGCAGAAGGCACGGCCGTGCGGGTGATCGACCTTTATTGCATCAAACCCATCGACGGAAAAGAGCTCGCCAAGGAGATTGCTGCCACAGGCGGTCGGTTCGTCACTGTAGAAGATCATTGGGCGGAAGGGGGAATAGGCGAAGCGGTCCTGTCCGCCCTTGCGCAGGCCGGCGTTGCCCCTGCCAAGTCGCAACTCCTCGCGGTGCGGGAGATGCCGCACTCCGGCGAGCCGGATGAACTGCTTGACGCTTTCGGCATTTCGGCAAGACATATTGTGGAGGCGGTGCGCGCAGTTTCATAGCAAGCCTCGCGGAGCACCGAGACGTCCTCGAAAAGGCAAGGAGGAATGGCTGATCCAAGACGGACAAAGCGCATGCAGAAAGTGAATCCAGGAAACCAAAATTCACGTTTGGGAGTGAATCCGGTTGGGGTGAAACGAACGAAAGTCCCATGACTGAACAGCCCAGAAGCGCAGACCGCGTGCGACGGCCCAAGCCACCGACCGATTCTTATGGCGAGGATTGTCATGAACTGGTGCAAAAACTCGCCTACCAGCACTGGGAAAAAAGGGGCAGTCCGCTTGGGTCACCGGAAATCGATTGGTTCGCGGCCGAAAAGGCCATGCGTGCGTACCTTTTCGCGTCAGGAATTGAGCTCGGGCCAGACCGGGATCTGTACTCTTGAGTGGCGTAGCTTTGAATATTGAACACGAACGGTTGCACGATGTAGAAAGCCAAGGCCCATCTTATGAACACCAAACCCGCGGTGCGATCGAGCTCCGCAAGAGTCGTTCCCAACGGCTACGGCGTGGTGCCGTTTATCGGGACGGAAAACGCTTTTTATGAGTGGCAGCTGGTCTGGCACACAGCTGGCACACCGGATTTCCACGGTCCTAGCCGAAAGCTGCAGATTCCGACTGATTCGCAGTCGCTTTGATCACTAAGTCTCAAGCGTTTGATCGCGAGGATACTGGCGCAAGAAATCCTTCCAATTAAGAGGAACCTGGAATTGCTTTCGGTACTCAAATAAAACATTCAGCGGAGGTTTGCTATGAGTGACCCTGTTTATCGGCCTCAGTGGATGATCGTTTTGACGAGCGTAGTCGTTGCCGGAATGTCTGTTGCCAGCGGCGCGAGCTTCCCTGCCTTTTTCGCGGAGCAGCACCCCGCTCTTGCAGGCCGGATGTTGTCTCTCCCGGAAGCTCCCGCGCTCCACGGCATTGTGGATTCAGGTCGTAATGCCGATCTTCGCTGGTCCGACTTTACTCCCTACAAAACAGAGGTTGCCAAACTTTACGAGACGAACGGCTATGCCTTGCTTTGGGTTCAGAGCGGCCGCGTCCGTCCCCAGGGGCTGGCCGTGATCGGGCTCTTACAAAATGCAGCCGCCAAAGGACTCGACCCCGAAGATTACGACGGCTCGCGATGGCAGGGCCGCCTTCTCAAGCTGGGGCAAAAGCCGTCTGAACAAGACTTGGTCTCGTTCGATACAGCGCTCACGGTCTCGACAATGCGCTATATGCGTGCCATCCACTGCGGCCGAGTAAATCCCGAGGAATTCAAGTTTCAGCTTGATGTCGAGGGTCAGCAGCTTCCCTTAGCAGAATTCATTCAGACTCATGTCTTAAATGCGATCGATGCGGCCACCGAAATCCAGAATCTGGAACCGCCCTTCCTGGGATACCGGAAGCTGCTCGCGCTCTTGCCCGTTTATGAAGGATACGCAAACCAAGATGACGGAGAGAAGCTACCCGCGATCACGAAGACTGTGCGGCCCGGCCAACCCTACGCTGGCGTGATCCGCTTGGGGCGGTTTCTTCAGACCATCGGCGACATTCCTGCAGGCGCACAACTGAATCCGAATGCCACCATCTATGACGGTGCGATCGTTGTAGGCGTGAAGCATTACCAGGACAGACATGGGGAAACTCCCACCGGCAACCTTGACGCGCGCACGATTAATGAACTCAATACACCTCCGGCGGTTCGCATTCGCCAGATCAAATTGACGCTCGAACGGTGGCGCTGGCTTCCGCATTCCTTCCCACAACCGCCCGTAGTTGTGAATCTTCCTGAGTATCGTGTGCGCGCGATGAACCCGGATGGCACCGTCGCCTTCTACAGGAACGTTATCATTGGAAAAGCCTACGGCCACAAGTCTCCGATCTTTGAAAAAGAGATCCAATACGTCGTCTTCCGGCCCTACTGGGATGTGACTCCCAGCATTCAGCGGAACGAAATCGTGCCCCACATCGAGAAGGACCCGAACTACATCGCCAAGCACAATTTTGAAGTGGTCACGCCCAAAGGCGAGCTCATAACCGATAATCAAGTGAGCCCGGAGGTTTTAGAAGGCATACGATCGCTTCACCTGATGGTGCGGCAAAAGCCCGGCGAAACGAATTCTCTGGGACTGGTGAAGATCATCTTTCCCAATCCGGATAACGTGTACCTGCATGGCACAGACGCTCCGGAACTGTTCTCGCAGGACGTCCGCGATTTCAGCCACGGATGCATTCGGGTAGAGAAGCCTGAGGATCTCGTTGCCTGGGTATTGCGGAACAATCCTGGCTGGGACTTGGAGCGGGTGAAGGCCACGATGAACGGCCAGAAAAATAATCTTCAGGTGAACCTCCTCACCCGAATTCCGGTTCTGATTGTCTACGGCACGGCTACGGTGAACGAGGAAAATCAGATTCGGTTTTTCGACGACATCTATGGCTATGACGGAGAACTTGATAAAGCCTTGGCCACAGAACATCCATAGGGCGCTGTTCTTTCGATTGGCATCACAAGGCACCGAATCTGGTGCGAACCGCATCTAATAAGGGTGCGCATCTTCGAATACGGTGAAGTGAACCTCTTGCAAGAACGACAGGCATTATCGGCGGCCTTGCGAAGAGCGAGTTGTGGGTTTCGTTTGTCGCTGATTCTTTTTCTGCTATCGGCGACGCTGGGGCATGCCGCAGAATCGACAGTTCCCTCCCCACACGAGTACCGGCTCCGCTTCTATCACACTCACACGGGCGAGCGGCTGGATGTTGTCTATCGTCGCGGTGACCAATACATCCCCGAAGCGCTGGACGAGCTCGACCATTACCTGCGCGACCACCGTACCGGAGACGTGCGCCATTTCGATCCTCGACTCTTCGACCTTCTCTACGACCTGACCGCGTCGTTGGGCGATTCCGGCGGTGAAATCGCTGTGATTTGCGGCTACCGTACACCCCGGAGCAACGAATTCCTGCGCACACGCAACCCGCACACCGGCGTGGCGCAGCACAGCCTGCATATGCAGGCCGAAGCGATCGACATTCGCCTACCTGGGGTCCCGACATCGGAGCTGCGTGATGCAGCGCTGCGGCTGCATCGCGGAGGAGTGGGGTACTATCGCAGCTCGGACTTCGTGCACGTCGACGTAGGGCGTGTGCGCCACTGGTAGTCGCTGCTTAACTCTCCATTCAAACAGGGAGGGCGTTGATTTCGCGAGCCATCGGGCGCCGAGCGACAGTGTCCATCAGTATCCGCCCTCCGTCAACTGCCCTGCTGTAAGGCAGCGAATTTGGGCCAAGCCTCGTGCCATTTGGAGCATAGTTCTAATCGCCTTTCGCAGGCTTCAGTTTTATTGCACCTCGGCGGGAGGTTGCGGATCAGGGAAATCAACCGAGCACTCAGTTCACCCGCGCCGCCGCAGCACCGCTGGTGCTTCCTGCTGGAGCCGCACGGGCACATTTCACTCTTCGAGAGCTGGGCTTCCGAGTCGGGATTCGCGACCTTCGCCCTAACGCGACATCAAACTCACATGACTGAAACTACGATTCTCCGCAAGCCACTTCTGAAGGCAACTCTTCCCAAGAGGCAAGTAACCGCCGTTGATGTTCGCGAGATTACGTTTCAACCCAATCAGCAGACCGGCCGCCATAAGCATCCCTGCCCTGTAATTGGGTACATTGCGGAAGGCTCGGCGGTTTTGCAGGTTGAAGGACAACGCCCTCAGCAGTTACCGACTGGTTCCGCTTTTTACGAACCGGCCGATGTGATCATCACGCGCTTCGACAACGCTTCCGCAACTGCCCCAATGAAGTTCATCGCCCAATATCTCCTCGATGGCGATCAGCCGCTCATCGAAATGCTTTGAGGCGAACCGGGAATCGCTTTGTGTGAGTTTCTAATGATTGAGAAAGGTTCGCGCGACAGTGAAATCGACATGCGGCCTAATACTGAGTCGCGACAAAAGGCCCACCGAAACGCAGCCGGGGAAGGTTCATCGCCACCTGACCTTCAACAAGAAAGAGAGGAGAGGAAAAGGAGCGACCATCCAATACCATCCAATCGCTCACGGGGCGGCGAAATAGGCTAAAATGCTAAGATTCTTGCCTGCCGCTTTCGTCGCTCCAGAAAAGGGGTGTGTCCATGGCTCCAGAAACGCAACAGTCCGAATCCCCATACTGCGTCAGGATCGAGACCGATACCGGCCAGTCCTCTACTGTTCCGATTGCCGTCCTGACTCCGAAGCAGTTGGAAGTCTTTCTTCAGAGTGAGTTCAAGAGGTTGGTGCAAGAAGCAGGCGTAAAGGGCGCTCGTATTCATGTGGAGCGGGCGATAGCCGCTGACTACGAGCAGGTCCTCCGTGAGGTTGCGGCATGCCTGTTCTCTGCGAAGACACGAGCGGCATGACTTCGGCAGCGAGGGATTGCACAAGTGAGCGCTGGGGGGAACTATTTCGACTCGCGGTTGATCAGGCGATTTGTCGCCGACCATCGCGATGCCCGTGTGCCGACGCGCGACTCCGCAGGAGTCCGCAAGATCAGCGCACACGTTCCAGCACACGCCGCCAAGTCTTGCCATCCCCGATCTCCATCCGGTCGCCTTCTAGTTTGAAGGGACGCGGCTGGTGGCTGTCGGTGAAATCCGGCGCTAAGCTGCCCTCGACATGATGTGTCACCACGCGTTTCTCTGGGTCTACAGTGTAGGTGCCGAAGTGTGCGACATAAGCAGTGTAAGCGGCGAGGGCATGTTCGGGTGAGGGCGGCTGGCCGTCAGTGAGCTTCGCCTCCGGAAAAGGCGGCAGGGCCGGTACCTTCATGATCTGAATGTGCACTTGCCCCGGTTACGTCGTAAACGAAGTATCCCCGTGGATGTTCATCCAAACTTGACACTGCCACTTGCCATCCTCATCGAGGTCGGCAATCTTCACCACCCGCCATGTGCCAATCATCGCGTCAAGCACTTTCATTTCGGCGCCTCGAAGTAGTGGTGCAGGTTCACACCTGATTCTAAGAGATAAGGGACCACTGGCTGTTGACTGCAGCCTGCGCTCGAAATCCGGCAAAACTAAATCCGCTAGTTGATCTTCCTCAGTGTTCACTAGTACAGGTACTAGGTGCTGCATGATGCGCGAGGTTCATTTTGCCGTTTTGGTTGTTGTGGCTGGTCTGCTTATGCCTTGCGCTTCGGCAGCCCAAACTTTCGAGCTAGATTCCACAAAGGGATT
>Ga0302324_100015865_pt1 | contig 15076 bp, 11 predicted proteins | sample Palsa_T0_1_FD_201949 | JGI IMG/M metagenome (GOLD analysis project Ga0302324, IMG submission 201949) | Peat permafrost microbial communities from Stordalen Mire near Abisko, Sweden - Palsa_T0_1 | ecosystem: Environmental > Terrestrial > Soil > Palsa > Peat permafrost | place: Sweden: Abisko...
GCCATCCGTCCGATCGCTTCCATCTTCTCGGCTTCCCGCAGATGCTCCTCCAATCGCTTGCGCTCGCTCATGTCCGCCAGCGTCGCGATCAGGAAGCCGGGCTGGCGTCGACGGTCGCGTCCGAACGTCACTCCCGACGACACTCCGAACGACACCGTCAGATGTCCCCAGAGCTCGGAACCGTCTTTACGCCGGAAGCGCTTTTCGATTTCGAACATCTCGCGCTCGCCCCGCATCAGCTCGCCCAGCCGGCGCCTGTCTGACGAAAGCGTGCCGGAACCACTTTTGGGGCCAATCGCGGGGACAGGTTCGGGACCGGCTTCGGGACCAAGTTCGGAAATAGATTCGCCGCCCGGTTCACCATCAAGCTCCACACAGAGTTCTGACGAGTGCGTGGCCGCCAGTTCCTCCCGGCTGTAGCCCAGCATTCTGCTGAGCGCGGGATTCGCTTCCAGAATCCGGCCATCGAGCTGGCAAATCGCCATTCCAATCGCGGCTCCTTCAAACATCGCCTGGAAGCGCAGATCGCGGTCGTAATCGCGCTCCGTCCGGAATTGGGTCATGACATTCACGCCCGTCACCGCTCCTCAGACTCAACGCGTTGATTCCAAGCTGGGAAAAACCAAGCTCAAACTTTTCCGCGAATGAACCGCGCTGACCTGATTGGGGAAGTGTAGTGCGAAACACCATTGCCGCTAAGTGCGAGCCATCACATCAGTTTGTGATGATTCCGGCCCCGATTCGCAGAGCGGCGACGCCGACGCCGGGGTTCCAAGGCGGACGATGGCAGGCCGTGATTCCAACCCCCTGAAGCTCGTTCCCGCGAGCAGGAAGGATGCTTAGGGGTTTTTCGACTGCGCGGCTGCTTCGCTTCGCGCAGCACCCACTTCGCTCAAGACGACATTTTGTATGGAACTGGGCGGACGAATGGGCCGTCCCTACGTGGGCATGGTTATTTATAATCAGTTGCTTGCAGTCTTTAGCTTTTCACTGGGCGCCAGCCACGATCATCATGGTGATAATCGGGTAAACTGGTCTACTCTCCTTAGTCTTCCAGAGGGTCTTCACGACCCCGGCGTGGCGGAAGGTGGTTGTGGGAGGGAAGCTTCATCAAGCATGAGGCTCGAATTCATAATTTTGTTTCTCAAGATTCGTTTCTCAAATCCGTTCCCCAAAGAGGACAAAAATCCGTGAGCACCTACACACTCCCTGAAACGCGCGAACAGAAAGCTGGCACGGCCCCGGTGAAGTACGCCTATTTTTTCGGGGATGGAAAGGCCGAAGGCAACGGCAAGATGAAGAACGAGTTGGGGGGCAAAGGTGCAGGCCTGGCCGAAATGACGAATGCCGGCCTGCCGGTGCCGCCCGGCTTTACCATCCAGACTGAGGCCTGCCGGGAATACATGCGGAGTGGCGGCGAGGTGTCTCCGGAAGTCACGCACCAGATGCAAGAGTCGCTCCGGCGGCTGGAGCAACTGCAAGGGCAGAAGCTGGGTGCGGGCGAGAACCCGCTATTGGTTAGCGTGCGCTCCGGGGCCAAGTTCTCCATGCCGGGGATGATGGACACTATCCTCAACCTTGGCTTGAACGACAAGAGCGTGGAAGCGCTGGCCAAGCGCAGCAACAATCCGCGCTTTGCCTATGATTCCTACCGCCGCCTGATCCAGATGTTCAGTAGCGTGGTGCTGGAGATTCCGAAATCGGAGTTCGACGAGATTTTCGACGCCAAGAAGAAACAGAAAAAAGCCAGGCTTGACACTGATCTCGACGCCAAAGCGTTGAAAGAAGTCATCGCGGAATACAAGAAGGTGGTGAAGAAGCACGCCAAGCGCGATTTCCCGCAGGATTCGCACGAGCAACTGGTGATGGCGCGAGACGCCGTTTTCCGTTCGTGGCAGAACGACCGGGCCAAGCATTATCGCCGCATCAACAACATCGATGACATGCTCGGAACTGCGGTTAACGTGCAGGCAATGGTGTATGGCAATCTGGGCGAGACCAGCGGCACGGGGGTGGGCTTCACGCGTAATCCCGCGGTGGGCGACAAAGAATTCTATGGCGAATTCCTCATGAACGCGCAAGGCGAGGATGTGGTCGCGGGAATTCGCACGCCGGTGCCAATCCTCGAATTGCAGAAAGTCATGCCGGACGTTTACCGGCAGCTCCGCGAAATTACCACGCGGCTGGAAAAGCATTATCGCGACATGCAGGATTTCGAGTTCACCATCCAGGAAGGCAAGCTCTACATGCTCCAGACCCGCAATGGAAAGCGCACCGGGCTGGCGGCCGTGCGAGTCGCCATTCAGATGGTGGACGAGGGACTGATCACAAAAGAAGAAGCCATCTTCCGCGTCGAACCCAACCAGCTTTATGACTTCCTGGTTCCACGATTGGATGAGAAGAAAGCGAAGATCGAAGTTCTCGCGACCGGCTTGCCGGCGTCCCCCGGCGCGGCCGTCGGTCAGATTGTGTTCACTGCGGATGAAGCGGTTGCAAAAGCGGGACACGGGACCCAGAAAAATCCGGTCATCCTGGTGCGGGCCGAAACGACTCCGGAAGATATTCACGGCATGGAAGTTGCAGCCGGCATTCTGACCTCGCGCGGCGGCATGACAAGCCATGCGGCGGTGGTGACGCGCGGCATGGGGAAGTGTTGCGTCGCGGGCGCGGGTGACATAAGCGTAAACGAAAAGGCTCGCGAGATGAGGGTGAAAGGCCAGATATTCAAGGACGGGGACTGGATCTCGCTGGACGGAACTACGGGACGCGTGATCAAGGGCAAGCTCGGCACTCTCGATGCCGAGCCCGACGATCCTGAACTGATGAAGTTCATGGGCTGGGCCGAACCGTTTCGAAAAATTGGCGTGCGCGCCAACGCCGACATTCCGCGTGACGCGAAACAGGCGCGCGCCTTTGGCGCCGAGGGCATTGGATTGTGCCGCACCGAGCACATGTTCTTCGCGCAGGACCGGATCCCGCACATGCGGGCCATGATTCTGGCGGATAACGAAAAGGATCGCCGGCTGGCGCTGAAAAAACTGCTGCCCATGCAGCGCGCCGATTTCGTGGGACTGCTGCGCGTCATGGATGGCCTGCCGGTCACCATTCGGCTGCTGGATCCGCCGCTGCACGAGTTCCTGCCCAAGCGCGAAGAACTGATGGTCGAGATCGCGGTGCTGGAAGCGACCAAGCCCCGCTCGCCGAAGTTGAAAGGACTGAAATCCCTGCTTCGCCGTGTCGAGGACCTGCACGAGTTTAATCCCATGCTTGGACATCGCGGCTGCCGACTGGGCATCACTTATCCGGAGATTACCGAGATGCAGGCGCGGGCGGTGTTTGAGGCGGCGGTTGCGGTGGAGAAAGAAGGAGTGAAGACGCATGCGGAAGTTATGATTCCGCTCATCGCGACCCTGAAGGAGATGGAAAATCAGGCCGCGATCGTGCGGCGCGTGGCGGACGAAGTTTTCAAAGAAAAAGGAAAAAAAGTTCATTACCTGGTGGGGACGATGATCGAGTTGCCGCGAGCCGCCCTGATTGCGGACGAGATCGCCAAGGAAGCCGAGTTCTTCAGCTTCGGCACCAATGACCTCACTCAGACCACCTTCGGTTTCTCGCGCGACGACGTGAACAAGGTGCTGCCGACTTATCTCGCGGAAGGCATTCTCAAACAGGATCCCTTTGCCACGCTTGATCGCGATGGTGTCGGGGAACTGGTACGCGTCGGAATCGAACGCGGACGCAAGACTCGCCCTAATCTTGAGGTGGGAATTTGCGGCGAGCACGGCGGCGATCCGTCATCGGTGCAGTTCTGCCACGAGGTGGGGATGGATTATGTTTCCTGCTCGCCGTTCCGGGTGCTTACCGCGCGTCTGGCGGCGGCTCAGGCCGGTGCGAGCGATAAGTTGAAGGTCGAGGGCGGACGAACGAAATAGATCGTTGCATTCGCCGTTTTTCGGGTAGTGGTGCTATTTGCGAAATCGTTAACCACCAAGGCCACCAAGGTACACGAAGGAAATATCTGAAGCCAAAAGCCTTCGTGATCCTTCGTGCCCTTGGTGGTTCAGGATTTCATCGGCTCCATCGTGAAACTGCACCACTACCGTTTTCGGGAGGATTTTACTATGGCCAGCACTACGATCGATGTCGAAACACCTGCCCACAACCATAGGCATCCCAAGCTGGAGCGCTGGGTGGAAGAGATGGCGCAGATGTGCAAACCGGATCGCATCTACTGGTGCGATGGCTCGCCCGAAGAGCGCCAGTCGATGGTGCAGTTTCTGATCCAGGCAGGGATCGCGATCCCGCTGAATCCGGCGAAGCGCCCGAACAGCCTGCTGGTGCGGTCGGACCCGGCGGATGTGGCCCGGGTCGAGGATCAGACATTTATCTGTTCACGAACCAGGGAAGAAGCGGGGCCGACGAACAACTGGGAAGATCCGGCGAAGATGAAGCAAAAGCTTGCGGGATTGTTCGCCGGGTCGATGGCGGGCCGCACCATGTACGTTGTCCCCTACAATCTGGGCCCGTTCGGGTCGCCCACGGCAAAGATCGGAGTCGAGATTACCGACTCGACCTATGTCGTAGTCTGCATGCACATCATGTCCCGCGTGGGCAGCGAAGTGCTCAAGAGTCTGGGTGAGGATGGCGAATTTGTGCGCGCATTGCACTCGGTGGGCGCGCCGCTCGGTCCGAACCAGGCGGATTCGACCTGGCGCTGCAATCCGGAGAATAAGTACATCTGCCATTTTCCGGAGACGCGCGAGATCTGGTCCTATGGTTCCGGTTACGGTGGCAACGCGTTGCTGGCGAAGAAGTGCCACGCGTTGCGCATCGCGTCGGTGCAGGCGCGCGACGAAGGTTGGATGGCCGAGCACATGTTGATTCTCAAGCTCATCAGCCCGTCGGGTCAGGTGAAGTACATGACCGGTGCATTCCCTTCGGCGTGCGGCAAGACCAACTTATCGATGCTCATTCCGACGATTCCGGGTTGGAAAGTGGAGACCATCGGGGATGACATTGCGTGGATGAAATTCGGCGCTGATGGCCGGCTCTACGCGATCAACCCGGAATTTGGCTTCTTCGGCGTGGCGCCGGGCACGAGCATGAAGTCAAACGCCAACGCCATGCTCAGCGTGACCAGGAACTCCGTTTTCACGAATTGTGCGATGACGCCCGATGGCGACGTATGGTGGGAGGGGATGACCGATCGGACGCCGCCGCATCTGGTCGACTGGCTGCGCCGGCGTTGGACTCCCGAGTCGGGACGGAAGGCGGCGCACCCGAATTCGCGGTTTACCGCCGCCGCGAGTCAGTGCCCGGTGATTGCGCCCGAGTGGGAAGACCCGAAGGGCGTGCCGATCGACGCGATCCTCTTCGGTGGACGACGCGGGGGAATTGTTCCGCTGGTGACCGAAGCATTCGATTGGCAGCACGGCACTTTTCTGGGCGCAACCATCAGCAGCGAGACTACCGCCGCCATCACCGGCAAAGTCGGCCAACTGCGTCGCGATCCCATGGCGATGCTGCCATTTTGCGGTTACCACATGGGCGATTACTTTGCGCACTGGCTCAAGATCGGGGCGAGTTCCGATAGTTCCAGGCTGCCGAAGATCTGCTACGTGAACTGGTTTCGCCAGGATAAGAATGGCAAGTTCCTGTGGCCGGGCTATGGCGAAAATAGCCGGGTGTTGAAATGGATATTTGAAAGATGCGACGGCAAGGTGCATGCCAAAGACACTCCGATCGGGCGGATCCCCGAGGTGGCCGATCTCGACACCAGCGGATTGGGGATGTCGGCGGCGGATGTGGCCGAGTTGCTCAGCGTGGACATCGAGGGCTGGCTGGCCGAGGTGCCGTCCATCAAAGAATATTTCGCCAAGTTTGGCGACCGTCTTCCCAAGGGTTTACATTTGGAAGTGAAGGCTCTGGAAGAGCGTCTGCAAGCAGCGAAGGAATAGGCTGCAGTCCCGTAGAGACATGCTCGACGGGCGAGGGCGCCCGTCTCTCCACTAGAGAGGCGAAGCAATATTCGACGTCCCTTGATATAGTGTTGGACGCTCATGCCGCCTTCTCCCGCCAACGAAGCCAATCATCCCATTGCGGTCGTATCTCCATCGGTCGAATCTCCGTCACTCACTCGAAATCAGATCCGCGGTTTCTGGGCATCATGGGGCGGGTGGACGCTTGACGGGATGGACTCCTTTGTTTATGCGCTCGTTCTTGTACCCTCACTGCGAGAACTGCTCCCGCGCTCCGGCATTCCGGCGACCAAGGGCAATGTCGGATTGTATGGGGGTTTGCTGTTCGCGTTGTTTCTGGTGGGCTGGGGACTCGCATTCATCTGGGGGCCGATTGGAGACAAGTTCGGCCGCGTGCGCACGCTCATGCTGACTATCGTCTGGTATTCGGCATTCACGTTTCTGAGCGCGTTTGTCACCGGCGTGTGGCAACTGGCGATTCTTCGTCTGCTCGCCGGCGTTGGCATTGGCGGAGAATGGGCCATGGGCGGGACGTTTGTGGCGGAAGAGTGGCCGGAGCACCGGCGCCGTACTGGAGCGGGGTTGATGCACACCGGCTATTACGTCGGCATCTTTCTCGCCGCCCTGGCAAACTACGCCATCGGCAGCCGCTATGGCTGGCGCGCCATGTTTGTGGTTGGTGGGCTGCCGGCGCTGCTGCTGGCCTGGGTGCGGCATGGAGTTTCGGAGCCTGCCGCGTGGAGGAAGACAGAAAAAGTTGTCCGCGCGTGGGCGGTTTGGCGTCCTCTGGCGGCGCTGTTTTCGGCGGCGTGGCGCCGCCGCACCATTGTGAATTCCTTACTCATGCTGGTTTCGATTTGCGGCCTGTGGGCTGGAACGGTCTATGTTCCCGCTGCCATCACGTCGGTCGCTGAAGCTGGTGGCCGCAGCGGTCCGCAAGCGGCGCAACTCGCGTCCTGGGGCGTCATGCTGGTTTCGTTCGCCACGATTCTCGGCTGTCTGGCGATGCCCTGGCTCGCCGAACAGGTGGGACGCCGAGGAGCGCTCGCTGTTTTCTTTACTCTCATGATGGTTTTCATTGCCCTGACATTCGGCAAAGTCTTCTATCTCGGAGCGAGCGCGCTGCCATGGTTTTTCGTTTGTCTATTCTTTCTGGGCCTGGGCGGCGCCAACTTTGCGGTTTACACGCTCTGGCTTCCCGAACAATATCCCACGGAATGCCGTGCCAGCGCTTTCGCCTTTTCGACATCGTTCGCGCGTTTTGGCGCTGCTGGGATTACCTTCCTGGTCGGAGCCGGCGTCCGGCATTTTGGATCCCTCGGAACTCCGGTGGCAATCACTTCCATTGCGTTCGCTTTCGGACTGCTTCTGATTCCCTTCGGCGCGGAAACACGTGGGGAGCACTTGCCCGCGTAGTGGAATCCCACCCCTTCGGCTTCGCTCAGGGCAGGCTCTAACGTCACCAAGGGCGTCTCTACACAAGCGATTGGCGGTTAGAAGAGCATTCACCACCAAGGGAACGAAGGTCCACCAAGGGTTGCTTCATTCAAACTGCACCACCTCCCAAAGGGCGCGACGTTCGAATGGGAGCACGCGGCTATGCCACACCTCGTGCCTTCAGCGTCGTGGTTGGATCAGCAGCCGAACCTGCATTCGAATTTGCCACGATGCGGGCTGCCAGAGGCTTCAGCCATAGCAAAGCCATGAATGCGGCGATCAGATCGCACACAATCATTGCCCAGAAGACCTTGGTCCAGGAGCCGGTCCTGGCAAACAACCAGGCCGCGCCGGGCCCGGCAAAGGCCGTAGCCACTCCCTTGGCGGTGTATACGATTCCATAATTGGTGGTGGCCCACTTCCTGCCAAACAGGTCGCCGGTGATCGACGGGAACAATGAGTAGATATTGCCCCAGGCAAAAAAACACAGACCGGATAACGCAACGAACCAGACAGGACGACGGATCAATTGAAGCAGGGCATAGACTGCGATCGATTCCAGAATGAACGAAATAAAGAGCGCATTTTCCCGTCCGATATTGTCCGACACCCATCCCCAGAAGGGGCGTGTCAACCCGTTCATTATCCGGTCGACGGTGATGGCTAGCACCAATGCGGTCATGCCGAAGGCCACGACGACGTTATCCACATGGTAGGAAGAGGCCATGGGGTTGAGTTGTACCGTGACCACGAGGCCGCCGAAGGCCAACATGGTCATCATCAGATAAATGACGTAGAAAGAGGGCTGGTGCAGCATCTGCCACGGCGTCATGTCGACAGCCGACGTCTTTACTTTGGTTTTGATCTTTGCTTCTTTTTCTTTCCAGTTGGGCGGCTCCCATCCCACCGGCGGCCTCGCCAGGAAGAGGGAAGAGAACAGTACAACGAATCCCTGGATAATCCCCCACACGATGAATGTGTGCTGGTAGCCCGAGGTCTTCAACATGGCCGCAACCGGAGCGATGGTTGTCGCGGTGCCGACGCCGAAGGCCCCGGCAGTTAAGCCGACGCACAGGCCGCGATGGTCCGGGAACCATTTCAGCGCATTCCCAATCGTTCCTCCGTAGACGGCCCCGGCGCCGATGCCACCCATTCCGTACCAGAAGTAGAGGCCGTATATCGACTCCGCATAGCCCGATCCGATCCAGCCCAGTCCGGCTAGAACTGCGCCAAAACCCAGCATGAATCGGGGTCCAATTCGATCTACCAGGAATCCTTCCAAGGGTACGAGCCAGGTTTCCAGCGCGACGAATAAAACAATGGTCCACTGGACAGCCCCCAGCGAGACGTGCAGATGCGCTTGTATCGGTTTGGTGAACAGGGTCCAGGCATACTGCAGGTTGGCGACGGCCATCATCGCGACGATGCCAGCCGTCAACTGAACCCAACGATTGGGAATGCGCGAAGGGTGAATGAGGGAAGCCGGAGATGCAGCCATTATGTAAGCCTCCATGAACAACGCCTGAGACGTTACAGCGCACGAACCTCTTGGCTCCGCAAGTGAATGAGGATATATACTGGTCCAGTTATCGAACCACTTGCGGCAGGGAAAGTAACATGCTGGTCCAGGGCTGTCAATTTTTTTATTTGGTCAGGATGGCGACCAGACTGAGGCATTACCGAACCACGCGCGTGGCGCCCGCAAGAAGTTAGAGACGCGACCGATGGATGAGAGCTTGCGGGCACAACTCGAGACTTACTTATCCCACCTCGACCGCCTGATCCGTCGTGGCCATCAGGTTCGCGACAGTCTGGCGATGGACCCTGTCAACCCATCCGTGATCGCGGCCACTCGCGCATGGCAGGAAGACTGTGGGGTAACGGTCAATCAGTTATCCGGAGGCAGCAAGGCCCATTGGCTCGCCCGGTCGTTCAGCGAGGCCTTCCTGATGCGTACCGCGGCCGGCCATGCCGTCGAAGGGGCCGCGCCGGCCGAGATCGTGACGCGACTGCTCGACGTCCTCGAGCAGGCGGTGACATCGCTCTCCCGAATGGACGGCAACCAGGGTGAGGTTATTTCCGGTTCCCCGGAAGCGCCGCCGCCTCACCGCTTCGATTTTGTTCACAATTCCGAGCTCCGGCCCATTGTCGAGCAGGCCTACATTGATAGTCGACGTGCGCTGGAACAGGCGGAGTATGACGTGGCACTCGGCACCACTTGCGGAATCCTGGAGGCCATCGTGACCGACGCGCTGGAACACATCGGACTGAGTGCGTTGACTACCGTGGGCGCTCCGGCAGAAAAAATTGCCGATTGGTCGTTCAACACGCGGATCGGCGTCGCCGAGAGGGCCGGACTCATCCGTAACGGGTGCGCCCGGTTGCCAGCCGTCGCGCGCAGCTATCGAGATCCCGCCGATGCCGATGGCGGCTCGAAGGCGGCGGTTTCCGAGCGCGATGCGCGGCTCGCCGGGCAAGTGCTTCGTGTGGTGATGAGAGACCTGGATCCGGGCCGGTAAAAGCTTGGATCGGGCGATTGGTAGCGTGGGAGTAGCGAGCTGGCTGATTTGTTTTTATTTCCCATCCATTGGAATCATGGAGTTAGGCGAAAATCCCTCCTAGATCTTTGGATTTAAATGACTTATATGCAAAATATTCCGGAATAAAGAGTTAGCGGCGAGTTATCGAGCTAACTACAAAAGGTGTCGGAGTTATCCGGCACCTTTCCACAGATTTGGTCTCTATAGTTCTAATTATATCAATTTCGGGGGGGTGCCCCGACAAGTTTTCCGATTTTATTTTTCTAGTCTATTCATCGAGTTATCGGGAAAATCGTCAAAACGGGGGCTTGACAGCTTTTGCGAGGGGTCGAGTCAATCTTCGCCGTTGGTCCGCGTGCCTGTCGAGTAACTCGACGCTGCGTTGAACCGGGGAATGTACGAACTCGTTGGAGCCAATGAGCAGGGCCGTTTGCCTACCGCGCACTGCGGCCAAGCAACTCTCGTCGGTCGCTGCCGAATTGCTCGCACATGAGCGGTATGGGGATGTTTCGCCAATTGACCTTAAAGAACCTTGACACGAGGCAGTAAAATTCCTTCGATGGTCCGCGCCAGTATCGACGTAACCCTCATTTTTGTCCTAGCGTGCTCGTTGTGCGCGCAAGACTCGCCATGCACGAAACGCATCATTCCGGTTGGGATTCTCGACTCGCATGGCGACGTACCACGCGATCTTAGCGTTCACACCTTCACCGCTGAATTGGATCGCAAGCCGTTGGAGATAACAGCGGCATCGATGTTTTCGGGGCCGAAGCGTGTCGCAATCCTTGTGGACACCAGTGGAAGCATGAAGAACGAGGTCTACGCCAGCGGGAAGGCGAAGGTTGCCTATTGGGTTGCGGCAGACGCGGTAAAGCGTCTACCTGCTAACGTTTCGATTGCTGTGCTGGGTTTTAATGAGCAAGTAGACCGAAAGCTGGATTTTTCTGTTTCCCGGGAGCAGCTAGCAGCGGAACTAACGCAACGCGAAAAATCCCCGGACTTTCTAGTACGAGGCAAGACTGCCCTGTTGGACGCTATCGAATACGTTCTCGATCAAATTCCAAATGCGGCTCCCGGTGACGCGATTTACGCGATTACGGATGGCGAAGACAACCGGAGCGAGATAAAAACTGCCCAATTGGAGAATCGACTGCAACGGGCCGGTGTGCGCTTGCATTTATTCCTACTGCGAGATTTCTTGTTCACCGGAGATCCCTTTCCCGGCAGCGACGACAGCATGATGCTCGCACGAGCTACTGGCGGAGCAGTAATTGAGTTACATCCGAGAATCGATGGAACTGGTACTTCCGGCACGACCGAGAACTTTACTCTCAGCCCTGAGCGACAACGGATAGTGCGCGATGAGTTGACGTTGCTATATCGACAAACGGCAAGCCCGTACTTTCTAGACGTGGAACTGCCCGCAGTTCTGAAAAGGTCACGCAGTTGGACACTGAACGTTGCAGACCAGCAACGGCGAAAGTCTACATATCTGTTCTATCCACATGAGATCGCCCCTTGCGAGACGCGGGACCAACACTGAAGCCGCAAATACGAAGGACATTGAATTGACAATCGACACTCAGCGGTCGCGGCCCGAATTGCACGCAAATGAGCGATATAGAGATGTTACATCAACTACACTAACCCATCGCATGAAACGCTTTAGAATGTAGCGTTCGTTTGTTCAGCCAGCGCAATCTGGCGGAGGTACTTATGCGGCGCTTCGTTTGCGTGCTCATCCTTTCAGGCATCGGTATCTGGTGGTTCGTTATTGCTTCCGACTATAGCGATGGCGCTGCTTCCGGCACCTACCGGCTGGTTCACAACGGCATGACATCGACTCTCGTCTTGCGGCTCGATCATAGTTTTAGACAGGAAGTGAGCGATTCGAGCGGAACCCAGCGTGCTGAGGGCACATGGAGAAGGGTCGGAGAGGGAGGAGTTGCATTTTCCCGAGATTTCCTGACGCTTCCCGGAGAGCAGACTGGTGAAGATGGCACCGCATATTCCGACATGCAACGGAGATTTGGCGTTTTGATTCGCCTCTCGCTCCGCACGTATACAGTCGTGTGGTACGGCAGAACCGACCCTGCAGCAACTGATCCACTTGCTGGCCGCTACCAAGAATCGGGGGGGACGCATTCAAGGACGTTAGTGCTCAACCCAGATCACACGTTTGATCAAACTGTTGCGGGGTTCATGCAGACCGCCAGTGCTAGTGGAACATGGAGCATCGCGAGCAACGGGGACATTGTGTTCTCACGAGAATTCATCAAACCATCCGGGCAGCCACTCGCAAGTGGTGAAACGGCCAAGTCCATGGACCCGCGAGGAAGCCGGTTCCTCCAGATCGAAATTGCCGCCAATGAGGAATCCACGACTCTGACCTATTACAAGAAACAACTTCCATGGCAGTGATCTATTGGCGCAGACTGACGTTAACAGGCGATAGCACGTTTTGACCGCTGGTCAATGAGTGCTGTCGGGATTTTGCAACAGCTAGACAGCCGGACTTACTCGCAATTCAGCGCGTTGCGCTAGCCCACTCTTTACCTGTGTAAAACGGAACGGAGTACCAATGACTCCTCCAAACGAGAGTTAATCTTCCAGATCCTGGCGGAACACGGGCTGGGATGGATCTACGCGGCCATCGATCACCGCCGCGAGCAGGTTTCGGAAGGCGTCCTCCGCTTCTGGTAGTGCGGCGTAGCCGCGTTCCCGCTGTAGCGCTCCGCCGTCCGCGTAGATCAGCGTGAAATAGCGGCCCGACGAATACTGGAGCTCCAGCAAGCTGTTGGGCATGTCAGGATCGCCTTTCTGACCGAGCACGTCCATGAGCGCCACGGTCCACTGCCTGCCCTTCGGGTCGGTGACAACTTCGCGCTCAAGGTATCGCCACTCGTCCATGCTCCACAAAGGCATAGTTATCCAAAGTTATCCAAGCAACTGATCGAGCGCGGTTGCGACCTGCGAGCCGGTAAACGGTTTTGGGACCAGCGAGACTCGCCGGGCTTTCCGGGAACGGAGGCTCGCGTCCGCTAACTCCGGTGTGTCACTAATGATGACGACGGGAAGCTCGGCGTGATCCGGATGGTGGCGCACGGAGTCGAACAGCGCCTCGCTCATGTCGTAGGAGGAGCAGTCGAGCACGAGCGCGTCGGCGCGTTGCTCCAAAGCCAGTTCATTGACGGCAGTGGTATATCCCGATGCGTAAACTTCGTAGCCGCGGTCACGCAGGGCGTAGGTCAGCAACTCGGCAATCTCGGGCGTGTCGTCAATGAGCAGGATGCGGCGCAAGCGACGCTACTTCTTGCCGGGCCCGGATCCCGGCAGCCGCGGTTTCTTGGCTGCGCATGGCTCCAGATCCATGACCCACACTCGGCCGCCAGCCGTGTAGTAAGCGCGATGGTCGTTCTCGATCATCGCGCCCCAGGCCTCCAGGGTGCGCATCGCGAAGGTGTGGCCCTCGAAGTTGTTGCGCGCGTGATCGAGGATTTCATTCGTGTGCCAGTTGTCGGTGAGGATGGCATCGCCGGCGTGAACCCGCAGCACCGTGTAGTAGCGGTTGAACAGCGCTTCCGCCCGGACGTCACGCGTCGACCCGCGCTTCTTGCCTTCGCTGACGATATAGCTTTCCTGCGGCTCCGGAGCCGCTGGCGGGGAAGGAGGATTTGCCTTAGCGTTCGTTATCATACCGTCTCCGCCACGGCCGTAGCTTCTGTCGCAGCCGCCATATTGACCAGGTTTTTCGCGTCCGCAGCCTGTATCAAGGCCTCAGGAAGCGCGACGCTCATCATTCGCCATTGCTCGTTGGCAAACTTCTGCAAGGTGGCAATGTGCTCGGCATGGAGGTGGCCGAAGCGTCCTTGCAATTTCAGATACTCCGATACCGGCCGCATACTCTGCGGCCGGAAACTGTAATCAAACGCGCGCTTCTCGGGGTTCCACTCCCAGATCGGATAGAGCCCGCATTCGACGACCAGCCTGCCGAGATCGATGGAGCGCGGCGTCTCGTACACGAAGCCCTTCTGGCACGGAGTGTAGACCATCAGATACGCCGCTCCCTTGTGGTTGAGTCCCTTGCGCACTTTATTCATCAGGTCAATGGGGTAACCGACGCTCGCGGTGGCCACGTAGCAGTGGGGATGGCCGGCCGCCATCATGCGGGCGAGATCCTTGGGGAACAGTTTCTTGCCTTCCGGAACCACCGGACCGGGAGGAGAGAAAGTGGTCATGCCGCCGTAGGGGGTGCGCGATGACGCCTGGATGCCGGTGTTGGCGTACTGCTCGTTGTCATAGCAGATGATCAGGCAGTCGTGATTGCGATAGAGCGCGCCTGAGATCGAGGCGAGCCCAATGTCGGAGGCGCTGCCGTCGCCCGCCTCACAGATAATATTCGGATAGGCGCCTTTCCATTTGCCCTTTCGGATCATGGCTTCATAAGCGGCGGCCACGCCCGCGGTGAAGCTGCCCGCGCTTCCGATCTGCGTGTGCGCCCACGGCACATTGTAGGGCGTACACAGATAGGAACTGTTCGCGACATACATGCAGCCGGTCGGGCCGACCAGGATCGTGTTGTCGCCCGCTGCCTTGCTCGTCATCCGATACTGGATCGACGGCCCGCAGCCCGCGCAGGTGCGGTGGCCGGGGACGAAGGGCTCGGTCGACGGTAACTCCGGGTTGTAGAAACGCGCTCCCTGATTCGGACTATCGAGAATCGGCAGCAGCTGCCGCTGAACTTCTATGGTCGCCATTTCAGTTTCTCCTTGCCTATTGGCCGGCGGGACGCCGGCGCTACTTCTCCTTGCCTGTGGTCGGCGGGACGCCGGCGCTACTTCTTGATTTATTCCTCGAATCCAACCCAGTGCGTGCGCTTTTCAATCTTGCCGCGTTTCTGCGCTGACAACATTTTCTCGGCCATCCAGTAAAATTCCTTCAGCACAATCGCCTCGCCTCCCATGCCGGCCATGAATGAGAAGACGAGCGGACGCTGTTCGCTTTCGTAGAGAGCTGCGCATACCTCCCCATAGAGCACACCGCCGCTGCTCACGCTGCCGAGTCCCATGTTCGTCTCGATCACGCCCACCACTTTGAATTTACTGAGGACTTCCTTCACGC
>Ga0302324_100015866_pt1 | contig 15076 bp, 11 predicted proteins | sample Palsa_T0_1_FD_201949 | JGI IMG/M metagenome (GOLD analysis project Ga0302324, IMG submission 201949) | Peat permafrost microbial communities from Stordalen Mire near Abisko, Sweden - Palsa_T0_1 | ecosystem: Environmental > Terrestrial > Soil > Palsa > Peat permafrost | place: Sweden: Abisko...
GGGCCTGGGGTTGGCGACGGTGAAGGCCCTGCGCGCCGCGGGTGCTGCGGTGGCGATCTTCGACCGCAATGAGGAGACCGGCGACAAGGCGGCTGCCGAGACCGGTGCGACGTTCTGCCTCTGCGATGTGCTGTCGGACGAGAGCGTCGATCAGGCGTTTGCCAAGGCTCGAGCGGCGCAGGGTCAGGAGCGAGCGCTCGTGTGTTGCGCCGGCGGTGGCAACGCCATTCTGACGGCGCGACGCGACAAGAAGACCGGCGAAATCAGCGTGTTTCCCTCGGACCAGTTCGAATGGGTTCTGCGCCTCAACACCGTCGGCACATTCCGCTGCATCACGCGCGCAGCCGCGGGAATGATGACCGTCGAGCCGATCGACGGAGAGCGGGGTGTGATGGTCAACACCGCCTCCGCCGCGGCCACCGATGGACAGATCGGACAAGCGGCCTACGCCGCGGCCAAGGCCGCCATCGTCGGCATGACGCTGCCCATCGCTCGCGACCTCTCGCGCGAGGGGATACGCGTCATCACGATACAGCCCGGGATATTTCATACTCCTGCCATGGCGGGCGCCACGCCGCAGATGCTCGAATCGTTGAGCGCCATGGTGCCGTTCCCGAAACGCTTGGGCCATCCCGAGGAATATGCCAGCCTCGCTCTGGAGATGATCCGCAACGGCTACCTGAACGGCGAGACCGTGCGGTTGGACGGAGCGATCCGCATGCAGCCTCGCTGATCGGAGCGAAGCCAGATTTGTCCCAGGGCGCAAGCAGTGCGTCGTCTGCGGCGCGCCTCCCCGAATCTGAGCACTGGGGCACAGGTCAAGTCTTGACAGTACCCCTGATTAAATACTACCGTTGCTTAGGGAGATACTAACGTTGCTTAGTAATTTACCGATTCGGCGAGGGCTCCATCGCCGCTGAGAGGAGAGAGATCGTGCGGACATCCTGGCTCGTTGCTTTGACTTGTGCCCTGGCGACATTTACCGCGGCTGCACAGAATTCCTCCAGCGCGGCTGCAACGGCTGCGGTTGTTGAGAAGGGCAAAATGCTGGTGTCCTCGAACGGCTCGCGCCTCGGTACGGTTTATCGAGTCGGCCCCGACGGTGCGGCCGAGATCATCATCGACGGAAAGCTCGTGAGCGTGCCTGCGAGCACGCTATCGAACGTCGACGGCAAGCTCACGACCTCCATGAGCAAGAGCGAGATCCTGGCCCTGCATTGACTGTGGAATTAGCCGCCCCCTCAATGGGGTAGGCCCGGTCTCATGCCCGAGATGGCCTAAGCCGCATTGAATTCGAGGTGCAGCGCCGATAGACCGCGCAACAGGTACGTGGGTACATAGTCATATCGCCGGTCTGTTGCCGGACCATGCTCGGTCGCGCAGATGCGAATGTCCCGCATCCGATCGAGAAATCGTTCCAGCGTAATACGCGTTTCAGCACGTGCTAGGGGCGCGCCAGGACAGGCGTGCGCACCGCGGCTGAAGGCGACATGGTCGCGTACGTTCGATCGATCGATGTTGAGCGCATCCGGTGCTTCGAACTGGCGTGGGTCGCGATCTGCCGCGCCCAAGGCGAGCGTCACGATAGTACCCGCCGCGATGGCAACGCCGCCGATGGATGTCGTCGTCCGAGTCAGGCGGGAGAGCGTTTTGACTGGGCTCTCCAATCGCAGTGTTTCTTCGATGAAATCCGGAATCCGATTGCGCTCGGCACGGAGGCGATGCTGAAGTTCCGGACACTCGCCCAGCAGTCGAAAGCACGAGGCCATGAGCCGCGCCGAGGTGTCTTGTCCGGCGCCGAACAGAAACTTTGCGAGACGGACGGCGACGTCCAAGGCGGGCTGCGAGCCGTCCTTGAAGCGGGCGTTTGCAAGGTCCGACATCATGTCTCCACGCGGACTGTTGCGGCGCTCCTCCAGGTAGCCGGTGAACCGACTGTCTAAATAGGCCAGCGGGTCCCGTGCGCTTTTGTGCTCCGGGTCGCCGGCGAGTTGCGTCGGAGGCTCCCCGAGCAGCTGTAGCAATTCCTCTCGGTCGTCCTCGGGCACGCCCAGAAGGTCGGCGATGACCAGAGTAGAGAGGGCGTTTGCATACTCCGACACGAACTCGCACCGACCTTTGGCGATGAATCCGTCGATCAGCCGGTCACACAACTGTTGCACGTACTCTTCGTTTTTCTTGAGCCGTGTATGCGTGAGCAAGCCATTGAGAATCCCACGCAGCACGCCGTGTGCTTGACCGTCGAGAGTGACCAGGTAAGCCGACCACGGCATATCACCCCGGTATTTCGCTATCTGCTCACTGACGTCTTCACCTTGCGGCGTGAAGGGTAACGGTGGGATGGGCCCGGTCACCGCGACGCATGAGGAAAACACGTCACGTTGCTTGAAGACTTCCAACGCTTCGGCATAACCCGTCACCATCACGGCGCCATGATGGGGCTCGCGCAGCACGGGACATTTCGATCTCAGGTGATGGAAGTAGGGGGCCGGATCGCTTACCAGGGAGGTGTCTGTAAAAAAATCCTTGGTACCCAGCTCGCTCATGATCGCTGCGCCACCGCTATTTTTCCGCCGCTCGAACACTACGGGCCGCCGACAGATTGCGCGCGATGGCCTCGAGCAGCTCGTCCAATTTGTCGAGATCGGCGCTGCTGAAGCCGGCAAATATTTCGGCCTCGTGCCCCCTTGCGACCTCATCGAGCTTGTCGAGCACCGGTTGCGCGCCGGCCGCCAGATGCACGCGGTAAGCGCGCCGATCGGTTGGACTCTCGGTTCGCTTGAGATATCCCTCCTCACAGAGGCGATCAATTAGGCGCCCGGCGGTGATCTCGCTCACCTCCAGCACCTGGGCGATCATGCGCTGGGTACCGCCCGGATTTTGCGAAACCGCCGCGATCAGCGTCCACTTGGCGCGCGTCAGACCCCGAAGCTTCGTGCTCTGATCGAAGTTCAAGCGCAGTTGACGCGCAATGACCGACAACTTGAGCCCAACAGATCTTCTCTTGTTTTTCGTACTACCGAATATCGATTCCATTGATTGACCGCAGGCCGCGACATGCGGCGTTTCTTATATTCGCTCGATGATGATCGCGGGGGCCATGCCGCCCGCCGCGCACATCGTGATCAGCCCGCGCTTGAGCTCGCGCCGCTCGAGCTCGTCGAGCACGGTGCCGATCAATACCGCGCCGGTCGCGCCGATGGGATGACCCAGTGCGATCGCTCCTCCGTTCACATTGACTTTCTCGTGATCGAGGCGCAGATCGCGGATGAATTTCTCGACCACCACCGCGAATGCCTCGTTGACCTCCCAGAGGTCGATGTCCTCTGCACGCAGCCCGGCTCTCGCCAGTACTTTGCGCGCCGCCGGAACGGGTGCGTTCAGCATGAGCGTCGGGTCATCGCCGATGTTCGCCGTGGCCACGATGCGGGCGCGGGGCTTGTAGCCGTGCTTGCTCGCGTAATCCTTGGAAGTGAGGAGCAGGGCGGCTGCGCCGTCGACGATGCCCGAGGAACTGCCCGCGTGGTGCACATGCTCTATTTTCAGGTCGGGGTAGCGCCGGTTGATGAGCTGGCGAAACGTGACGCCGCTCCCGTCGGGTGAGTAGTCCGCTACTTGCGCGAAGCTCGGCTTGAGTGCGGCCAGATCCTGCGCAGTCGTCTGCGGCCGAGGATACTCGTCTCGCGCGAGCGCGATCGTGCCATCCTCGTTGAGCACAGGAACCAGCGAGCGCTCGAACCTACCATGTTTGACAGCATCGCCGGCCCGCTGCTGACTCGCCAACGAGAAGGCATCGAGCGCTTCCCGGCCGATGTGCTCCATCGAGGCGATGGCATCGGCGCACAGGCCCTGATGCGATTGCGGATGCCGCTCCTGAAGCCGCTTGTTGCCCGAGCCGATACCCAATGATTTCAAGCCGGCGGCCATCTCTTCCTGGCCGCTGCTCGTGATGTACGACATCATCTCGGTACCACCCGCGATGATCTGATCCTCCATGCCGGAGCGGATCTGCGCCGCCGCCATGCTGACCGCCGTCAGACCGCTCCCGCAGAAGCGGTCCAGCGTCACGCCGCTCACGCGCACGTCGAAGCCGGCGTCGAGCGCGGCCATACGCGCCATGTCGCCGCCTTGCTTGCCCTTCTGTGCGCTCGTCCCCCAGACGATGTCGTCGATTTCCGCCGTGTCGATTTGGTTGCGCTCCTGCAGGGCTTTCAGCACCGTGGCCGCCAAATGCTGCGGGTGCAGATGGGTCAGCGCGCCCTTGCCAACCTTGCCGATGCCGCGGGGCGTGCGGACGGCGTCGATGATGTACGCTTCCGTCATATCATTTGCTCTCACGCCGTCTTGCGATGGCGGTTGTACATCTCCATGACATCGCCCGAGGTGATGGGCCGCAGCTTCTCTCCCGGCAGGAGGGGTGCCGCGCCGCCGTAGGAATGTACGCTCACGTCCACTCCGGCGGCCTTCTTTCTCAAGGCTCCGACGGTGAGTTCGTCACGCTTGAAATGCTTGAACGGATCGAAGCGGAAGAAGCGCATCGCGTTGCGATGAGTGACCTTGTCGATTTGCGGCTCGGTCAAGTGCTTGACGCTATCCCACAGCGTTTCGGGCGCTTTCGGCCAGAGGGAATCCGAATGAGGGTAATCGCATTCGTAGGCGACCATATCCTCGCCGACGGCCGGCAGGTTCTGCAGACCGAAGGCGTCGTCGATGAAGCAGGTGAGGAAATGCCGGCGGAACACTTCGCTCGGCTTGGTGCCCTCGAACCGAGAATGGGTCCATGCCTTGTGCCGCTCGTGGCTGAAGTCGCTGCGCTCCAGGAAGTAGGGAATCCAACCGATGCCGCCCTCGGAGAGCGCGATCTTCATGGACGGATAACGCTCGAGCGCCTCGAGATGCAGCCAATCGGCTGCACCGACCACGATGGAAATGGGCATGGTCGATATCCAAGCCTCGATCGGCGTCTCCATCGATGCATGCGGTGCGGGATTGCCGGCGCCGATGTGCAGGCACATGACGATGTCGTGCTCGACGACGGCCTTCCATAGCGGCTCCCAGTACGCATTGTGGATGCTCGGCAACTTCTGCACGGTGGGATTCTCGTTGAGCGACACCGCCGTGCAGCCTTTGGCTGCGATGCGCTTCACTTCCTCCACCATGGCTTTCTGATCCCAGGTCGGCAGCAGCGCGCACGGAATGAAGCGGCCGGGATGAGCTCCGCACCACTCATCGATGTGCCAGTCATTGTAGGCGCGCAGATGCACGAGCGCCTTGGCCTTGTCGGTCACTTTGTGAAACACACCGCCATCGAAGCCCACGCAGCTCGCGAAGTTCAGCGAGGCCGCGATGCCATTCACGTTCATGTCGTCGACGCGGGCATCCACTTGATAGACGCCTTTACGCAGCTGATCGAGCGACGTCGGTTCCATGCCGTACTCTTCCGGCACGCGTCCGACCACGGCGTTGAGACCCACCTGCGGCATTTTCATGCCCTGGTATTCCCAGTAATTCGTGCCTGTCGCGGTGGTACGCATCTTCGGTGCGCTCGCAAGCGCGTCCCCCGACAAATGCTTGTCGAACATATCGGGCGGCTCACTCACGTGATCATCGACGCTGATGACCATCATATCGTTCATCTTCATGATGTCCTCCTTCCAGAAAAACTGCGCGACACGTGATCGCGCGTGACATGAAACAGGTCCGAATCCCGTGGTGCGGATGATGCGGAGTCGAGCGGTCGTGCCGTACCGCGACTGAAATCGCGTATGGCTCCGACGTGCTTGGCTTCGCCCACCTTGTGGGGCTGAAAGGTAAAACACCGGCTGCGACTTGCCATATTGCCGGTTCCGGATGCCCAACCCGCCGGCAAGCTTCGCCCGTGCGCCACCATGGTTCCCCAGCGCAGCAACCTTGCCGCCTCCCGGGTGTTGGGATCCAAGGATTCGATCCAGTGACGCATGTTGTCGAGGTCGAGGCCAGCCAACGGTGCGGGCGCGATAATTCGACCCTTCACCACGCTCCAGTCTAGCACCGCGATGCCGCCGCGACGCAGTTCGGCCTCGCTCCGGCCTGCGACGGGATCGGAGACGAGAATGTCGAACACCGTGGGTGCGCTGTCGAAGGCATGAGCCGCGGCGAGGACTGCAAGGTCGTGCAGATGGGTGCAGTTGGCGCGCTTGTCCCCGCGCGCCGCGAAATTCTTCAGGGCAATACCCACGAAGGTCTGCTCGAGCACCGCAACAGCGCCGGGACAGGTGCTCCATGGGGCGCGATCCATGACGGGCTCAACCGTCGTCGCGACGTGCCCGTCGTGATGCACCGTCACCGCCATGCAGTGATAATCGTCCTCGAGCTCGGAGAGCACGCATCCGTTCGACGGCGTCACCCGCAGGCGCCGTCGGTAACCCGGTAAGTCATCGATGCGGCTGGCTGACACCGGCCTCAATCCCGCGCCAGCAGCAAGGCGGTTGCGAGAGGTCCGCCGCCCGACGCGGCGACCGCCACCGTGGGATCGCCCGCGATCTGGCGCTCGCCGCCGAGTCCCCGCAGCTGCAACACGGCTTCGTGAGCGAAGCCAAACCCATGCAGACGCCCGGCGCCCAGTTGGCCGCCGAAGGTGTTGAGGGGCAACTCACCGTCGAGCGCGATGCGTTTTCCTCCTTCGATGAAACGGCCGCCTTCGCCGACGGCGCAAAAGCCCAGCGCCTCGAGCCACGCGAGCGCTTGAAAACTGAATCCGTCATAGAGCTGCACCGTGTCGACATCGGCGGGCTTGTAGTCGGTGCTCTTCCACAAATCGGCCCCCGTGGGGTAGCAGGCCATCCACTCGGCCTGATCCCAGCTGTGACGCTCGACCGTGCCCGCCATGGCGGCGATACGGATCGGCGTGCACTCCACTTCGTCGAGCGCATCGCCCGCCGACACGATCAGCACGGTTGAAGCGTCGGTATAGCGATCGCAATCATAGAGGCACAGCGGCGTCGAGATCATCCGGGCGGAGAGGTATTGCTCCATCGTCAATGGCTCGCGAACCAGCGCGCGCGGGTTGAGCAAGGCGTTGGCGCGATCGGTCAACGCGATCTGCGCCAGCTGCTCGCGGGTGAGACCGAAGCGCTTCACATGGCGCATCGCGTATTGCGCGGTCCAGTTGGCCGCGGAGTAGGCATTGAAGGGCGTGAGCCATTGCGAATATCCATCCACGCGGTCACGGCGCAGCGGCGGATACTCTTCCGGCCGCGACATCGCGGCCGCCTCGTACACGGTTCGAAAGCAGATCACGTGACGTGCCTGCCCGGTGCGCACGGCCATGGCTGCGGCCGCCACGGCACCGAGCTGGGAGCTGATTTCCAAGCTCCCCAAGTGCCATCGTGCGCGAATGCCGAGGGCGTCGATCAGCTCGTCGGCGCCGATGGGCGAGAATCCCAGGTAGGCGGAGGACCTGCCGGGATACGTCGAGACCCCGTCGATCTGCCCGATACTCAGGCCGGCCTCCGTCAATGCCTCGCGAATCGCATCGACCGTCAACAAGAGCGGCGAGCGTTGCAGCCGGACCCCGACCTGCGACTGGCCAATTCCGGTGATATAGGCGTCCGCGGCCGGCATATCAGGAAATCTTCTCGAAGAGCGGCAGGTAGACATCACCTTGCTGCTCGAACTTCACGCGAACCCGGTCGCCGATCTCGACCGCGTCGACCGCACATCCCACGATGTTGGTGGTGAGAAAAACGCCCGGGGCTCCGTCGATGGCGACTCGCGCGATTACATAAGGGACCTCGAGGTCGGGCCGCCAAGCCTGATAGTTAACGGTGTAGGTGTCGATGGTCCCGGTGCCCGCAACGGTTTCGGGCGCGACCTTCTCGGAGAGACACCGGCGGCACACCGGCCGCGGCGGGTGGATGAAGGTCGAGCACGCCTGGCAGCGCAGGAAACGCAATTGCCCCTCGGCACCCGCCGTCCAGAAGAAGCGGTTTTCGCTGTCCAGCCGCGGCAGGACGCGCGGTGCGCTCATTACGCGTTCCACACCAGCGTCAGTGAATCCACGCCGATCACCGGGCCGCCATGAAACTTCGGCGGATGCTTTGGATCGAGGCGAAATTCCGGCAACCGCTCGAGCATCTGCTCGTACAGGGTTTGCAGCTCCACCCGCGCCAGATGTGATCCGAGACAGCGATGCGGCCCCGCATTGAATGCAATGTGCGGCTTTTCGCGCTGAATATCGAGGCGGTCCGCGTCGGGAAATTCCTTCGGATCGAGATCCGCTGCCGGCAGAAACAGCATCACCCGCTCGCCTTCGCGCATCGGCACGCCCTCGAAGACGACGTCCTTGCGCACTTGCCTGACCGGCACCGTGAACGTGTAGCGGCGCAGCAATTCTTCGGCCGCCACCGGGATCCGGCGGGGATCGGCGCGCAATGTGCGTTGCAGCTCGGGATCTTGGGCCAGGTGGCGCACGCCGAAGCCCATGCCATTCATCACGGTGTCGAGCCCGGCGATGAACAGAAGCACGGCGTAGTTCTCCATGTCCTCGAGGGTCGTCGGCCTGCCGTCGATCTCGGATTTCCACAGCATGCTGAGCATGTCGTCGCGCGGCTGGTCGCGACGCGCAAGAATGGTGTCGCGCATGATGGCCGTGACCTGGATCAAGTTCATCATGCTCTTCTTGGCATCGTGCTCCGTGTTTGCGAGCTGAGCCCTGACAATGGCGCGATACTCGGCCTGCCGGTCGAGCGGCAGGCCCAAAAGCTTCAGAAATACCTGCACCGGCAGCGGCTCGGCGATATCGACCATGAAATCGCAACGGCCGCGGTCGATGACCTTATCGATGAGCTCGTTCGCCAGGGCCCGAATGCTCTCCTTGAGCGCGAGCATGGTTTTCGGCGAGAAGGCCTTCTGCAGAGGCGCCCGGTATTTGGTGTGCTCGGGCGGATCGAGATTGATGGGCACGGCCAGCGGGATGCGCGGCATACCGGGAGGCAGCTGCGCCATGAAGGCCTTCATTTGCTCCTCGGTCACGAATTGGCTGGAAAAAGTGTCCGGGTCGCGCGAGGCCTTGAAATTGGCCTCGTGGCTTAAAAACATCCAATGGCCGCCATTGCGCGGGGTCCAGAATAGCGGGGGGGCCGATCGCACCAGTTCCAGAATGCGCTTGTGCGGATCGGCTAAGTAGGCCGGATCTCGAAAGAAATCGAAGTCATATATCACCGAACCTGGGATATGCTCCGGCTTCGGGACGGCCGCGCTGAGGGGGGCGACGTCACTCATCGAAGTCTCCTGCTATCGCGAAAGATTATGTTGTTCTGCTGCGACATACTTTACTTTGCATGCCCGCCTGACAAATACTAAGCAACCACAGTGTAGTACACATACGCTGTTTGTGTCTTGAGGCGGGCCACCCGAGAGGGTCGCGGGGAAGTGATGACGGACTACGTAACGTATAAAGATAAGCGAGTCGTCGTGAGCGGGTGTTTCTCCGGGATGGGAGAAGCGACCGCGAAGCTGCTGCTCGAGCTCGGCGCCGAAGTGCACGGCCTCGACTACAAGCCGAGCACGCTTAAGTTAGCTTCCTTCACCCAAATGGATCTGCGCGATCCCAAGTCGATCGATGCGGCCGTCGCAAAGATCGGAGGCAAGGTCGACGCGCTCTTCAACTGCGCGGGCCTCGCGCAGACCTCACCGCCGATCGACGTCATGAAGGTCAACTATATCGGCGCGCGGCACCTGACCGAGGCCTTGCTGCCGGCCATGTCGCCGGGCGGCGCGATCGCCAGCATCTCATCGACGGCCGGGCTCGGATGGAGCCGCAGGCTCCCGGCGGTGATGGAGTTGATAAAGAACGAGACTTTTGAGCAAGCCGCCGATTGGTGCGAGCGCAACGCGGCGGAGACGGTGCGCGAAGGCTATACCTTTTCCAAAGAGACCATCGTCGTTTGGACGATGATGTTTGCGACGCGCACCATCAAGCGTGGTGTTCGCATGAATTGCACCATGCCCGGTCCCACACAGACTCCGATGATGGCTCATTTCGAGTCGGCCACTAAAGCTTCGGTGATCGAGGCCGCGACGCAGCCGATCAATCGGCGCTCGACTCCAAAGGAGCAGGCGGGACCGCTGGTGTTCCTCAACAGTGATGCGGCGAGTTACGTCAATGGCGTGGCACTCGCCGTCGATGGAGGATTTTTGGGTGGTATTGCCACGGGTCAAATCGATCCGAGGTCGCTGATGGGAGCTTAGGCTCAGAATTCGACGGCTGGAGTTCTCTCACTGGGGGTTGAATGAAACATCAAGAACAGAGCGCGGTCGCGGCCATGCGTGGCGGACCTGCGAATCAAAATTTTAGACGGGAGAGATTAATGAGCGCCAAGTGTTATGGATTATCGATGGCGGCGTTGCTCGGACTCGCGGTGTCGCAATTCGCAAGCGGGCAGACGACGACGCAGACCCCGACGGCTTCGGCCGGAGACATCACCGAGATCATCGTGACCGCCCGCCGCGTCGAGGAGCGAGTGCAGGACGTGCCGATCTCGATCCAGGTTTTCAGCCAGGGTCAATTGGACCGGCACGACGTAACCGATGCGGTCGATCTCGCCAAGTACACGCCGTCGCTGTCGGCCAACCCGAACTTCGGTAACGACGAAACGACCTTCGCCATCCGTGGCTTTAATCAGGACGGGGGATCCCCGCCGTCGGTCGGGGTGTACTTCGCCGACGTGGTCGCGCCGCGCGGCAACGGCAACGGCATCCCGATCGGCGATGGTACGAATCACGGCGACTTCTTCGATCTTGCCAACGTCCAGGTGCTCAAAGGGCCTCAGGGAACTCTCTTCGGGCTCAATACCACCGGCGGCGATATTTTATTCGTGCCGCAGAAGCCGACCGGCGAGTTCGGCGGTTACGGGGAACTCTCCTACGGCAACTACGCCATGCACCGCGAGACGGGGGTGCTGAATTTGCCCCTCAGCGATACGATTCGCTTCCGGCTCGCCGTGGACCAAATGTACCGCTCGGGTTATCTGAACAACGACAGCGGCATTGGGCCTGCGCGTCTGGAGGACACGAATTACACCGCCGCGCGCGCAAGCCTCGTGATCGACCTGACGCCGAACCTCGAGAATTACACCATTGGTTCGTTCACTCGATCGGACGTCAACGGCGGCGTTCAAAAATTGATCACCTGCGATCCTAGCAGCGGCACAGGCTTTGCTTTTGCGTGCCCGCAGCTGGCCAGAGCGCAAGGCCAAGGCTTCTTTACGGTGCAGCAAGACCTGCCGGCGCCTGAAACGTTGACCTATGACTATCAACTGATCAACACCACGACGTGGCATGCGAGCGATAGCTCCACAATCAAGAACATTGCGAGCTACTCGCAGCTCATGCAGCGCGTGAATAACGCGTTGTTCGGTACGAATTTTCCGGTCGGTCCGACTCTTCCTCCCATCGTTTTCTCGACGATTCAATCGGCGCCCGGAACCTGGACTTCCGCCGAATTCACTTTTACCGATGAGTTGCAGGCGCAAGGCAATGTCTTGAATGATCGCCTGACCTACCAGGGCGGCCTTTATGTCGAGGGCAGCGATCCGATCAGTGCCGGCGGCAACCAGAGCCCGGTGTTCGCCTCCTGCGTCAACGCCTCCGCTTTGGAGTGCACCGATCCCGTCGGTATCGCCACCTCCGAAATGTATGGATTTCCAATCCACGTAGGTTCCGTGAACTACACGGTCGGAGATGTCTGGTATCGCGACTACGGCATTTACGAGCAATCGACCTATACGATCAATGATCAGCTGAAAGCTACCGGCGGCGCTCGCTTCACCTACGACCAATCGAGCAATACCAGCCAGCGAATCACCTACCAGTTTCCGGTGGAACCGCCATTTACCCAGGGACCGAGCAGCTTCTGCACGGATCTCACCAGCACGCCGAACAATTGCTATCAATCAACTTCGGAAACCTCGCACGCACCGACCTGGATGGCCGATCTCGAGTACAAGCCGGTCGACGATGTGTTGGTGTATGGCAAGTATTCGCGCGGCTATCGGGCCGGCGGCGTTTATGGCAATGCGCCGTCGAACTACCGCACGTTCCAGCCTGAAAAGCTCGACTCCTATGAGACCGGCTTCAAGACCACCTACAACGGCGCGGTGCGCGCCACCTTCAACGCGACCGCGTTCTACAACAACTTCCGCAACCAGCAGTTACAGGCCTCGTTCGATGCCGCGCCCAACGCCGCCGTGTCCCCGACGACCGGCATCGTCAATGCCGGAAAATCGAAGATCTGGGGCGCTGAACTCGAAGGGACGTTGACGCCTGTCACAGGCCTCACCGTTAGCGCCGTCTACACCTACCTGAGGACCGAGATCACTTCCATTGCACCGATCGTGTCCACGGACCCCAATTACATCGTCGGTCAGAACATTACTCCGGGCTCGCCGCTGGAACTGTCGCCGGAGAACAAGGTCGTCGTGTCGATCGACTACACACTACCGCTGCCTCAGTCGATCGGCAAAATTACCGCCGGCGTAACGGGTACCCATGTCGACAAGCAGCTTTCCAACTACACCTATACCGGAGATCCCGCCAACATCACCGAGGAAGGGGGCAACTTCAGCTGGCTGAAGGCACAAAATCTGCTCGATGCGAATCTCTCGTGGAACTCCATCATGGGGTCCCGGGCTGACCTTCTGTTCTTCGGAACGAACCTGACCAACCTGCATTACTATGCATACATCCCCGGCCTCGGCACGCCCGCGGTCGGATTCGAAACCGCCGTGCTGGGCGAGCCGCGCATCTTGGGTGTGCGGGTTCGTTATCACTTCGGTGGGGGGTAAACTGAGGAGGACTTCAGCTCGGTGCACACCGGTGCGAAGGGCTTTGGCGCCCTTGGCGCATCCGGCACCGCGCCGGGCGATTGCGTCGAGGATGCGCGTTTATGAATCTGGATCTGTCCCAAGATCAGGAAATGATGCGCGAGACGTTCGCGCGTTTCTTGAACGAGAACAGCAGCCCGGCGCGCGTGCGCGCCGCGTTGCCGGGCGGATTTGATCGGGCGCTCTGGGCGGGGTTGGCCGAGCTCGGCGCGTTCTCGCTGCGGGTTCCGCAAAGCCACGGCGGCCTAGGTCTCTCGCTCCTGGACGCGACGGTTCTCATGGAAGAGGCCGGTCGCACCTTGGTCTCGGGCCCGCTCGCGGAGACGCTGGTCGTCGCGCGGTTGCTGGCGACACTGGGCGATGGGGCGAGCGGCGCACTCCTTGACCGGGTGCTTGCGGGCAAGGCGGTGGTCGGCATCGCCTTTGCGGACATTGCCCGCGAACCTGTTCAATGGATCGCCGGTGGCGCGGTGGCCGAGGCAGTGATCGCGTGCAAGGCCGATCACATCGTACTGATCGAGATCCCGGAAGGAGCGCGCAAAGCTGAGCCGAACCTCGCTTCCACGCCCATCGCGCAGCTGCGTCTGGACGACGCGCGAGCCAGCACACTGTCGAGCGGGCCCGAAGGACTCGAGGCTTTCGCGCAGGTCCTCGAGGAGTGGAAGCTGCTCATGGCCGCGGCGCTTGCGGGTCTCGCGCACGAGGCTATCCGGTTGGCCGCGGCGTATGCCCGGGAGCGCGTCGCCTTCGGGCAGCCCATCGGAACTTATCAGGGCATCTCGCATCCCCTGGCGGATCTCATCTGCGATGCGGACGGCGGCAAATATCTCACCTGGAAGGCGATCCGCGATATCGCCGACCACGCGTCCCACGCCGGCGCGGAGATCTCGCTGACGGCTTGGTGGAATGCCGACAGCGCAAGCCGCGCCGTGGCGCAGGCGCTGCACACCTTCGGCGGCTACGGCCTGACCATCGACTATGACATCCACCTCTACAATCTGCGCGCCAAGGCATGGCCGCTGGTCTGCGGTGATCCCGCGCGCTTTCTCGAGGAGGCCGGACGCCGGCTTTATGCCGGCGAGCGGACCGCGCTGCCGGATCCGGGCGATGTGGCAATCGACTTCGACATCGGCGAAGAGGCGCGCAAATTGGCTCACGAGGTCGACGCGTTCTTCAGGCAGAACCTCACGCCCGAGCTCAAGGCCAAGGCGCATTATTCCTGGGACGGCCATGATGCCGGCATTCACCGCAAGCTGGCCGAGGCGCGGCTCTTGTTTCTCGGCTGGCCGGAGGAGCTTGGTGGGCGCGCCGCGCCCGCGTACGCGCGCCACGCGGCCTATGACGTATGGCAGGAGCACGGCTGGACCACCGCACCGATGAGCGTCGCGGGCATGGTCGGGACCATCATCCAGCGCTTCGGTAGTGATGAGCTCAAGCGCGAGGTGCTCGCGAAGGTGGCCCGCGGAGAGGCGCTTTGCAGCCTCGGCTACTCGGAGCCCAGCGCCGGGTCGGATGTGTTCGCGGCGCGCACTCGGGCGGTACGCGACGGCGATTCCTGGCGCATCGACGGACAGAAGATGTTCACGAGCGGTTCGAACTTCACCGACTTCGTGCTGCTGCTCGCCCGCACGGACCCGGAAGCGCCGAAGCATCAGGGGCTCACGATGTTCATCGTGCCCCTGAAGGCGAAGGGTGTGGAAATCAAGCCGGTCTTCACTTTTCAAGACGAACGCACCAACATCAGCTATTACGACGGCGTCCGGATTCCCGATAGCTATCGACTCGGCGAGGTGAACAAAGGCGTGAAGGTCATGTCCGCGAGTCTCGAGCTCGAGCACGGCGGGGGCTTTGCGCCCGTGCAAAAACGCATGGTGCGCGCCGCGGAGCAGTGCAGCAGAGAGCTGCACCGCGACGGCGAAGCGCTCATCGACAAGGCCTCTGTCCAAGTGCGACTCGCCCGAGCGAGCGCGCATACACTCCTCGCCGAGCTCATCTCGCTGCGCGCGCTGTGGGCGGGCGTTAACAAAAAACCGAATCTGGCCTATGGGCCGATGGCGAAGTTGTTCTCTTCCGAAAAATTCTTGAAAGACTCTTCCGATCTTCTCGACCTGACCGCTCCCGATTCGCTTGCGAGCCGCGATGGCCCCGCGGGATTTCTCAACCAGTGCTATCGGCATGCCCAGGGAACCACGATTTACGGCGGGACCAGCGAA
>Ga0302324_100015867_pt1 | contig 15075 bp, 10 predicted proteins | sample Palsa_T0_1_FD_201949 | JGI IMG/M metagenome (GOLD analysis project Ga0302324, IMG submission 201949) | Peat permafrost microbial communities from Stordalen Mire near Abisko, Sweden - Palsa_T0_1 | ecosystem: Environmental > Terrestrial > Soil > Palsa > Peat permafrost | place: Sweden: Abisko...
ACGGCGGAACGCCGGCCGCTGATGTTCTGGGCGATGTGTGGCGTGACGTTGAGCGCGCGCATGTCGGCCACGAAGGAAGCTGCGTCGTAGCCCTTGTCGGCGCCGAGAGTGATCCGACTGGCCCCGGGCGAATGGCGCACGATCATCTCCTCGGCCGCCTTGCGCTCGGCGGTGCCGGTCGCCTTCGTCATCGTCGCCGCGACGATGAGCCCGTTGCGATTTTCCATCAGCGTGTGGCCCATGAAGCTGAGCTTGGCCTCCTTGCCCCGTCCCTTGCGGTAGAGCTGCGCCTCGGGATCCGTGGTCGAGACATGGGCGGCGTTGCTGCGCTTCTCGCCGTGAAAATCGCGCTCGCCATTGCGGCCGGAGCCGGGCGGATCGTCCGAGCCGTCCTTCGCCTTGAAGCTCTTCATCGAGGCCCACGCCGCAATCTGCGTGCCGTCGACCGAGAAATGCTCGTCCGACAACAGCCCGCGCAGTGCCTTGTGATCCATCAGTTCGGCGAGGAACTTGCGCGCCACGTCGGCCTCGAGCAGCCGATCGCGGTTCTTCGTGAACACGGTGGGCACCCACACCGGCTCGTCGACGCCGAGCCCGACGAACCAGCGGTAGAGCAGGTTGTAATCGAGCTGCTCGATCAGCTGCCGCTCCGACCGGATCGTATAAAACGCCTGCAGCAGAAGCGCCCGCAGCAGCCGCTCAGGCGCGATCGATGGCCGACCACTATCCGCGTAAGCCCTGGAAAAATCGCCGTCGAGGGCAGCCAGAACGTCGTTCACGACTCCGCGGACCAGCCGCAACGGATGCTTCGCAGGCACCCGCTTCTCCAGGTCCACGTAAGAGAACAACTCCCCAGACCGCAAATCCGAGCCCCGCATCCGTACCTCCCGCAAATCGCGCAGACAACGAATCATATTCGCGATAGATTGTCAGGAGGCGTTTTTCAGCAGCCTGCTAGGTCGTCCATGCGCGCGTATTTCTTCCGGGTGATCGCGGCCGCGGCGGTGTATCTCACGATGCATTTCGCCGTGTGTCTCTACATGCCGTCGCTGATAACGGCCGGCTACTGGGTGAGAGAAATGATCGTGGTGAAACGTGCGTTGGCGGATACATCGCCTTCACCGCGGATCATCGTGCTGGGCGGCTCCAGCGCGTTGTTCGGAATCGACGCGCGGCAAGTCTCGGCCGAGACCGGCGTCTTCACAATGAACATGGGACTGCATGCAGCCATGCGGATGGACCGGCTGCTCGGCATCGGCGTGGAAATGGCCTACCCTGGCGACATCTTCGTGCTCAACCTCGAGCACGTCTTCTACGGCTGCGACGAGGCACTCTGGACCGACTGGCAAATTAGAAACATGCTGGCGTGGGATAGGGTCTATTTCAACGGCCTCCCGCTGCGCAGTCGCATGGAGGGCATATTCGTAGCCGGCGGACCGGGGCTCTCGATCGATCTTCTCGCTGGAAAGATCGGCTCGAGTCTAATGCCCCAGCATTACGTCGACCGCTCCGACGCGCTGGAGCCCGCGGCCGTCGTTTTCGCGCGCTACCGGTCCGGCAAGTCGAGGACCAGCTCGTTTTCGTATTCGGCCTACAATATCGACGATCATGGCGACATACTCAATAACCACGGAACCAGATTCAAGGGCCCCGGGGTGCCCGCGACGATGCCGGGGCCGGTTTGTCCGGCGATCGCCGGAATCCTTTCGAGTTTTGTGCACGAGCTGAAAGAAAAGGGAGCACGGGCGGTCGTCACGCATACCCCGTATCTCCTCGACGGCGCTCCGGATCCGGATTGGCAGGACGCGGAGCAGACCTTTTTGCGCGACATGGCCTCGATCGGATTGGAGGTCGTCGATCACCGGGAAGAATTGTTTTTTCCTCGGGAGTCGTTTTTCAACACGAATCTTCATCTCAATGAAGATGGCCGTCGAGAAAGAACAAAACTCTTTATAAACGACCTGCGAAGGCTCGGAATCGGGAAGAACGCCGGCGAGATGCCCGCGACGGGTAGCGAGCCGGCGAGCCCTCTTCAGGTCAAATAATTCTTGGCTCTTCGCCGGCGGCACGTTCCGCGAGGGCGGCACACAGGACGCGGTCGATCTCGGCCGCACGCGCGGCCCAGGAATGCTCGCGTCGCACGAATTCTGCCCCGCGGCGGCCCATCTCGCGGGCCGCCGCGGGATCGGCGGCGAGTTGAGCTACGGCAGCGGCGAGTGCGGCGGGATCGTCGCAGGGAATGACGACGCCGCAGCCGCCGGCGCGCACCACTTCGGCCTGTCCGGGCAGGTCGGTGACGACGGCCGCGATGCCGCAGGCCAGCGTCTCATAAAGTTTGAGCGGCGAAATGCCGGTCGAGGAACGGCCGCGCGGATTGGTGATCGGTATCAGGCCGGCGATGGCACCTGCGACGAGTTCGGGGATCTGCTCATGGGGACGATAGCCTAGCCAGCGCACCCGCAGTCCGGACTGTGCGGCGGCCTGCACCAGGTGCTCCTGGGCGCCGGCCCCGATCACCACCAGTTCCATGCCCGCGGGCCATTTCTGGTGGCGCACCGCGTCGAGCATGAGGTCGACGCCGTGCCATGCGGTGAGGCCGCCGAAGAACACCGCGAACGGGGCGCAATCGCGCACGATCGGACGGAACAGGTCGACATTGGCGCCGTTGGCGACCACGGTGATGCGGTCATGGGAGCCGCCGCCGCGCAGCCATTGCGCCAGGCCCTCGGTGACCGGGAACAGCCGGTCGGAGACGCGGTACTGCGACCGGTAGAGCCAGCGCACCAGCGGGCGCAGCGGCGCCAGCCAGGGATGGCTGACGATCACGTCGAGCTCGATGCCGTTGATCTCCTGGGCGATGACGAGATGGCGCATGCGAGCCCAGAACGTCACGGGCCACGCCAGCAGGTGCGCCCTCACGTAGAGCGCGTCGTAGTGATGGAGCCGCGGGATGATCCTCGCCATCGCCCGCAGATATTCCAAGGCACGTGCGGGCACCGGCCGAGCGTGGCCGGAGCTCGCGGGTTCCGGCGCGAACAGGTCGATGTGCCAGCCGAGCCGGCGCAGATTATTGACGATCTCGCTGATGTGGATGTGGCTGGCCTGTCCCTTGTGGGGGACATCGAGCGCGAAATAGGCGAGCCGGCGCTCAGGCGAAGGCGACATCGAACCGCTCGATCCAGCGCACGACGTTCACGGTGCGCCACAGGTCGAACCCGAATGCCGCCGACTGCGCCATGCGGCGGTCGAGCGCCTGCAGGGCGGCCTGCGCGTCGAGCCACGGCAGCGCCCGCGCCACATCGCAGGTCAGGGTGCGCTCGAAGAAGGGGCGCAGCGCCTGCCCCCACATGCGGTCCGGCGTCGAGAAGGCGATCTTGTCGCGGCGGTCGAGGATCGCGTCGGGAACGAGGCCGCGCATGGCGTCACGCAAAACCGCCTTGGACACCGCATGGCCGCTCACGAGCCGGTCCGCCGGCAGCGAATAGGCGAGATCGGCGAGCGCCGGCGTGAGGAACGGCACCCGGGATTCGATCGAAAACGCCATCGAGTTGCGGTCACCGTAGCGCAGCAGGGCCGGCAATACGGTTTCGGTCAGGCTCTGCACCAGCGCATCGTGGAACAGATGCCGGCTTGCCCGCAGTCCTCGTCCGGTCGCGAAGGCCTTTTCCGCGGCGAACCATTGGCCGTCGATCCAGGGCGGCAATAGCGGCCGTCCGACCATGCGCCGCGCGAGGCCGCGCAACCGCGGCGATACCGCGGGCTCGAACGCCTGCGCGATCAGTCGGGTGCCGGCGCCGGGAAGCTTTCGCATCGCACGCACGAACCGGATCGCTTCGGGCAGACGAAAAGAGGCCAACAATTCGGAGAGGCGCCGGGCGAGATGGGGGCGGTATCCCGCGAACAGCTCGTCGGCGCCCTGCCCGTCGAGGATGACCTTGATGCCGTGGTCGCGCGCGAGCCCCATGACGCGGTGCTGGGCGTACATGGAGAGGCTACCGAACGGCTCGCCCTGCACAGCGATGAGCCGATCGATGTCGGCGACGATCTCGGCCGGCTCGATGCGCACCATGTGCCGCTCGGCGCCGGCTGCCTGCGCCGCCATCTCTATAAATGGGGTCTCGTCGACCTCAGATCCGGTCGCGGTGAAGCTGAAGGTGCGCAGGTCGGCCGCGGGACCACCGACGGCGCGGGCGCACGCGATGATCGCCGAGGAATCGATCCCGCCGGACAGCGAAATGCCGGTCGGCACATCGCTGCGCAGATGCAGTTCGACCGACCGGACCAGCGCCTCGCGCACCTCGCGCGCCGCGGCCTGCGGGCTGCGGTCCCACACTTTGACGGTCGGCCGCCAGAACGGCACCGGTGCGACTTCGGGCGCATCGAGCGCAATGCGCGCAAAGCTTCCGGCCGGCAGGCTGCGGACATTGGCGAACATGGTGCGCTCGCCTTCGTCGGTCTGGCCGACCGAAAGAAAAAGGCAGGTGCGGGCATGATCGATGCCGCGCCCGACGCCGGGAACATCGAGCAGGGGCCCGATCTCGGAGGCGACGGCGAGATGGCCGCTGCCGCGCGCCCACAGCAGCGGCTTGATGCCGAAGGGATCGCGCGCCAGGAACAATTCGCGGCGCTCGCGATCGTGTATGACGAAGGCATACATGCCGGTGAAGCGGTTGAGCGCCTTCTCGCCCCAGCTCGCATAGGCGGCGATGAGCACCTCGCTGTCGGACGTGGTGCGGAAGACGTGGCCGTCGCGCACGAGCGCCTCGCGCAGCTCGACGTAATTGTAGATCTCGCCGTTGAAGACGAGCACGTAGCGGCCGTCCGCCGATGCCATCGGCTGGTTGGCGCGCGGATCGAGATCGATGATCGAGAGACGGCGGTGGAGCAACGCGACCTCGGCTGCGTCCGCGGGAGCAAGGCTGCCGTCGCGCCGATAGGTGGCAAGCCCGCTGGCGTCCGGTCCCCGGTGCGCCAACGCGGCATCGAAGCGGGCGCACAGCGCCGGCGGAACGCTGTTGCCGGCGAGCGCGACGATCGCGGCGATGCCGCACATGAACTTTCTCGTTTCGGGGGAGATGGCGGCTGTGCTCCCTCCCCGTCTTCGGGGAGGGCTGGGGTGGCGTCTTTCGACGATATCGCCTGCTGAGAAAGAACCCCACCCTCCCCTCCCCGAAGACGGGGAGGGAAAAATGCTACCGAGCCTGCTTCCACAGCCAGGCGGCGACCTCCCGCGCGGCGCGCAGCGGCCACAGCGGAGCGGCGCGGAAGGCGCGCTGCATGGTATCGACGACATCGCGCAACTCACCCGCGCGAAACTGGTGCGACGTCAGCAGCGTCGTCTCGGCGGCGTGCCATTGCCGCACCGCGCGCAAGGTCTGCGGCGACGCCTGCCGCGCCGGCACCCCGCTCAGATAACGCCGCGCGATCGCGATGTTTTCACGGCGCACCAGCGCGAAATTCTTGCGCGCCCGGTCGATGGTGCTGGAGCCGTCATGCATGAGATACCGGTAGACCGCCCGGTCGATCTCGACCAGCGGAACTTCGGCGATCCAGGCGCGCAGCATCCATTCGCGGTCGGCGGCGAGCCGGTAGGCGGTGTCGAAGGTACCGATGCGGTCGAACACCGCGCGGCGGATGCACAGGCTGTTGATCGCATTGGGGCCGCGCAGCAGGAGATCGGTATCGAGCGGACCCGCCGCCCGTTCGTCGGCGCCCTCGACCGGGCCGGCGACACCGGCACCGTCGAGCTCGGCGAAGGTCGCCCGTCCGCGCGCGATGCCGGCGCCCGGCGCCTGCACCAGCGCGTCGCGCCAAGCGGCGAGCGCGCCGGGCAGCAGCGCGTCGTCGGCGTTGAGGAGCACGATCGCCGGGGCCCGGGTTTCCGCAAAGCCGAGATTATGCGCTTCGTAAATGGAAGTGCCGGGAGCCTGGATCACCCGCACGCCGGCCCGGGCGGCGATCGCCACGGTGTCGTCGCGCGAGCCGCCGTCGACAAGGACCGCTTCGAAATCCGCGTCCTGGGCGGCGAGGCTCGCCAACGCCGTGCGCAGATGGGTGGCGGCGTTCAGCGCCGGAATGACGACGGCGATATCCGGCGGGTTCGGTGACATTGGTCAGCGGCCGGCGCCCGTGACATCGATGGGGTTGCCCGTCCGAATTCGCGATTCCAGCGGCTGGGGCACCGCGACAGGCCCGCGGCGCCCGAGGTGATCGCGAATCTGCAGGAGCACGTCCATCAAGATCGAGCGAGCGAAGATCGCGACGATCGCCGAGAACGCCGCGAGGATGATCGCGCGGGTCTGCACATCGGGCTGGAAGTACTCGACGCCGATCACCGCACCTACAATCGCCAACACGCCGAAGACAGCCCATCCGTCCTGAAACGGGAGATGCGCGGAGGAAAACGGATCGCTTCCCGTCGCCAACCGGAACAGCAGGAATTGAATGTAGCCCGCGCACACTGCGGCGGGGAGGCCGACGTGGCTCACCAATACGGCGAGCGTCACCACCGCTCCGGTCGCGGCGAGCACGTTGCACATGGACAGGTAGCGCCCTCTTCCGTTCGCGATCAATTCGGCGAATTGCGGCCGGCCGCTGAGCTGTACGAGCACGACGCCGACGAGCAGCGCCACCAGCGGTCCGGCGGCGTCGAATTTGCCGTGGGTCAAGAGACCGATGATGGTGCGTGCGAACAGCGCAGCCGCCACGCCGAACACGGTCACGCCCAAAAACAGGACGTTGGAAATGCGTTTGGTGCGGCTGAACCTGCGGCTTTTTTCGGCGGCCTCGTCCAACAGAACGGGCATCACCGCGTTTTGGATGGGCTGAGTGCAGATGGTGGCGAGCGACTGATACTGTTGGGCATGAATGTAGAGGCCGAGTTCATAGAATCCGGCATATCGCGACAGCAGCGCTCGTTCGATGGTCTGGCGCGCCTGCAGGGCCAGAAACGAAATCGTGCTCCAGCCGCCGAGATACAGTGCATCTTTGAGAGCGCCCCAGTCGATCCTCGCCTCAAAATAGCGCGACAGCATGGCCAAAGAGCCGATCAGCGCCACGATGCCGCCGGCGGCATGCCCGACGAACAGGGCCGTCCCCTTCAGCTCGAACACAAACAGCGCCGCGAGGGTCACACAGACCGCCGTGACGCTCTTGAGCACCGCGACCAGCGAATAATAGCCGGGCGAACTGCCCAGCTTCGAAATCGACGCGACCAGCGTATGCATGCTCGAACCGACACTTTCGATGGCGACCAGCATGACCATCGTCACGGAAATTCCGGCGGCGACGCTCCAGGTATCGTGCAGGAATATGAAGGCCGTCACGAAGGTGACAGCCAGCACGAGGCTCGAGGTCAGGACCAGCGCCGCCATCGTCGTCACCAGGCTGCATCGCCCTTGTCTCGACGCGCCGCGGAAACGCTGCGACAGGAGATAGCCGCTTCCCATTTGCGACAGGCTCATCGCCAGCGCGGAAAACGAGACGACGAGGCCGAAGGCGGCGAAATCGGCCGGCCCGAGCACCAGGGTCGTGAGCGGCAAAGTCACGAACGCCAGGACGAGCTGCAAGGCGCCGGGAAGAAAGAACAACAGGAATCGCCGCCGGACCTCGTGCGCCGGCATGGGAGAAGCGTCGTCGGTGGGCTCAGTCAATTGCTGAATGTCTCGTCATCTCAGCGCAACGGCGGAATCTTGGCGCTGTGAAGCAAGGGCGTCTCGAACAGCAGCGGCCCGACATCGCGCCGGAACATCATGTCGAGCTCCGCGGCGGACCGCACCGGCCCGGCGGCATCGGTGCGGGCGCCATCGATCGGGAGGACGTCGAAAACCTGGCCGAAAGGGCCGTCGATGATGCCGGCCAGTTTCCCGCCGCGGAACAGGATGAGGCCGCCGCCGGCCACGGCCATGCGCTCCTCCCGGCGCGCCCAGGCGCTGAAACCCACCGCCAGCGCATCCCCACGCATGGCGAGCCCGCGCAAGACCAGCCTGCGGGAGCCGGTGTCGATGCCCTGGGTGAGATACTCCGTGCCGCGAAACCTCACGGCGCCGCTCGCATTCGCAGTCTTTGCGCCGGCGGCGAGGACGGTGTCGTCGCGGAAGCTGTCGGTAAACATGATCCCGTCGTCGTGAATGACCACGTCGTGAACGCCGACCGCCGGATATCGATAGACGCGAATGGTGCCGTTGGCGACGAATCCGAGCCCGCCGCCGCGGCCGGCGTAGCGGGCGGCGAACAGCAGGGCGTCCCCGTTCACCGTCACCGCATTGACATGGTTCTGATCGGTAAAGAACGGGGAGCCGCCGGGATCCACGAACAGGAATTTCTCGTCGACGATGCCGCGTCCGTCGCGCGCCACCGTGAGCAGGCTGTTGCGGCGGGAATTGGCGCAATGAACCAAGCGGGTTCGCGGATCGTACGCGATCTGGTGAATGCGCTCATTGTGGTAGCGGGTTTCCCACCGCGCGAGAATCTCGACGTCCCGCAGCGCCTCGATACTGATTGCGTCGCCGATGATCCGCGCCGACAGGACGAACGAATGGATGCCCGCCGACGCCCCGAGGAAAAGTGTATCTTCGTGGCGGGCAACGCCGAAACAGATGACCGGCAGCAGGCAACGCCACTCATCCTGCTCCAGGACGTAGAGCCCGGCATTGCTCGTCACCAGCAGCGGATACGGCTCGCTCAGGGCCGCGCGCGCGGCAAATGCCTTGCGCGGCGCGGCCGTCGCGCTCAGGAACCGGTCGTAGTGCTCATAGTCCTGCAGCCGGTGCCAGAGTTCCCGCATCCGGTCGGGATCGGCGAGCGCACGCGCGACGCCACCGGCGACGCGCCCGGCCACTGCGGCGCGCACGCGCAGCAGCGACAGCACCTTCGCGATGCCACCGCGCGGCCGGGAAATGTTCTTATGCATATCGAAGTTCGCCGACGTTCATTCGAAGACGGGCAGGAATATCGAAGCGATCGTCTTGTCGGCGAACGGCGACAGGTGATTGTCGTCGGAATAGAACGGCTTGCCGCCGCGTTTCACTTCGCACCTCGTCGTATCGCACAGGGCCTTATGGGGCCAAATCAGCTTCACCGGATATTTTTTGGCGAGGCGGAGAAACAAGGCGACGACAAATTGCTGTCTTTGATTGAATTCGTCGTGAGTCGGCCGAATGTCCATGCCGCCGCCGAGCCCCATTTTGTCGAGGTAGAGCGACTTGGGAACGTCATAACCGACTTCCGGCACCGGCCCTATCAGCCAAATCCTTTTCCCCGCGGCGGCAAGTGCCGAAAGCGTCTTCTCCATGCCTTCGGCGAAGACCGCACGATTGTCCTGCGCGTCGGCGGACTTGTCGCCGGGAGAGGTGATTCGCACGAAGGACGGCTTTCTGTCCTCGCGCTTGTAGCGCGTCCCCTCCGCCCACAACACCCAGCGGCCCGCCAGGATCACGGTCTCGATCGAGGGCGTCGAAAGCACGTACTCGAGAATCCTGTCGTTCACCTCGCGACAGACGCCGGCGTCCAGCCGTTCCACATCGACCAGCGGCGCGCACCCGCCTCGTCCGGCAAACACACCGTTTTTCCCGCGCGAGGTTGCAGCGTCATCCACCGCGATACGCAAGGCGTCGGCATGGGAGTCGCCCCAGAGGATGAAGCGGGGCTCACCCGCGCCACTTCCAATTTTGCAAAACGCCGTCTGCAATGATTCGATCCGGCATTTTGCACGACTCTCGGTGTACTCGGTCACCGCCACGAAGCTTTCCAGGCGTTCGGGTCCGAGCCGCGACGGAAGTCCCTTGCCAAGCTCCACCCAGGAGCCGAACCCGATGAACGCGCACATCGACGCCGCCGCCATCGCGAACAGATTGCGCCGATCGAAAGCCTTCCATCGCTGCCGCCGGAGCGGCTGCTCGATGTAGCGCCATGAAAGAACCGAAAGGACCAGGGAACCGAAAACGATGATCGCGGTTTCGAGCGCACCGAGTCCCGCAACGGTGAGATAGGTGCCGAATGCGAGAAGGCTGAAATGCCAGAGATACCAGGAGTACGAAATCTTGCCGATGAACACCAAGGGAGCCTCGGACAGCAGGCTGCGGACCGCGGTGTCGCCGCTGGTGCCGCTCCAGATCACCAGCACCGTCCCGAGCGTCGGCAGCAAGGCGGCGACGCCGGGAAACGGGGTGTCTTTCGAAAAGCTGAATATCGCAATGCAGATCAGCCCGACGCCGGCAACGGCCGCGACGTTCCGCAGCAGCGGCCCGCCCACGGCGGGCGCGGCCCCCATCGCGAGCAGGGCGCCGAGCAACAGCTCCCAAGCCCTGGTCGGGCCGAAATAGAATGTCGCGCCGGGATAGGGATGGACCGCCCATACGTTCAGGGCAAATGACGCCAGGGCCAAAAGCCCGGTGATCGCGAGGAGTTGCCTCGGAAAAAAGCGGGCGGCGATGAGAAGATACAACGGAAACGTGGCGTAGAACTGCTCTTCGACGGCCAGAGACCAGGTATGGAGCAGCGGCTTTTCGGCGGCCGGCGTATCGAAGTAGCCGGACTGGCTCCAGAATAGGATGTTCGAGACGAACAGCGTCGTCGCGACGATGCTCTGGCCCAATCGCTTGTAGTCGTCCGGCGCCATGACGAACCAGCCGAGGGCGGCGCAGAAACCCATGACCACGAACAGCGCCGGAAAGATGCGCCTGATCCGGCGCTCGTAGAAATCGAAGAACGAGAATTTGCCTGCGCTCATCTCGGACGCGATAAGCGAAGTGATGAGGTAGCCCGAGATGACGAAGAAAACGTCGACGCCGACGAAGCCGCCGGCGAACATCGGCACGCGCGCATGAAACAGCACGACAGGAACGACCGCAATGGCACGCAGGCCGTCGATGTCGCTGCGGTACTTCATAGGGCGTTTCTGATCGTTCCTGCTCCGCCGCTGCTCATCGGTCGCTCACCGCAGCAATCCTTCGGCCCGCAAATGCTCGACCACCAGCCGCGCCAGTTCGCCGGCATCGTGCTCGCGGGTGCGCAGGACGAGTTCGGGATGCTCCGGCGGCTCGTAGGGAGAATCGACCCCGGTGAAGTTCTTGAGCGCGCCGAGGTCCGCCTTGGCATAGAGGCCCTTGGGGTCGCGGCGCCGGCATTCCTCGATCGGGGTGTCGACGAACACTTCGAGGAACTCGCCGCCCCCGACGAGATCGCGCACCATGCGCCGCTCGGCCCCGAACGGCGAGATGAACGCGCACAGCACGATCAGGCCGGCGTCGACGAACAGCTTCGCCACCTCGCCGACCCGGCGTATGTTCTCGACGCGGTCCGCATCGGTGAAGCCGAGGTCGTGATTGAGGCCATGGCGCACATTGTCGCCGTCCAGCATGTAGGTGTGATGGCCCGCCACATGCAATTGCGCCTCGACGAGCTTGGCGATGGTCGACTTTCCCGAGGCGGAAAGGCCGGTGAACCAGACGATGCAGGGGCGCTGATGCTTGAGGCGCGCGCGCGCCTCCTTTTCGATGGCGAGATGCTCCGGATGGATGTTGGTGGCGCGGCGCAGCGCGAACGCGATCATCCCGGCACCGACGGTCTCATTGGTGTAGCGGTCGACGATGATGAAGGCGCCGGTCTCGCGATTGCTTTCGTATGAATCGAACGCCACCGGCACGGCGGCGGCGAAATTGCACAGGCCGATCTCGTTGACGGCGAGCGTGCGCGCCGCCAGCGGCTCGAGATGGTTGATGTCGAGCTTGTGCTTGATCGACGACACCATCGCCGGCACCCACTGGGTGCCGATCCGCATGAGATAGGAGCGCCCGGGCAGCAGCGGCTCGGCGCTCATCCAGATCAAATGGGCCGCGAACTGATCGGCGACCTCCGGCCGGCGGTCGGGCGGGACCAGCAGGTCGCCGCGGCCGATATCGAGATCGTCGGCGAGCGTCAGCGTGACGGCGTCGCCGGCGCCGGCCGCTTCGACATCGTGGTCGGCAGTGACGATCCGCTCGACCCGCGTCGCGGCGCCGTTGCGGGCGACGCGCACCGGATCGCCGCGGCGGATGCGGCCGCTGGCGACGGTGCCGGCAAAGCCCCGGAACTCTGGGTCCGGCCGGTTGACCCATTGAACCGGAAACCGGAACGGCAGGGTTTCCAGCGCCGCTTCGATCTCGATCGATTCGAGGTACCGGAGCAGGGCCGGACCGCCATACCAGGCCATGTTGCGGCCGCGTTCGACCACGTTGTCGCCGAACCGGGCGGAGATCGGGATCGGCGCGACGGTGTCGAACGAAAGCTGCGACGCGAAGCTGCGGAACTCGGCGGCGATGCGATCGAACTCGCCTTGCGAGTGGCCGACGAGGTCCATCTTGTTGACGGCGAGCACGACGTGGCGGATGCCGAGCAGCGAGCAGATGACGGCGTGGCGGCGCGTCTGCGCCGATATGCCCTTGCGGGCGTCGACCAGGATGATGGCGGCATCGGAATTCGAGGCGCCGGTCGCCATGTTGCGGGTGTATTGCTCATGCCCCGGCGTATCCGCCACGATGAAAGAACACCTGTCCGTGGCGAAATACCGGTAGGCGACGTCGATGGTTATGCCCTGCTCGCGCTCCGCCTCGAGCCCGTCCAGCAGCAGGGCGAAGTCGATGTTCTCGCCGGTGGTGCCGTAGCGGCGGGAATCGTTTTCGAGCGCGGAGAGCTGGTCGTCGAAAATGGCGCCGCATTCGTGCAGCAGGCGGCCGATCAGGGTCGATTTTCCGTTGTCGACCGAACCGCAGGTCAGGACGCGCAGCAGCCGCCGTCCGGCGCCGGCATCCGCGACGACAGCGATTTCCGCTTGCGCGGCGGCTTGTCCCGCCATCAGAAATAACCCTCGCGTTTTTTCCGTTCCATGGACGCGGCCTGGTCGGCATCGATCACCCTGCCCTGCCGCTCCGAGACCCGCGACGTCCGCAATTCCGCGATGATGTCGGCGACGCCGGCCGCGTCCGATTCCACCGCACCGGTCAACGGGTAGCATCCGAGCGTGCGAAAGCGGATGCGTCGCATCGCCGGCCGCTCCCCCGCAGCCAAGGGCAGGCGGTCGTCATCGCGCACGATCAACGCGCCGTCGCGCTCGACCACCGGGCGCTCGGCCGCGAAGTAGAGCGGCACCACCGCAATGCCCTCGGCCGAAATATACTCCCACACGTCGAGCTCGGTCCAATTGGAGAGCGGAAACACCCGCACGGATTCGCCGGGCTGGATCTTCGTGTTGAACAGTCGCCACAGCTCCGGGCGCTGATTGCGGGGATCCCAGACGTGATTGGCGCTGCGGAAGGAAAAAATCCGCTCCTTGGCCCGGCTCTTCTCCTCGTCACGGCGCGCCCCGCCCATGGCGGCGTCGAAGCCGTGGAGATCGAGGGCCTGCTTGAGCGCTTCGGTTTTCATGACCTGGGTGTGCAGCGCCGATCCGGACGTGATGGGATTGATGTCGCGCGCGACGCCGTCCGGATTGACGTGGACGAGGAGATCGAGCCCGCGCTCCCGCACGGTCAGATCGCGAAACGCGATCATCTCGCGGAACTTCCAGCGGGTATCGACGTGAAGCAGCGGAAACGGCGGCTTGGCGGGATAGAAGGCCTTGAGCGCGACGTGGAGCATCACGCTGGAATCCTTGCCGATCGAGTAGAGCATCACCGGCCGGCGGAACTCGGCGGCGACTTCGCGCATGATGCCGATCGCCTCGGCTTCCAGGCGCTTGAGCTGGGGCGAAAGCCGGGGGGGCATTGGTTTCAACGCGGGTGTGGCACTCGACCCGAGCCCTGCCGCCGAGATGTCGGTCAACTCGTCAATCAACTCGTCAATCCCTTGCCCAGCTGATCTTCGGCTTGGCCACGCCGGGATCGGCCCGGTCGGCGTGCCCGCGCACCGCCGCAAGCATTCCGTCCATGACCGCGTCGGTCAGAAGGTTGGGAACGAGCCCCAGATCGGCCAGCTTGGAGTGGGTGGCATTGTAGTAGTGCTCCTCGAGCTCGATTCGCGGGTTCTTGAGGTGGGCGATCGAAACCTCAAGACCGGCGCGCTTGCCGGCGGCCACGACCTTGTTGGCGAGGTCATTCACCGAGAACTGCTCGGTGAACTGGTTGAACACGCGGAACTCGCCGGGCTTGGCGGGATTGCGGACCGCGAGATCGACGCATTGCAGGGTATCGCGGATGTTCAGGAAGCCGCGGGTCTGCCCGCCCTTGCCGTAGACCGTGAGCGGCAAGCCCAGGCACGCCTGGATCAGGAACCGATTCAGCACCGTGCCGAACACGTCGTCGTAGTGGAACGAGGTTTTCAGGTCGGAATGAAGCTTGGTCTGGTCGGTCTCGATCCCGTAGACGACGCCCTGATTGAGGTCGGTGGCGCGGATGCCCCATATCCGGCAGGCAAATGCGATGTTGTGGGAATCATGCACCTTGGAGAGGTGATAGAAGCTGCCGGGCTGCTTGGGAAACGGCAGCGTGTCGGTGCGGCCCTTGTGGGTGACGGTGAGATAGCCTTCCTCGATGTCGATGTTCGGGGTGCCGTATTCGCCCATGGTGCCGAGCTTCACCAGGTGCGCGTCGGGACAGCGGCGGCGCATGGTGAACAAGAGATTGAGCGTGCCGACGATGTTGTTGCTCTGAGTGTAGACCGCAGTGCCCCGGCTCTGCATCGAATAAGGCGCCGACGGCTGCTCGGCATAGTGCACGATCGCGTCGGGATGAAACTGGTCGATCACCTGATCGATGAAGCGATGGTTGCAGAGGTCTCCGACATGGAGCCCGATCGTTTTCCCGGTCGCTTCCCGCCAGCAGGCGACCCGCCGGTGCAACGTGCTGATGGGCAGGAGCGGCGCGATACCCTCCTCGAGTTCCCACTGCCGTTTGGCGAAGTTGTCGACCACGCCGACCTCGTGGCCGGCGTTGGAAAAATGCATTGCGGTCGGCCACCCGAGATAGCCGTCACCACCCAGGATAAGAACTCTCACGGCAACTTCTCCTTCGTTTTTTCATTGCACTCGGCATGAACCGGGCTGGTCTCGTCGATCCAGGACCTGATGAAAGCCATCGGCCGGCTCCAATAGGCCCGTTCCGC
>Ga0302324_100015870_pt1 | contig 15072 bp, 22 predicted proteins | sample Palsa_T0_1_FD_201949 | JGI IMG/M metagenome (GOLD analysis project Ga0302324, IMG submission 201949) | Peat permafrost microbial communities from Stordalen Mire near Abisko, Sweden - Palsa_T0_1 | ecosystem: Environmental > Terrestrial > Soil > Palsa > Peat permafrost | place: Sweden: Abisko...
CGCGTCTGAGCGAGACAGACGCACTACTCAAGCTAAGAGGCTCGCGTCTGAGCGAGACAGACGCACTACTCAAGCTAAGAGGCTCGCGTCTGAGCGAGACAGACGCACTACATCAAGCTAAGAGGCTCGCGTCTGAGCGAGACGGACCCATTACTCACGCTCAGAGGCTCGCGTCTGAGCGAGACGGACCCGTTTCTCAAGCTCAGACCCGTACGCTTGTTCCCGTCGATGAACGCCTGTGATTCGGCGATGTGAAACGCGTACGCCGCGGCCATCGAAAAAAGGTCTCCGTGCAAAAACTCGCCGTCAAACGTGGCTTGAGGAGCCGCAATAGCCGACTCGAGCGCGCCCTGATCCCGGATGCCGTCCAAACCTCCCCATCTTCCAAGGCCGAGCGCTTGCTGCTCAAGCACGGCTTGCACGTCGAGAAATTCGGGAGACATCTCTTTTTAGAGTGTCACCGAACCAAACGGTGACCCCATCGCGTGGCCGGGCTCTTACTTGGCGAGCTTCGCCAGCGTCGCCGCGTATTCGTCGAGCGCCAAAGCCGTCGAGGCGCGGACGCGGTCGCGATACGTGCGTCGTCGCTCGTCGTCGTCTGCCGGATGCACGTTGGCAGGCGTCAGGGTCGGCCACTTGACACTGACGGTGGACTTCGATCGTGAGGCAGACGGCCGCTGAATTGGCGAGGTCTCCGATCTGCCCGGCGTGCTCACATACGGCCGCACCCGGAAGGATCGCCGGGGTCGCGGACCGGCCTGCATGATGAGTGTCGTTACCTGGCCGCGGTAGTGTGTTTGGTGGTTTGGTCGTCACTTCAGGGCCGAGCGGTGAGTGGCACGACCTGAATCTGTTTCGCGAGGTCATAGGCGGTCAAGACGTCGCCATCTCCTTCCACGAGCACTCGTCCGATGACCAAGACTGAATTGCTTGGAGAGAGCACCTTCGTCATCCCCTCTGGCACGGCCCCTTGCCAGTCCGGGCCGCTGAGCAGGTAGTTGCCGGCGCGAGTTCCAGTGGTGCGGCGGCCGACGATCGCAAACATGTGGAGCCAGGGGCTGAAGAATTCGACGCTGTAGTATCGGCCGGCCATCTCCGGAACATGCAGAATCTGTGGTCCATGGCCGAGGTCGAGCGCACCCCCCGTGTAGAGTGTGTCGCGGTTGCCCGTCAGGATCAGGGCAGATTTCGACATCGACGGCGAATTGAGAGCCGGCAGCGCGTAGAAGGTGTTGACTGGGATTCCGCCTGCCTTGACCCCCATGCCACGCAGGACGACCCTTCTGACCCCGGAGTAGAAAATACGAGGTTGGAAATAGATGAAGGCGAACGTGCCCGAAGGCCAAACCACGAGCACCACGAGGGCGAAATCGATGAGATGGTGGTTCATGCCCGTTTCACTTCGACCAGGGGTGGCACGCTGAACGCCCCGTTCAAGATGACAGCCCCCGGCTGGTAGACTCGCAGCCACAACATGAAGTTGCCGCCTGGAGCAGGCAGCCAGTTGGTCTCTTGAGCGGGCGGAGCCGTCTTCTGGACGTAGATGTCGATGGATCCGTCGGCATTCGGCACGAGGCCCGACCTGCCGCCAACGCTGTAGCGGTGAATCGGATTCTCGACCATGCGACGCCCGGAATCGCCCAGGGTCAATGACCAGGAGGCCTCGTTGGGCGGAAACCCACCGGGCGGGAAGTGCAAGAGGTAGTCATGCCGCCCATTCAGCTTGTGACCCGCGCCGTCCACGAACGCCTCCCAATACACCTGCTCCTCCGGCACATTGAGGGCGGAGATGTCCTGGGCGTAGGCGGCCCGGAGAAGGATGCCCCTCGGGGCCTCGCCGCGTTTCAGCGTGGTGCTCCAGCCATTGACGGTCGTTTGGATGGCACGCAGCTTCGCCTTGATGACGAGATTTGCCGTGAAATAGGCCAGCACGGCGCCTGCGATGGTTCCCTGGACGACGTCGGTGACGAGGGTCCGCTGGGGCGGATGTCCAAGGACAAGAAGCTGCACGACGTGAATGGCGAATCCAACGGTGAGAGAAAAGCTGATCCATCTGATCCACGGTTTCACATTGGTCATGGCTCAATCACCACCCAAGGCCTGGGGCGACAACGTCACCGTAACCGCGACGCTCATCCACGTCACACTCCTGGTGCCGGGGCTCGTCGCGACGGAGTTCGGCCATCAACTCGATGGGCGTCAGAAACGTGGGCGATCGCAAGCTCCCCGGTGCTCAACCGGTCGAAGACGCGGCCAAGGTGATCGTCGACGTCATCATGCGAAGCATTTCCGCGACCACTTCTCCGCCATGGCCCGTCAAGGTTGCGTCGTACGCAAGTGCGGGCGCTGAGGGATCCTCTCCGAGGAGGAGTGTCGCGACCTTTTGCATCGCCTCAACGACATGCCGAAACTTTCGGCAGCCTGACGTCGCGAGCGGCCGGGGTAAGGCCAATTCCCCTGAGGGCCGCCCGCAAGGACTTGATGCGCCAGGGCGACTGCGGATGATGAAAGGACTTCGTGCGCCATCGCACCGCGAGCTCGCGACCCTCGGCCCCATGACCTCGCTCGACGGCGCGAAGCAGCATGGTCCACGTTGGTCCACGGTCGGAATGAGGCGCCGCGGAATCGCCAGTACTTTCGCGGAGCGGGACACGAGTCTCGCTCTCTCCTGTACGGAGTCCAGCGAGCTGTACGGAGTACAGGAGAGCCAGAGGCTCGTGTCCGAAGCGAACCTTTGCGTGAGCAGAGGAGCGGGACACGAGTCTCGAACTCGCGACCTTCGGCTTGGGAAGCGATACCGTAACTCCGCAAGATGGCGCAGGAAAACGCGATTCATCAATCACGGCGAATCAGCCGACAGACGAGAATCCCGAGCAATTCACCATGCGCCGTGGTGATGAGTCACCAGCTGGTGACTTGACTCGAGCCGCTCGTCTTTCGAGAAAGGTCCGCGCTTTTCGGGCCCTGAGCTGGGTCCACCTAACGCAGGCTAGGATCGCACCATGAGCCCGCGAGACGACCAGGCGCTCGACATGGAGAAGCTCTTCGAGCAAGCGAATGCTTTTCGCCTGCGCTTGCTCGCGGCGGCACGCAACCGTGGAGCGCGGCCCGGCAAGGCCGGCGATGACCAGGCGTGGCAGCTGCTAGTTGGCGCGCTCTCGTTTCTTCACGGCGGCAAACCCGCCTGGGCCCCTATGCTCGTGCCTGGCGGACAACCGATCCGCGCACGCATTCTCGAAGCTCATGACGCGCTCGTCGGCGGGGCCATGACAAGCGACGACGCCGAATTGATCAAGCAGATCGACTTCTCCCTTACGCGCGGTCGACGTGGAGAGCCATGGCCGACGGTTGCACGGGACCTGGCGATGCTGCGCGGCAGGAACGTGAGTGAGTTCGTTCCCGGCAGGATTCTCGAGAAAATGGATCTCGGCTCGCCGGAGTACGCCGACAGCGCAGCAATTAACCTCGTCGAGCTGGCGCGGAGGCTCGAGAATCATCACGTCGCGGAAAAATCGGCACGGGTGCCAAACGGCAAGTGGACGACCCCGCAGATCGCCGCATTCCTCACTGGCGACCCCAACACGGCGAAGCGTGTCGCGAAGCTCCTGCGACAAAAGAAAAGAATCTGAGAGACGCTTTTCGACACTCGCCAATCGAGCCCACACGTTGCGGTCAGGATGCTTGACCCCCACACCGTCCGCCGAATCTCCGTCGAGAGCTTTCGCGATCCCCGCACCGTCCTCGCTTGCTACAGCGGCGGCAAGGTCAGCGCGCTCGCCCTCGCGTCGGTGACTGCGGCGGCCGTGCGGCTCGGGCTTCCGCCGCCGGGGACCGTGCATGTCCCCCCAAATGCGAAGGGCGCCCAGCCAGCCAAGCAGGAGCGCCCGTCGCCCGAGTCCGAACATGGGGAATCTACGATCTGAGGAAACACCGCGCAACCCGCTGATCGCCGCCGTCGCCGAGATCCTTGGCGCCGCGTTCGTCCTCGCCGCTAAGCAGCCAGACGTCGTAGCGGCCATGCGTGCCGTGATGGTGCCCGTCGCGCCCGAGGCTCAAAAGACGACGGCCCTGACCAAGAAGGAGCTGGCTGTCGCGATCAGTAAGTCGACGTCGTCGATCGACAGGTTCGATCGCGAGGGCGCGCCACACACCTTCGTCGGTGACCATCGGCGCTACGACCTGGGCGAGTACAAAGCCTGGCTCGCCAAGCGTGGCAAGAAGCCGACGCGAGCGCCGAAGACGGACGCGGTCGACGTGAGCGACGTCGTCGTGAGCAACGGTCTGCGGCCGAGCGGGGAAGGCCAATGAGCCCGGCCACCGCTCCTTTCATCGTCTGCCACGACTCGCGCGAGCAGAAACCGCCCCCGTTCCCTGAGGGTGTCATCCTTGAGCGCTGGACGCTCAGCGAGGGCGACTACACTTCGCCCGCGCTGCAGGGGATCGCGGCGATCGAGCGCAAGTCGCTCGGCGACTTCGCGAATAGCATCAGCCGCGAGCGCGAGCGACTCGACGATGAGCTGAGGCGGCTCGTTCCGTACAAATACAAATGCATCGTGGTCGAGCGAGATCGCGCGAAGCGGAAAGCTCTCGGGCTTGATACTCGCCTCGTGGCTCTCTCAGAACCGCGCACACCGAGGCTCGAGATGCGCGGGCAGCGCTTCACGTCGGCCGACCCTGTTGCGTTTCAGAGGGCAGGCTTCGGCTACAACTCGGTGGAAGAATACGAGGCGCACGCCAAGCTTGCTCGCCGCATCCGGGACCAAGCCCAAGCGGCACCGGCGACTCCCATGGAGCGTCACCTGGACGCCTTGGGCATACCATGGCGTTCCTCGCCGGAGTCGCTCGCGATGTTGCGCGATTCAGTGAAAGCCACCGCGCTTTCAGGCAAACCGCGTGAGTTGCCAGCGAGCATGTTCAGAAGCCGGAACGAAGGCGGCTCGGGGCCGTTTGGGGGTGCAGCATGAGCACCACCGACTGGATTTCGCTCGCGAACGAGAATCACGCGAAGGCCCTCGAAGCGCTCGACGTTGCAACAGGTCGGCTCCGTGAAGCGGAGCACGCAGCGATGCAAGCCGCTGGAGCTCGGCGCAGGCCGCCGCTCGACGTGACGACGTCGCAAATGGAGAAAATAATTCTTGCCGACGAGACTGCGAAGGGGATGCTCGAAGCTGCAAAGGGGGGCCTTAAACTTGCGAGGGGCGAGGTCATCGGCCGCGAGAAGGGCATCGAACTCGCCGAGCGAAACGAACGTCATCGGTTGCAGCACGAGAAGGGGCTTATGCCGATTCGCCAGCTGCAGGCTCACGTCGACGCGCTCGAAGCGCAGCTCGCACAGGTCCGCGCCCAACAGGCGCAAATCTTCGCCGCCGAGGTCTGGCCTCGCAACGACCCGTTCGATGCGGGAGTGCCAGGCGCCACGCCCGGACAGCATACGTTCCTTAGCGTCCCGCACGTCCTCTCCGGGCCCGTGCTGCCGATCGAACAACCCGCGCCTTTGCCACCGAGCACGGCGAAGCGAACCTCTGGCGAACCTCTCTCCGAAGATGAAAAGTACGATCTATTGTGGACGCTCGATCACGGTGTTTTTAGCCGGCAGGAGATGCGCAAAGGGCGAAATCTCAGCGACGCCGATTTGTATGCATGCGGCGGAGATTTTCGAAGGGGCGGCCAACCCACCAACGACCCGGACGTGCTCGCGGCGATCCGTGCTGGACTGAGAGGCGAGGGCCCGAGCCGCGAGTGGATTCTTGCGCGCATGCGCGAGCTGGGGCGCTCTCGCCTGGTCACCGTTCCGCAGACGTCAGACGGCCGTCCGGCCATCGACGCGTCGGGCAACTTCACCCCCGCGGCGTAGCATGTGGCATACCCTCAATGGCACGCTTGCCACGTTTGGCGGCACGTCGGGCACTGTCACGCTACGCGCGGGCTCTGTGCTCATCCAGGTCATGGTGCACGCGTCTGTCGCTGGCGCGAGCGTGTCAATCCTCGGCGGGCCGGCGATTCCGATCATCAACGGAGCCCCGTCGCTCATCCTGCAGAACTACCACACGCTGCAGAAGGTCGACGCGAGCAACACCGGCACGATCGTCTTCACGGGTACCGATTCGTACTACGTCCAGGCGGCCGTCGAGGGCAACGTATGACCACCGCCGCGATCGGTGACACCAAAGCGATGGCCACGATGTCCGACGCAACGGGACAAATCGTTTGCACCATCTATCGAGCGGGCGTGAGCTACGCGGCCCCGATCCCAGGGCGCATGCAAATCACCGCCGTCGTGAACGGGCAGACGTTCGTCTGGCCGGCGGTTCCAGGCACGCCGCTACCCGACGGTTATCTTTCAACGAACCCACCGAGCGCGACGGGCTCGACGCCCGAGGCAGCGAGGCAGAACGCGGTCGATGTCTATGCGATCGCCGGAGACATCGCACATAACTCGTGGGCAATCTTCGTGTCCGCGAACGTTCTCGCACTATTCAATCAACTGAAAGCCGCGGGCCAATGAGTCTTGCCCCGCTCCCGTTCGTGAGGTTCGCGACGGACGAGCTGCACCTGCAGCTCTCGCCCGCTTGGCGCGTCCTACTGCTCGTCGCGGTCGACGGGGTGGAGCCCTGTCAGCTCGAAGGCGACGAGCGGGAGATGGCCCGCAAGCTATTTGGCGACGTTGACACCATTCCCGAAGAGGCGCGGCGGACAATTTGCTGGCGTCTCGGACGCGGGTCCGGGAAGACCACGATCGGCGCGGCGCTCGCGATCTATGCGATGTGTACATCGGACCTCTCGAGCGTCGGCCCCGGCATGCTCTCTGCGGCCGTCATCGAGGCGCCGACCAAGCCCACGGCGCGAATCTCGATCAGCGTCGGGCGCGAGCTTGTGCGGGGCTCGAAACTCGAGAGGTGCGTGGTCGAGGACGTGGCCGACGGCTTCGCGATGCAGCGGCCCGACGGGCGTGTCGTGCACTTCATGGCCGTCGCCGCGAGCCGAGGTGGCGCCACGCTGCGCGGCTTCGACATCCTGATCTGTATCCTGGATGAGTCGGAGTTCTTCGCTTCCAACGAGGACGTGGCGAGCGCCGACGGCTACGCGGTCAACGATCGAGATATCTACGCGGCGCAGCGGCCGAGGAATCGGGGCCTCACCGTGCTCGAGTCGACGCCCTGGCCGACACAGAACCTCACCGACGAGCTTTTCAGCAAGAACTTCGGTCGCCCCGTCGATGCACTCGCCGCAATCGGCGACTCGATCACGATGCGTCCCGACGATTGGCGACTCGAGCGCGACGCAAAGGCGGCCCTTGAGACCGATCCCGATAACGCCCGGCGCGAGTTCTTTTGCGAGACGGGGGTCCGGGGTGGCTCGCGACTGTTCGACCCCGCCATGGTCGACGCCGCGGTCGTGCTCGCGCGCGCTCTAATCATCACCGCGCCTTACGGTGCCGCCATCGGGTGCGGTGGCGACCTCGGACTAGAACGTGACTCGAGCGCGATCGCCGTTGTCTCGAACCTCAGCGGCGCCCACGAGCTACTCGAGTCCGATGAGATCCGGCCCACGAAAGACGCGCCTCTCACGCCCGGCTACGTCATCAAAGACCGATTCGTGCCGGTCATGGCGAGGCATGGTGCGCGCAGCATCGTCATGGATCTGCACTACAGGCAGAGCGCCGTCGAGCACCTCTCACCTCTTGGCCTTCGTCTCATAGACGCACCGACCGGGGCCCAAGGCAAATACGACACGTACATGAACGCTCGCGGCTTGCTTCACTCGGGCAAGCTCAAGATCCCGCCGTCCGCTCGCCTGGTCGCTCAGCTCAAAGCCGTGACCTCGACGCCGCTGCCCGGTGGTGGCACGCGTATCTCATCTCCGAGGCGCGCCGGCCAGGGACACGGCGACATTGTGTCCGCCCTCGTCCTGGCTTGCTTCGAGGCGAGAGACTCCGCCGGCCAGACCCTCGGCCCAAGTCGATTCACGGCGATCCCGATTCGGAGCACCCCCTTCGGCGGGGGGTTCCAAGACTGGGGTGCTCTCTCGGGCCCGCCGAGCCAGGCGCCATCGTCGACCCCGGCTCACCTCATGCCCGGCGGCCCGCGCGGCAACTCGCCACAGGGCATCCCCTGGACGCCGATTCGAACGCGGTGGGGGCGGTCGTGAGAGACGCGGACCTGTTACTACACCCAAGCCATGGGCACGTAGCAGTCCCTGAGAATGCACCCGATCGCGTCAAGCTCGGGCATCGACGAATCCCATCGCTCCTCACCCCGCCGAAAGGTAATCGAACCCTTCAGAGGTGGATTGCTGGCCCGAATCCGGCACGTCCACGAGGACTCCGCTTCGTCAATCGTGCAGAGATATTTCCCTCGTTCGAAGTCGAGGTAGAAAGAGCGCTCGTTCTGAAGATCCTGGACTATTCGAACAGTCGCAACGCTATCGCCCGAGTGGCTGCGCATGCGTATGCGCTCTGCCAACTCGTCAACATGTCGCTGCCGAACCTTCCGCTCCTTTTCGTCCGCGTAGTCGAGCAGCACTGTTACCCACGGGGCCTCTTTCAATCGCGCCGAGCACCACGGCGACCCGGCCGTGTCGGCAGTCGACGCTTGATCGAGGCGGCGCAAATAGTCGGTCGCAGACAGCCAATCTTTCGTGTGTCTTCGGAAGAGGGGCCTTGTCCTTGCTGACATTGGGCCCGAGCCTCGCTCCATCGGAGCCGGGGTCAAGAGGCGCTGGGGAATCGACCGGCAGGGCTTGACGGCGAACGGCTATGAACCGTATATTGGCCGTATGGTCCTAGAACGCGGAAACAAGTTCACGCTGATGCTGTCCGACGAGGAAAAGAAGATGCTGGATAGCCTCGCCGAGGCCCAGGGTTTCGATTCTTCGAACTACCTTCGGGGCCTCATTCGGCGAGAGGCTGCGGCTCACATCGAGCGAGGGGAGCGCAAGGGCACCTTCACGGCGCATCATCGCGATCCGACGATCGCAAAGAAGCGACGCTCCTTTTCCACGAAGGTGACACGGCAGTCATGAGGCGCGCCCGCGCGGTGAGCAAGAGAGGCAAGCCATGAGCGCCAAGAGAACCGGCACGATCGTGATGAAGCCCTCGGGCGCGTTCGCCCGCGTTTGGGTCAAACTCCACGATGGCACCGAGGAGCGTCGGTGGATGAACCTGCAGACGAAGGACCGGGCGACGGCCGCTCGCAAGCTGAAGCGCCTAGTGGCGATGCTCGAAGCGGGCGAGCTGGTGGCCGAGGCGGAGGCCAAGACTGCTTCGGTGGAGACGTACCGCACCTTCACGAAGGACCGGCACGAGCGCCGCGCGGCCGCCGGCATCGTCATGGCCCGCGATGAGCAGAACAACCGCGAGCGGTTCATCTACCCCGTGCTTGCAGACGTGCCCTTGGCTCGGATCACCGACGATGACGTGCGCCACGTTCTAGAGCTGGCCCGGGACCGGGGCTTGGCCCGCGAGACGGTCCACAAGATCCGCGCCGTCATGCGCCGCGACTTGAAGCGAGCCCGCATCGAGAAAATGATCGAGACCAGGCCCGCGGAAGACGTCGAGCTGCCCGAAGGGCTCAAGAAGGACAAGCGGCCACGGACCATCCTCACGGACGCAGAGATCGCCAAGCACCTGGGCGCCGCCGGCTGCGACCTGGAAATCAAGATGCTGGCCCTCACGGCTCGAACCGAGGGAGGCATGCGGACCGCGGAGCTGGTGCGCTGGGATTGGGCCATGCTGGACACGGTCGATTTCTTGGCGTGCACCATCGCCCGAGCGAAGACGGGCGACGTTCAGCGGCTCGAGATACCCGAAGTGCTTCGCGCGTTCCTACGGGGCTGGTGGGAGCGCGCGGGCAAGCCAACGGCGGGCCCAGTCTTCCCAGTGCGCCGGGGTCCGCGCGCGGGGCAAGCGCGGACGGGCAGGGGGGTATCCTTCGCTGACCGTCTGCGACGCGAGCTGTTCCGAGCTGGCGTGGTCCGGTTGCCGCCGGGGGTCGATGCCGAAGGGAAGGCCATTCCGCACCCTGGCGACCCCCTCTATTCAGACACCCCGGTGTCTCGTCGGGTCGACTTCCACTCGTTCCGGCGGGCGTACAACACGGCGCTCGCCGGGGCCGGGGTCAACGTCCAGACGGCTATGGGACTGGCCAGCCACTCCGACCCCAAAACGCACATGCGTTACGTGATGGCAGCCGAGTCGGCCAAGCCCGTGCCCGCGGCCGCTCTCCCCATCATCGATCCCACCCTTGCGCGTCGCCTTCTGTCACCAGCGGTGACTCATCGACCTTCAAACGATATTAGAGACGGCGCGCAAGTGGTTGATCTTTTAGGGGAGCGGGACACGAGTCTCGAACTCGCGACCTTCGGCTTGGGAAGCCGACGCTCTACCAACTGAGCTAGTCCCGCAGGAGCAAAGAGCCGAAGTAGCCCCACGCCCGCGCACCTGTCAACGGCAGACGATGCGCCGGCGGACGAGGCACCGCGATAGAAGGCACCCGAAACAAAAGAAAACCCCACAAATAAAAGAAGGCCCGGGTGGCGCTTTGGGTCCACCCGGGCCTTTCCTGGCCCCAAGCCAAAAGGGGTCTCGCTGGTACGGACGGGCAAGAGCAGCTTTCGCCTCAGGCAAATCCTTTGAGGCTCGATGTGGCCGGCCAATATCGTGCGGCCACCTGCGGTTCGCTCGTCCGCGTCTGTCTACGCCGCGTGCCGACGCTACCCGAGAGCAGAGAAAGGCACGCGCCACGCAAGCAGGCTAGCTACGGCAGCGTCCCTCTCGGACTAGAGCCATAGGTACTTTGCATGACGTTCCTCCTCCGGCATAGGCCGGCACTCGGGGCTGAGCGGGTCTCGAGAGACTGAGCGCTGCCGAGCGAGTGTTTCCTGCTGGGGTGCGCGGGCCACCGCTGACCAAATCGCGAACCCGGCGGGGCTCCGCCGACGAATCATTTCGGGGCCCGAGGACCCGAACGCGACGACTGCGCCGATCATAACACGCCCGAAGGCGCCGTCTTCCCGCTTCACGTTGCGATGCGATAAGATTTCTGGAGGCATACGCTGTGCATCGACTGAAAACGTCGCGGACCACGGTGAGCCGCTGGGATGTTCTGGTTCTGGCTCGAGCGGTCGGCGGCACGATTCTGGGCCTGGTGCTGGTCGCCCTCGTCACCGCCGCCTCGGACGAAGGCGGCCTGAGCTGGCCGGAGAGGGCAGGGCGAGCTCTGCCTCTGTCCCCGTTTTGCGCCGCCCTCGGCGTGTGGGGAGCGCTCGGTCCGGTAAAAGCGCGCGGCGAGGCCCTTGCGCTCGCAGCCCTCGGTAGGACGGCGCGGCAGATATCCGCCGCAGCGATCTCAGGCGCGCTGCTCGTGTGCCTGGCCTCGTGCGTGGCCATCGCCGCCATTCCGTCGGTGGACGTGGCGAGCTTCTATCCGATCGCGAGCCGTGCGGCGTCCTGGCAATGGAAGGACGGCGCCTTCGTCGACCCCGTTCATGGTCTCTCCATGCGGGCGGACGGCGCGCTGACCGAATCGAGTCTCAGGACAAGTGAGCCTGCCCGCGTCGCCGTCCCCGCGCGAGGGCGAGTCTCGGCGGCGCTTGCGACCGCGCTCGCAGGAGTGGCCCTGGCCTTGCTCTCGGCGCGCGCGCTTCTGCACGGCCGCGGGCGCACGGCCGACGGCCTGGCGTGCGCTCTGGCGGCCGTGGCCACCGTGGTGCTCTTTCAAGCGGCAGCCGCGCGCCGATCGCCCGCATTGCTGGCGCCGCTGCCCGCACTTGCGCTGACGGCGTTTGCCGCCAGACGCTTCCGCCAGCTTGCCTGAAGGGGCGGGGGCCGCTTATTCGTCGCCGCTTCGCGAAGTGACGCCCTTGCGATCCATGGCCTCTTGCAAGCCGCAGCGCAGTCGCTGGGCGCGCTTTACGCGCTTGGCCTTGAGGGGAGTGGCCAGCCATTCGTGACGCTTTCGGACGTTCCAGAGTGCGCGGTTTGCCATGATCGGAGGCCGGCAGTGTGCGCTAAATCCGCGTAACGTCAAGGCCCGCGACGTCCTTACGCCTTCTTTGCGCCGGCGGTTGTCCCCACCCGCTCAGTCGGGCACGGGCGTCAGCGCGACGTCGAGCCGGATGATGGGGCCCCCGTGTTTGGCCTCGACCGCTCTATCCCACGGGAAATAGCCCGGCGCCGTGACGCTGATTCGGTGCACGCCGATGGGCAAAGCGACGCCTCGGCTCTGGACGAAGGCGAGCGAGCCGAGGTTTTGGTCGTCGATGACCACCGTTGCGTCGGGCAGATTGCCCTGCAAGCGCAGGCTCACCGTCTCCCTGGACGCCCCCTTCGCGGGCGCGCAAGCCGACAGACCTAGGGCGAGGACGAGGGCGAAAGCCGCGTGGACGCAATCGTTTGCGATTCCTGGCATATGGGGAGCATTTCTCACTCCCATTCTATCGTTCCGGGAGGCTTGCTCGTGATGTCGAGCACCACGCGATTGATCCCGCGTACCTCGTTGATCACGCGGCTGGAAATGCGCGCGAGCACCTCGTGAGGCATCTGGAACCAATCGGCAGTCATTCCGTCGACCGAGCGCACCGCGCGCACCGCGCACGCTTCGTCGTAGGTGCGTTCGTCGCCCATGACCCCGACGCTCCGGACCGGCAACAGCACCGCAAACGCCTGCCAGATGGCGTCGTAGAGGCCCGCGGTCCGGATCTCGTCGATGACGATGGCATCGGCCGCTCGCAGCACGGCGAGCCGCTTTTCGGTGACTTCGCCCAGGCAGCGCACCGCAAGCCCCGGACCCGGAAACGGGTGACGCCAGAGCAAGTCTCGCGGCATGCCGAGCTCGGCTCCGGCCGCGCGGACCTCGTCCTTGAAAAGCTCGCGAAGCGGCTCGATGAGCTTGAGGTTCATCTTTTCGGGCAGGCCTCCGACGTTGTGGTGGCTCTTGATGACCGCGCTCGGTCCCTTGAAGCTCACGCTCTCGATGACGTCCGGGTAGAGCGTGCCCTGGACCAGCCACTTGGCGGCGCCGCCGCGCACCTTGCGGGCTTCCTCGTCGAAGACCTCGATGAAGACTCGGCCGATGATCTTGCGCTTGGCTTCGGGGTCGGTGACCCCGGCGAGGGCCGACACGAAGGCCTGGCGCGCATCGACCGCGACGAGATTGAGCTCGAAGCTTTGCCGAAAGGTGGAGACGACTTGCTCGGCCTCGCCCTGCCGCAGCAAGCCGTTGTCGACGAAAATGCACGTCAACCGCTCGCCCAGGGCGCGGTGGCAAAGCAGCGCGGCCACCGAAGAGTCGACCCCCCCTGAAAGCCCGCAGAGCACCGTGTCGCCAGGGCCCACTTTCGCGCGAACATCGGCGATCGCTTGCTCGGTGAAGAGCCCCGCGGTCCACGTCGGCTTGAGGCCCGCGACATCGAAGAGGAACGCGGCCAAAACCTCGGCGCCTCGGGGCGTATGGACGACCTCCGGATGAAACTGCACCCCATAGATGCGCCGCGCGACGTCTCCGACGGCGCAAAAGGGCGTCGACGGGGTGACCGCCAGCGTATGAAACCCGCGCGGCAGCTCGGCGATCCGGTCCCCGTGAGACATCCACACGTCCAACGTCTCGCCCTTGCCGAGGCGCCCCAGGATTCCCTCGGGTCGCTGCACCGAAGCGCGCGCTGCCCCGTACTCACGCTCGTTGGCGCGCTCGACGCGGCCGCCCAAGAGGTGCGCCATGAGCTGCAGGCCGTAGCAAATGCCGAGGATCGGCACGCCGAGGTGAAAGAGCTCTTTGTCGATGCCAGGAGCGCCCACCTCGTAGACACTCGCGGGGCCGCCCGAGAGCACGATCGCGTGAGGCCCGAGAGCGCGGATCTTGTCGAGCGGCAAGGTGCAAGGGACAATCTCGCAGTACACCCTCTGCTCGCGTATCCGGCGCGCGATAAGCTGCGTGTATTGAGACCCGAAATCGACGATCAGGACGAGCTCGCGGGCGCTTTGCATGACGGCCGAATCGAGTACCAGTCGGCTGGGGCACGTCAAGACCGGGCAGCCTGAAGCCCAGTCTCGGTTAGGATAAAGAGCCATGGTGCCGGATATCCGCCTCCGCGTGGCCCACATCGGGTCGGTGCGCGTCCCTCTTCCGCGCTACGAATCCGACGGCGCTGCCGGCATGGATCTTCGCGCGGCCATTTCGGAGCCCTTGAATCTTGCGCCGATGGATCGCGTGCGCATCCCGACCGGTCTCTCGTTCGCGATCCCGGCGCACTTCGAGGGGCAGGTGAGACCACGCTCGGGCCTGGCCGCACGCTTGGGGGTGACGGTTCTCAATAGCCCCGGAACCATCGACAGCGACTACCGGGGCGAGGTGCAAGTCGTGCTCATCAACCTGGGTTCCGCGCCGGTGACGATCGCGCCTCTCGAACGCATTGCGCAGCTGGTCATCGCGCCCATCGCGCGGGCAGACCTTGTGGCCGTCGATATGCTCGACTCGACCCAGCGAGGCAGCGGGGGCTACGGGTCGACCGGCAGCGACTAAGCGGGGCCACACCGGCCGAGAAACGCGCAGACCTCCCGCGCGACCTCTTCGCGCTCGAAGTCGGAGGCGATCACGTGAGCGCTGCGCTCGAAGATGCGCACCGAGACGTCTTTGGAGCCGATGTGGTCGGCCAGCCAGAGCGCGTTTTGCCACGGGCACACCCGGTCGTGGCGGCCGTGGAGGATCAGGGTCGGACAGGTGATCTGGCCGACGACAGCGCGCACTCGCGGCCCCGCGAGATACGTCTCGATGGCGGCGCGAAGCGGGTGGCGGTCGTAGGTCACCAGGGCGCCGAGCACGCTCTTGTCGACCACGTCGCCCGCGGCGGGCTTTTGGACATAGAGGTCGGGCATGTGAGCGCCCAGCCTTGAGAGCCCCGCCAGGCCCGCGCGCGTGACGGGCTCGAGGGTGAGCGCGTTTCCGAGCACGATGAGGCCCCGCAGGCCTTTGGGTCGGTCCGCTTCGCTCGCGAGCTGCATGGTGATCAGGCTCCCAAGCGAGAACCCGAGGAGAACGAAGGTCTCGTAGGCCTCGGCCACCTTTCGCATCCGAGCTC
>Ga0302324_100015872_pt1 | contig 15071 bp, 15 predicted proteins | sample Palsa_T0_1_FD_201949 | JGI IMG/M metagenome (GOLD analysis project Ga0302324, IMG submission 201949) | Peat permafrost microbial communities from Stordalen Mire near Abisko, Sweden - Palsa_T0_1 | ecosystem: Environmental > Terrestrial > Soil > Palsa > Peat permafrost | place: Sweden: Abisko...
CATGCAATGCCCCCTTTATATTGTTAAATGTCTGGACAGGTCGGCCGAGTAGCCAGAGCCAACACCCGTCATACCACCGTGCAGATCGCCGCACTGTAGGCCGGCAATCTTACGCTGAGCTTGCCGTCAGCTACATGCATCGACTCGGATTTTGCTGCTTTCCAAGTACCTTCCGGCGTCACCGCCGCGCCGCCGAGCGTCACGCCGGTTTTCGCATCGACGCCTGGGGCGCTGAGTCGATCAATATTGGCCCGTCGGCCTCCCGTAGGCCCCGCAATCTGCAGCTCGGCGGCGTGCTCCGCAGATCCTTTGTTGATCAGCGTGATCGCCAGCGCGCCGTCGTCGGAGCGAGTCGCATAGGCTTTGATCTCGGGGGACTGCGCTGCCACATCGGTCTGCAGTAGCTTGCCCTTGCCGCCAAGCGAAAACGCGAGCATGCCGTAATATTCCGGCCGCGCCGCAAAGTGGCCGTGCTCATCATCGGCGATGGGCGAGTATGAACTCATGAAATCCAGGTGATTCATGCCAGTCTCCATGTTCACGCCGGAGCAGCCGTTGGCAGCCAGCGTATACATGAAGTCCAGCACCCAGAGCGCGCCCGCCATCGTGTCACTGACACCGGGGCGACCACCGCCGGAAAAAGAATTCACCTCGCAGATCCGATAGGGTCGTCCGCAGCTCTGCGACGCTGCGCGCCATTGATCCATCCTGCTCTGCAATTTCGGATCAACGCCGAGCAATTTCTCGACCGTGCTGGTGTCGTTCTGATGGTCACGGTAATAGTGAGCGGTCAGCAGAACCGCGTCACTGCCTTCATCGGCAGCGAAGCGCGTCACCCACTCGGTATTGAACGCAGCATCGGGACCGGCCAGCGGAATGTGCCCAAAGCGCGCGCGCAGCGCGCTCTTGTAGCTGCGATACTCGGCGAGCCACGCGTCGTAGCTGTAGTCCGTTCGGTGCTTGGCGTTGACAAACAAATCCGGCTCGTTGCCGATCTCGCAGGCAACGAGTCGGTGCCCGGCGATGGGCAACACGACCGCCGCCTCCGCGAGAGCCTCGGCCTGCGTGCCTCGGCCGAGGTTGAATCCCCAGATGAGATTCCACCCGGTCGCATCCAGAAAGCCGCCGAGGTCCTTGAGCACCGCATCGTTGACCACCGTTCCATAGGCGCTGGCAACGGCGGGATCATGCGCCGCGTAGTGCGCGTAGTCTGAAGTGTTACCGCCAATGCGGATAATCCCGTGCCGGCCCAAGGTGCGGATGAGCTCGACGTGGACGCTCGCGGCGCGATTCATCACCCCGAGTCGGGCAACGGACGAGACCTCGAACCCCAGACCGAGGAAGTCGGGTGCGATCGTTGCGAGCGGCTTATCGGTGTGCACGAACACGGTGACCGGAATTGCCTCAGCGCTGGCTTGTGCGTGCCCGCAGTGCGCCGCCACGCAAGTGCTCAGGGCCAGACTATTAACGACGAACTCGCGGCGATCCATGTGGTTTTCCTTATCCAGGAGGCCTCGGTAGGCGCAATTTAGCACATTGCTGGCTCTCTCTTTCGCCAGTACCTGTGCGGGGTTAGGCTTGGGGAAATGAGCCGGGCGCTACTCGTCATAGGGGCGATTTTCATCATCGCCGGGCTACTCTGGCCCTGGCTGCAGCGACTGCATTTGTTCCATCTGCCCGGCGACGTCGTCATCGATCGGCCGGGATTCAAGTTCATGTTCCCGCTTACGACCATGCTGATCGTGAGTGCGGCGCTCTCGTTGCTGGCGTGGCTGCTGCGGCGGTAGGTTTGGGTTTAGAATTGCCGCCGCGGGACACAATGCGGGGGATCTATGAAGCTATTTGCTCTCTTAGCGGTGGCGGTGGCAGGCGCTGGTCTGGCTCAGGCTCAAACTCCCGGCGGTCCGCCACCTTCGGCTGACCGGCAGGCCGCGCGTGAGGCCGTCATGAAAACATGCGATGCGGATCTCAAGAATTATTGTGCGGACAAGCAGGGCCGTGAGGCCATGATGTGCCTGCGCAGCAACAGCGATAAGCTCAGTGACAGCTGCAAGAGCGCAATGTCCTCACTACGAGGACGTGGGGAAGGTTCAGCACCGCCGCCGCCGCCGCAATAGGACTGCAACAGGACAAGGAAAGTCGATGTCTAAAATCATGAAAATCATGCTCGCGTCTTCGGCGCTGGTAGGCGTGGCAGTGCCGACGCTTGGCGCACAGAGCGCAGGCCGTGCGGACAGCATAGCCAGCGCGCCGTTCGGTCAGACCACGGATGGCACGTCGGTCGCGCTCTATACCCTGCGCAACCATCATGGGATGACCGCCAGGATCGCGACCTATGGCGGAACCATCGTCTCTTTGACCGCGCCCGATCGGCACGGACATTACGCTGATGTGGTACTGGGCTTTGACAAGCTCGACGATTACCTGGCGCACCGCACCTATTTCGGTGCGATGGTCGGCCGCTATGCCAATCGCATTGCCCATGGTCAGTTCACGCTCGATGGCGCGAGTTACAAGCTCGCCGTCAACGATGGCCCCAATGCGCTGCATGGTGGCAACGTCGGATTCGATAAAGTCGTCTGGAAGGTGGCGCTGGCGAAGGTCACGGCGCAGGGCCCGCGCCTCAAGCTGACTTATCTGAGCCGTGACGGCGAAGAGGGTTACCCTGGAAATCTGAAAGTCACAGCCACTTACACACTGACCGAGAACAACGCTCTGCGCCTGGATTACAAGGCGACCACTGACAAGCCTACGGTCGTGAACCTGACGCAGCACACTTATTTCAACCTGCGTGGCCATGGCGATGTGCTCGATCACGTGGTGCAGATCAACGCCAATCGCTATACGCCGGTCGACGAGTATCTGATCCCAACCGGTGAGCTCAGAACTGTGACCGGCACGCCCTTTGATTTTCGGAAACCGACCGCCATCGGCGCGCGCATCGGCGGCCCGGACCCGCAGCTACAGGTCGGCGCCAAGGGCTACGATCACAACTGGGTCATGAATAAGCCGCTCGGAAAGCTCGGCGTTATCGCAACAGCATTCGACCCGGAGTCAGGTCGCGTGATGGAAGTATCTTCAACGGCGCCGGGCCTGCAGTTCTACACCGGCAATGGTCTCAACGGCACCCTCACCGGCAAGGGCGGTATCGTGTATGCGCGCCGCTCCGGATTCGCCATGGAAGCCGAGGCTTTTCCGGATACACCGAATCATCCGGATTTTCCCTCGGCCGTATTGCGACCGGGTAAGACCTATCGCAACACGATCATGTTTCGGTTTTACGCGCGCTGAAGAGGCGCGCGTGGCTCGCCACTATTGGCCGATCTTCTGCGTGATGAAGAGTCCCAGCTTGCCGCGTGGGTTCACGCCCAGCGCCAGCAGCGCATGGTCTGACTCCCACAGATGCACCAGCGGTAACCCGCGGCGCTTGAATTGCTTGGCGGCCTGAATCACCTGCGGCGTGTCGTCCCAGCGAGCGCTACCCAATGACTGCGCGACATTGGAAGTCGTGGACGATTCATTAGCCATGGTGCTCATCGAGGAACGCTTGAACACGACGCTGGCAAGCGATGTTGAGGCGTTATCCACATACGCTGGCGGGGCGTAAACGCGAGTCTGTTCGAGCTGCCAGCGCGATGCGCTCGCGCCGCTGGGTGTGGTCGTTGTGGTCTCGGCGTGTGCGCGACTCAAATGATTGCCCGCTACGTTTTCGCGCAGCAGGGCATTCGTGAGCGCATTTGTATTGTTATTGTCCGCGGCATTCGCCGTGACAACGCACAGCGGCCCAATCAGCCCGATGAGACCTAGCCGGAGTGCGTTTATAGTGCTTCTTGCCATGGCGCACATCGTGCGCGGCGCCGCCCCGGCGCGGCAGTAGAAGACGGTCAGGTTTGTTGGTCAGCGCGGGACGACGGTCGGCTGCCAGACGTACCGTGAGAATGCCCTTCAGTGGGGGTGGGATACCGTCCTACAAAGGGTGATTTGTAGGAATCTGCCGGCTTTGCCAGTGCTCAGTTGCTGGCGGCGTTGAGCTGCTCGATTGCGGCCTCGTCCAGCTCCAATTGCGTCGCGGCGACCAATTCCTTCACCTGATCTTCGGAGGTCGCGCTGGCGATGGGCGCCGTGATGCTCGGCCGCGCGATTTCCCAAGCCAGTGCCACAGTCGCGGGCGAGGCGTTATAGCGGTGACCCACATCATCGAGTGCAGCGAGGATTTTCAGGCCACGCTCATTGAGGTACTTCGCGACGACATCCTTGCCGCGCGCGCTCTTCGACGCATCGGCGGGCGTACGGTATTTGCCGCTCAGAAATCCGGAGGCGAGCGCGTAATAGGCAACCACGCCAATATGCTGCGCCAGGCATAGCGCCTCGAGCGCGGATTCGTATTTGGAACGATCGTAGAGGTTGTAGTGTGGCTGCAGGACTTCGTATCGCGGCAGAGCGGCCTTGCGGCTGACCTCGAGTGCTTCGGCCAATCGCACGGCCGTGTAATTGGAGGCGCCGATCGCGCGCACCTTGCCCGCGGCCATCAGCCCCTGGTAAGCGCTGAGCGTCTCATCGAGCGGGACGCTCGCGTCATCCATGTGTGAGAAATACAGATCGATGTGATCGGTTTGCAGACGTCGCAGCGAATCCTCGGCCGCACGCATGATATGGGTGCGAGACAGGCCCTTCTTGCCCGGCGCGATCTCCATGCCGACCTTGGTTGCGATCACCACATCGTTGCGCCGGCCGCTGCGCTTGAACCAATTACCGATGATCGTCTCGGACTCGCCGCCCTGATGGCCGCTCACCCAGCGCGAGTACACGTCCGCGGTGTCGATGAAGTTCAGGCCGGCGCCGACGAATGCATCGAGCACTTTGAAAGAGGCGGCTTCGTCGGCGGTCCAACCAAAAACATTTCCGCCCAGACAAAGCGGGGCAACTCGCAACGTGGAACGACCTAAAGTACGCAGTCGCATGGGACTGCCTCCCGTCACGAATTCCGTGATCCCAGGCCGAGTTTTGCCGCCAGACCGATACGCTGCAACTTGCCGGTCGCACCCTTGGGAATCTCGTCCATGAAGAGCACTTTGCGCGGAACCTTGAAATCGGCCACGCGTTCAGCCACGAAGGCGCGCAATTCAATTTCAGTGACCGACATGCCCTCACGCAGGACGATGACCGCGCCGACCTCCTCACCCAACTTGTCGTGTGGAATGCCGAACGTGACGACCTGCTGCACAGCCGGGTGATCCATGAGCACTTCATCGATTTCACGCGGCGAGATTTTCTCCCCTCCCCGACTGATGATCTCTTTCAAACGACCTGTGATCGAGACGTAGCCATCTGGATCCTGGTTGCCCAGATCTCCGGTTTTGAACCAGCCATTGACGAAGGCTTCGGCATTGGCTTTCGGATTGTTCTCATAGCCCTTGGTGACGTTCTCGCCGCGAATCACGACCTCGCCGGTGATGCCTGCTGCAAGCAGATTGCCGCTCTCATCCATGATCGCGATTTCCGGGCCGGCCGCAGGCCCCACGGTGCCGGGCTTGCGAATGCCGGGCGGCAGCTGATTGCTGGCCATCTGATGCGTGGCCTCGGTCATGCCATAGGACTCGATCACGGGGACACGAAATGTGCTTTCCATTGCGGTGATCACCGCGCGCGGTAACGCCGAGGATGAGGAACGAATGAAGCGCAATCGGTGCGCAGCAATGGTCGCTTCATGATGATGCGCGCGCGCCAGAACCGTCTGATGCATGGTCGGCACCGCGGTATACCAGGTCGGCTGCACCATCTCCATCCAGCCATAGAATCGCAGCGCATTGAAGCCGGGCGTGCAGAACACGCTGCCGCCCGCCGATAGTGGTGCGAGCACCGCCGCGATGAGTCCGTGGATATGAAACAGCGGCATGATATTCAGGCCGCGATCAGCTGGCGTGAAGGCGCAGGTGCGGCGGATATTTTTCGCGGAGGCGCACAGGTTGCGCTGTGACAGTGGCACGATCTTCGGCCGCGATGTGGTTCCCGAGGTATGCAGCACCAGGGCGATGTCATCGGGCGCGGGAGTGCGCTCAGGTTGCGGCGCCCCCAGCGAGGTTCCTGAAGTCTCGAGCGAGAAGCTTCCGGCGCCGCGCTGCGGCCGCGGGCACAGCGTCAGGATTGAGACGCCCTTCTTGCGCGCAACCTCGATCGCCGGCGAGCTGCTACCGGCCTCGACGATCAGCGCCTTGGCGCCGAGATCGGACAGATAAAACTCGAATTCCTCGGTCCGATAACCTGGATTGAGCGGCGCCGAGGCCGCAATTGATGCGACGGCAAGGAAAGCGGTGACCATTTCAGGCCCGTTAGGCAGCACGATCGCGACCCTGTCGTTCGCACCGATCCCGATGCGGCGAAGTGCCGCGTCGGTTTCTGCAAGCTGGCCGCGCAGTTCGCCATAGGTCAGATCAGCCACGCCCGCGGCCGATAGTGCCGCGGCACCTCGCTCACCGCTGCTCAGCAGATCTCGTAACGTGGACTCAGTGGACATCCGCGAGCTCATCGACGCGTCGCTTCATGCGCAGTCGTAGCGGCTTGAGCACAACGAGCGCCATGATGGCGGCCGCGAAGTTCAGGATTGCCGAGGCCCGAAACACCGAGCTCCAGCCGCCCGCCGCCGCGTACACCGAGGTCAGGGGAACGAGCAACGCGGCGGTACCTTTCGCGGTATACAGCAGCCCGGCATTGGTAGCCGCAAAGCGCGTACCGAATGCGTCAACGCAGGTCGCGGGGAACAAGCTGTAGATCTCGCCCCAGGCGAAGAACACAAGTCCGCTCAGCACGACGAAGGCGAGCGGATCGCGTCCGTAGTGGCTCAGCAAAATGATGCCAACGCCTTCCAGAGCGAAGGCCGTGAACATCGTGTTCTCGCGTCCGAGATAATCCGAGATCCAGCCGAAGACTGGCCGGGTGATGCCATTGAGCAGTCGGTCCAACGAGAGTGCGAAGGTCAACGCCGGCAGAGTCAGGCCGACGAGGCTGACCGGCACATCAGCGACGTGGAAATCCAACGCGATCGGGCCCAACTGCGCGGTCGCCATGAGCCCGCCGACCGCCATCATCACAAACATGGCGTACATGACCCAGAACACCGGCGTCGACAGCATCTGTCTGGGGTTGAACTCCTTGCGGGTCGGTCGTCTGATCGGAGCCACTGCCTGCGCTGCGCGCGCGAGCGAGGCGGCAACGGCACCGCTGGGCTGCATGAGAAACCACGCCAATATAAGAAGAGCGAGTCCCTGGCCGATGCCAAAATACAGAAAGGTGTGCTGATAGCCGCTCGATTTGATCATCGCGGCGATTGGCACGATGCTAAGACTAGATCCGGCGCCAAATCCCATGGCGGTCAATCCGGCCGCGAGTCCGCGCTTGTCTGGGAACCACTTCAGCGCATTGCCGATGCAGGTCCCATAGACCGCGCCGGCCCCAATTCCGCCGATGGCTGCGGCGATATAGAGCACGAGCAGCGAATCGGCCTGCGAATTCATGATCCAGGACAGCCCGACGAGAATTCCTCCGACCAACACGATCAGCTTGGGCCCGAAGCGATCGGCCAGATAGCCATCGAACGGCACAAGCCAGGTTTCCGTCACCACGAAGATCGAGAAGGCGACCTGGATGGCCGCGCGTCCCCAGTGGAAATGCGCATCGATGGGCGCCACAAACAGTGTCCACCCGTATTGCAGGTTGGCGACCATAGCCATGCACAGAATGCCCACCAGCAATTGGCCCCAACGTCCAATCGATATGGGCGGCGCGAGCGCTTGAGGTTGCGGGATCGAGCTCATGATGTGGCCGCCTCGATTCTGAGCCGTCCCCTCGAGTCCGCTAAGGTCTTGGCGAGCAGGCAGGTAGCGGCATAGATGGCATCGATATATGGGGTCTTAATCTCGGCCAGACGCGCGAGCTCGACCACCGATCCGACCAGGGCTTCGAGCTCCAGCGGTCGGCCGGCTTCAACATCCTGCAGCATCGAGGTCTTGTGTTCGCCCACGGCGGCGGCGCCCGCGATGCGCTTCTCGAGAGTGATGCGAAAGCGCACACCGAACTTCTCGGCGACGGCGCGCGTCTCTTCCATCATTGCGACCGCGAGACTACGCGTGGGTTCAAAGCCGCAAATGCTCGCCAAGGTCGCATGCGTCAATGCGCTCACCGGATTGAATACCACGTTGCCCCACAGTTTGACCCAAATCTCTGCACGCAGATCACCAGCGATCGATGCCCGGAACCCCGCTCGGGTCAGCGCTTCCACCAGGCGCTGCACGCGCTCGGACTTGCTGCCATCGGGCTCCCCGAGCGTGAAGCGATTGCCCTCAATGACCTTCACGACACCCGGAGCAATCAATTCCGCAGCCGGATAGACAATCGTGCCAATGATGCGCTCATTGTCGATATTCGCAGAAATGCTGCCGTCCGGATCGGCTGCGCGCACGGCGCGACCCTCAAAGGGTCCCGGGAGCTTATAGAAGTACCACCAAGGTATGCCGTTTTGCAGCGTGACCACTTCGGTTTTGGGCCCGAACAGGCGGCGCAGCGGCTTGGCGAGCGCCGTGACCTGATGAGCCTTCACCGCGAGCAGAACGGTGTCCTGCGCGCCGCACTCTTCAATCGCGGCAGCCTTGACCGTTTCGACAATGCGCTCGCTGCCGTCCTCTTCGATGAGCTTGAACCCATGGCGTCGGATCGCCTCGAGGTTGGCGCCGCGGGCGACGAAGGTCACTTCCTCACCGGCCAGCGCCAGACGCGCGCCCAGAAAGCCGCCGATCGAGCCGGCGCCGACGACTGCGAGCTTCATCGAACGCCGCGGCTGCTATCAGTAGACATTACGGTGCCGGTATTTGTGAGTTTGTTGGCCGGCGGATCATAGCAACTGAGCGGGCGCAACAAAGATAGTGCTTAAGTATCAGCTAGTTAGCATGAGGGGCCGTTGACGCTCGCCGGCAATGATGCTGCGTTGCAGTGAATAACCCCTTGAAATTCACAGTTTCAAGCCAAATTCACATTCCGACAGGTAGTTCGTATTATCCTCTATACGTAGTACGAACCATCTGGACTTTATTGCAGCGCAGGAGCATCCCAGACCTTGGCCACGTCCCACCCCAAACATTTCCTACTCGCCTCGGACTTCGACCAGACCCTGAGTTTCAATGACTCGGGATTGGTGTTGTGTGAGTTGCTCGGGATTGAGGGCTTTCAGCAGCGCGTCGCGGGCCTGGCGCACACTAACCTGGTGCAGCAGGGCGGCGAGCTGGCATATCTGATTCGTCACGATCCGCAGTTTCGCGGCGTGCGCGTCGAGCATCTGCTCGAGACCGGCCGCCGCGTTCGTCTCAAGAGTGCGATCCCGGCGTTGGTCGAGTTTCTGGATCGAGGCCTCCCGGACTGTCGCTTCTCCTTCTTTGTGATATCGGCCGCACCGCGTGAAATCATCGTCTCGGCGCTCGCTGGCATCGTGCCGCCGGAAAACATCTACGGCACCGAGCTGGACTTCGATGCGGCCACGGGCGAAGTGCACGCGATCAAGCGCGTGCCTGCGGGCTATGGCAAGGTCGCCGTGATCGAGGAGCTCGAGCATCGCTTAGGCATAGCTCCCGATCGCACGATCTACGTCGGCGACGGTAGTTCCGATGTGCATGTCATGCTGCACGTGAATAATCGGGACGGATTCACGATCGCCGTATCGGAGAACAAGCAGCTCGCGCACATTGCTCAAAGCACCGTGCTCAGCGATAACGCCTTCAGCATCATGGTGCCCATTCTCAATCAGATGCTGGACTGGCGAACCGGAGAGATTCGGGCGTTGTTCGAATCGAACGGTTTAACGCTGCAGGAATGGGAAAGGGATCGCACCGATCACGTCAAGATCACCGAATTGCTCACCACTGCCGGGGAGGCAGCTGCCTAAAGATTTATCGGAGGCGGCGGCTCGCGCTCGCCGCCGCCGCCTCGACAACTTACCGCGTAGTTAAGGCAAAGAGGCTCAGGCGAAGACCCCGTATTCCGCCTGCAGGACCTCGCCCGTGCTGACGTCTATCAGCAGAGCATCATCGCCGACGCGGACCCACTCATAGCCGGCTGGCGGCACTTCGAGCGCGAATAGCCAATAGTCCCCGATGATGTACTGCGCCCCCCAATAGGCGCGCGGCAAGCGGTCACCATAGCCCCAGTGGCGTGCGACAAAGCCGGCCGGACGATGATATGGGCCGATGCTGTATTTGCGCGCGGCCTGATAGTTGTGCTGGTACGTCGTGCGATTCACAGTCGCTGGCCGCGCGTTCCACCCGCTTGGTTCCGTAACCCGCTGATAGCCTGAGGGGCCGGCATGAGGCTCGGGCGGATGAACCGGAGCCCTCGGGGCCGGCGCTCTCGGGGCACTATGCTCTTCGGCCGCGATGGCTCCGGTTACCAAAACAAAAGCAGCCACGAGAGATACGCCAACCCTTAGTGCGTGCGTCATGGTTTTCCTCCTACTGGTAATCCAAATGACAATTGCTCGGGGCAGTTCGGTGCGCTCATACTCCTCCAATAGCACATCGCCGCATAAAAACGACATAGGAGTGTCCATGAAAATAGTCAGGGTGACGGCTTTGGCCGCAATAGCGCTGCTGGTGGGTATCGGAATTGGTATAGCCAAGGATAAGGGTGGGCTTGGCATTGATGCGATTCGGGGTAAACCGCCTAAAGAAGCAGGCATGTCCGCTCTGACCGAGGCCGAGCGGCTAGCCGGCAAGGGAACCTGGGAGTTGATTGCAGTGGGACGCGTCTATTATTTGTCGGGCGACAAGCCCAGGGGCCAGGCAATATTTGACCGCGTGACGAGCGGCAAGCCGGGAGGCAGCGACTGGGAGCGCATTGGTCAGGTATACGCGGAGGCCGGCGAGAATGACCGGGCTGCCGATTGCTTCCAGAAGATGCTGGCGGCGGATTCCAAGGACGACACGGGTCAGGCGCTGGTTGGAGCGTGGTATATCCGGCAAGGACAGCGGGACAAGGGCGAAGCTTTGTTAGCGCAAGCCTTTCAGCGCAATCCAGAAGAGGTCTGGCACTACATAGCTGCCGCAGAGGCATTCTTAGGAGTGCCGGCGGGGCGCTGATCGGCTGGCGGCGAACGCCGGCGATACTCTGAGCGCCAGCGAACTGGGCGCGTCGGAGGGCATATGGAAGACTTCAAGGCGCAGCGACGCGCCGGGATGATAGCTATCGCCCTGGCGGCGCCGGTCGCAGTCGCACTCTGGATCGGCCTTGACCGGTTTCTGCCGCCAATCTCAGGCATGGCGGACTTGTCCGCGCGAATGTTGTTTTGCCTGAAATGCTGGTGTGTCGCGGTCCTGTTCGCTCTGGCGATGGGTATTGAAGCGGTTGCACACGAGCGGCTGGTCTCAGCTGCCTTCGATCCACTGGCGGGATTCACGACACGCCGGTTGCAAGTCAATCAGCAGTATCTGCAAAACACGCTCGAGCAGACCGTGGTATTTGCGGCTGCTTTATTCGGCCTCGCGGCGTACTGCCCAACGGGCGCGGCAATGCGTGCGGTCGCGGCAACGACGGTGGTCTGGGTGCTTGCGCGCTGGGCCTTTTGGATTGGCTATCACCGCAGTGCAGCCATGCGCGGCATTGGCGCTCCCGGTATGGCGTTGAGCCTGATCGTACTCGTGTACGTGAGCGCGCGCTTCGGCGCGGATATTGCCGGACGCGCTGGGGCGATCGCCGTAGTCGCGGCATTCATCGTTTTTGAGACAGTGCTGTTCTGGGCGACGCGGCGCGGCGCGCAGGACGCTCGGCGCTGAGGCTGGCCGGCTGTCGCCTCAGATCTGAATTCGGCGCACATCGCTTTCCGGATACGGATATTCCATGTAGCGCGCGCTCGCGCGTGCGATGTCCTCGCCCAGGCAATGCGCGACGACCTTCAGTGCCATATCGATGCCCGCCGAAATACCCGCTGACGTGAACACGCGCCCATCCACGACAAAATGCTTGCCGTATTCAACCCTCACATCGGGAAATGAATCGCGCATCCAGTCGAGCGACTGCCAGTGCGTCGTAGCGTGCAGTCCATCCAGAAGCCCGGCGAAACCCAGCAACATGGAACCGGTGCAAACCGATGTGACGATTTCTGCCTCGGCAGCGCGTGCGCGAAGCCAATCGAGCATGATCGGGTTCTTCAATTCCTTGCGCGTGCCCCATCCACCCGGCGCGAGCAGGATATCCAGACGCGGGCAGTTCGCGAACGTACAGTGAGGCAATACGCTCATGCCGCCCGATGTCGTCACCGGGCCTGCACGCTCTGCAACCAGCACCACTTCAAAGGGCGAAGGCTCCTCGTTCGGATTGGCATCGTTCAGTCGTGTTACTGAGAACACCTCGAACGGCCCGCAAAAGTCGAGCACCTCGACATTGTCGAACACGACGATACCGACACGCTTTCGTTCCATCTGCACCTCACCCGCGCGAAGCCTGAAATTGTTCAAGCCGGCCGCCGCCAACTAGAATCGCTGCGCCCATCTGATATCGGCCGATTTTAAACGGCGGGGGTTGAGTTGGACTGATGCCGTACGAGCTTCCCAGATTCAATGCGGCACAGCGCTACGTTCGTATATTGCTGGCCGTCGGCGCCCTGTTCGCGCTATCAGGCGCCGTTCTACTGATATTGACGCTGCGGCAAGTCAACATAAGCTGGCTTGGCGGCGCTCGGACGGCACGCGCGTTCGGATATCTGGGTGTGTCGCTGTGGACCGCGGCAGCGGGCTTTTTGTCCACGGCGATCCTCACTTTTGTACGCCAGCGACTACTCGCGGCTGAAATCGGCGGCCTCGCGCCGCCCTCCCCGCCTTCTGCGCCTTCTGCGCCTTCTGCGCGGCCCGCGGTCGAGCCAGGGCCGAGCGACCAGAGCTCATCGCCCGTTGCGCGATTGCTGACCGTTCTGGCGCGGCTGCGATTGCACGTGCAGTCCTGGGACCGGCGTGCAGAATGGATTGCTCGCTGGCCGCCGCCGCTGGTGGCGATGCTGTTTGCAGCACTTGCGCTCGCAGGCGTACGCGCGTTGTGGCGCATGCCTGTCGAGCCCGCATTCGATGCAGTTTCACTGCAGCTGATCGGCGCGGTGCTGATCGTTCTGGCTTTCCCGCTGCTCGTACTCGAGCGCACGTACGCGAACACCGCGTCGGACTTACTGCCCGAAGCGCCCCAGCTCGATCATCTGCTGCGCGTGCCGCTGACCGCCTGCATTGCGCTGGCTGGCGCGTGTTTCCTTATGTCGGCGGGCTTTCTCTGGGCAGCCCAGATCGAGCGTGTCGTCGGCATTCTGATCGGCATTGTCTCGCTGGAGATACTGCTGCGCTGTGCGGTGATCTTTTTCGTGCCCTTCGCACCGATCGAGCAGCGAGTCTCATTGGCCGACAGCGGCTTTGCCGGGGCGGTGCTGCGGCTGCGGCCCCCGAGCTTAAAGACCATCAACATCGCGGTTCGCCGGCAGCTGGGCATCGATCTGTCTCGCAGCTGGGCGCTGGCCTTCCTTCAAAGGGCGGTGCTGCCAGTTCTAGTCGGTATTGGCTTATTAGGCTGGGCCGTCACGGGTGTCACGAGCCTTGGCATCAGTGAGCGCGGCGTCTACGAGCGCTTCGGGATGCCGGTGGCTGTCTTTGGCCCAGGTATTCATGTGCATCTGCCCTGGCCACTGGGCACGATCCGCCTGGTTGAGATCGGCGTGGTGCATCTTCTGCCCATTGAGTTTGTGCTACCGGGTGGGCAGCAGGCCGGCAAGTCCTCAAGCGTAGGGGCTGCGCGAGCCCCGGCTGCCGAGGGGATCGCCCCCGAGGGCTCTGATCGGCTCTGGACCGATGATCACCCCTTTGAGGGCAGCTACATCATCGCGAGCTCCGAGCACGGCAATCAGAGCTTTCAGCTCGTGAATATCGACATGGCCGTGATCTATCGGGTGGGACTTACCGAGCAGGCCGCACGTGATGCGGCCTATCGGGTCAGCAACATCGATGAGCTCATCCAGGCTATCTCAGGCCAGCTCCTGGTGCGCTACTTCTCGCACAACACGCTGCTGGATCTACTGGGCAGGAGCCGCGAGAGCTTCACGCATGAGTTTCAGATTGCACTGCAAGGCCAGCTTGATCACTTCGGCACCGGGGTGGAAGCCATCGGAGTCTCGGTCGAGGCCATTCACCCGCCCCCCGGGGCGGCGAGCTCCTATCACGGGGTGCAGGCCGCGGAGATCCGGGCCAATACGCTCATCTCAGTCAGACGGGGGGATGCGACGCGCTCACTCATGGTCGCACAGCAGAGTGCCACGGAGGATCGCAATGCGGCTAGCGCCTCTGAGGCAGAGCGAGTCGATCAGGCGCAGGCCGACAGCGTGCTCTTCACGGGTGATCGGCAGGCCTATGCACAGGATGGCTATCCATTCCTACTCGAGCGCTGGCTGACGAATGTAACGCAGGCTCTGGGCCAATCACGCGTCGTACTGCTCGATTACCGGTTCAACGCCCAGAGCATGCCGGGGCTGGATCTGCGCTATCTGCGCCCCTTAGCGGGGACACAAGCGCCGAATACCTATGCGCCTCCATCTTCCTCGTATGCACCGTCATCTTCTTATGCGCCGCCGCCTTCTTATGGCCCACCGCCTTCTTACGGACCCTCATCCTCTTATGGTCAGACTCCCAGCGTCGCGCCGCGAGGGCAAACCCCAGCGCCTGAAATGCCGAGTGGCCCAGCGCCAAGCGATGCAACCGATGAAAACTGATGAGGCGCTGTTCGCTTTATCTGGAGCAACGTTATGAACTTCGAGAACCCAGCCGATCCCAACGATCTGTCAGCCCCGCGAAGGCTGGCCGCGTGGCTGACTGGCAATGGGCGGGTGCTGGCGGCGATCTTCGTGGTAATCATCGCAGTGCTGGCCGCCTGCACGGTGCTGGTGGTGCCCGGAGAGGCGATCGTGATGACGCGGCTGGGCAATCCGATCCGTGTGATCACAAGGCCGGGACTGGCCTGGAAGATCCCTGCTCCGGTGGAGAGCACCATTCCGGTGGACCTGCGACTGC
>Ga0302324_100015873_pt1 | contig 15071 bp, 14 predicted proteins | sample Palsa_T0_1_FD_201949 | JGI IMG/M metagenome (GOLD analysis project Ga0302324, IMG submission 201949) | Peat permafrost microbial communities from Stordalen Mire near Abisko, Sweden - Palsa_T0_1 | ecosystem: Environmental > Terrestrial > Soil > Palsa > Peat permafrost | place: Sweden: Abisko...
GTTCATGCTGCGGGTCAAAGGCGACTCGATGACCGGGGCGGCGATCATCGACGGCGACCTGGTAGTGGTCCGCAGGCAGGAAGACGCAGAGAACGGCGAGATCGTCGCCGCCCGGATCGGCGGCGAGGCCACGGTCAAGACCCTGCAGCGGCGCGGCGGGCACGCGTGGCTGATGCCCCACAACCCGGCGTTCCAGCCGATCCCGGCCGATGACGCCGCCATCATGGGCAAGGTCGTCTCGGTATTGCGCCCGCCCGGGCACGGCCTGGCCGGCCTCTTATGCCGGGCGGCACGGTGTTCGCCAGACGTCGCTATTTACCAGAAGCGGACCTTATGACGCCATCTCCGCCTAACCTCCAGAGGAGCTGAGCGGCTATCAAGCCGAGCGACATCGGGTTCGGCATGCTTGGGGTTCTGCTGCGCAACAGGCGCAGCACCGACGAACGGCCGGACTGCACCACCCACAGCCGCTCCAGCGCCGACCGCCTGGTCATTGCGCCCGCTTACTGCCGCCGTCCTCCCGTGTCACGTCCAGCACCCGCGAACGCAACGGCCCCCACTGACGGACGGCCGGAACAACCGGGCGCCGCGGGCGGAACCCTGGAGCGGCACCCCGAGTTGCCCGGTAACACTGCCTCCTGCGAGCTGCCCGGGCCGTTTGCGCTGGTCAGCGGGGACGCCAAGGATGGTGGCGACGTGACAGCACACCATCGAAGGCCACCAAGAGCCGGGGTCATGGCCTGTTCCCTGGCGGCGTCGGCAACACCCAGAAGGACCCGGCCCGGTTCACGTCGCTGCTCGACGGCGTCGAGTCGAGGGTGTTCGACCGGCTACCTGACGCGACCTGGGTCTTCCCGGGTCACGGCGGCGACACCACGCTCGGCGCGGAGCGCCCGCACCTGGCCGAGTGGCGCGAACGCGGCTGGTAACCGCCGCCTTTTGCCGTCATTCTCGCCGAACAGGTCGAGGCCCCTATTCCTTTCTGCAGAAGGCCAATAGCCAGCGGCCCTCTGGCGTGCTACCGTTTTCGCACAGCTGCCGGATCGCGAGGAAGCCCCCGATTCCTTCCCGACCGACCGGGTTGCCCGTGCAATGCAGTTAATCACCGATGGCATTCACGCGCGCTAGTGATCAACGGTCGCTTGTAACCACAGCTCCTGGCCTTGGGGGTGGCACGATGGTTGCCTTTATCGACCGGATGATGGGTCAGATCGCGGGGCAGGAAATCGCGGTCCTCGGCGAACGCGAGACCGGCAAGACCCATCTGCAGCACTTTCTGCATACGAGGAAGATCCCGCCCCAGTACACGCAGACGTTCGGCATGCAGAAGATCCAGCCCGGCGTCGCGCGGCTTATCGTTATCGACGGAGCAAGTGGGCAGCAGCAGAAGACCGTGCTCCGGCTCTCACGGACCTACGATGTGCCGGGTTCAGCCGAAGCCATCGAATCATGGAAGGCGGTCGTCGAGCGGGCCGCCATCCTGCTGTATCTGTTCCGCGCCGATTACGTGTTCCACAAGGATCAGGCGCACCTGAAGCGGGTCAGAGAGGACGCCGACGCGCTCGCCCGGATTCTGCGCGGTTCTCCTCGCCGACTGAAAGGGGCTGCGCTCGTCGGCACACACTACGACTGCGTCCCCGGCTTCCAGGGACCCAATGAAGGAACGGTGTTCTACGAGTGGCACCAAATGATCGCAAAGAACAATACGATCATTCGGGCCAGGCAGGTGCTGGCCGCGCAACTCCCGGCGACGCCGGCTCTCGTCGTAGGGGCGATGAAAACCCTGCCGCAGACCCAGGAACTGCTCTACCGGCTATTCGCGCAGGAGCTGAAAATTGGGAAGTAGCGACGGCCGACGCTACTTCACCTTCGTAGCGCAGAGCCTGGACAACCGGTCGCCCGACATCATCTCCGAGCTCGGCACCTGGCTGAGCACCGAGGACCTGCGATCCCCCGACCGGGTCCGGATCGTGGGCATGACGACGACGATCTCCGCCCGCGGCAAGAAGGTTCAGGTCAGTGACCGCAGCCCTTCCTGCGCGTTCGTGCACGAGCAAGATGTGCTGTTCCACATCGGAACGGAGGACAAGGACTCGTCGGGACGATCGGCCCCGGTGCTGTGCCTGGGCAGGCTTGGCGAGCCGGACACCCCGGTGTGGCCGCGAGTCCTGATCGGCGAGCTCGACGAGTTCGCCGGGCAGGCGGGGCGCACCATCGGCCCCCGGCAGCGCTCGGACCTCGTCCAGCTCCTCGACATGGTGCGCCGACAGCCGTCATCCGGCGGGTCGCTGATGGGGGCCGTCAAGGGTGCGCTGGCCGGAGCGCGGGACAAGGATCCCGCCCGGCTGCCACCTGATGTCGCCGCCGTGATGATCCTAGGTGAGGCGGACCGACGAGTGTTCGCCGCCGACCGGCACCTGGTCGGACTGCTCAATGACCCCAACGTGGCGATCGTGGATGTTCCCGTCCCAGATGAGGAACCGCAGCCTGAACTCGTGCGGCGGCTCAAGGAGCTTGGACTGCTTGACGCGCCCCCTACGCTGGCCGTGCGCGACCCCTACGACGCCGAGCGGTACTTGCCCGTCGACGACCTGAGCGACGGCCTGCTCAGATCCAAGCAGGGCTGCTATCAGATCCTGTGCCAGCTGCTCGGCGCGAAGACCGTCACCGTCGAGGCGTTTACCAGGCACGCGCACACCGGGGGTAAGCGCCTGAAGGTTGGCGGCTCGGCGACTATCAAGGGCAGGGGTGTGAGGGCCGCGGTCGGCACCGAGACCGACGACCTCGGCGTCATGACCGAGCGCGTCGAACTCCGGCAGGAAAACGTCGGCGCCAAGGCCGACCTCGAGGCGGCACAGGCGTTCATCCGCGACCGGCAGCTCGGCTGGGACACCGACCTCGTTCACCTCCTCGACGCGGTGCGACACCGGAATAACCCGACGAGGGAACTGCGGCTGAAGTACAGCACCAGACACGCCATGGACCGGGTAACTCGCCGGGTCGCAGACATCGGGGCCGTCGGCGCGGCACTGAACGCCGGGGGCGGGAAGAGCGCCAACTACGAGACCGTCTATGAGTTCAACGTCGCGGTGACGTTCTGACCAGGCATTAGTCCAGGAGAACGTCCCGGTGCGTGTGCGCCAGGGTGAGCAGGGCGGCCGCGGCCGCCTGGAGCGGGGCGGCCGTGGTCAGCTCCTTGATCGCGGCCTCGTCGAACGGGCGGGGCGCGATCACCCGGCCCTCGGCGTTGTCCTCGACCAGCGCGCCGAACAGCTCGTCGTAGAGCGGCGCGTCGATCACCACGACCGCGAGCAGGTCCATCGCGAACGTGAGCGGGTCGGTGCCGAGGCCGACGCAGTACGACCGGATCTGGCCGGTCGCCAGCGCGTCGGTCATCGCCTCCGCGAGCGGCCAAGCGGCGTAGTCGATCGGGGCGTCCTCGCTCCCGTACTCCTCGGACGCGCCAAGCAGCTCCTCGGCGTATTCGCGGAGCAGGCCGCGCCAGAGGTCGAAGTCGTTCTCCTCGTTCCACGCCGCCTCGCCTGACGGCTGGAAGATCCCGACCGGGATCACCTGGTACAGGCCGCCCGCGTGGCCGACCAGGGCCGGGTCCCGGTAGTGCATGGGGAACGTCGCCGTGCCCGTCGCCCGGTCGTAACGCAAGGTCAGCGCGCACGTCGCCATTGCCGACGAGCGGACGTTGAGGTTGGTCGGGTCGCCGAAGGCCTCCCGGTACGCGTGACCGTCGGTGACGCCGAGCGCCGCCGCCGCGTACTCGAACGCGGCCGGCCCGCCCACGTTGATGCCCTCGAAGAACCGGCCGCGCGCGAACCCCAGCCGGGGCTCATCGCCGGTCAGGTCGGCCGACACGAGCCGGTAGATCGGCCGGTTCTCGAACACGGCGGGCGCGGAGAGCGACTCGATCACGTCGCAGTAGCGCCGGTAGCGGCTGCCGTCGAGTCGGGTCGGCAGCGCGAACGGCGCGACCGAGGCCAGGTCGGGCAGCAGCGGCGGCGGGGTCCGCGGCCGGAATTCGAGCGTGATCCGGTCGAGCGGTATCGGCGCCGGCAGCCGCCAGGCGGGGGCGGACAGCAGCGGGGTCCCGGCCAGCCGAGCGTCGCCCGGGTACGCGTCCGCCGCCTCGACGGCGAGCGAGTACCGGTTGCCGCTCAGGTAGTCGCTGACGCGAAGCCACTGCTCTTCCGACGGCGTACGCGGCGGCACTCGGGCCTCAGAGGTCACGCACGTAGCGTAGTTCCTCCGCGCTGCCGAGGCCGTCCAGGATGTTGATCGCGCCGTCGGGGGCGAAGCCTGCCTTGTCGTAGAACCGGCGGGCGCGGGCGTTCTCGGTCAGGGTCCAGAGCACCACCCGTCGGTACCCGGCCGCTCGCAGGCCGTCGAGGGCGGCGTCGGTGAGGGCCCGCCCGACGCCGGTCGACCAGTGCGCCGGGGTCACGTACAGCGTGTACAACTCCCCCGTCTCGCCCGCCAGCCCGGCCGCGGTGAGCGCGCCGGGCTGGACGCCAGACCCGACTGAGGCGGCCGCGGCAACGCTCCGTTCCGGGCCGTAGGACGCGTAGCCGACGATCACGCTGGCCTGCGGCGCGACCGCGACCAGGTTGGTGCGATCGGGGCGCGGGGCGGCGTTCGCGGGGCGGCCGGGTGCGGTCACCTGCTCGATGATCGCCGGGTCTATGATCTGCGCGTACGCCGTCAACCAGGTCTCGTGGCGGATCTCGGTGATGGCCGGCTCGTCGGCCGTGGAGGCCTGGCGGATCTCGATTGGCACAGTTCCTAGGGTAGGTCCTGGCCATGGTTAACTAAAGCGATTAAGCGGGTTATGCAGGCAATCTTCACCTACGATTGGTTGCCGGCCCGAGGCAGTGGAGGTACGGATGAGCAGCGACCAGCTCCGGTTCCCCGACGGGTTCCTGTGGGGGGCGGCCACGGCCGCGTACCAGATCGAGGGGGCGCCGGACGTAGACGGCAAGGGCCCGTCGATCTGGGACACGTTCAGCCACACCCCCGGCAAGACCTTCCACGGCGACACCGGCGACGTGGCCTGCGACAGCTACCACCGCTTCCCTGATGACATCGAGATGCTCAAGCTGCTCGGCGTCGGCGCCTACCGGTTCAGCCTCTCCTGGCCGCGGATCCAGGCCGACGGGCGCGGCGCCGCCAACAGCAAGGGCCTCGACTACTACAACCGGGTGATCGACGCGCTGCTCGAGGCCGGAATCGAGCCGGCCGTCACCCTCTACCACTGGGACCTGCCGCAGGCCCTGCAGGACAAGGGCGGCTGGGCCAACCGGGACATCGCGGAGGCGTTCGCCGAGTACGCGGCGATCGCGGGCGAGGCGTTCGGCGACCGGGTGCACCGGTGGATCACGCTGAACGAGCCGTGGGTGTCCGCGCACGTCGGCTACCGCGACGGCCGGCACGCGCCCGGCCTGCGGGACCCTGCCCAGGCGGTCGCCGCCAACCACCATCTGCTGCTCGCGCACGGCCGGGCGGTGCAGGCGCTGCGGTCGACGGCGGCGGAAACGCAGATTGGCATCACCCTCAACCTGGCCGTGGTCCGGCCGGTCACGCCGGAGGCCGAGGACGTGGCGGCCGAGCTTGAGGCCCGGGCGAACGGCGTGTACCTCGGACCGCTGTTCGCGGGCGGGTACCCGGAGCGGCTGACTTCGGACTTCTCCCCGGCGAAGGTACCCGGGCTGGTCCGCGACGACGACCTGGCGACGATCGCGGTGCCGCTGGACTTCCTCGGCGTCAACTTCTACTTCCCCAACTACGTGGCCCTGGCCAGGCCCGACGGCGAGCTGCGCCGCGGCGAGTCCTGGGCCGGCCCGGGCATCGTGATGGTGCAGCCGGAGGGCCTGCCCATCACCGCGATGAACTGGCTGGTCGAGCCCAGCTCGATCCGCGAGCTGCTGACCCGGGTGGTGGCACCGCTGACCGGCGAGCTGCCGATTTACATCACCGAGAACGGCTCGTCCTGGTACGACTACCTGACCCAGGACGGCCGCGTTGAGGACTACGAGCGGGTGTCGTACCTGCAGAGCCACCTGGCGGCGCTGCACGAGGCGATCGCCGACGGGGTGAACCTGCGCGGTTACTTCGCCTGGTCGCTGCTTGACAACTTCGAGTGGGCCGAGGGGTACGCCAAGCGGTTCGGGCTGGTCTACGTCGACTTCGCCACCCAGCAGCGGATCCTGAAGCTCAGTGGCGAGTTTTTCGCGGAGGTAACCCGCGCGAACGCGCTCCCGGCGGAGTGAAAATTCAAATTCCTCAGCTGTATCTGGCGACGTAGGCGCTGAAGGGCGCGGGCGAGGTCTGGTAGCTGATGCCGTACTGGATGGTGCCGCCGACCGTGCAGTCGCCGCCCCGGTCGCATGACAGCACGGCCGAGTCGGTCAGCCCCCCGTCGGCGACGGTCAGCACCCTCGGCTTGCTCCAGGCGCCCTTGACCTCGGTCATCGTGAACGACTCGGCGCCCGCGTCGAAGCTGTCGTCGCCGGTGCCGAGCTGGGCGTTGCCGGTCAGCAGGCAGTTGCCCGCCGACTGGCAGGCCACGGCCGTCAGCGAAGTCCCCCAACCGGTGAGATCCGGCACCAGCCGGATCTTGCCCCAGGCCCCGCCCTGCTCTACCGCGATGAACCCGTCCGGCCCGAACCCGCCGACCGCGAGGCAGGTGGCGGCTGCGGTGCACCGCAGGCCGGTCACCGAGCTGCCCGCGACGTCGGCCGGATCGACGGTGCCCGGGATCGACCGGGCCGCGTCCCACCGACCGCGCACCTGGTCGGCGACGAACGTGAAGTAGTCGCCGGCGCGGTCGGAGTAAAAGCCGCCGACGGCGCAGTTGCCCGCCGAGGCGCATGAGATCGCCGAGATCTGCGCGTCGCCGCCCGCGTTCAAGCGGGCCGTGCCCGGCACCTCGATCGCACGCTGCCAGGCGCCCTTGACCTCCGACGCCACGAACACCTGATGCCAGCCCGCAGCGGGCGGGTCGTAGGTCCCCGCGGCCACGCAGTTCCCGGGCGACGTGCAGGTCAGGGCGTCGACCGTCGATCCTTCCGGCCCGAGTGCGGTCACGCCCGGCAGGGTGCGTGACGCGCCCCAGGCGGCGCCGTCCTCGGCGGCGACGCTCGCATTGCCGGCCGCCGACTGCCCGGCGACGACGCAGTGGCCGGCCCGGGGGCAGGAGATCACCGCCACGCCCAGGGCGGGGGCGATCGGCCGCGCCGTGGTCCAGGTGCCGTCCTTGGCCTCGGTCGCGACGAACGGCGACTGCTTGTCGGGATCGGTGGCGTCGGCGGCCTCGCCGATGGCCACGCAGTCGCCCGGGGCCAGGCAGGAGACGAGGTTGACGGCGGCGTTGCCGCCCGTGTTCAACCGGGCCGTGCCCGGGACCTCTTCGGCCGCGCGCCAGGTGCCGCGCACCTCGCTCGCGATCCAGGCCTGGCCCTTGCCCGCGCGATCGGTGTAAAAGCCGCCCGCCGCGCAGTTGCCGCCGGACGCGCAGGCAAGGTCGTTGAGCATCGCATCGTGGCCGACGTTGAGCTTGGCCAGGCCGGGGACCGGAACGGCGGCGCTCCACCGGCGGCCTGACGCCGCCGAAGACGCCGCCGCACTGGCGCGGCCGGCGGCATGGGCGGTGCCGGCGGTCCTCGCGATGCTCGCGGCCGCCCCGGTGGCGTCCACTGCGCCGGCCAGCAGCAGGCAGAAGCCGGCGACGGCGACCAGCGCGACGGTCGATACGCGGTTCACGTTTCTCCTCAGGCCCAGCCGGCCGTGGCGGCCGCGAGCAGGGCCGTGGACGTGCGCCTCATGTTCCCCCCAAGATCATTAGCCGCTACGGATCGTAGCGCAGGGTGAACTCTCAGCAGCCGTAGATCGCACCGCGCCGCGCCGTGTTCGCCGGGCGGGAGAGCGCGGATATCGTCGGTGTCGGTGGTGCTCATCGGCGGGCAGTCGCCGGAGGAGGTCGAGATGAACATGCCATCGGATACCGCGCCGGAGCAGCCAGACGGCGACGGTCGGGTCCACCCGGCCGACCGGCCGGCCGCGCAGGCGCCGCCCGGCCCGGTCCCAGCCGCCCCCGTGCCGCCCGCGCCGGTGCCGCTCACCCAGAGCAGGGAGGACACCGACATCGGGTGGGGCGAGTACCGCGAGCGCGACGACGACGACCGGCTGCTCCGCGACCGCCCGCCGCACTGGGACAACACCTGACGGCAGCGTCGCGCCGCTAGCGCCTAGGTTCTAGGCGCGGGTGCTGAGCGGATCCCGCTCGGCCGCGGTCGCGTCGTCGCGGTCGGTGGACACGGTCAGCTGGTGCCAGGCGGCGTCCGACTCGGCGCGGGCCGTGGCGGCCGCGGTGGCGTAGGCGTAGGCCTCGCTGCCGAGGATGAGCCGGAGCGGCGGCTCGTCCATCGCGGCGACTTCGAGCACGACCTGGGCGACCTTGGCCGGGTCGCCCAGGGCGGCGCCCGAGCCGATGTCGTCGTGCACCCGCGCCATCGCGCCGACCGTCGGCTGATAGGGCTCGCTGACCGGGGTCACCCGCATCGAGGAGCCCGCCCAGTCGGTCTGCATGCCGCCCGGCTCGAGCACCGTGACCTTGATGCCGAGCGGCGCGGTCTCGCGCGCCAGCACCTCGGAGAAGCCGCCGACCGCCCACTTGGCCGCCTGGTAGGCGGCCAGGCCCGGGGTGGCCAGCCGCCCGCCGATCGAGGAGACCTGGAGGATGCGGCCGCTGCCCTGGGCGCGCAGCACCGGGAGGGCGGCCTTGGTGACGTTGACGACGCCGAGCAGGTTGGCGTCGAGCTGCTCGCGGAAGTCATCGGCGGTGATGTCCTCGATCGCCGCCAGGTTGGCGTAGCCGGCGTTGTTGACGACCACATCGATGCGGCCGAACGCGGCGACGCCCGCGGCCACCGCCGCCTCGGCCGCGGCCGGGTCGGTCACGTCGAGCGCGACCGACAGGATCCGGTCGCCGTAGCGCGCAGCCAGATCGGCCAGCGACGCGGGCTGCCGGGCGGTGGCGACGAGCTGATGCCCGGCCGCCAGGACAGCCTCGGCGATCTTGCGGCCGAGGCCGCGCGAGCTTCCGGTCAGGAAAAAGACCTGGGACATGTGACTGGCTGCCTCTCTCGCTGGCGACCCCCGGGTGGGATCGCTGTGCCCAAATAATACACCGTCGTTGTGTTAATAACAAAACGATGGTGTGCTATTTACATCGCGGGTAGACTGAGATGATGACGACGAGCGAGACGACGACCGCGGAGGCGACCGAGTCCTTCCGGCGCGCCCGCCGCCCGGAGCAGAAGCAGCAGCGCCGGGATGACATCCTGGCCGCCGCCCGCGAGCTCGCGCTCACCGACGGCGTCCGAGCGGTCAGCCTGGCCGGCATCGCCGCCCGGGCCGGCATCGACAAGTCGGCGCTGCTGCGCTACTTCGAGACCCGCGAGCAGATCTTCCTCGAGCTGACGGCGCGCGAGTGGCCGGCCTGGGTGCAGGCACTGCACGACGGGCTGGACGGCGCCGAGCCGGCGTCGGCCGCGGCCGACGGGCGCGGCCCGAGCCTGGTGGCCGACGTGGTCGCCCGGAGCTTCGGCGACCGGCCGCTCTTCTGCGACCTGCTCGCGCACACGCCGCTCAACCTGGAACGGAACGTCTCGCCGGAAGCCGTCCGGGGCTACAAGCTGATCTCGCTGGCCGCCGTCGGCGAGGCGGCCGACGTCGTCCGCCGGGTGCTGCCGGACCTGACCGAGCAGGAGTGCCTGGAGTTCATCTCCGCCGTCGCCGGGCTGGCCGGCACCGTGTGGCAGATCGCCAACCCGGTCCCGGCGCTGGCCGCGCTGTTCGCGTCCGACCCGGCCCTGGCGAACGCGTGCGTCGACCTGGTCCCGCGGCTGCGGCGGACCGGCGACATCCTCCTCGCCGGGCTGATCCCCAGCCGGCCAGCAGGTCCCGGTGCCTAGCGCCAGCTGGTCAGTGGTCCCGGCGCGTTTGCCGGTCTTTGCCGGTCCCTGACGGGTTGAGCAGGTGGGAAAAGCTCACCGGCGGTGGTGGTCGGCGTGCTGCACTAGGACCGCGGGCGGCCGGTGGCGCGGCTGGCGGGTGGGGTGATGGGCGGGGATTACTTGCCCGCCGCGACGAGCTTGAGCTCGTCGAGTGACTCGGCGATGAGCCGGGCGAGGTCGGGGCCGTCGGGGGCGGCGATCCAGCGCGCGAAGGCGATCCTGAAGACGGCCAGGCCGGCCTCGGCCGTCAGGGAGGCGGCCGGGTCGGTGACGCCGCGGCGGCGCAATGCGTCGGCGACGGCGGACGCGACCGTCGCCAGCTTGACCAGCTCGCGCTCGCGCAGGTCGGGGTGGGCCGCGATGATCGCCGCCCGCCGCCGGACGCCGCCTTCATGCGCCAGGAACATGGCGGCCGCGGCGTACAGGGCCCCGGCCACGGCCTCGATCGGCGCGGCGGAGTCGGGGGCGCTGGCGACGCCGGATACGAAGATCTCCTGGAACCCGTCCGCGCCGGCGAACAGGACCTCGCGCTTGTCCGCGAAGTAGCGGAAGAACGTTCGCTCGGTGAGCCCGGCCCGCTCGGCGATCTCCGCCACCGTCACCTGCTCGAAGCCGCGCTCGGTGAAGAGCTCGAACGCCGCCTCGCCCAGCCGGCCGCGCGCGTTCGGCTCCCATCGCACCATGCCCTCATGATACGCGGGTTGCCTGACCGGTGATGACAGAGACCGACATCAGTTGTGCTAGTCTGATGACAGCAGCTGACATCAAGTCAACCGCATCAGATCCGAACGCAGTGGATCGAACCACGGAGGTTCTGCATCATGCGCGTTTTCGTCACCGGGGCCAGCGGGCACATCGGGTCCGCAGTTATCCCCGAGCTTCTCTCGGCCGGACACCAGGTCACCGGCCTCGCCCGGTCCGACTCATCGGCCGCCGTCTGCTCCGCCGCGGGCGCGGCGGTGCTGCCCGGCACGATCGACGACCTCGACCTGCTGCGTTCGGCCGCCGCCGAGGCCGACGGCGTCATCCACCTCGCGTTCAAACACGAGGCGATGCGCTCGGGCGACATGCAGGGCGCGGCCGGTGCCGACCTGGCGGCCATCGAGGCGATGCTCGACGCGCTGGCGGGCACCGACAAGCCCTTCGTCGGCACCTCGGGCACCCTGCTGCTGGCTATGATCGCGCCCGGACGGATCGGCACCGAGGACATCGCGGGGCCCGGCGGCCCGCGGATCGACGCGGAGAACCTGACGATCGCGACGGCCGCGCGCGGCGTGCGGACCTCCGTCGTCCGGCTGCCGCCGACCGTGCACAGCTCGCTCGACCTGCACGGCTTCATCCCCGCCCTGATCGGCATGGCCCGCGCCAACGGCGCGGCCGCCTACGTCGGCGTCGGCGCGAACCGGTGGCCGGCCGGGCACACGCTCGACGCCGCGCATCTGTACCGGCTGGCCCTGGAATCGGCCCCGGCCGGATCCCGGCTGCACGCGGTCGGCGACGAGGGCGTGCCGTTCCGGGAGATCGCCGAGGCCATCGGCCGCAACCTCGGGGTGCCAGCCGTCAGCATCGCACCCGAGGAGGCGGACCAGCGCCTCGGCTTCCTGGGCGCTTTCGCCCAGCTCGACAACCCGACCTCAAGCGAGCTGACCCGCAAGCTACTGGGCTGGGAGCCGACGCACCCCGGTCTGATCGCGGACCTGGACGAAGGCCACTACTTCCGCGGCTGAACAGGGCGATTCACCCGGTCTGATCGCGGGATATGGACGAGGGTCACTGCTTCCTGGGCGATGTGGTTATCGCGTTCAACTGCAGAAACGGTTATCGGCGGGCGTCGCCGGGAGCACAATGAAGCAGTGACCATTCCGACCGGGCCGCGGCACCGCATGAGCCGCGTGGAGGCCCGCGGCGGCGGCGTGCCCGCGCCGCGGCCGGATCAGAGTCCCCCGCCTCGGGACGACACCGACCTCGAAAGGCTGCTGGCACTGGTCGCGCGCGGCGACCAGGACGCGTTCGAGGCGCTCTACGACAAGCTCTCCGGCCCGGCCTACGGCCTGGTCCGCAAGGTCCTGCGCGACCCGGCCCAGTCGGAGGAGGTCACCCAGGAGGTCATGCTCGAGGTCTGGCGGGCCGCCTCCCGGTTCGATCCGGCCCGCGGCAGCGCCACCACCTGGGCGCTCACGATCGCGCACCGCCGGGCGGTCGACCGGGTCCGGTCCGAGACCGCGGCGACCGACCGGGAGCAGCGGTCGGCGCCGTTCCCGTTCCCGGTCGACGACGTCGCGGAGACCGTCGAAGCGAACATGGACGCCGAGCAGGTGCGGCGCTGCCTGGACGGGCTGACCGAACTGCAGCGCGAGGCGATCACGCTGGCCTACTACGGCGGCTACAGCTACCCGGAGGTCGCCAAGAAGCTTGAGGTCGCGCTGGGAACGGTCAAGACGCGGATCCGCGACGGGCTCATGCGGCTGGGGAACTGCCTGGGGATGAGCAGATGAGACTCTTCTCCCGCCGTGTCCACGAGCTCTCCGGGGCGTACGCGCTCGACGCGCTCGACGACGCCGAGCGCCAGCGGTTCGAACGTCATCTGCGTCGCTGCCCTGCCTGCGACGAGGACGTCCGGCGGATGACCTCGACCGCCACCGCGCTGGCGATGGCGGTGTCGGCCGAGCCGCCGCCCGGCCTGAAGCAGCGCGTGCTCGCCGCCGCGGCGGCGACTCCGCAGTTGCCGCCGCTACCGTCGGCGGCGGCGGCCAAGCGACGTCGCGGGCGGCACGTCACCCGGTCGGCCTGGTTCCCCCGGCTGGCCCTGGGGGTCGCCGCGGTCGGCGTGGCGGCGGCGGTGGTGCTCGCGGTCGTGACCGTGTCCACCCAGGACCGGCTCAACACCGTGCAGGCGCAGAACCAGGCGATCGCGGCGGTGCTGGCGGCGCCGGACGCCCAGATCGCCACCGGGACCAGCTCGACCGGCGGCACCGCGACCGTCGTGCTGTCCTACGCGCAGCAGAAGATGATCTTCACCAGCTCCGGGCTCCCCCGGCTGCCGAACGCCAAGGTCTATGAGCTGTGGCTGCTGAGCACCGGGTCCGCCGTCCCGGCGGGCCTGCTGCCCCAGCCATCCGACGGCAAGACCGCCCCGGTGCTCGCGAGCGGGCTGACGTCGGCCGACAAGGTCGGGGTGACCGTCGAGCCGGCCGGCGGAACCGGCAGCCCGACGACCACCCCCATCCTCGTGATGACCCTGCCGGACTGAGCCTTCCCCTCCATTGCGACCTGTTGCCCGGGTTCCCACCCCCCCAGGCAGTCGGCCGCGCCAGGGCTCAGTCCGGCCAGCTCAATCCGGCCAGCGGTACCTAGTCACCCGCCCGCCGTCGATGGTGACGGTGCCCACCGGGGTGTCGGGGTCCCGCCAGACCGTGTAGGTGCCGACCGCGAGGCCCGGGTACACCGCGGCGTAGCTCTTGCCCGCGGCCGTCCCGCGCTCACGCACCATGGAGTGCGTGCGGTGGGCGTGCGCATCGTGGTGGTGACCGTGCGTGTGATCGTGGTCGCGCGCATGGTCGTGCTGATCGATGCCGTCGACCGGGCTGATCTCGATTTCCCGGCCGTTCAGCTCGAGGGTCGCCTCGATGACGAGGACGCCCACCGTGTCGCCAAGTTCCAGGACGACGCTGCCCGCGCTGGATGGCCCGAGAACCGGCTCGGCCATGGCCACGCTCCTCTCTGCCGAGGCGAGGCCGCTTGTGGCGGCCCTTACGCCCCTTCTTCGGAACCGCCGTCCGGACGGATTGGTCGCCGGATGGACGTAATCAAAACGTTATGACGGGGTGTCGAACCCGCTGTACGGGACCCCGAGGTACGGGAAGTGGCTCAGGTAGCCGCTGGGGACGCTCTTGGCCGTCAGCCCGTCGGTGATCACGCCCGCCGCCCCGTCGGGCGTGTACGACTTGTCCACCAGGTGGTAGGTCACCCCGGCGATCGCGCGCAGCTCGATCGTGACCACGTCGTCGAAGACGCGGCGGCCGTTGGGGAAGCCCGCGAGGTCGCCGCCGATGACGCCGAGCGCGTTCGGCTTCTTGGAGGGCTTGATCGCGGTGTTGAGGCGGAGCATGTCCGCCTGCTCCGGGCCGGTGTAGTTCTGGAAGCCGGGCACGATGCCGGCCGGGATCCCGGTGAGCAGGATCGCCTCCAGGTCGGCCCGCGCGGTTCCCGCGTTGACCAGCTTCTGCAGGTTCGGGAACACGTTCGGGTAGAGCGCGGGCAGCAGCCCGGCGAGCTCGGGGTGGGCGACGTAGGACGCGAACCGCTTGTCGTCGGTCGGCGGCAGCGAGTTCCACAGGTCCTTGCTGCCAAGCGGGATCAGGACCTCGTTGAAGAGCGGGTTGCCGAGCCGCGAGACCTGGCGGAACGGGCCGCTGTTGACGTTCTCGCCCCGCCAGTCGTCCCACAGCGTGACCTGCTGGCGGCTCGCGGTCGTCCACACGCCGATGACCGAGGCCGCGTCCTTCTCGCCGTGCGCGCCCGGACGGAGCAGCTCCCAGGTGGGGATCTGCATCGCGATCGAGTGCACGTTCAGGTGCGCGGTGGCATTGACGCCGTCGGCCGGCTTGGAGAAGACGTGCATGCCGTACTGGGCGTGCAGCTCCTCGAACGGGCGCAGGTTGGCGAGGTCGAAGATCGAGCCGAGGTCGACGTAGAAACCCTCGGCCCGCTGGCCGGCGAACACCTTGATGCCGCCGGCGATGTTGTGCACCGCCTGGTTGGCCAGATTGGCGTAGTTCGGGGTCGACAGCGGCCCGATGTTGCACGGCGGGCAGGGCAGGTTCTCGCCGATCAGCACGCTCTTGCCGTGCTGGATGCGGGTGACCGAGTAGAACTGGCGGCTGTTCCAGTTGGCGCTGTCAAGCGACAGGATCGGGCCGACGTTGTAGAGGAACGTGTTGGGGTCCCTCAGCTTGGTCTGGAAGTGAAACGCGTAGGTGATGTTGTCCTGGCCGTTGCCGCCATTGTCAATGTGGATCTCGTAGAGCACGTCGTCGCCGAACGAGT
>Ga0302324_100015875_pt1 | contig 15070 bp, 10 predicted proteins | sample Palsa_T0_1_FD_201949 | JGI IMG/M metagenome (GOLD analysis project Ga0302324, IMG submission 201949) | Peat permafrost microbial communities from Stordalen Mire near Abisko, Sweden - Palsa_T0_1 | ecosystem: Environmental > Terrestrial > Soil > Palsa > Peat permafrost | place: Sweden: Abisko...
GGGCGCGCTGCGCTCGAGGGCCGCGCGCCGCGCGTACGCGAAGGAGCGCAGCATGCCGGCGACATCGCGCAGCGGCAGCTGCTTGGCGCGGCGCTCGGCGAGCGGGCGCGCCGGCTCGCCTTCGAAATCGACGATCAGGAAGTCGTTGCGGATCAGCAGCACCTGCGCAAGATGATAATCGCCGTGCACACGAATCTTGCGCGCGCCCTGCGGCACGCGCGTGCCGAGCGTTGCGAGGCGCTGCCGGAGCGCCGCGCGCCGGGCAAGCAGGGCGTGTGCCTGCGCGTGCGCGGACACCGTGAGTCGCTCGACCGCGCTCTCCAGGAGCGCAAACGTCGCATCGACCGAGGCTTCGACCGCCGCGCGCCACGCCCGCACATCATCCGCGGTCACGCTTTCCGGGGCAAAGGCGGGATCGGACGTTGGCGTTGCGAGCGCACAATGCAACTCAGCCGTGCGCTGCGCGAGGATACGCGCGAGCGCGAGATAGCCGCCGTGCACATCGGCTGCGAGCACCGCACCCGTCGCCTGATCCTGCAGGAAGCGCACGAGATAGTTGACGGTGTAGTCCCAGCCATCGCCCTGGTTCATGACGAAGGCCTGTAGCAGCGCCACGGTTGCCATTTCCGCGCCGTCGCGCTGATATTCCACGACGCCTGCCACGGGTGCGACGTGCGTGAAGTGCGCGACCTCCGTCAGGAAGCGTCCAACCTCGGCCTCCGGATTCAGGCCCGGGCGCAGGCGGCGATAGATTTTCAGCAGCAGCCGCTCGCCGCAGCGCACCGCCGTGTTGCTACCCTGAGTGATCGGTGCAGCCGCCGACAGATCGGCTCCCGGATCACCCGCGCGCAGCTGCGCCAAGGCGGGCGTGGGAGTAAAGCGCAGCGTGCCGTGCGCGGTGCGCAGCTCCTGAGCTGCGCCAATGGCGTCGACGACGGCGCGGCCAAAGGCCTCGTCCGCCGCCGTGTCTGCGAGCACTCCGACGAGCGCCTGCTGGCGCACGCGCGCGATCGAATAGGGCTGCAGCCTTTGCCAGCGCGATTCGGGCAGATCCTCGAACGCGATCGCAAGTGGCATGAAGTATTGCGCGCGCTCGGCACCGCTGTCGACGTCCACCACCGTGAGCAGCCAGCGGAAGTGCCGACTTTCCCACTCGAGGTAGTCAGCGAGCTCGGCGCGCGAGCTCGTCGTGCCCTTGTCGCCGTACCAGCGCTGTGTACTGATGAAGGCGGGCAGGAGCCGTTCTTCAAGTTTCTTGCGCAGCGCACTCGCCGCCGCCGCGCGCCACGGCGACACGCGTTCGGGGAAAAAGCTCGCCCACGAACTGATGAGCACCAGCACGGGTAGCTCTTCGCGCGGCAGCCGCTCGGCGTGCCAGCGCGGCCCGGCCGCATCGCGGCTCAGGCGAAACCAGTAAAAGCCGTAGCCGGCAAGCGTCAGAAGGTAGGGTAGATCGCCGATCGGCGGGAAGGGCGTCTGGCCCAGAAGCTCGATCGGCACGGCGCCCTTATGCGCCGCAAGATCAATCTCGACGGGCTGCGCCGAGCGCGCAAGATTTGCCACGCACAGGATAGTGTCCTCGCCGAACTGGCGCAGATAGACGAGCACCTTGCGATTGCCGGGGCGCACGAACTGCAGGCTGCCGCGACCGAAGGCATGCGAGGTGCTGCGAATCTGCAGCATGCGCTTCATCCAGTTCAGAAGCGACGCGCGATCACGGGTCTGCGCTTCAACGTTTACCGCCTCATAGCCGTAGATCGAGTCCATGATGGGCGGCAGGTAAAGCCGCTGCGGATCGGCACGCGAGAAACCGGCGTTGCGGTCGGGGCTCCACTGCATCGGCGTGCGCACCCCGTTGCGATCGCCGATGTAGAAGTTGTCGCCCATGCCGATCTCATCGCCATAGTAGATAAGCGGCGAGCCGGGCATCGAGAGCAGGAGGCTATTCATGAGCTTGATGCGCTCGGGATCGTTCTCGAGCAGCGGCGCAAGACGCCTGCGGATGCCAAGGTTCAGGCGCGCGCGCGGATCCTCGGCGAACATCTGGTACATGTAGTCGCGCTCTTTGCTGGTGACCATCTCGAGGGTGAGCTCGTCGTGGTTGCGCAGAAAGATCGCCCACTGGGCATTGGCGGGGATGTCCGGTGTTTGCTCCATGATCTCGACGATGGGATGGCGATCCTCCTGCGCGATTGCCATGTACATGCGCGGCATGAGCGGAAAATGAAATGCCATATGGCACTCGTCGCCATCGCCGAAGTAGTCGCGCACGTCCTCGGGCCACTGGTTGGCTTCCGCAAGCAGCATGCGGTCCGCGTAGCGCTCATCGACGAGTTTGCGCAGCCGCTTCACCACTTCGTGCGTCTCGCGCAGATTCTCGTTGCTCGTGCCCTCGCGCTCGATCAGGTACGGGATCGCATCCAGGCGCAAGCCGTCGACACCCTGGTCGAGCCAAAAGCGCATGATGCGGCTCACCGCGCGCTCGACGTGCGCATTGTCGAAATTAAGATCCGGCTGATGGCTGAAGAAGCGGTGCCAGTAGTAGGCGTTGGCGACGGTATCGAACGTCCAGTTGGACGCTTCGGTGTCGGTGAAGATGATGCGCGTACCCGCGTAGCGCTCCGGCGTATCGCTCCACACGTAAAAATTGCGTTTGGGCGAGCCGGGTGGCGCGCGCCGCGCGGCCTGGAACCAGGGATGCTGATCGGAGGTGTGATTGATCACGAGCTCGGTGATGACGCGCAGCCCGCGACGGTGTGCCTCGTCGACGAAGGTGCGAAAGTCGGCGCGCGTGCCGTACTGCGGATGAATATTGCGATAGTCCGCGATGTCGTAGCCGTCATCCTTGAGCGGCGAGGGGTAAAAGGGCAGCAGCCAGATGGCGGTGACACCCAAATCATGGATGTAGTCGAGCTTGCCCGTCAGGCCCGGAAAGTCGCCGATGCCATCGTTATTACTGTCGCTGAACGCGCGGACACTGACCTCGTAAATTACGGCGTCTTTGTACCACTGCGGATCAAGTGGATGCGATGCGGCGGGCGTGTTCACGTCAGGCAAAATAATCGAAATCGCGTTCGCTGCGCACGTGATGGCGGATGCGGAAGATGTGCGCAGCCGCGTGGCGCGGATCAAGGGCGACGTAGTTGCGCGGTCCCTTCCAGAGATAGCGCGCGCCAGAGAGCAGGTCGTGCGCCTGGAAGGTCTGCCCGTCGGCAAGTCCAATTGCACTCAGGTCAAGATCGACGAAGCCCGATTGCGCGTGATGCGGATCAAGATTGACGACGATGAGCACCGCCTCGTTGTGATCCTCGCTCGCCTTGCTGTAGGCGATCAGCGCCTCGGTATCCACGGGATGAAACCTGAGGCGCCGGTCGCTCTGTAGCGGCGGATAATCGCGACGGATCCGGTTCACGAGCGTGATGAGCTCGCGCAGGCTGTCCGCACGCTCCAGGTCCCAGTGGCGCAGCTGATACTTCTCCGAGTCGAGGTATTCCTCGCTGCCCGGATCGCGCGCGGTGTGCTCCATCAGCTCGAACGCCGGGCCATAGATGCCGTAGCTCGCGCCCAGCGTTGCCGCGAGCACCAGGCGCGCCATGAAGGCTGCGCGCCCGCCATACTGCAGATATTCGGTCAGAATGTCGGGCGTATTCGGCCAGAGGTTCGGGCGGAAGAATTCGCTCAGCGGCGCGGTGGTGAGCTCGGTGAAGTATTGGGTGAGCTCAGCCTTGGTGTTGCGCCACGCGAAGTAGTTGTATGACTGGCTGAAGCCGACCTTGGCGAGGCGATACATCGGCGCGGGGCGCGTGAAGGCCTCGGCGAGAAAGATCACGTCGGGGCGCGCACGGCGCACCTCGGCAATCAGCCACGCCCAGAATTCAAAGGGCTTCGTGTGTGGATTGTCGACCCGAAAGATGCGCACGCCCTGCGCGATCCAGAACTCCACAACACTCTTCAGCTCCGCCCAGAGCTCACGCCAGGCTTCGGTCTCAAAGTTGAAGGGATAGATGTCCTGGTACTTCTTCGGCGGATTCTCCGCATATTGGATGCTGCCGTCGGGCCGGCGCAAAAACCACTCCGGGTGCTCGCCCACGTACGGATGGTCGGGGCTGCACTGAAAGGCGATGTCGAGGGCGAGCTCGAGGCCGAGTTCTTCGGCTCTTGCCACGAGGCGTCGGAAGTCATTGAGCGTGCCGAGATCCGGGTGCACGGCTTTGTGGCCGCCCGCCTGTGAGCCGATCGCCCAGGGGCTGCCGACATCATGCGCGCCGGCGCGCGGCTGATTATTGGGGCCCTTGCGCTCGGTCGCGCCGATTGGATGAATCGGCGGCAGATACACCACATCAAAATTCATCGCCGCGATGTCGGCCAGGCGCGCCTCGCAATCCTTGAACGTGCCGTGCTCGCCCGGCTTTTTGGCCGTGGAGCGCGGAAAGAGCTCGTACCATGTCGAAAAGCGTGCGCGCTCCCGCTCCACCTCCACGATGAGCGCCGGCGCGGCGCGCGCAACCTGCATGGGGTCGGGGTATCGATGCGCGAGCTTGCGCAGGCCCTCGCTCTCGGCCAGCACCACGCGCTCCTCGCGACTTCGAGTGGTATCGCAGATCGCCTGGGCCCACTCGGCGAGACGCCGCGCGTCAGTGGCGGATGCGCGCGTCGCGATAGCCTGTGCGTGTTCGGCGCCGACGAGATAGTCGGGCTCGCTCTCCTGGTTGGCGGCGTGACGCTTCTTGAAGTCGCGCTGCCAACTGCTCGCATGATCGACCCAGGCGGCAACCGTGTATTCGTAGCGCCCGATCTGCTGCACGGTGAATTCGCCGCGCCACAGATCGTTGCCGAGTGCGACAAGCGGACGCGTGTGCCATTCGGACGCCGACTGCTCGCGATACAGCAACGCAGCGGCGATCTCGTCGTGGCCGTCCGTGAAGATGCGCGCCTCGATCACGACGGTCTCGCCGCTCACGCGGCGCACCGGAAGAGTGCCGCCGTCAATCTGCGGACCCATATTCTCGATGACGACGCGGGTCTTGCCCATGGCAGTGGTTAGTCCGGCGTGAGAAAGAGCACGCTGAGCGGCGGCAGGCGCAGCGCAAGCGAATGATAACGACCGTGCGCGGGCAGTGGGGCGGCTTCGACCCCGCCGAAATTGCCGATGCCACCGCCGCCGTAGTCGCGCGCGTCGCTGTTCAGGCGCTCCCGCCAGTAGCCGCCGCGCGGTACGCCCACCCGGTAGTCAGGCCGAGCGACGGGAGTGAAATTACATACGACCAGAACCATCTCGCCGCTCGCTGTCTTGCGCAAGAAGGAGAGTACGCTTGACTCGTAGTCATTGCTGTCGATCCACTCGAAGCCCTCCCAGCTGAAGTCGAGCGCGAAGAGTGCCGGAGTTGCCACGTAGAAGCGGTTGAGATCGCGCACCCAGCGCTGCACGCCGGCGTGCAGCGGATACTGCAGCACGTGCCATTCGAGGCTTGAGTCGTGATGCCACTCGGAGACCTGTCCGAACTCACAGCCCATGAAGAGCAGCTTCTTGCCGGGGTGCCCCCACATATAGCCGAATAGCAGCCGCAGGTTCGCAAAGCGCTGCCACTCATCGCCGCTCATTTTGCCGATCAGCGAGCCCTTGCCGTGCACGACCTCGTCGTGCGAGAGCGGCAGTACGAAGTTCTCGCTAAACGCGTACCACAGGCTGAACGTCAGCTGTCCGTGATGGTATTTGCGAAACAGCGGATCGATCGCGAAATACGCGAGCGTGTCGTGCATCCAGCCCAAATTCCATTTGAGCCCGAAACCGAGGCCGCCAAGATAGGTCGGGCGCGACACCATGGGCCAGGCGGTGGATTCCTCCGCGATGGTATGCACATCGCTGTGATCGCGGTATACGGCCTCGTTCATGCTTTTCAGAAATGATACGGCCGCGAGGTTCTCATGCCCGCCGAATTCATTCGGAATCCACTCGCCGGCGTTGCGCGCATAGTCGAGATAGAGCATCGAGGCGACGCCATCCACGCGTAGTGCGTCAGCGTGGAAAGTCTTGAGCCAAAACAGCGCGCTGCTCACGAGAAAGCCGCGCACCTCAGAGCGTCCGTAGTTGAAGATCGCGCTCTTCCACTCCGGATGAAATCCCTGCCGCGGATCCTCGTGCTCAAACAAATGCGTGCCATCAAAGTACGCAAGGCCGTGCTGATCGTTCGGAAAGTGTGACGGCACCCAGTCCAGAATCACGCCGACGCCGCGCTGATGCAGACAGTCGATGAGATACATCAGATCCTGCGGCGAGCCATAGCGCGAGGTCGGCGCAAAATAGCCCGTGACCTGATAGCCCCAGGAGCCGTAGAAAGGATGCTCCATGATGGGCATGAGCTCGACATGCGTGAAGCCCATGTCGAGCGCATAGTCGCCGAGCTGCTGGGCAAATTCGCGATAGGAGAGCCAGCGATTATGTTCCTCAGGGACGCGACGCCAGGAGCCCAGGTGCACCTCATAGATCGACCACGCCGAGTGCAGCGTGTTCGTCTGCGCGCGCCGCTTGAACCACTCGCCATCGCTCCACGAATAGCTGAGATCGCAAACCACCGAGGCGGTGCGCGGCGGCTCCTCGCAGCGGAACGCAAACGGATCACTCTTATCAACGCGATAACCGTTGTGCCGCGAGAGGATTTGATACTTGTAGCGCGCCCCGGCACCCACGCCGCGGATGAATCCCGACCAGATGCCGGACGCATCAGCGCGCACGCTCAAGGGGTTCGCCTTGCCATCCCAGCTGTTGAAATCCCCGACCACGGCGACCGAGCGCGCGTTCGGCGCCCATACCGCAAAGTGCGTCCCTTCGGCGGTGAGGTGCGCGCCGAGCTTTTCGTAGGCGCGAAAGTAGCTCCCTTCCTTGAAGAGATAGATGTCCTGCTCGGTCAGCATTTAGAGCCGTCCAGCAATTTCCATACCCGTCAAGTCCCTCTGTTTCAGAACGGCTCGCTGATGTCGAGATGCCAGCCGGACAAATCGCCCGCGAACCGCTACCCGATACCGATCCGCGGCAGTGCCAGGCTGCGAATTTTCCACGGCGGTTCGGCGCCGATCAAAATTCCCGGCTCTATCTGCAGCCGGCTTGGCCGCGTGCCTGTAACAGGCGGTCGCGGCGCATCGGGAAAGTAATCGGCGAAACCATACACGCTTAATTCGATCTCGTGTTGTTTTATCTTCAAACCCGTGAGGCGGCGCGACTCAATGCCATTGCGCAGGCGCACGAGATTATCATTCGGGGTGGTGGGAGCTTTGTAGATGACCCCGGCGAACAGGATGTCATTGAGTACACGGGCATGCACCGAGTGCATGTCCCATTCGTAGGTGCTGCTCGCGCCGAGGCGATAGAGCTAGCCGTCAAATTGCCCGCCGGCAAAGCTGCCACCGGCGCGCGCGTAGGGATCAATATGCCAGTGCTGATGCGTCTTGAAGTCAAGCTGCATGCCCGGCACGAAGCTAAAAGCACCAACGTGCGCCGGCAGCTGCGTATGCACAAGATCAATGGGTGAATAGTTGAAGAAGCCGACGCTTGCCGGCAAGGTGAGGATCAGGCCCGGCGCATCATCGCTCGCCGCATGCAGCGTGTAGTCAATGGGGAGCCGATAGACGAGCAGGGTGCGACCACCGACAGCATGGGCGCCCGAGCCAAGCTCGGTGCGAACACGTAGCTTGCGCGGCTGCGCCGCCGGTGGCGGTGCAGCACTCATGGCGGCGCGTGCCGCAGTGCCAGCAAACAAGCGCAAGCGCGATTACGCCACGAAGGCGTTTGCTCATCGTTTATGATATCCACCGTGCCCACACATCCCGACGCCACTGCTGCTTCAGCCAAGGCCGCTGCAATCGTGCCGCTCGTGATCGGGCACCGCGGCGCATGCGGCTATGTCCCGGAGCACACACTGACGTCGTACTTCGTCGCAATCCAGCAAGGCGCCGACTATGTCGAGCCGGATCTGGTCATGACGCGCGATGGGGTGCTGATCGCGCGCCACGAAAACGAAATCGGTGCGACCACCAATGTCGCCGACCACGCCGAATTTGCCACCCGCCGCAAAGCCAAGATCGTGGATGGCGAGGCGATGGAAGGCTGGTTCACCGAAGACTTCACTCTGCCCGAGATCAAGGTGCTGCGCGCGCGCGAGCGCATCGCTGATGTGCGGCCCGACAACATGCGTTTCGATGGCCAATTTGAAGTCCCGACGTTCGAGGAGATCCTCGCCCTGGTGCGCTCGGTACAAAGCGAGCGGCGCGTGCGCGCGCAGCTGCTCGGATTGGCCGAGCCAGCGCAAATCGGCATCTATCCCGAAACCAAGCACCCGAGCTATTTTGCAAAGCTCGGGTTGCCGATGGAAGAGGCACTGGTCGCGGCGCTGGCACGTTGGGACTTCAACGGGCCCGATGCGCCCGTGTTCCTGCAATCCTTTGAGGTGGCTAATCTCAAGGCGCTGCGCGGCATGACGCAGCTGCCGATCGTGCAGCTCGTCGAGGCGAGCGGTCAGCCATATGATTTCACCGTCAAAGGCGATGCGCGAACCTACGCAGAGCTCATGAAGCCTGGCGGGCTTGCCGAAATCGCGCAATACGCGCAGGTCATCGGCGTCAATAAATTTCTTATCATTCCGCGCAATGCCGATGAGTCACTCGCACGCCCCACACAGCTTGTTGCCGATGCGCACGCGCAGGGCCTGAAGGTGCATGCCTGGACGTTTCGCGCGGAGAATGCCTTTCTGCCGCGCAAGCTGCGCTCGAGCAGTGCCCGCGCGCGCCGCGGCAATCTCGTGGCGGAAATTGCCGCCTATCTGGGCAGCGGCATTGACGGTTTTTTCACCGACCAGCCCGATCTTGGCGTGCGCGCCCGCGACGCCTTTGTCGCAACGCGTTAGCTGCCGAGTTGGCTCTTTAAGGCATCAAGCTCGGCGCGCAGGCTGCGCACCTCTGCTTCGAGCCTCTCGAGGCGCGCCGACTGCGGCGCGGCAGTGGTCTCGACAGGCGCCGCGGGGCCGGCAGCGGCAGCTCTGGCGGGCTCCTTCTTGAAGAGCTGCGCGAAGCGCACATCGCGCTGTCCGCTCTCGCGCGGCAGACGCGCGACGAAGGGACCGTCGGTGCGCTGCATCAGACCCGTAAGTACGCTCTCCACTTCAGCGGCGTCGGCAAATGCGGCCATCCGGCTCGCGCGCGTGCGCAGCTCGCCGGCGCTTTGCGCGCCGCGCAACAACAGCTCGCACACGATCGCAAGCTCCTGAGCTGAGAATTTGAGTGTTCCGTATTCGCTGTTGCAGAAGCGTTGATGAAACTTCGGCACGCGGCTGCCGAAGCCGGATTTCTCCATGACGAAGTGGCGCCGCGCGAGCGCATCGAGCGTGTGCTGCACGCTCGGCTCATCGAGCGCCATTAGCGGGTCGCGGTTGGTCTTTTGATTGCAGGCGTTGGTGAGGGCGTTCAGGGAAAGAGGATACTGATCGGGCGTGGTGATCTGCTTCTCGATGAGGCAGCCAATCACCCGCGCCTCCTCGGCAGAGAGCTCTATGTTCATGCGCGCATAATAAGCGGCTGCAGATCAAGTGCGGCAAGCATCTGGCGGGTGCGCGCGGCCGCGTTCTCGGCCTCATCCAATACGGCCTTAGTCAGCACCGGCTCGGAGAGCAGATATCCCTGTACGCCGACGGGGCCGTACTGCGAGAGCGCCGCCAGCTGCTCGGGTCGCTCAACGCCCTCGGCGACCACCTCCAGTCCCAGGCCGTGACAGAGCGTAATGATCGAGCGCGCGATCGCCGCGGAGCGCGGGTTCGAGTCGATAGCCTCGACCAGCGTGCGATCGAGCTTGACGCGTGTGATCGGTAACTGCTCGAGCGAGGTGAGCGAGGAGTAGCCGCTGCCGAAGTCATCGAGCGCAATCGCGACTCCCAGCGCGCGCAGGTTGCGCAGCGCCTCGATGGTGGCGGCCCCGGTCTGAAATACCGTTTCCGTGAGCTCAAGCTCCAGTGCGCTTGCCGGCAGCCCGGATGCGGCAAGGGCCGCGGTGACCTGCTCGACGAATGCGCTCTCCAGAAACTGCAGCGAGGAGACGTTGATGCCGACCGATGCCGCGTGCCAGCCCTGCGCGCGCCAGTGCGCCGCCGCCTGCGTTGCCGTGGATAGCACCCAGCCGGGGAGCTCGTGGATGAGGCCCGTTTTCTCGGCGATGTGAATGAATTCGGTGGCGGTGGCGATGCGCCCGTCGGGCTTGCGCCAGCGCAGCAGCGCCTCCATGCCGATCGTCTCGCGCGTATGCAGTGCGACCTGTGCCTGGTACATGAGCATCAGATCGCCCGCTTCGACCGCGCGGCGCAGCGACTGCTCGAGTCGGAAGCGCTGCGCCGCAGCGTCGTAAAGTGCCGGGCGGTAGAAGGCAAAACGGTTGCGGCCGAGTTCCTTGGCGCGAAAGAGTGCAACGTCGGCGGCCCGCAGCAGTGCTTCGGAGTCCGCGGCATGATCCGGATAGAGCGAGGCACCGATGCTTGCGCTCGTGGAGAGAATGCGGCCATCCACCAGGAGGGGCTGCTGCAGCGTTGCAACCAGCGCCGCGGCGCACTCTTCGACCTCTTCGCGCGACTTGACCTCCTCGATCAGCACCGTGAATTCATCGCCGCCCAGGCGCGCCAGGAGCGCATGCGAGGCGGTGGCCGCGCGCAATCGCTCGGTGATGGCTTGCAGCACACGATCGCCGAAATTATGGCCGAGCGTGTCATTGATTGACTTGAAGTTGTCGAGGTCGACGAACAGCAGCGCCACGCGCTGACTGTTTGAGGCGGCGCGGGTGAGCGCGTCGGCAAGGCGCGCGGCGAGCTGCCGACGATTGGGCAGCTGTGTTAGCGGGTCGTGATGCGCAAGATGATGAAGCTGTTGTGTGCGCTCAGCAACGTGCTCTTCGAGCTCGGTCTGATGAGCGCGCAGCTCCGCTTCCGCCCGGGCGATCTGGTCCGCCATCGCGTTGAAGGACTCGGCGAGCTCGTCGATTTCGGCCGAACCGCCGCGCGGCGCGCGCGCCGCACGATTGCCCGCGGTGAGCTGGCGCGTTGCGGCGGGGGGGCGGCGCACGGGCACGGTGATACTGAAGGACAGCAGCAGCGAGACCACGAGCACAACGCCGAGCACCGCGATGCCGGTGGTAGCCAGGGTGTGCTCGGCGAGTTCCGCGGAAGCCGCGGCATGCACGGAGGCGTCGAGGAGGCGCCGGCGCGCCGGTTCCTGTAGATGCGTCTGCGCGGCGCTCATCAAGGAGGCGCCCGCGTCGACGAAGCTCCTGCGGGCCGGCCCGTTCAGCGTGTCGAAGTTCGCAATCGAATGACGCAGGCGCACGCTCTCGGTGAAATCCTCGCGCGCCAGATCGAGCCACGCCTTGCCGGGGGAGTGTGCAAGTTCGGCTGCATGGCGCTCGAGGGCCGCAGCAAACTCGTGCTCGGCACGCGTCAGAGCCTCAGGCTCATCAAGATTACTGCGGATGCCGTTCAAAGCCGTGGCCAGCTCTGAGAGTGACTTGCGCAGCACGACCTGCTCATCGGCGAGCGCAACCCCGGAGCCACCGGCCGAAGCGACACGACGCTGCAAACCATCGAGCAGCAGGTGACGACGCGAGAGCCATTCGGCACGCTTACCGGCGAGAGTCGCAAGCTTGCTGCCCTGGCTGATGTGATGCGCAATCTCGATGCGCAGCTGCACCATGTCGTCGGTGGCAACCGGCGCGGGCGGGTCATTGAAGTAGTGGTTGACGGCAAGATCGAGCTCATCTCCTGCGGCCGTGGTCGAATCGAGTGCAGTTTGATGGTCGCCCTGCAGGTACTCGATCAGGATGCGATCGTAGCCTTCGAGCTCGCCCACGACGGTTGCGGCGCGCCGCGCCTGGGGCTCGGTCTCGAGCTGCATGTCCCGCAGCGCCTGTACCGCCAGACGAGTGTTCTGCCGAGCAAGGCCCTGGCCAATCAGGATTACGGCGGCGACTGCCGCAAGCCCGAGCGCAAGACGCGCCCCGATTCCGAGGCGCAGCCGCGCGCTCCGCCGCGGCGCCATGGCCACAGGGGCTGTCAGGTCGTTCTTTTGTACAGTTCCGAGCCGCATAAGACATAAGCCGCTTGCTAGGCTCAAGCCCAGCCGCGACGGTCAGTGAGGTCGGCATGATGCCCGGCACGGTGGGTTGCTTCCGTGGCGGACCTCGCAGAAGCGCATCAGGCACCAGAAGATCGTGGCAGCCGGCGCTGCCCGTCTTTCATTTATACTCATGACCATGACCGAGATCGCCGACACGTTTGATGCGGCTTTCACCAAGGCGGTAGACCTAGGCAACCGCATCGCAGACAAGGATAAGGACGCCGATCTCTGGGACATCGCCGATGGGCTGCTGGCAGGTGCACTGCAGTACTGGCTTTACTCTCGCCAGCCCTGCGGCGATCCGCGTTGTCAGGACTGCATGCCGATCAGCACCGCGCAGGGGCGCATGGCGGAGCTGAAGCGCCTCATGGAGCAGCTCTCTGCCGAGAGCGAGTACTTCCACACCCCCACGGATGCGAACGCCGGGCGCGCCTAGGGCACAACTTCCCGCAGCGCCTGCTCCAGCAGGTTGAAGCCTTCCTTCAGGAGCGCGTCCTCGATCGTGAGTGGCGCGAGAAAGCGGATGACGTTTGCGTAGATCCCGCACGCGAGGATGATGAGTCCCGCGCGGCCGGCGGCCTGCACGAGTTTGGAGGTGAGCTCAGGATCGGGCGCATCGGCGCGTCCCTGTTTGACGAGCTCCATTGCTACCATCGCGCCAACCCCGCGCACATCTCCTATACATGCGAAGCGCGCCTGCAATCCCTTCAGGCGCGACGTCATGAAATGTCCGATGTGCAGCGCGCGCTGCGCGAGTTGCTCCTCGCGCATCACCTCGAGCACCGCAAGACCGGCCGCGCACGCCAACGGCGAGCCTGCGTACGTGCCGCCAAGGCCGCCGGGAGTCGGCGCGTCCATGATGTTCGCCTTGCCGATGACGGCCGACAGCGGCACGCCCGCGGCGATGCTTTTCGCCACCACCATAAGATCAGGCTCGATGCCGGAGTACTCCACGGCGAACATACGGCCGGTGCGCGCAAAGCCGGTCTGGATCTCATCGACGATGAGCACGATGCCGTGCTGATCGCACAGCGTGCGCAGCGTGCGCAGCAGTTCCGCGGGCGCCTGGTAGAAGCCGCCTTCACCGAGGACCGGCTCGATAATGATCGCCGCCACGCGCGCCGGATCAAGGTCTGCCTTGAAGAGCTGCTCGAGCGCTGCGACCGAATCCTCGACCGTCACGCCGTGATAGGGAATGGGAAAGGGCAGGTGATAGATCTCCGGCAGCATCGGCCCGAATCCGGCCTTATAAGGCATCACCTTGCCGGTCAAGCTGATGCAGGCGAGCGTGCGGCCGTGAAAGCCTCCGGAGAAGGCAATCAGCGCCGAGCGGCGCGTGTGAAAGCGAGCAATCTTGATCGCGTTTTCCACCGCCTCAGCGCCGGTCGATAAAAAGATCGTCTTCTTCGGCGTCGGCCCGGGCGCCAGCGCGTTCAGCTGCTCGGCGAGGGCGATGTAGCTCTCGTAGGGCGTCACCTGAAAGCAGCTGTGCGTGAAGCGCTCGAGTTGGCGTGCGAGCGCAGCCTTGACCTTCGGATGCAGATGGCCGGTATTTAACACCGAGATGCCGCTTGCGAAGTCGACGAAGCGGCGACCCTCGACGTCCCATAATTGGGCGTTCTCGCCACGGTCCGCGTATACGGCAAGGGAGTTGGTGACGCCGCGCGGCACGGCATTGTGCCGCCGCTGGTGTAATTCGTTGTTGGTGCTCATGAAACGCGGATTCTCAAAGGTGTCGGCTACAATGGCCGGTAGTCATTGTACGGAAGAATCGCTTGAGCATCTCATCCCCCACAACATCCGCGCCCATCAGCACGGACGTCCTCATCATCGGCGCAGGTCCCTGCGGACTCTTTCAGGTCTTCGAGCTCGGCCTACTCGGCATCAGCGCGCACGTCGTGGATTCGCTGGCGCATCCGGGCGGGCAGTGCGCGGAGCTGTATCCGGATAAGCCGATCTATGACATTCCGGCGCTGCCGGTGTGCAACGCACAGGAGCTCGTCGATCGGCTGCTGCAGCAGATCAAGCCCTTTAATCCGCAGTTTCATCTGGGGCAGGAGGTGAGCGAGTTCACCAGGGGCGATGGCGGGCGCTTCCTCGTCCGCACCGCGACCGGCACGAGCTTTGATGCCGGCGCGGTCGTCATCGCCGGCGGGGTGGGTTCGTTTCAGCCGCGGCGCATCGGGCTTGAGGGTGCGCAGCCATTTGAGAATGAGCGCATTCACTATCGCGTGCGCCGCGCGGTTGACCTGCACGAGAAGCAGCTTGTCATCTTCGGCGGTGGCGACTCGGCGCTCGATTGGACGCTTGAGCTTGCCGTGAAAGCGCGCGGCCTGACGCTCGTGCACCGACGCGCGGAGTTTCGCGCCGCCCCCGCCTCAGTGGCGAAGATGCGGGAGCTGGCTTTGGCGGGGCGTATCCGCCACCTTGAAGCGCTGCCGCATTCGCTCATCATCGAGGAGGGCCGTTTCATCGGCGTCAATGTCAAGGGAACCGACGGCCAGGTACACGCGTTGCCAGCGGACAACCTGCTGGTGTTTTTCGGGCTGCATCCCAAGCTCGGTCCGATCGCCGAATGGGGCTTGGCGCTCGAGAAGAAGGCGCTGCTTGTGGATACGGAGAAGTTCGAGACCAGTCTGCCGGGGGTGTTTGCCGTCGGCGACATCAACTTCTACCCGGGCAAGAAGAAGCTCATCCTGTCCGGATTCCACGAGGCGGCGCTCGCGGCCTTCGGCATCCAGCACCATCTATTTCCGGAAAAAAAACAATTCCTGCAATATACGACCACGAGCCCGATCATGCAGAGGCGGCTCGGCGTTGCCAGCTCCTGACACCACAATAACGAGGATCCCCAAATGAAATTCACGCGTATTGCATTCGCCGCGCTCGTCATCGCCGTTCCGGCAACATTCCTTGGCGCGCCGGCGCAGGC
>Ga0302324_100015876_pt1 | contig 15070 bp, 16 predicted proteins | sample Palsa_T0_1_FD_201949 | JGI IMG/M metagenome (GOLD analysis project Ga0302324, IMG submission 201949) | Peat permafrost microbial communities from Stordalen Mire near Abisko, Sweden - Palsa_T0_1 | ecosystem: Environmental > Terrestrial > Soil > Palsa > Peat permafrost | place: Sweden: Abisko...
CTGGATGTAGAGGAAACCAAAGGAAATATCACCGGACAGCTCAAGGCCCTCGATTCCCTGCTGGAACAGCTGGCGATCTCCGAGAAGCCCGCGAAGTCTCAGAATGTGCAGGAAATTTACCGCTCCGCCTGGATGGTCGACTCCCCTTCGACCAGCAAACAGTGAATCCCCCATGACGTATGACGACGGCTATCGCTGGATGCCGGCCACCGCCGCACAACGGTCCGCGCTCGATTCCGAAGCGGATATCCTGCTGTTCGGCGGGTCGGCTGGTTCGTTGAAGACCGAAACCATGCTCATGGACGCGGTGCAGGAGTACCAAAACCCCAACCTGCGCGCCATCGTCTTCCGCTCCTCCTTCGTCGAGATGACGGACATCATCGACAAGACCCGCCGCCTCTACGCCCCCCTGGGCGGCGTGTTCGTGGGCCCTCCCCGCTATACCTGGACCTTCCCTTCCGGGGCGACCATCCGCTTCGCCTACATGAAGACCGACGACGACGTCTGGAAGTACCTGGGCCCGCGCTACTCCTTTATCGGATTCGATGAGTCGACGCTGCACACGGAACGGCAAGTACGGAACATCCTGGGCCGCCTAAGCTCGACCGATCCCACCCTGCGGTTGCGCATGCGGCTCACCTCCAACCCCGGCAATGTGGGCGCGGCCTGGCACCAGGCGCTGTTTCTGCGCGGCCATTGCCCGGTGCACAACGCGCGCGATTGCGCTCAGCCAGGCGTTCTCTACCGCGATCGCTGCTGGCCCTCCGATGAGCAGCCGATTCCCTTCGCCGTGGCTTTCATTCCCGGCAAACTTTCCGACCACTCGCTGCTCGACGCCAATTACTCCCGCCGCCTGCACATGATGTCCGGGGGCTCCGCCGCTGCCATGGAGCAGGGCTGCTGGTGCTCGCTCGAAGGCGCCTATTTCCCTTTCCTGCATGCAGGCATGGTCGAACCCCTGGCCGAAGCGGGCGTGGAGTGGTGGCACAACCACTTCCTCTCCATCGATTATGGCTATGGCAAGTCCTCCTCGTCCGTGGGGCTGTACGTCCGCGGCCCAGCGGAGGTTCGCCACAAATTTCAAGTGCCGGGCGTAAGACTGGAGCAGGAGGATGGTCCCGAATTTCCCCAGGGGCGCATCCGGAAAATCGGCGAACTGATCGTGCCTCACGTGCCCGCTTATGAACTGGCCGAGATGGTGGTCGAAGCCTTCATCCGGCCCGGCGAAAACGGACAGCGCCGGCGCATCGTAGCCGCCTACCTGGACCCTGCCAACTTCAAGGACATCGGCGACGGGCACACCATCGCCGATCAGATCAACGAGGTCTTGGATCCCTGGGAGATCACCTGCGAGCGCGCCTCGAACGATCGCCTGGGCGGATGGCAGTTACTGTACCGCATGCTGCGCACCGGTGAGTTCTCCCTGACCGACGTGTGCCCGCGCAGCTTTGAAGCCCTGCGCACGCGCATGCATGACGATGCCCGGCCGGGGGATCTACGCAAGATCCCCGGCGACCCGCTGGACGACGTGGCCGATGAAACGCGCTACGCGCTCTATACCTTCGTGCAGCAGGCCGAGGTACCGCGGCAGTTATTGCTGCAGCAAGCGGTGCGTGGACTGGATGTGGGCTCGGCGGCCATCCGCTGGCAACAAAAGGAAGAAGAACTGGACCGGGAGGAAGCCCCGATCCGTACCACCATGCGCCTGGGATTTGGCCGACGTAGATAAAACCTGAAGCGCCATGGGGTACTACCGGCTTCCCACCCACATCTCGCAAAAAGCGCGAGATATGGGGCACCCATCTATTCTTCTCCCTGGACAAAATGTGTCGGGGGGGTAATAAGGGGTGCCCCATATCTCACGGCCGCTTTTGGCCGGGAGATGTGGGTGGGATGTGCATGGTACCGCCGCGCTCCAGGTTCTACTCCTCCTCACTCGTAAACCTGCAGGTACGCGCGTCGTAGTGCAGGGGCACGGTGCCCAGCGGGCCGTTACGCGCCTTGGCGATGATCAACTCACCCTTGCCTGTCAACGACGGATCTTCCCGGTTGTAATATTCCTCGCGATGCAGAAACAACACCAGGTCCGCATCCTGCTCAATGGCTCCCGACTCGCGCAGATCCGAGAGAATGGGCCGCTTGTCTATCCGCTTATACAATTCGCGGTTCAACTGCGACAGCAGAATCACCGGCACGTTGAGCCGCTTGGCCAACCCTTTCATGGCACGGCTGATGGCGGCCACGGCCTGCTCCCGGTTCTCCATCCCCCTGCGCTCCGCCGCCATCAATCCCAGGTAATCCACAATCACCAGATCCAAGCCGGCGCTCGCTTGCAGCCGCGCCGCCTTGGCTTCGATGGACGCCGCGGTCTGCCCCGGTTGATCGTCGATATATAACGGCGCTTCTACAACCTCGCCCAAGGCGCGCAGATAATGCTGCTTCTGCGCGTCACTCAACCTGCCATGGCGATGCGCCTGCAAATCCACCCCTCCCCGCGCGCAGCACACCCGGTCGATCAGCGCCTTACTCGGCATCTCCAGGCTGAAGAACGCCACCGTCCGGCCCGACATCGCCACATGCATGGCAACGTTGCCGGCCACGGCGGTTTTGCCGATCGCGGGCCGCGCCCCGAGGATGGTCAATTCCTTGGGCTGAAACCCGGCCGTAAGCTGATCCAGGCGGGCAAACCCCGACCCCACACCGCTCAGCCGCGCGCTATGCTCAAAGATCGTATCGATACACGGATAGTTACTTTTCACATAATCGGCCACCGACGTCAGCCCTAAGGTGATCGCCTTACCGGCAATTCTGCGAAAGGCCGACTCCGCCTCCGCCAGCACCTCTTCGGCGGAGCCGGACTGATCCCCGGCCAATACCCCGACGCGGCCGCTCTCCGCAATGGTCTGCCGCAGGAGAGACTTATCCTTCACGATGCGCGCATAGTCTTCGATGGATAGCCGGCGCGGCAGCCCCTCGGTGAGCGAAGCCAGCCACGCCACTCCCCCCACCGACGACAACTCCTTGTGACGCTGCAACTGCTCCGCCAGGGTCACAATGTCGACGCTCTTGCCCGCGTCCATCAGCTCGCCGATGCGCAGAAACACACGCCGATGCGAGTCTAACGAGAAATCAGGCGCCTCGATGCGGCCCGCGGCCTCCTGGTAATGGCGGTTGTTGAGCAGGATGGCGCCCAGGATCGCCGTCTCCGCCGCCACGTTGGCCGGCATGCTCACCATCCCGCCTCCTGTGCTGCAACAGAAGAGACGAAGCTGATGATCTTCTTCTGCGTACTGCTGTAAACAAACGTCACCTCAGCCCCGTTGTGATCGAGCACAATCAGGGTGCGTGAGTTGGTGAGCTTACGCGCATGCTTCACGTCGCCCTGGTGTACGCGATGAATGAGCGCGGCCCGCTTCATGGACGCCCCGCGGGAACGCGGCTGCGCATCCCCCGGGCGCGCATGCCGCCGCTGTATTTCCCCTGCGCGGGAATCTCCCGCCGCTGCGCCGCCGCATAGCGTTGGCTGTCGCGGACGAGAATCGCCATCGCTTCGTCATCCAATTGACACGCCGCCAAACGGCGCGCCGCCTTCTCCGAGATACCCCAACGCTCGGCGAAGTCCAGAATGGAATGGGCAGAGCGAGGACGACCCCCGCCATGTCTCCGTAGAGGACTCATAGCTTCTCCGATTTTCTTTTGGGGGAGGAACCTTGGCAAAAAAGAAGGGCCAGCCGGGGAGGTGGGAACCCTTCAAAAACATAACTACATATCTGTCATAGTTACGACTTACTTGAGAGAAGTATGCCTCAGCCTGCGCGAACGCGCAACTACCTTAAGCGCTATTTTGATACGTCCTCGGTAATAAAAATGAGAAAGAATTTAGCTACTTTTATACGCAACCTTGTCTGTCATCAATCGCTGCCGAAACCGGGCAGGAACGGGGCATCCTTTTGCGGGTTCTGTTGCGTATCCGCAACAACAAGCAGCTCGGCTGTGTCATTGCGCACGTTACCCACCGCCGCATCTACCTTCCAGGCGGTCATTTGCCCGGCGGGAAAAGGGCGCAGCAGATCACTATAAGCTAGGCCGCCCAGCCAGCGGGCATAGTCCTTGCGCTCGATAATCACCGGCATCCGGTTGTGCAGCGGAGCCACCAGCTCATTGGGTTCGGTGGTGATGATGGAGAAGGTCTCCAGCCACTCGCGCGTGTCCGGATCTTTCCATCGCTCCCACAGCCCGGCAAAGCCATAGGGTTCTCCGCTGGCGAGGGCGATGGCGAACGGCTGTTTGTGTTTCGCATCCAGCTTCTGCCACTCGTAGAATGCATCGGCGGGCACCAGGCAGCGGCGGCGCTTGAATGCGTCGCGAAACGCGGGCGCCGTGGCCACGGTCTCGGCCTTGGCATTGATGGTGGATAAGCCGATCTTGGCATTCTTGGCCCAATAAGGAACCAGGCCCCAGCGCAGGAGGGCAATCTCGCGCTGGCCGGTATCACGGTTTAGGCGCACCACGGGCTGAAAGGTCTGCGGCGCTACGTTGTAGCTTTCGCCCCACTCCGCTGTGTCTTCCGCCTCGAACCAGCGCGCGATCTCTCTCCGGGTTGACTTACGAACATATCTGCCGCACACATGTTAATGATAACTGTTCAGGCCGGCAGCGGACCCTTGCTCAACACTAATAAGCGCAGCGGGGGCGCGTTCTTTTTCACCTCGCGGCAAGCGAGAATGCGGGTGGAAAACTGCTCCAGCCGGGGAAAGGGACGGAAGTTCTTGTTGAGCGTGCACACAAGTAGTGAACGCTCATGCAATAAAGGTTCCAGGTCATCCAGGTAGTGCTCGAGCGACCAGTGAAAGCCGATGCTGTAGAACCCGTAAATCAAGTCGTAGGGTCCGGGCAACGCGGCCAGCGGCAGTTGGCGGGCGTCGAAGATCTTGTATTGGGTTACGCCGTTGTAATCCAGCATGGTTTGTAAGAGGCCCAGGTTGCCGCAGAAAGACGCGGTATCCGGCCACTTGGGCGGATGCTCGTAATACTTCTGCTTGTACCTGGTGGTCGTTCCGTCGGCATCGTAGAGACTAATTTCGCTGCCCGCGAAGAGACCTTTCTTCAAAAAATAAACGACCGACCGGCCGAAGCCCGGACCAATCTCCAGCACGCGCTGGGGAGTGTCTACTTTTTGGAGCAGGGGCAACAGGGCTTCATACTCCGCTTCTGAGGCGGCATTACTTTCTCTTTGCCAAAGTAGGCGAGAGGGTTCATCGGCCGTGAGCGGCAGGCGCGTAGAAATAAGACGAATGGCCGCGACTACTTCTTTGGTGAAGGGGGGCGCGAGAAATAACTGCTCGGCGGCGAGGGCCCGGGGGTCGAGAATGGACCGGCCACGAAGGCGGTTAAGTGAAGTTTTTATGAACAGAATGGGTCTCCAGTTCCACTTAGGCCCAGGTTTATTGCTTCGGTCATGCTGGATGTTAGCTGCAAGCTATCTGCAACGGATAGGATTTGGTATTCTATCCGGGACGACTTTTGCGTCTGGAGAATTGAATTTTGAATACTAAAGAGATCTTAGATCATATCAATGGCGAAATTTCGCGGCTGCAGCAGGTGAAGGCATTGTTGCAAGGGACCTCCAACGGTCATAGCCGCAGTGCAGGCTCGGTAAAAGGTTCGGCGGTGCCTGCGGTCAAGGGTAAACGTATCCTGAGCCCGGAAGCGCGGAAGAAGATCGCTGCCGCACAGCGGAAGCGTTGGGCAAAGGCAAGGAAGGCCCAGGTATAACCTGGCCTGTGGGGTAGCGAAGCCATCCCGCGATGGCTTCGCTCGTCGAGTTGACGTGCAGTGGAATCCTACAAAACCCCTTTTTTGCAATTAAATATTCCAGCCTCCGTCGATGACGTGCGTCTGCCCGGTGGTGAAGCTGGATTCATCCGACGCAAGATAGACGGCCAGCGCGGCCACCTCGTCCGGCCGGCCCAAGCGTCCCATAGGTTGACGCGCGATAAATTCGCGCCGTACCTGCGCTTCGTCTCCCAGCGCGGCGATCCGCTCATTCAGTGAGGGCGATTGCACCGTGCCGGGACAGATGGCGTTGCAGCGAATTCCCTGGCGCACGAAGTCGATGGCAATCGCTTTGGTCAAGCCAATCACCGCGGCTTTGGAGCTGGTATAGACAAAGCGGTTAGGCACGCCGCGCACGCTCGAAGCGATGGACGCCATGTTGACGATGCTGCCCCGGCCCGCGCGCAGCATGCCGGGCAAGAAGGCGCGGCAGGTGCGATACATGGACCCGACGTTCAGGTCGAAGGAGAATTCCCAATCCTGCGGGCTGCACTCGAGGATCGTGCCATGGTGTACGAAGCCGGCGCAGTTGAAGAGGATTTCGGCCTCAGGCAGTTGTTCTGCGAGCTGTTCGATCGCTTTCGGATTGCGGACATCCAGGGTGCGGCAGATGATGCCGGGTTGTTCGGCGGCCAGTGTTTCGAGCGCCGCCTGGTTGATGTCGGTTGCCCAAACGGTGGCGCCTTCCTGAGCAAAGGCGATTGCGGTTGCCCGTCCGATTCCCTGTCCCGCGGCTGTGACCACGGCGGTCTTTCCCGCCAGTCTTGCACTCATCCCGTAAAACCCCTTGCCGATTCTAACAAGGGCGGATGACTGCTTCCCTTTAGGGAGGCGGAATATCAACCGGAGCGAAGGTGGGAACCTTCCAAGCCCATGGCCACACAGAGCGCGGCTACATCCCCGATCTGCTCGCCCAGCGCCGCGGGGACAATCTCACAGGCGCGCAACGTCTGCGGCAATGCCTCGCGCGCCAGCACCCTGCGCATGGGAGCCAGCAAGCTCTCTCCCATACGCCAAGCCAGCCCCCCAAGCACAATACGCTGCGGGTTCAGCACGTCCACCAGCATGGCCAGCGCCTCGCCCAGCCGCTCCCCCGAGCTGCGCAGAATACTGAGCGCAATCGCATCCCCGGCCTGCGCCGCACGGCCTACGTCGCGCGCCGTCAACCCGCCGGCCACCTGCGCATGCAGCACACTGCTGCGGCCGCGCCGCTCCGCCTGCGCCAGCATGCGCACCGCCAGCTGCGCAATGCCGCCGCCACTGGACCAGCCTTCAATCGACCCCGCCTTGTGATAACCAACCGGCCCGGTCGGGCTCAACCGGACATGACCGATCTCCCCAGCATCTCCGCTGGCCCCCAGGTACAGGCCGCCATTGGCGATGATGCCCGCACCCAAGCCGGTACCCAGGGTAAGAAACACCATGTGCTGGGTCCCCACGCCGGCGCCGAAACGATGTTCCGCCACCGCCCCAGCATTGGCGTCGTTCTCCACTTGGCAGGGGCATGGAAAGGCCTCCTCCAACAACCGCCGGATGGGCACGTCGACCCAGGTCGAAAGATTCGGCGGCGCCTGGATAATTCCCTGCACCCGGTCAAGCGGGCTGCCGCAGCTTACCCCGACGGCCGAAGGCTGGGTAAACCCATGCTGGGCCAGCAGGCTCCGCCCCGCTTCCACTACGAGATTGAGAGCCCGCTCCGGACCCTGCTCCGGCAGAGTCGCGAACTCGATGCGCCCCAGGCTGGCCGGCGGCTCAACAGAAAGCAGCACCGCCGTTTTGGTGCCACCCACATCCACGCCGAGATAAACTTCACTGGGTCTTGATCCGTTCACTCACCCTCTTGGCTAGTTTACCGATCTCGTCCGCGTTTTTGATGACGTCGAGGGCGGCCGCATTTCCTTTATCCACTTGTGCCTTCAAGGAAGTCGCCAGCTGTACCAGCCGGTTGGTGTCGCTGAAAACCTCTTTTTGATGCTCTTCCCGCAGGCGTTTCATCTGGCGTGCCTGGATCTCCCGGGTGGCATACGGTTCTTCATCCGGCAGCCGCATACGTTCCATTTCACCGGGCCGGGGAGAAGTGACCGTTGCACTGCTCCCGTTAAATTGCGCCCGGGTGGCCGCCACCGCCAGACCGATCACCAGGGTCACCACCCCCAGCCGCCAACCTTTGCCCGAAAAATACCTCACCTTGAGCCCCCTTGAGATAAGCCGCGCGATTACGGCTTGCTTACCGTCCCTGGCACCCGTTCCTTCATTCTTTCTTTGAGATTTTTGGCCAGCTTCTGAATGGCATCGGCCTTACGCAGCGCGGCCAGGGACAACGTGTCGCTCCCAGCCTTATCGACCTCTACCTTCAAATCCTGCACTAACTGCAGTAACTCGGCCGTGTCCTTCTGCAACTGCTGTTGCGCCGGGTCCGCCGGGGGGGCGGGCGGTGGGGGAGGCGCGGGGGGAGCGTCTTCCGGGGCCGGCTGGGTTTGCTGAACGTCCTGTGGATCCTGAGCCGGCGATTGGCCGGGAGCGCCGGCCGTTGAGGCCAGACCCATACCCAGGATTACCGCAATCGCCCATCGCTCAAGTAGCATCATAGGGTGCCAGTGTACGCCACCATTTTCTCACTCACATTCTCATTCTCATTCGGCCCCGCGTCTTCTTTCTTCAATCGCTTGGATCAGGAGTGGGTCTCCGACGTACACGAGTTTCTCCGCAACGGCTTACCCAAGCTGCTGTTTATCGCGCTGTATGCCTGGGCGCTGATCCTGCTGGTCAACTTCATCACCACCCGGGTGATCAAGGTGGCCGAGCACCGCGATAATCTGGGCGTGGCCCGGGGAGCGCAGGTTCGTACCCTGGCCACAGTCATCCGCGCGACCGGCATTGTCCTGGTCGCCTTCCTGGCCTTTTTGCAGGTGATGGAGAACGTGCTCCATTTCAACCTGGGACCTTTCCTGGCCAGCGCGGGGGTGGCCGGTGTGGCCATCGGCTTGGCCGCGCAGACCATTGTCAAAGACGTGCTGAACGGCATCCTGATCCTGATCGAAGACCAGTACAACGTGGGCGACGTCGTTACCTTGGCGGGAATGACCGGCATCGTGGACTCCATGACCCTGCGCAAGACCACGCTTCGCGGCTTCGACGGCACGCTTTACATCATTCCCAACAGTCAGATCACCAATGTAGCCAATCAGAGCCGCGACTTCTCGGTCTCCACGCTCAACGTCTCAGTCGACTTCTCTGCCAATCCCGATGAGGTGATTCCTCTGTTGAAGAAGATAGCGCTGGAAGTGCGCAACGAACCGGCCTTCAAGGACATTTTTATCGGTGACCCGCAGGTTTTCGGGGTTGATGCCATAAAGGGAACCGAAGTGATCTACCCCGTGCAGTTCAAGACCCTTCCGCGTAAACAATACGACGCCATGCGCGAGATGCAGCGGCGGATCCGGCTGGCTCTCGAGGAGCACAAGCTGCTGCCGGGGAGCCCCTACCGGGTGCTCAGCGGGAGTGCGCCGGGGCGCGAGCCGGAGGCCGCGAAGGCGGCCGACCCCACCACCGCGAAACCTAATGAAACCAACCCGTTCACGGGCGAGTCCGCTTGAGGGAACGGTCAGCCAGTAAAGGGGAGCGCCCAATGACCGATGAGGTTGGTTCCAACTTAGGAGGGTCCGATATTCCGGCAAAGACTTTTCCTGCCGGCCAATCACCCAAGCCATAAACGCGATCTTCACGCAAACCGGTCACGCCTTCCTGCCACGCCAGCAGCATGCGCTTGCCAATGTCTTTGAATTCCGGATGCTCCTCCATGGCCTGGAGCACGAGCGGCACAGCCTGCGAAACTGCGTCGCTAATGGATTCCAGGATTACAGATTGCTCGCGCGCAGAGACGCCGAATGTACCCGCGATAAATTTCCCTAGATTTTTGCCTGGGGTCCAAGTCTTTTTGCCCAGAAATCCTATTCCCGGCGGGTTGTGTTGATAGCCGGCGTAAACGCTGGTGGTCAGAAAATCGTAGGCCGGGGAAAGATGAACATCAGCCCGTGAGGTGTAGAGCAGGGCAAGGTTTTTGGCATGGCAGTCCGCGTTGCGCAAAGCATAGGTCAGCAGCAGAATCGCGGTGAGGTACCGGAACGTCTCGAACTGACGACTCCCTGGCACATGGTCACGCACCGCTCGGGTGATCCGTTCCCAGGTAGTCTCGTACTTCGCAGCGGGGCGCAGACCCAGTAAAGAACAGAAGTCTTCCATCCCCCAGAGCGGCTGGCCTTCCTCGTCGACATCGAAACGATAGACCACCAGCGCATTTCCATCCCGGGAAACTTCTGTTTTCGCACTCGGAAGAACCTTGGCCACCACCTGCATGCAGAGGTGTTCATTGAGTGCGGCAAATGGGAGCCGGGCAGAGGAGCCTTTAATGATGTGCCGCCGCGTTAGCAGGGTGGTCTTCTGATGCCGGCCGAGCCGCTTGCGGGGGGTTGGCTCTTCCTCGGTATCCAAAAACTTGGGTAAGACGCCGGAGACACCGCTGGTGGCGTGCTGACGAACGAGTTCGGCAAAAGCTTGTTCCGAATTATCCCCTTGCAGCAGTTCGGTTACTTCAATCGGCTTGGGCGGCTCGTGCAGCGTCGCGCCGGCGGGGGCAACCTGGATGCGGCCCACCATGTTGCGCCCTATGACTGACAAAAGAGCGATCGGATTGGCTCCAATCTGCGGCCCAAATTGTTCCTGAAGTACTTGCAGCAGATAGCCTTCGGGCAGGTTCATCTGAAGAACCGGAGGCAGCTGATCGTCCCAGATGTAGGATTCGGTACGAACCGGCATGGTGAGCGAGACAAAGCCGTTCACCGGCGTATCGGGGTCGTAGGTGAGCACGCTCTTGAAGTCGCCGGCCGACTCCAGTACCGCGACCTGGCGGCCAAGAACATAGACAGATAGCTTCACCCGCCACCTCGCTCGCGCCTCAATTCATCCAGGGTGCCAGACATGCCTACTTGCGTAAACTGAACTTCCATCCCCAGGACCGCGAGGACAGCCAAGAGCTTCCTAGCTCCAAATTCAGAGACCTGCCCGCGCTCGAAACGCAGGAGGGCTTCCCGGGTGATCCCGGCTTGACGCGCAACCTCCTCCTGTGTGAGTTCGAGAGCTCGCCGGGAGGCGGCGACTGATTCTCCTAGCTCCTCAAGCGTTCTCATAAGTGATTTATACATCACTTGTACCCCAATTAACACAAAAAAGTGATGTATAAATCACTTTTTTAGCAGTGTTAACAGGTCGTCCGGATCAACCGCCGGGGGCAGGCATGAGGTTCCCTTGCAGACCATGGCTAGGCTTTTCCCCAGGTCCGGGAGCAGGGGCAGGGTTTCCGCCAGCAAGGGAGGCAGTGGGCCGGCAATCTGATCTCTGCTCAAACGGATCACACTTTTGTTCACCGCCCACCCCACCAGGGCCGCCGCCTCCAGCTCGTCTGCAATTTCATCCGAGCCAATGACCACCACCTGCACTGGCGGCAGCAGCAGCCGCTCCAGGGCCAGGCCATACGTGCCCGCATACAGCCCGAACTGGCCCACTACCCCGGCAAAGGCTTCCAGGGTATCCTCCGCCTTCTCGCGCAGATCGGCCCTTCCATTCAACGCCTCCAGGCGGAGCAAGGCAGCCGCAGCCGCGGGATTGCCCGCCGGCGTCGGCGAATCCTGCAACGGCTTACGCCGCGCGTTCAACACGCCCAGTGAGCCGGCCACAGCATCGAAAAAGCCCCCGCCGGTCGAGTCGTAGAACTCCGCCACCATCCGGTCCGCCAACTCAACCGCGGAGTGGTAATACCTCATCTCCCCTGTCGCCAGCCAGCCATCCAGGCAGGCATGGACCAGAAATGCATAGTCGTCCAGCATGCCCGCCACACCGGTGTAGGAAACCACATGCGCGGGACCGTTCTGCAGCAGACGATCCAGCGTAAGCAGAGCAAATTCCTTCACCTCCGGCAGCCGCAGAACCTGCGCCGCCTGTAGGTACGCGGAGACCGCCAACGAATTCCAGTTGGTATAGATGGTGGTGTCGACAAACGGAGTGGGCCTCTGCCCCCGCGCCGCGTACAGCTTGGCCTTCGCACTCGCTAACAACTCAGCCGATACCGCCTTCAGGCTGTGTTTCACATGCAGCACATTCTTGGCGGGGTTATGGTGCATATCCCCCAAATCCCCAATGTCGTAGTACGCCCCGGCAACCTCCATCTCCTCGGGAGTCAGCACCGCCGCCGCTTCGGCCCGCGTCCAGGTAAAGTAATCGCCATCGTCATCCAGGTTGATATCCGCATCCTGGGAAGCGTAGAACCCGCCCCGCTCGCGATCCGTCAGCCACGCGTCCATCCAGCGGATAATGTCCCGCGCCACCCGCGCAAACTCCGGATCAAGAAAGGTCTGGAACGCATGCACATAGTTCTTCAGCAGCTCGGCATTGTCGTACAGCATTTTTTCGAAATGCGGCACCACCCACGCTTCATCCACGGAGTAGCGATGGAACCCTCCGCCCAGCTGGTCGTACACCCCGCCCCGGGCCATCTTCTCCAGGGTCACCAGGGCCACCTCCCGCGCGGCCGGGTTGCCGCTCCGATCGATCAGCAAATCAATGGCGGAAGGATGAGCAAACTTCGGCTGCCCCCCGAACCCTCCGTGGTGGCGATCGAACTTATCCAGCGCCGAAGCCACCATCTGGTCCACGATCCCCATGCTGAGATTGCCATGATGCCCGGCAAAGTTCTCGTTGTATTCAATCGCGGCCACCACGCTGCCGGCGGATTCCATCACTTCCTCGCGCCGCGTTTTCCAGGCATCCACCATGCTGCGCAGTACCCGCTCAAATCCAGGCCGCCCATACCGATCGTCGCGGGGAAAATACGTTCCCCCAAAGAACGGCTGGCCCTCCGAAGTCAGCACCGCGGTCAAGGGCCAACCATTCTGTCCGCTGATCGCCGCCACTGCGGCCTGGTAGCGCGTATCGACATCCGGGCGCTCATCGCGGTCCACCTTGACCGCGACAAAGTTCTGGTTGATCACCTGGGCTAGAGCCGGATCCTCATAGCTCTCCCGATCCATCACGTGGCACCAGTGGCACCACACCGCCCCAATGTCCAATAGAATCGGCTTGTCTTCCGCCACCGCGCGGGCGAACGCTTCCGCGCCCCACTCATGCCATGCGACCGGCTGGTGCATAGCGGACTTTAAATAAAAAGAGGCCGCTTGGGAGAGTGCGTTCATGGTCATTGGATCAACCGCTGCGCCACTTCAAAGTACAAATCCACAGCCCTCAGCAGCTCGGCCTTGGCGAGTTTCTCGTACGGAGTATGCGCCACATGGATCGAACCCGGCCCCAGCAGCAGCGGCTCCCCCCAGTTACTCAGCGCGGGAATATCGGTGGTGAACGCCGCCACCATGGTCTCCAGCCCCTCCACCTGGCGCATGCGGATGAACGGAATTTCCAGGGTAAACTCCACCTCGGCCAACCCGGCAGCCGCCTGCTCGATCGCCCGGCGGGTCTCCTCGGACGGACCCACCAGCCGGACCAGCACTGCCGCGGTGGCCGAATCGGCAATCACATTGGGCGCATGTCCCCCGTCGATGAGCCCGACGTTCAATGTGCTCGGCCCCACATCTTCCACGCTGGGCAGAGGCAGATCGAGAATTCGGTCCAGCGCCCGCACCAGCTTATGCACCGCGCTCTCCCCCAGCTCCGGGTAGGCGGAGTGGGCCATCGTCCCTTTAGCCCGGATCTCCGCCCGCAGAGCCCCCTTCGACGCCAACGCCAGGCGGTTGTCCGTGGGCTCGCCGTTGATCAGGAAGCGGCTGCCCTTGGAGTGAAGATTAGCCAGGCGTGCGCCCGCGGAATCGCGTTCCTCGCCCACGACGAACAGCAGTCCCACGGCCACGCCGGCCGCGCGCAGCTGCTCGGCGGCGGCCAGTTGGGCGGCGATGATCCCCTTGGCGTCGCAGCTGCCCCGTCCATAGAGAAACCGGTCATCCTCGCTGCTGGGGATGAACGGCGGCACGGTATCCATGTGCGTGGAGAGCACCACATCGGGCCGGTTTCCGTCCCCGGCATAAACATTGAAGCGCGGTCCGCTGTAGCGGCTGTTCGGCGGCTGGGGCACGGGAGTCCGTTCCACAGCAAAGCCGCGATCGCGCAGCAGGAGATCGAGATATTCCCCCACCGCCCCTTCGTTAAAGGTGAGCGATTCGATGTCTACCAGGCGGCGGGTCAGGTCCACAGGATCGAGGGGCTTCATCATTTTTCAGCATACTTTGAAACGGCGATTGCGCATTGCCGTGTTTATAATCTGGGTCGGGCGGGGCATACATGAATGCCTTCTTGGCGAAGCTGGGGGGACTAAACAGGTCCGATGAGAGCGAGCCGAGGTCTGACCAAGATCGCCAAAGCGATACGGAGAAAAGCAAGCACCTCGTTCTGAGGTTTATATATGCAGGTGTTGCGATACTGCTTGTATATGCCATTGGTGAAACAGGTCAAATCATCTCGACACGAGGTTTGGTCCGCTTCGCTGGCTTCATGCTTCTTGGGGGAGCAGGTTTTGCATGTGGCTCTTTAACTGGCTTCTTGTTTGGCATTCCCCGCAGCCTGCAGAGCCGAGGTGCACAAGGGCCGAGCCCGCAAAACGACCCGGCGTCCTCCCAACCGCCCGGTTCTGCAGCTAGCCCCACCGTCACAGAGAGTCGTGGAGAAATCTCGGCAAGCACCAAAGAACAATCGCGACCGGTCGCCCCCTATACATCCAATACAAACTTAGAGGAGATCTCAGACTGGCTGACAAAGATCATTGTTGGGCTCGGGCTCATCAACTTAAAGAGCATACCCGGATACCTGAAGAGTACAGCGGTCTATTTTGCGACGCTCTCGCTGTGCCCTGCGGGGTGTGTGCCGATTCAAGAGAGTGCGGTTCTTGCTATCTTGTTGTATTTCGCTATATGCGGCTTCTTCTTGGCTTACCTTTTGACCCGCTTGGAACTGCCGGCAGCTTTCTCACGAGCTGACCTCCGGGCAGCGCTCGAAATGCGGTCAGAAGTCACGTCTCTGACTCAGATCACCCAGGATCTTCGCCGATTGACCACGTCAGTAACTCAAGAGAGCGCGTCCAACCGTGCAAGGATTCTCACTGTGCAAGCGGCCAAGTGGATCAACGAGACTGACGAGTTGCCGTTGAAGGGCACACCGGAAAGCGCGGTTCGGCTGAATG
>Ga0302324_100015879_pt1 | contig 15069 bp, 15 predicted proteins | sample Palsa_T0_1_FD_201949 | JGI IMG/M metagenome (GOLD analysis project Ga0302324, IMG submission 201949) | Peat permafrost microbial communities from Stordalen Mire near Abisko, Sweden - Palsa_T0_1 | ecosystem: Environmental > Terrestrial > Soil > Palsa > Peat permafrost | place: Sweden: Abisko...
AAGGTAGCGCCGAGCCGGTTTGTCACCAACGTCGGCGCCGACGTGCCGCCCATGATCGAGCTGTACACGCTCCCCGACGATATTCTCGCGAACAATCCCGTGACCAAGCTCTACAAATTCACCAGGGTGGACGACGAGATCGTACTCGTCGATCCGACCAATATGCGCGTCATCGCGGTGATCGGCCCGAAGCCGGCCGAATAATTTTTCGGGTCGTCCTCGCGCAAACGGGACCCGGCGTGTTCGGCGGCCACCCGCGCCGGATTCCGGCTTGCGCGGGAATGACCGGAAGTTGATCCTTCGCCTGTGTTACTGCGCGACGTTCTTGGACCCGGCGGCGACGGCTTTGGGCAACGCGTCCAGATAGGGCCCCATGAAGAATGCCTCGCCCGTGCCATCGCCGTAATAGCGGTCGTAGGCGTCGATCATGGCGTGAATCGGCGTCAGGCAGGAGGACACCGAATCGACGATCAACTCCCCGAGTGCGGCTTCCTTGCTATTGCCGTAGCGCGGATCGGCAAAGACGGCGCGCGTGATGCATTCCGTCGTGGAACGCACCAGTGGTTCGGTCGCCGCGATCTTTTGCGCTGCGGGCAGGCTCGCTTCCCCCGCCGGATCGGTCAATGGACCGGTAGCCACCGCGACGACGAGCGCCGCGCCGAAAAGCGGCGCCAGTATCATGCAATCTCCCTCGTCCGGCCCGGGCAGCCTTAGCGGGCACAGTCGGCGGGGGTCAATCTTTTTTCCCCCGGCGGCACGCTCGTTCGCTGGTTCCATGCGGCGGCGGTGTTATAGTCGCCCGTAGGGATTCACGGAGCACGGTCATGATTTTGCCCACGGCGCTGGCGCTAGGCGCGCAACTCATGATGCCGGTTGCCGACAGCGTTCCCCAACTCAACGTCGAGCAGGTCTGCGAGGGCATCGCCCAACAGGGCGGGGTCACATTCCGTGATCCCGCTATCGCCCAGGAGAAAAAGAACTGTCTCCAGAGCGAGCAGACGACCCGCGACGAACTGGTCAAACAATGGTCGAGCTTTTCGTCCCCCGACAAGACCTCGTGCGTGAACGAATCGCGGATGGGCGGCGAATCCAGCTACACCGAGTTGCTCACCTGCCTGGAAATGGCGCGCGACGTGAGGGTCATGCGTGAACAACAGGGCGCGGCCAACCGCGCCGACCAGCCTTCGGTGACCACCGGAAAACCGCCTCGCTAGGGTAAGCGACTTCTAGTATCCCACGAGAATTTCGCTGACCGTAGGATTTACGGCGCGCAACGCGGCGTCCGTGGAAGTGAAGGCGCGGTCGGCGGGCAAATCGCCGAGCGCCGAAGCCTTCGTTTTCGGATCGGCGCGCAGACTGATGCCGACCTTGCAGCCGCCAGCAAGCGCCGAGAGCCGGCCGCCGTTCCAATCGCTCAACGTCGCGACATGGTCCTTGTCGAAGCCCAAAAGCTTGAACGGCTTGCCGTTGAGCTGCTCCAGCTCCGCCAGCGTCAGTCCGAGGTGAAGCTCACCCGGCGCGATCCAGTCCGATTGGCCGTTGATGACGATAAGATGGGTGTCGCTGCGGTTTGCTGGTGTCGACCACCACACCTCCAGACGCCGTTTCGGATCTTTCCCGAACACGACGCTCGCCATCACCTTGCCGCCGGAACTGGCGTCGACTTGCGTGAAGGTGACATTTCTCGACTGGAAAGCCATGGCGAGTTTGGCGTGGCTCGAGTCCCTTCCGAACACGCCGCCGCAGGCGACGATCTGCTGCTTGCCTGGTCGCGCCGGTCGCGCGATCGCGCCGGGTTCCATCACCGCGTCGGTCCCCCGCGCGGCCGCGCGCGTGCGCGTGTGCTCTGCGCCGGTCGGTGTTGCTACGGCTGCCGGCAACGGCCCCTGGAGCTGCGAGGGTGCAAACTGGTCCGCTGCGTCGAGATCGGGATCGTGTTCGAACACCGTGGGCGCGGCAGTCTGCCCGCGCCCACGCGCCGGCTTCGTCGGCGGTGGCGGAGGAGCCGGGGGTGCGTCTTCGTCCTCATTCATGATGGACGGTTGCGCCGGTTGCGGCGCCTGACGCTGTTGCGCCGGCGAGGTGCCGGCGGTTCCTATGGCGAGGCCGGCAATCAACGCTGCCTCGATCCATCGTCGATGCATTCTCAAGCGCCTCCCGTGCCGCGCCGAACACCAATACCATACTATAGAAGGCAGCACTTGGGCGGGTGGGCATATTGTCCCGTGCGGCCGCGCTCCCGCACTAAGTGCTGCCGAGATAAGCTTCGACCACCGCGGGATGCTTCAACACGTCGTCCGGGTAGCCTGCGGCGGACGTGCGGCGTCTCGACCAACTCGCTATCGCGCCGCAATGCGGCTTTGCCTCGACCGTCGTGGGAAATCCGTTTACTGAGACAGACGAACCAGCCAAGCGTAACCTCGTCGTCACCGCGGCCAATGAGATTTGGAGCCGTGCCAGTATGCAACTCCAGCAAAATACCGATCGTATCCAAACCACCCACATCGGCAGCCTGCCGCGTCCGCATCGGCTGCTCGACGTGATGAAGGCGAAATATTCCGGACAGACCTACGACGATAAGGCGTTTCAGGCAGCGTTGCGCGGCGCCGTCCGCGAAGTTGTGCGCGAGCAGGTCGACTGCGGCATCGATATCGTGACCGATGGAGAATTTTCCAAGCCGGGTTTCTTCACCTACGTTCGCGAGCGTCTCGACGGCTTTGAAACGCGCCCGGACGTCAAGATGATGCTCTTTGAGCAAGAGGTCGCGGCTTTTCCGGAATACTACGAAGAGTATTTCAAGCGAGCGATGATGGGCGGAGCGGTCGTCAAGCTCGCTCCGGTCGTCTGCGTCGGCCCGGTCAAATACCGCGGCGACGAGCTGGTGCAGATCGACATCGACAACGTGAAGGCCGCCGCCGCGGCGGCGGGCGTCGCCAACGAACATGTGTTTCTGCCGGCGACCGCGCCGTCGGGCGTTGGGCTGAACGAATACTACAAGTCGGACGAAGAGTATTTCCACGCGCTCGCCGCGGAAATGGGGAAGGAATACCGGGCCATCGTCGATGCCGGCATTCTGGTGCAGATCGACGATCCGTTCCTGCCGGATATCTTTTACGAGCTCGGCCTCGATGACGCTCAAAAGAAGCGCCGCGCGGAGATTTACGTCGAAGCCGTCAACGCCGCGCTCAAAGGCATTCCGGCCGAATACGTCCGCTTTCACACCTGCTACGGCATCAATGAAGGCCCGCGCATCTATGAAGCGGCGCTCAAGGATATCATCGACTACGTGCTCAAAATCGAGGCCGGTTCTTACAGCTTCGAAGCGGCCAACCCGCGCCACGAGCACGAGTATCACCTGTTCGAGCGCGTCAAGGTGCCTGAGGGAAAGGTGCTGGTTCCCGGCGTAATCACCCACGCCAGCAACATCGTCGAGCATCCCGAACTGATCGCCGAGCGTATTGTTCGCTTCGCCAGGCTGGTCGGGCGGGAGAATGTCATTGCCGGCGCCGATTGCGGCTTCTCGTCGCAAGCCTTGTACAACACGGAAGTGCACAACACCGTGGTGTGGGAGAAGTTCAAGGCGATGCGCGAAGGTGCCGACCTCGCCACGCAGCAGCTTTGGGGGTAAAGCCGGCGAGGTGAACAGCCGACGCCGCTATTGAATGACGCGGACGATCGGCGTGATCGAAAGATCGGTGGCCGCGGTTTGTATCGCGATGAGCTGCGCCAACAGGCTGAATATCCGCTTGGTGTTGGTGGCATCTTCCGGCACGCAATAGTCGCCGTCATAGAACCAGCTGTGGACGAAACAGCGGCCGTCACCGTTGCCGAGCACGACTCGCACCAGATCGTGGTCGTCGCCGGCGGGGACGGTTCGCAATATTGGCAGACTTTGTTCCTCGGGCGCCCGCTCAGGAGGGATTAGACAGTCGGTGCGGGTGCCGGGTGGTCTCTCTGTATTTTGATGAGAGTTCCGATGAATTCGAACACGCCGTAGGCTGAACGCGGGATGATTTTGAATTTGATCGGCCCGACGTTGAAGTTGAATGTGTCGGGTTGCGGCTGCTCGGCCTCTTGCACCGAATTCCACGCGCTGCCGCACTTCGGCGAGAAGGATGTGATGGGCAGATTGAAGTCCACAAATTTGCTGGCGACCTGATGATACAATGGAGCTCCCATGGCATTTGCCGCGCGGTCGGCGAGCACCGGATTAAAGCAGAATCGGGCAAAGATGGTGGTTTCGGGCTTGCTGCTGCCACCGGCGCCACTGCCGCTGCCTTTTGCTCCGCCGGAAGCCGCCTTTTGCAATGTTTGTTCTTCCACGGTTACGCCGGCGGCGATCGCGACCAGGACGAAGTCGCGAAAGCAACGTTTTTTCGGGTCCTTCGGCGAACAACCGTAATCCTCGGGCGGATTGTACCGCGTGCCCAGCGTTTGGCCTTGAACGGTGATCTCCACGGCGTCGGTGAACAGCCAGAACAGAAGCTCGCGCGAATAACCCTGGCGGATGAAGTAGTCGAGAATCTGCAAATCGATCGGCTTGAGGAAGCCCTCGTAGAAAGCGCTCGTTTCCTGGGTCGATACGTTGAAGTTGGTGCCGATGGCGGTGGAGTTCGAGGCCGTCGTGTTGCCGAAAATGACGTCGCGTCCGGGAGTAAATATGGAAGTGGTCGCGGGCAGGGCAGTGTTCGGCCCGAACAGAAAGTTCGGCAACCCGAACGTTGAAGTATTCGTCATCGTCGGCGTCACGTTGGCGACGGTGACGAAGCTCAGCGGATAATCGTGACTGGCGCGGATAAGATTGAGGAAAATGGACTCGTTACGGGCCTTGGCCAGACTGCGGCTGACGGTGTCGTAGCGCGAGTCGACCGGGTCGATTGCGGCGCACGCGCTCAATAGCATCGCAAGACATGCGCCGGCAACACAAGCGCCGGTAAGCCTCACGCGGACCCACATAAACAACCCCCCACGCCGCATTGAGGCTAGTCGGCATGCGGGAACAAGGTCAAGTGCTTCGCGGCATTGGCGCGTGATTTCCGTGCACGAGGTGCTCGATTTTCACTTGCTTCTCGGCCGCGAGGCCGCCGATCTCGTAGAGCTGCTGAACGATGCTGGGATCGTCCATGCCCCGCAAGCGGCCGAGGAGCTCATCGTCCACCTGATAGTCGAGTTCACGCGCCAGCCAATCCTTTTCCAGCCGCACATCGTAGCGCAGGAAGCGGAACATTTTGCCGCCGGGCGGAGCGTCGCCGGCCAAAGTTCCAATTTCCGAATTGATTTGCCACGGCGCCGGGCATTCTCCCATCCACTGCATCAGCGACAGGATCAGCATTTCGGTATCGGTCATCAGTGAAAGGAGGGCGTGAAAGGCGAGCTTGGTGAAGCGGGCGAAGCCCAAAGCCTCGTACGACAGCCGTGGACGATAGGTGCCGGTGCCCAGTGAGAATACGGTCAGACGATCCGGCCCTGTCGGCCATTGGATGTTGAACGGACTGAGCGTCGCCAGATTGAACAATGCAAGCGCTGGATTGTTGTGCGGCGTGACGCCGCCGTCGACAAAAAGCCCGTAGATTTTTGGATCGATCTTGACCTTCGGACGCAGACCGATTTTCTGCAGCGTGGCGTGGAACGCCCGCGCCAGCCACGGCGTATTCAACGGCTTGGCAATTTCATCCGGCAACACCGCCAAGTTCTGGCTGATCGGCAAGACCTCCGGATCGAAGAAATGCGGCGCCGCGGTAGAGGCGCGCACGAGATTGACCAGCGGGTAGCTCTTGTTGCCGATGTGATCCTTGCCGTCTTCCCAGTAGGGCGCCCGCGGATTGTTCGATATGATCCACGGGCTGCCGGTGTCCATGCGCTTGGTAATGATGCAGAACCCGGTGATGAGATCGGGGCTCGACAACAGGCGGTCGCCGACCACTTCCTCGATTTGCTTGCGCAACCCCCGGGCGTCGAACTTCGCCCACAAGAGCGGTAATCGCCAACGCTGGCGCTTGAAGGCCAAAGGCGCGAGCCTGAGATAGAATTCCTTCACCTGCGCGGTGCGGTAGCCGAGCGCCAGCGCGCCGGCGATAATGGCGCCGGTCGAAGTGCCGCCTACGAGATCGAAATAATCGCCGAGCCGGACTTCCCGGCCGTAGTGCTCGCAAAGCAGTGCTTCAATCCGTTCAAGGAAAGCCACCGTGAGCGCGCCGCGCACGCCGCCGCCGTCGAGCGCGAGGAGCCGCTTCGGCCCCGGCCCGAACAGATGGCGGTCGCGCGAGGTTTCGGGGGCGGTTGCGGCGGTTGGTTCACTCATGGCTGTCGCGCCTCACGCCGGAAGTGACAGTGGCCGGGTGCGGAATACCGTCTGCCACTCTTCCAGATCGACCATCATAATATCCGATGTTTTCTGGATGCGATCGGCCAAACGGGCAAAATCCAACGGTTCGTCGGCGAGGATTTTATCGACCCGGGCCAGCCGCTTCGCGGTCCGTCTGGATTGCTCCGCGACCGTCTTGAAATCGCCCTGGGCATAAATCGCACCCAAGGCGGCTCCGAGCGTCGGAAGCAGGGCCGTCAGGAACGTAAAAACGCCGAGCACCAAATCCCGGTGGGGGTTTTCATCGACTGGAAGAGCTCCGAGCGCCCAGATGACAAGGAAGGCGATGCACAAGACGCCTGTAACGCCGAACAACGCCTGACCGGTATGATGGATCCGAACCTCGAGCCTGGCGATTCTGTCGGCATTCTGAGCGTGGTAGTCGGCCTGTCCCGCGATTTCCGCCGAACGTACCGCCTGGCGCATGGCCGTGAGATAGGCTTCATCGACGGTGCAATTGGGCACCGGAATGAGACGCCGCAGCGACCAGGCGTACCAGTTGACCCAGTCCTGTCCGTCAATGTCGATGTTTCGCTCCGGCCGGTCGATCGATCCTTCGGAGCCGAGCGGCGCGAGGATGCGCATGTGGCGCAGACATTCCGCCAGGCGCCGGTATTCGAGCCACCGCCGATGCCATTGGCGCGTGTTGCCCCAATACCAGGTCACGATGATCGCAATGATGATCAGCAACTCGACGGCGACCAAGGCGGCTTTGATACTCGGGTCGTGAACAAAGATTCCGGTCAAAGCCAGCGCCACGGAGACCGCGGCGAACAGAAAGTTGAATACGTAGGTGCTGCGATAGACGAGCGAATAGAAGACGGCGAGGTGATCGGCCGTGCTGAACGCCGGCAACAATATCCGCTCTATCGCCGGACGTTGCGCCCGGTCCTTCGGCAGTATTGTGAAATAGTTTTCCCATTGCGCTTTCGTTTCGGCGAGCGGCGAGGGCAGGCGGAAGTCCGTCGCACGCGGCTGGCGTCCGGCAAACACCCACAAAAGCAGCGGGTACCACGGGCATAAGTTCCAACCGCGCTCGGTTTCCACCAAATACCGCGCCAGCGATTGCCGCGCGTCGTCCGGCTGGGGTAATGCGAGAATTTGCTTGATTGCGAGCGCGACGGCCGCCTCATCGGCGGGTCGAAAGGTATGTTGCGGCTGGGCATTGGCGTGAGCTGGCGGTAGATCGCCGGCTCGGGACCACGATATTTGCATCGCGCTCGGATGCTGGGGATCGATGCGGACGACGGGAATGCCGTCGGCGATCGCGCGGCTGACGATTTGCGCCGTGCCCCCGGCGCCGGCCGCCTCTGCGCCGTCCCAGATGGCAACGAGGAGATCGATATTCGCCAGCATGACGAAGCCGGCTGCCTCGTAGGCGCGCGCGCGTTCGTCGGCGGCGCCGTCCAGCTCGAATACAGCGCCGGCGCGGGTGGACAATTGTTCGAACGCCGCGCGCGATTCCGGCGTTTCGAAATCCCGCGCGTACTCGGCGCGCGCGAAGGGCAAGACGGCTTCCAGCCCGTAACCTGCCGCCAGCCCTGCTTCGGCGACGATGCGATCCGAGCCTTCCGCCAACGCGGAAACAACGACGAACTCGCTTGCGGAATTCGCGACTTCACCGCCGGGGTAATCGCGCTCGACCTCATGCGCGGTCTTGACGATGGTCGCGAGAATGCGATGGACAAGCGCGCGCAGCGGCGGTTCCGATTGCGCTGGTAATTTGGGCGGCACGCGATGCCCGCTGACGCCGATGCGCAAGCGGATGCGGGGAGGAAATGGCGAGAGGTTAGGGTTCACGGCCGCCACCAGAAACGGCCGACCGGCTGGGCGTAACGATTGGCCTACTCATGCGTCCCATCGAGCATGCGCAGCAGGAACAAAAGATGATAACCGGGCCGCTCGCCCAGCGTATCCAGGCCGATGACTTAAATCTTAGTGGAAATTGCCGCTTAAGTGGAAACTTACTTGGTGGAGCCAGGCGGGATCGAACCGCCGACCTCCTGCATGCCATGCAGGCGCTCTCCCAGCTGAGCTATGGCCCCTCCGTCGCAAGGAACGGTCACCAGGGATCGGTAATCGGAACAAGTCCGGCGATTTACGTTCACGATTATCGACTACTGAACTCCCGGTTAGCCTTCCTCCTCGTCCTCGATGTCGCCGCCGATAATATCGGTGACATCGGCGTCTTCTTCCTCTTGCTCCTCGATGAAGGCGGCATCGTCGAGGGTCTCGTCCAGTTCGACCTCTTCTTCGACGTCCGGCTCAGTGGTCTCTACCGCCGCCTTCGCCCCCTGTGCCTCGGCATCTGCTTCTTCCAGCGAGACGAATTCCGCCTCCTGCGGCTCGGGCGCGGCAACTTCTTCCGCCGGGACGGCCGCGGGCCGCGGTGTCGGCGCCGCCTGCGGCTCCGGACGGGCTCGCGATGTCGGCGTCTCCACCGGCACGACCTTGCCGGTATAGGGCGAGATCACAGGATTCTTGTTAAGGTCGTAGAACTTGCGTCCGGTCTCGGGACAGACGCGCTTCGTGCCAAGTTCCGCTTTCGCCACAGCCGGAATCCTTCAATTTGGGTGCTTCACTTGGCTAGTCGTGGTGGACCTGTCAATAGCCCATGATAGAGGACGCCGGCTGGATTCTCCGAATGCACTCCGACACCGCCCCGCTCACCGCGCGCCGCCACGGTCCGCTTCACGGCCGTTTGCGCGTGCCCGGCGACAAATCGATCTCGCATCGCGCCCTCATCCTCGGTGCGCTTGCGGTTGGCGAAACCCGCATCGCGGGCTTGCTCGAAGGCGAGGACGTGCTCAATACCGGCGAAGCGGTGCGGGCACTCGGCGCCCGTGTCGAAAGGCGCGGCGCCGGCGAATGGCGTATCCACGGCGTCGGCGTCGGCGGCTTCGCCGAACCCGCAGCGGCACTCGACTTCGGGAATTCGGGGACCGGCTGCCGGCTCATGCTTGGAGCAGTCGCCGGATGCCCGATCGCCGCCACCTTCGACGGCGATGCCTCGCTGCGCCGGCGGCCGATGCGGCGGGTGCTCGAGCCGCTGGAGCGGATCGGCGCGCATACAGTGACCTCGGACGAAGGCCGGTTGCCGCTGCGGCTTGCCGGCGCGCGTGACCCCCTCCCTATCGTGTTCGAGCCGCCGGTGCCGTCGGCGCAGTTGAAGTCGGCAGTCCTGCTCGCCGGATTGGCGGCGCCGGGCGAGATTATCGTCATCGAAGCGGAGGCGACGCGCGACCATACCGAGAAGATGCTCGTTCATTTTGGCGCCAGCGTGCGAGTCGAGCCGCATGGGGCTCGCGGCCGCCGCATCACCCTCGTCGGCCAGCCGGAATTGACGCCGCAGCCGATCGTGGTTCCCGCCGATCCGTCGTCAGCGGCATTTCCGCTGGTCGCGGCGGTGATCACGCCGGGCTCGGACGTGATCCTCGAGGGGGTCATGTTGAATCCGCTGCGCGCCGGCCTCGTCGCGACGCTGATGGAGATGGGCGCCTTGATCGAGCGCGTCGGGGCGCGAAGCGAAGGCGGCGAGGACGTCGCCGATCTGCGTGTACGCGCTGGTGCGCTCCGCGGCGTCGAAGTTCCAGCCTCGCGTGCGCCCGCCATGATCGACGAATATCCGGCGCTTGCGGTCGCCGCCGCCTTTGCGGAAGGGACAACCGTGATGCGCGGGCTCAAGGAGTTGCGGGTGAAGGAATCGGACCGTCTCGCCGCTACCGCCGCTCTCTTGCGGGCCAATGGCGTGACCGTCGACATTGCCGGCGACGACCTCATCGTGGAGGGCAGGGGGCGCGCCATGGGCGGCGGGCTCGTCGCCACCCACATGGATCACCGCATCGCCATGTCGGCGCTGGTGATGGGATTGGCGAGCGAAAAACCGGTAAAGATCGACGATGGCAGCTTCATCGCCACGAGTTTTCCGGGTTTCGTGGAGCTGATGCGCGGGCTTGGGGCTGATTTATCATGATCATCGCTATCGACGGACCGGCCGCCTCGGGCAAGGGCACGATCGCCAAGCAGGTGGCGCGCGTCTACGGCCTGCATCACTTGGATACCGGATTGATTTACCGGGCTGTGGCAAAGGCCGTGCTCGATTCGGGTCATTCGCCCGATGATGCCGCCCGCGCGATCGAAGTCGCCATCAGGCTTGACCCGACGAAATTCGAGGACATTGCGCTGAAGGCGCAGGTAATCACCGAGGCCGCCTCGGTGGTCGCGGCCATCCCGCAGGTGCGCCAGGCATTGATGAACTATCAGCGCGAATTCGCGACGAAACCGCCAGGCGCCGTGCTCGACGGTCGCGATATCGGCACCGTCATCGCGCCAGGAGCCGACGTGAAGCTGTTCGTGGTCGCGACCCCCGAAGTACGCGCCGCCCGGCGCACGCACGAGCTCAAGGCCCGGGGAGAGCCTGCCGACGAGCAGGAGGTACTGGCCGACTTGCTACGGCGCGACGAGCGCGATTCCCGGCGCACCGCCGCCCCCCTCAAGCCGGCGCCCGACGCGCACTTGCTCGATACGACGCATTTGGGTATAGACGCCGCATTCCGGGCTGCCGTCGAGATCATCGAAGCCGTCCGAACGGGCCGAAAGCGCGGCTGAAGCGCTTTCGTCATTGGAGGAACAGCCCGTTCGCGCCCTTCGCTAAGGCTCCGGACCAAGCTTTGTCCCGATCGTCTGGCTTTGGCCCCAACCGCCGGCTCAACCGGCGGCTGCCGCACGTTCGGGACGGATTCATTTCATGGGGCCCGGAGTGTTCATGACTCAAGTCGCTACCGCCGCGCCGTCGCGCGAAGACTTCGCCAGCATGATCGATGAATCGTTTGGCGACGGTCATCTGCAGGAAGGATCCGTCATCAAGGGGACGGTGGTCGGAATCGAAAAGGACGTCGCCGTCATCGACGTCGGACTGAAGACCGAAGGCCGCGTGGCCCTGAAGGAGTTCGCGGGGCCGGGCCGGACCAACGAAATCAAGGTCGGCGATATCGTCGAGGTTTATCTCGAACGGGTCGAGAATGCGCTCGGCGAAGCCGTGCTCTCGCGCGACAAGGCGCGCCGCGAGGAAAGCTGGGGCAAGCTGGAAAAGGCGTTCCAGAACAACGAAAAGGTGCAGGGCGTCATCTTCAATCAGGTCAAGGGCGGCTTTACCGTCGACCTCGACGGCGCCGTTGCCTTCCTGCCGCGCTCGCAGGTCGATATCCGGCCGATCCGCGACGTCTCGCCATTAATGAACAATTCGCAGCCTTTCCAGATCCTCAAAATGGATCGCCGGCGCGGCAACATCGTGGTCTCGCGCCGCACCGTCCTGGAAGAGACGCGCGCCGAGCAGCGTCAGGAGCTGGTGCAAAACCTCGAAGAGGGTCAGGTCATCGACGGTGCGGTCAAGAACATCACCGATTACGGCGCGTTCGTGGACCTGGGTGGCATCGACGGCCTCCTACACGTCACCGACATCGCCTGGCGGCGTGTCAACCATCCGTCCGAGGTCCTCAACATCGGGCAGCAGGTCAAGGTCAAGATCATCAAGATCAACCACGAGACCCACCGCATCTCGCTCGGCATGAAGCAGCTCCTCGAGGATCCGTGGCAGGGCATCGAGGCCAAGTACCCGGTCGGCACCCGTTTCAAGGGCCGCGTCACCAACATCACCGACTACGGCGCTTTCGTCGAACTCGAGCCGGGCATCGAGGGCCTGATCCACGTCTCGGAAATGTCGTGGACCAAGAAGAACGTGCATCCGGGCAAGATCGTTTCGACGTCGCAGGAGGTCGAGGTGCAGGTGCTCGAAGTCGATCCGGTCAAGCGCCGCATTTCGCTCGGTCTCAAGCAGACCATGCGCAATCCCTGGGAGGTGTTCCTGGAGAAATATCCGGCCGGATCGGTGGTCGAGGGCGAAGTCAAGAACAAGACCGAATTCGGCTTGTTCCTTGGCCTCGACGGCGATGTCGACGGCATGGTGCATTTGTCCGACCTCGACTGGAAACGGCCGGGCGAACAGGTCATCGAGGAGTTCAAGAAGGGCGACAAGGTCACCGCGCAGGTGCTGGACGTCGATGTCGAGAAGGAGCGCATTTCGCTCGGCATCAAGCAGCTGTCCGAGGGTAGCGCCGCGACGCCGGGCGAGGCCGCTGCCGGCGAACTCAAGAAGGGCTCCGTCGTCACCTGTGAAGTGACCGAAGTGAAGGAGGGTGGGATCGACGTGAAGATCGTCGGCACCGAATACACCTCCTTCGTCAAGCGTTCGGAGCTGGCGCGCGACCGCTCCGAGCAGCGTCCGGATCGCTTCGCGGTCGGCGAGAAGGTCGATGCCCGCGTGATCCAATTCGATCGCCGCACGCATAAGGTCTCCGTCTCGATCAAGGCTCTCGAAGTCGCCGAGGAGAAGGAAGCGATCGCGCAATATGGATCGTCCGATTCCGGCGCCACGCTCGGCGACATCCTCGGCACAGCGCTCAAGCGTAAGGGCGAGGAGGAGAATGAAAAAGAAGAGGCGGACGAGTGATGATTTACCCTCTCCCGTGTTCGGGTGAGGGCCGTCCCTGTTTCTGAGTCTCGCGGAAGCGTCCCGCCTCATCCCGACCCTTCTCCCTCCGATCGGGGGGAGAAGGAGTAAGCGAAAGGAACCCCGGCCATGTCGCTTGATGCCGATTCGATCGTCGACCGCCGCCGCATGCGGCGCAAGCTTACCTTCTGGCGCGTGCTTGCAATCGTCGTGATCGTTCTCGCCATCGTCGGGTTGGCCGGTCTGCTGGGCAATCGCACCGGATTTGCCGGTGCTGGCGCCTACATCGCGCGAGTGACCATCCAGGGACTGATCCGCGACGATCAGGAGCGGGTGCAGCAGCTCGACCGGCTTGCGCGATCGACGACGGCGCGCGCCGTCATCGTTCATGTCGACAGCCCTGGCGGCACCACGGCCGGCTCCGAACAACTCTACGATTCCCTGATGCGGCTGAAGGAGAAGAAGCCGCTGGTCATCGTCGTCGACGGCCTGGCCGCATCTGGCGGCTACATCACCGCGCTTGCCGGCGATCATATCGTGGCCAAGCAGACTTCGCTCGTCGGCTCGATCGGCGTACTGTTCCAGTATCCCAACGTCGCCGATCTTCTGACCAAGATCGGCGTCAAGGTCGAAACGATCAAATCGTCGCCGCTCAAGGCCGCGCCGGACGGCTTCGAGCCGACTTCGCCTGAGGCGCGGGCGGCGATCGAATCGATCATCAAGGATTCCTACGCTTGGTTCCGTGGCATGGTGCAGGACCGCCGCCATCTCAGCGATGACGAGCTGCAAACCGTCGCCGACGGCCGGGTATTCACCGGGCACCAGGCCATCGGCTTGAAGCTCGTCGACGAGATCGGCGACGAGCGGGCCAGCATCGCCTGGCTGGCTAGCGAGAAGAAAATCGACGCCAAGCTGCCGGTGCGCGATTATCAGCTTCACGGCCGCTTCAGCGACCTGCCATTCCTGCATGCGGCCGCCACCGCGGCGCTCAATGCCGCCGGGCTCGGCACGCTCGCTCGCAATATTGACGATTTGGGAGCCATGCAGGCGGTCGAGAGGCTCAATCTTGACGGTTTGTTGGCCCTTTGGCACCCTGCCAGCGCCAACTAGGCGGGGCGTTGGCTTTGGCTTTCCATTGCCTCGTTTTCATGACCGTATTCGCGGGCGACCCAAGGCGGGACCAATGATCAAGTCCGAGCTTGTTCAGCGCATTTCGGTACAAAACCCGCATCTCTATCAGCGCGATGTCGAGAAGATCGTCAACGCCATCCTTGGCGAGATCATCGCGGCGATGGCACGTGGCGACCGCGTGGAGCTGCGCGGCTTCGGCGCCTTCTCCGTCAAGCAGCGCCCGGCGCGGACCGGACGCAATCCGCGCACCGGCGCCCACGTTTCGGTCGACCAGAAGTGCGTGCCGTTCTTCAAGACCGGCAAGGAAATGCGCGAGCGGCTAAATCAGGCAGCCGAGGCCTGATCCCGCGTTCCGGTCGGCCGGAGGTCTAAAAATTGCTGCGCAAGATCGTCGCGGCGATCGTCCTGGTGCCGCTCGCCGTCATCATACTCGCCTTTGCGGTGGCCAACCGGCAGAGCGTGACGATCTCGTTCGATCCGTTCAGCGCCGGCGAACCCGCAACGTCGGTGACGTTGCCCGTGTTTGCGCTGGTCATCCTGTTGCTGATCGCCGGCGTATTGATCGGCGGCATGGCGTCATGGCTGCGGCAGGGCAAGTGGCGGCAGGCCGCACGCCGCTTCGAGCGCGAACTGCACCACCTGCGCGGCAAAGTCGCTGCGATGGAAGGCGGGGAAGGACAACCCACCGTCAGTCCGCAGCAGGGTAATCCTCCCGAGCGCCTGAGGCTAAAGCCGCCGGTCCGGTAACGCTGGCGGTCCTCCCGCGCAAGACAAGGCCAGCGCGGCGATGTAGAACGGCGTCACCCAGGAACACGCGATGTCGCTCATAGTCAAAATATGCGGACTATCTACGCCGCACGCGCTCGACGTCGCGCTCGGCGCGGGCGCGGACATGGTAGGCTTCGTGTTTTTCCCGCCGTCGCCGCGTCATCTTGAATTCGATGCGGCGCGCGCACTCGGCAAACGCGTGCACGGGCGTGCCCGAAAAGTGGCGCTCACGGTGGACGCTGAAGATGCGTTGCTCGACGCAGTTGTTGAATCGTTGCAGCCCGACATGCTTCAGCTT
>Ga0302324_100015880_pt1 | contig 15067 bp, 14 predicted proteins | sample Palsa_T0_1_FD_201949 | JGI IMG/M metagenome (GOLD analysis project Ga0302324, IMG submission 201949) | Peat permafrost microbial communities from Stordalen Mire near Abisko, Sweden - Palsa_T0_1 | ecosystem: Environmental > Terrestrial > Soil > Palsa > Peat permafrost | place: Sweden: Abisko...
CCTTCCTGCCCTGGCCCAGCAGCCACTCCCAATAGAGTCCGGCGGCAAGTGCTTCGCGGCGCCTGTCCCACGGAAGCACCGGAATGTATCCGAGCGCACCCATGGATGCGGCCACGTCTCTTCCATCGCGAATGATGTGAATGAAAAGGGCGTCCGGAATGGTCTTCTTGATTTCGGCGGCGTATAAAAGGTGATCCGGGGTTTTCTCGGCCCAGCGATCTACGTGCTGCTGCCGGGCAATGCTTTCCATAAAGATCCGGAGAAAATCCCCACTGCTGTGGCACTCGCCCAGAATGCGGCTGCGGAACTGACCGGCGTCCAGGCCGGAGAGCTGAAATAAATCGCTGCGAATCCATACATCCAGCAGCCGCTGGAGACCTTTCGCGCCGCTGAAATCGAAGCGAAAGGCGATGGTGGAGAAAATCTCGGTCTCCGCGCGGTAAACGGCGAAGCACCCCGAGGACAGCAGGGTGTGATAGAGCAGCGTTGTTCCAGATCGGGGCGAACCCACCACAAAAACAGGGTTTCTACGATTCACTGGTCTGACGAGAATAGCACAGCTAGGAGATCTATAGCCATGAAGCCGTGTATGAGAAAATACCTTTTCAGCATAAGAATTTAACGAATCGAGCCGGCGCGGCATGACGTAATCCCTGCAGCATGAGCGCATTCGACGCGCCTTTTTATTCGACGCGCCTTGACTTTCGGGCTCAGGTAATTTATTCTAGCCCTTCGTTTTGGCCATGCGCCGTGGCGGCCTGACTATGGGAAAAAACTCGCGCGGCGAAACAGAAACCGTGGAAAGGTTTCTGGACTCGACCCTGGAAAGCGTGGACAGCGCCGAAGAACTGGCGTTGCACGAAGCGGAGAAGGCTGGGGTTGCCGAAGACGATCTGCACAAGATCGCCATGGCGGTGCGGGAGTCCATGGTGAATGCCGTAGTGCACGGGAACCGGTACAGCGCCCACAAGAAGGTTCGGCTGTCACTGTCCAAGGGGCCGGGGGAGTTCGTGGTGAAGATCGCGGATGAGGGCGAGGGCTTCGATTATGAGAACCTGCCGGACCCGCTGGCGCAGGAGAATCTGTTGCGGCATTCCGGCCGGGGCATTTTCCTCATCAAGGCATTTATGGACGACTTCCAGGTTCGTCGTTTGGAGCCTAGAGGCAGTGAAGTAACTTTGGTGAAGTACCTGGTGTCCAAGTGAAAGGTTATCGTTCGACTCGGTTGCGAGCGAGGAGGAGAGTTCTGTGAGCGTAAAGTTAAGCACGAGACAGGTTGGCGATGTGAGCGTGGTCGACGTGGCCGGCAGGATCACGTTGGGGGAAGGGTCGAGCGCCTTGCGCGATGCCCTGCGCGATATGGTCGGAAAGAACCATAAGAAGATCCTGCTGAACCTCGGAGACGTCTCGTACATTGACAGCTCGGGGATCGGGGAGTTGGTTTCGGGGTTCACCACCGTGACGAACCAGGGCGGGCAGCTCAAGCTGCTGAATCTGACCAAGCGCGTAAAGGATTTGTTGCAGATTACCAAGCTGTACACGGTTTTCGATGTCCACGACGATGAAGCCGCGGCAGTGCGGAGCTTCGCCTAGAAGCCATCTCCGGTGCGGCGGACGTCAGCACCGGTGTTGGGGCTGGGCTTTACCACGCCGGTGTCACTGGTATGGCATTAGCTGCTCGGCGATCTTGGCTTTATCGCCGACCACTACGATTGTCATTTTCGACGGCGTGATGTAAGCCTCAGTTACGCGCTGGATGTCCGTCGGCTCGACGGCCATGACTTTCTGTACGTAGGTGGAAAGGTAGGAACGATCCAGCCCCTGCGAATCCACAAAATGCAACTGTCCGATAATTGCGTCGGGGTTGATGGTGTTGCGCAGAACGAAGAGGCCGGCGAGATAGTTCTGAATTCCCGCCAATTCCTGCGCGGAGGGCGGTTCTTTGCGGAGCCGGTCGATTTCGTAGAAGATTTCCTTCAATGACGGCCCGGTGACGGCGGTGGTCACGTCGGCCACTTGTACCCAGAAGGCGAGACGGCGGCGGGTGGAAACCTGGCTGTTCGGCGAGTAAGTATAACCCTTTTGCTCGCGGATGTTGCTGGTGATGCGGGACGCAAAAGATCCACCCAGCAAAGAATCCATGACCCCGAGTGTGATGTAATCCTGACTGGCGGGCTCGGCCACCGGCAGGCCCATATACAGGTTCGATTGGGCGGCGCCGGGGCGGTCGATAACCTGCAAGGAGCGCGCCTTCACCGGACTGGCAGGCAGATCGGTGGTCGCGCTGCCTCGCGCCCAACCGGAGAAGGCATCCTGAATGGCCCAGTGCAGATCGCCTTCAAGCTTACCGGCCACATAGAGGTGCGTGCGGCCCGCCGCGAAGTTGCTTCGGTAGAAGGCCTGCGCATCGCCTATGACATAGCCCTGCAAATCGCTCTCGGCGGGAAAAATGCGGCCGTAAGGATGATCGGGAAACAGGGTCTTGAGGAAACGCTCGCGGGCCAGGGCTTGAGGCTCGGTGCGGTCGATGGCCAATTCCCGGACCAGGTCGGCTTTGAGCCTGGAGAGCTCCGCGGCCGGCAACGCAGGATTGGTGAGTACGTCGGCCAGGAGCGCAATAAATTTCGGCCCGAAATCGGAAAGCACTACGCCGCCGGCGGATGTGTAGTCGGAGCCGGCTTCGACTTCTAGTTGCCCGCCCATTTCGGCGGCTTCCCGCGCGACCTGCTCGCCGGAGCGCGTGGTGGTGCCCTCCTTCATCAGCGACGCAGTCAGCTTGGACAGCCAGACATGACCGGCGGATTCGTCGATGCCGCCCGCCTCCACGAAGGCGCGCACGGCTAGTTTGGGCACAATGCCGTAGGGCACAATAGTGACCCGCATGCCGTTGGCCAAAGTGAAGTCCTCGGGGGCAGGCAGCTTGAATGGCTTCGGAGCGGGTCCTTGCGGAGGAGTTTCTTTAGGGCCGCCGAATATGTTGGGCGTCATGGCGAATGAAAGCACTCCAGTGTAGTCTCACTTGGGGCCCTCCTGAGCGCCTGCCGGGGAGGCGGCGCCGGGTTCGATCAGCAATACGGTGCGAGCGGTCTTGCGCAAATATTCTCGTGCGGTGCGCTCGACCACTTGCGGCGTGACCTTGCGGAACTCCGCTTCGAGAGAGTTGATGCGGGTAGGGTCGTCGTCAAACAGCGCGAAGCAGGCCATCAGATTGGCGCGCCCGAAGCCTCCGAACTGCGCCATGGAGTCGTACAGGCTGGAGCGCATCTTAGTGACGCTGCGATCCAGCAGGCTCTGGTCCACGGGCTTGGCCTGCACGCCTTCCACGACCGCATCGACCGCGGAGAGGATCTGCTCCGGTTTTACGCCGGCGTCGTGAAAAAGGGAAACAGTCCACAGCATGGGTCCGTCGTAATCGAACATGTCGCCCAAGTCGCTGTTTATTCCGCCGGACACGTCTCCCGTGAATCCATGTTTCTTGACCAGTTCCTGATAGAGGAGGCTGTCATTGCCCTGCAGCAGCATCTGATCGAGCAGCCCCATGGCGTAGTATTCCGGCGATTTTCGCGGAGGCATGTGATAGGCGAAGGCCAGGGCCGGACGGTTTGCCAGAGGGTCCTTGCGCGAGGCGGTCTTCTCTTTATCCTGGCGCGGCTCGGTCAGATCCGGAGTGGGCGGTAGTTTGGCGGATGGAATGCCTTCGAAATATTTGGCAATCATGCCCTTGGCCTGCTCGGGATCGAAGTCGCCGACCACCGCCAGGGCCGCATTGTTGGGAGCGTAATAGGTTTTGAAGAAGGCCTGCACTTCGTCGAGTTTGGCGGCCTCGATATCTTTCAGGTCGCCGTAGAAGTTGTGGGAGTTGTACCAGTTGCTGTTGGCGTATTGAGGCATCCACAGCCACGGGAAGCCGCCGTAGGGCTGGTTCAGGACGTTCACCTTTACTTCGTTGCCGACTACGCCTTGCTGGTTCTTCAGATTCTCTTCAGTAATGGCGAGTCCCTTCATGCGGTCAGCTTCGGCCCACAGCGCGGTTTCCAGCTTGTTGGAAGGGAGTAGTTCAAAATAGTTGGTGAAATCGAAGCGCGTGGAACCGTTGAGGACGCCGCCGTTCTGCTGCACCAGGCGGATGAACTCCATCTTGCCGAGGTTCTGCGAGCCTTGAAACATCATGTGCTCGAACAGATGAGCGAAGCCAGTGCGATCCTTGGGCTCGATGCGAAAGCCGATGCGGTAATAGACGGCGGTGACCACGGTGGGCGCTGTGGAATCGGGTGAGAGGATGACGCGCAGGCCGTTGGGGAGTTTGTAATAAGTAATCGGCACGATGAAACCTACGGCTCTTTGGCATGGAGCGGGTGAAGCGCAGCAAGGGCCATCAGAGCGGAGGAGAGCATGGCTAGTGACAGACGACTCATACGGCGATGACGTTCCCCATTTGGGTACGGTAGCACGAGGGGGGTCCGCCTGGGCGTAGTTGAGCATACGGTGCCCGGAAGAGGGCGGCACCATCCCCCCATTTGGGCAAGCGCAATTCCTCAAAAAACAATGAGATACGGGTCGCTGACGAGAAGTTCGGATGTATAATTAACCAGCGCGGGTTAAGTGAGACACATTTCTGCATCTGCTCCCGGACCAGCCAAAGGCGCTCGCCTGAACTTAGATCTCGCGCCCACAAACAGCAAATGCCACTGCGCCCCCAGTCATCGGCGTCAGTTATGAAAATCCTCCTCCACAATCCGGATAACGGCATCAGCGGTAATTTCATGCCTCATCTATGGATGTTCCTGCTGCAAGCTAGGACACCCCCTCAGCACCAGGTACTGTTGCTGGATGGCAATGCGAAACCAATGGGCGATGGGGAACTTGTACAGTTCGTGAAAGATCAGGGAATCGGCCTGGTCGGAATCGGCGCAATGACGCGGATGATCGCCAAGGCGTACCGCACCGCGGATGCTCTTCGTGCCGCCGGTGTTCCGGTAGTAATGGGAGGACCACACGTCACCGAACTTCCCGATGAAGCTTTGGGACGGAACGGCGGCGTTCGACACGCGGATGCGGTGGCGCTTGGCGAAGCGGACGAGACCTGGCCGCAAATTGTCGAAGACGCGGCCAATGGCTGTCTGAAGGCGGTGTACGCGCCAGTGGACGCGTTCGGGCAGGAGCATAAACCGAACCTGGGGAAGTATCCCAAGATTGCCTGGGAGTCACTCGATCTTGAGCAGTTTAATCAAATCCCGAAGTTCCTTCGCCCCGTCTTCAAACAGTTTGGAATGGCGGTTGAGGGATTCCACCTCATTCCCATTGAGTCCGGACGGGGATGCCCATACGGTTGCGAATTCTGCACGGTCACAGGCTTTTTCGGCGACTCCATCCGATTTCGTTCCAACGAGAGCGTCGTGGATGAAATGCTGCGGCTCAAGATGCGTGCCCGCCGCGAGCGCAGCAAAGTGGCGGTTTTCTTCGTGGACGACAACTTCGCCATCAATGTAAAACGCACCAAGTCGCTGCTGCGGGAGATCATCGCCGCGGGCGCCCAGCTTACCTGGGTAGCACAGATCAGCGCTAACCTGCTGCGGGATGAAGAGTTGGTCGACCTCATAGCCGAGTCCGGGGGCAGGTGGATATTCATTGGCATGGAGTCTCTGGATCCGGCCAATCTGAAGGACGTCAACAAGAGCTTCAACAAGCCGTCCGAGTATGCCGAGGTGCTCGATCGATTGGCTCGCCGCAACGTGTATGCGATTACGTCCTTCATCTTCGGCCTGGATAACGACTCGACCGGCGTGGCTGCCCGCACTGTTGCGGAGATCGGCAAGTGGCCGCCGGGACTGCCGGTCTTCGGCCAGATCACGCCGTTTCCCTCCACTCCGCTTTATAAACGGCTGGCCGCCGAGGGCCGGTTGACGCGGCCTACGCACTGGCTCGACTTTGCGCCATTCCAGATGGCACACACGCCGCTCAAAATGAGTGTTGCCGATGTGCATACAGAGGTGCAGCGAGCGTGGACCGATTCATATGACCCCGCAGCCACACGGAGAGCCATGGGTAAACTCGCCGCCACGCCCCTTCCGTATAAGATCAGTCACCTGATCGCGCGATTGTGCTTTCGGGGCATATATTTCCCGCAGAAGGGATCCCTTGCCTGGCTCAAGGTGATGATCGAAAACCGAAACGTGATCCTTCGCATCATTGTGGAATCTTTTGCGAAATGGCGAAGCGCGGCGGAAGTGGAAGCGCGTTTGGTTTTTGACGCCGGCGGCAGAAGGCCAACCGCCGAACCAGTCCCCGCGGACATCAGCGGTAAATTAGCATTGCCGCGAGCGCCCCAGGTATCCCGGGTCGACTGACGGTGTCAACGGCGCTCCGATGGCTCGCTATAACGAGAGGCCGAACACGAACACGACCTTCCCGGCGGCCACGGCAATGTATTGTTGCCCGTCGATCAGGAAGCTGACAGGGTTGGATTCGAGACTGCTGCCAGTTTGGAAGTCCCAAAGCGCCTGTCCGGTGCGAGCGTCTAAGGCGTAGAAGTTACCCTCGTTGGAACCGCCGAACACCAACCCGCCCGCGGTTGAAAGAACTCCGGCCCAAGGCGGAGACTTCAGGCGAAACTCCCAGACCAGCTTGCCGGTGTTGGGGTTCAATGCCCGCACTGCGCCCCAGGCTTCATCTCCGTCCAGCGCACGCTCTCCCCCACCGGCAAAGAAGCCACCGGGTTTGTACTCGGCCTCGCCCTTAAGGTAGTAAGAACCCATCTCACGTACCGCGACATAGAAAAGATTTGTCTGTGGGCTATAGGATGGGCTGAACCAGTTAGTTGCCCCCTGCAGGCTCGGGTAGACGAGCGTCCCCTGAACGGTAGGTGTGCTGTTCGCCAAAGTTATGGGACGGCCACCGTCATCCAGGCCCTTGGCCCAGGTCTGTTTGGCGTAAGGGGTCCCGAGGAGGAACTTACCCGTGGCCCGGTCGAGCAGGTAGTAAAAGCCGTTCCGGTTGGCCATCGCGACCACTTTGCGTGGCTCTCCCAATACTGTGATGTTAATCAAAACGGGAATCTCGGTGGCGTCCCAATCGTGCTCGTCGTGCGGCGTGAATTGAAAGTGCCACCGCAGCTTGCCGGTATCGGCCTCGAGCGCAACTAACGAGCACGTATAAAGGTTGTCCCCGGCACGATCGTCGCCATTCATATCGGGCCCGGGATTCCCCACGCCCCAATAGATAAGTTTCAAATCCGGATCGTAGGTGCCCGAAAGCCAAGTGGGGCCGCCGCCGGTTTTCCAGGAATCGCCATGCCAGGTTTGGTGACCGGGCTGACCAGGACCGGGAATGGTCCAGAATCGCCAGGTGCGCTTGCCGGTCTTTGTGTCGTAGGCGTCGATGAAGCCTCGAATGCCCGCTTCACCGCCGGAGATACCGGTAACGATCTTACCGTCGAGCGCTATGGGTGCGCCGGTAATGCAATGGCCGAGCTTGTAGTCCGCCACTTCCGTGTCCCATCGGACCGCGCCGCTGGCGGCATCGAGTGCGACCAGATGCGCGTCTAACGTGCCTACCACAACCAACCGATCGATCACCGCCACGCCGCGGTTGGTGCGAAGGAAGCCGATGGTCTGGAGGTCCTTCGGAATCGGCCGCGTCCAACTCCAGAGGGAACGCCCGGTGTGAACATCGACAGCGACAACGCTATTTGCCTCGGTAAGATACATCACGCCATCCACGACAATCGGAGATACTTCGGTGCGATTATTGTTCAGTTGATAAACCCATACAGGATGCAGCCGGGTCACGTTTGCCGGAGAGATTTGCGTAAGGGCCGAGTAGCGGTGGCCCTGATAGTTGCCGGAGTAAGTGAGCCATAGACCTGGCTCGGTGTCCGCTTTGACGATACGCTCGTAAGGCACCTGCGCGGCCAGCAGACAAGGCAGCAGGAAAACCATCAGCCGGTTTTTCACAGCTTTCCTCGTAAGCTTGCGAGATAGGCGACTAAGTGGTCAATCTCGAGAGGCGAGAGCTTATCGCGATAACTGGGCATGGGGGTAGCTTCCGGTTTGTATTCGAGCCTCTGCAGCTGCTGTTTTCGAAGGGAGTAAAACCGATTTTCGAGGTCCCGGACCTGTATGGTGAACGAGTCTTCGTTGACCCGCATGCCTTCCAGCACGGAGCCATCGCCGCGCACCGCGCGAACCATCACGAATCCGTCGGGAAGAGCGCTGCCCGGCTCGAGCAGGCATTGGCGTAAGCGCTCGGAACTGCGGCGCGACCCTACTTCATCGAGTTCTGGCCCGAGGCTCCCACCAGCTCCGTCCACCATGTGGCATCCGCCGCAACCTTGAGCCGCAAAGAGCGCTTTGCCCTGCGCCGGGTCACCGGGCAACTTCTCGACTGCCACACGCCCGAGTGAGCGAACATAAGCCACTACCAGCCAGATTTCATGGTCGGTCATTTGCCAGGTTCGCGGCATGCCGGTGTTATCGATGCCGTCTTGAATGACGGAAAAGAGACTGGCGTCATCGACTGCGTGCTTGAGAGTCGCCCGCGCCAGATTGGCGCCTTTGCCGCCCGTTCCCCGGATGCCATGGCACGGGGAGCATTGAGCTTCGAAAAGTTGCTTGCCGCGAGCCAGATCATGCGGCGTGAGGTTCGCGGAATGCGCGGGCGGAGCCTGTGCTACAAGCGGTAACACGTAGGAGAGCCAAAGCAGACCGCTCAACCTTTGCATCGGTTAGTGGATCAGTTTAGCGCAAAAAGTTCACCGGGAGTCAGCCCCCGCCAACAAATTGGACGATCTCGAGATGCGCACCCTCCGCAAGCGGCGTGGCCGGCCATTCCGGTGGCTTGACGATGCGGCGATCGAGTTCCACGGCCACACGCGCGGGATCCAGGTCGAGCGTTTCGAGCAATTGCAGAATACTGTGCCCCCGCGGCACCGAGCGGCTCTCGCCGTTGATCACGATTTGGATGGCCTGGTTGGTTGACACTCTTCTTTGCCAACCATTATAGTCAAAAGGAAAGCCTTCCGGCCGCTTCAAACCGATGCCGCAAACGTACGCACAAACATACTGGCCCGTTTTGCTCCAGGGGCTGATTGCCATGGCGGTAGCCACGGGGATGCTGGGCATTTCCTACCTGCTGGGCAAGAAAGTGCGGAACCGTGTCAAGGACTCGCCCTACGAGTGCGGGATCGAAGCGACGGGCAGCGCGCGGGAGCGCTTCAGTGTGAAGTTCTACCTGGTGGGGATGCTGTTCATCCTGTTCGATATCGAGGCAATTTTTCTGTATCCGTGGGCGGTGGTGTACCGCGAATTGAAGATGTTTGCCTTTTGCGAGATGTTCGTCTTTATTGTCTTGGTGTTGTCCGGGTTTTTCTACATCTGGAAAAAGGGCGCCCTGGATTGGTCGGGCGACCGTATCCGGAAACCGTAACGAAACTGCATGCTTCCTGAGAGCCTTAAAGGACACACCACCGCGGCGAGTGTAGAAGCGCTTGCCGCGGATGCATTGGTAACCGGCAAGTTCGACCGGGGCGAGCTGACTCTGGAGATCGCGCCCGGCAAAGTTGTGCCCGTGTGTCAATTCTTGAAGGAAGATCTGAAGTTTGTACGGCTGAGCACCATCGCGGGCGTGGATCGCTATCCGGGCGAGCCACGTTTTGAGGTGGTGTATCATCTACACTCCTTGGAGCGTAACGAGCGGCTGCGCCTGAAGTGCCGCTTGCCAGGCCGCGATCCCGAAATCGATTCCGTGACCGGCGTCTGGCGCGGCGCGGGCTGGTACGAGCGCGAGACTTTCGACCTTTTCGGCGTTCGTTTCCGCAACCATCCGGATTTGCGGCGCATCATGATGCCGGACGATTGGGAAGGGCACCCGCTGCGAAAGGACTATAAGATAACCGGGGACCGTATCTAACGACCGGATCTGAAGACGTGAGTGAAACCGTGATCACACCCGTTACCGAGGCGGCTCCGGAAGAAAAACCGGCCAGCGTCAAACCGCGCAGCATGACGCTCAACATGGGTCCGCAGCACCCTTCCACGCACGGCGTGCTGCGCCTCCAGCTTGAGCTGGACGGCGAGACCATCCTCGGCTGCCGGCCGGATATCGGATATCTGCACACGGGCATCGAGAAGGAATTCGAAGTCAAGAACTACCAGCAAGGCGTTACGCTGACGGATCGCATCGACTACCTGGCGCCGCTGTCGAACAATCTGTGCTATTGCCTGGCGGTGGAGAAACTGCTCGGCCTGGAAATCCCGCCGCTGGCGCAATGGACGCGCGTGATGCTGACCGAGTTGACACGCCTGAACAGCCACTTGGTCTGGCTAGGCACCCACGCCATCGATATCGGCGCGATGAGTGTGTTTTTGTATTGCTTCCGCGAGCGCGAAGACATCCTGCGCATCTTCGAGATGTATTCGGGGCAGCGCATGATGACCAGCTACATCCGCATCGGCGGGCTGGCGCTCGAGCCGCCGCGCGGATGGCAGCAGCGCGTGCGGACCTTCATCGATGCCTTCCCCGCAAAGGTGGACGAGTACGAGGAGCTGCTGACCAACAATCACATCTGGATCGGGCGCACCCAGGGTGTAGGCTACATGTCGATGGAAGACATGCTGGACCTGGGGGTCACCGGGCCGATGCTGCGCGCCGCCGGTTTGAAGTGGGACGTGCGCAAGACCGAGCCCTATTCCAGCTACGAGAAATTCGATTTCGAGATTCCCACGCGCACCGAAGGCGACGTGTATGCGCGCTACCTGATCCGGATCGAAGAGATGCGGCAGAGCGCGAGGATCGTGAAGCAGGCGCTCGAGGGCATGCCGGAAGGGCGCTGGACCGCGGATGCACCGCACGTGGTTTTACCCGACCGCGAGAAGATGAAGACCCAGATGGAAGCGCTTATCTACCACTTCAAAATCGTGACGGAGGGCTTCCGCGTGCCGGCGGGCGAAGTGTACCAGGCCATTGAATCGCCGCGCGGCGAAGTGGGCTACTACGTGGTGGGCGACGGGACCACGCATCCGTATCGCGTGCACGTACGCGGACCGAGCTTCGGGAACCTGCAGGCCATACCCAGGATGGTGGAGGGCACGCTGATCGCGGATGTGATCGCGGCGATCGGCAGCATGGATTTTGTGCTGGGAGATTCGGACCGGTGAGCGCCATGGATTCTCATGACTTTTTCTAGTGAGTTGGAAGCCAGGTTCTCGAAGCTGCTGACCAGCTATCCGCCGGGGCGGCAGCGCGCGGCAACTATCCCGATGCTGCTCTACGCCCAGGATGAGTTGGGCTCGATTACCCAGGAACTGATCGAGGAAGTCGCCCGGCGCGTTGGTGTCGCTCCTTTGCAGGTGGAGGAAGTGGTGGGCTACTATTCCATGCTGCATCGCAAGCCCCTGGGAAAATATCACGTACAGATCTGCACCAACATCAGCTGTCTGCTGCGCGGCGGCATGGAGCTTTGGGAACATGCCTGCCAAAAGATCGGGATCGGACATAAGCAGGCCACGGCGGATGGTCAGATTTCGCTTGAAGAAGTCGAATGCATCGGGGCTTGCTCCTGGGCGCCGGCGGTGCAGGTGAATTACGATTTCCACCATGAAGTGACTCCCGAAAAGCTTGACCGGCTGCTCGACGGCCTGAGGAAAATCCAGTAAAGATGCTGTACAACGAACCGCATCCGCTCGAAACTAAAGTATTGACGCGCCGCTTCGGCCTGCCGAACTCGGCGACGCTCGATACCTATCTCTCGACCGACGGCTATAAGGCGTTTGAAAAGGCCGCGGGCATGACTCCGGAGCAGATCATCGAGGAAGTGAAGATCTCGAACCTGCGCGGGCGCGGCGGCGCGGGCTTTCCCACGGGCATGAAATGGAGTTTCGTGCCGCGCAAGTCTCCGCAGCCGAAATACATCGTGGTGAACGCCGACGAGAGCGAGCCGGGCACGTGCAAGGATCGCCTGCTGATGGAGAACGATCCGCACCAGTTGATCGAAGGTGTGCTGATTGCGGGGCTGGCTGTCGATTCCCATGTGGGTTACATCTACATCCGCGGCGAGTATCGCTATCTGATCGACATCATGGACAAGGCCATCGTGGAGGCTTACGCGAATGGCTATCTGGGGAAAAACATCCGCGGGACGGGATTCGATTTCGAGCTGTATACGCACACCGGCGCGGGCGCCTACGAGTGCGGCGAGGAATCCGCGCTGCTGGAATCGCTGGAGGGCAAGAGGGGCATACCGCGCATACGGCCCCCGTTTCCAGCGGTAGTGGGGGCTTTCCAGTGCCCGACGGTGTTGAACAACGTGGAGACGTATTGCGCGGTTCCGCCGATCCTGCGCGATGGCGGAGCGGCGTTCGCGGCCTTGGGAGTACCGAAGGCCGGCGGCACCAAACTGACTTGCCTGACCGGTCACGTGAACCGGCCCGGCGTTTATGAGTTGAAGCTGGGCTTTCCGGTGAAGACCATGATCGAGGAAGTCGGCGGCGGTATTTTGGGCGGCAAGAAACTCAAGGCATTTATTCCGGGCGGCTCATCGTGTCCGGTGCTAACGGGGGCCGAATGCGAAGGGCTGACCATGGATTACGACTCGATGGCCAAAGCGAAGAGCATGCTGGGATCGGGCGGCGTGGTGCTCATGCACGAGGACACTTGCATGGTGAAAGCGGCGCTGCGCATTATGCGTTTTTACGCGCACGAGAGCTGCGGCTGGTGCATTCCCTGCCGCGAGGGGACCAGTTGGATTCGCAAGCTGCTGCAGCGCTTTCACGATGGCATGGGGCAGCGGGCCGATATAGCGCTGATCGGCGACCTGGCGAAGAACATGTTGGGGAGGACGTTCTGTCCGCTGGGCGACGCGGCGGCTCTGCCGACGATCTCGATCGTGGAGAAGTTCTATCACGAGTTCGAGGATCATTTGAACGGAAGGCCGTGCCCCTATGAGGGCGGCCGCGCTGCTGAGCCGCGCGCGTCAGCAAGCGGTCTGTTAGGGCAAATCTCGAATGCCTGATTTGATACATCTCACGATCGACGGGCAGGCCGTAGAGGCCGCGCCCGGCACGCTGGTGATCGATGCGGCCAAACGCGCCGGCATCGAAGTGCCCGCCTTCTGCTATTACGAGGGCCTGACCTTGCAAGCGGCCTGCCGCATGTGCCTGGTAGAAGTGGAAAAGATGCCCAAGCTGATGACGGCGTGCACACTGGCGGTGGGCGAAGGCATGGTGGTGCGCAGCGAAACGGCCCAGGTGGCTGCGGCGCGCAAATCCATGCTCGAGTTTCTGCTGTCGAACCATCCGCTGGATTGCCCGGTGTGCGACAAGGGCGGCGAGTGCGAATTGCAGGACATGACCTTTCGCTATGGTGCGGGCGAGAGCCGCTTCACCGAGATGAAGGTACATGTGGACGAAAAGCAATGGTCGCCAGTGGTGTTCTTCGACAATCCCCGCTGTATCCTGTGCTATCGCTGCGTGCGCATCTGTGATGAAGGCATGGGCGTAAAGGCGCTGGGCGTAGCCAACCGCGGCGTAGTTTCCGAGATCGTGCCGAACAAAGGCGACCACCTGGAGTGCGACGAATGCGGCATGTGCATCGACATTTGCCCGGTGGGCGCGCTGACCAGCGGGACCTATCGCTACCATACGCGCCCCTGGGAGATGGAGCACGTCGGAACCATTTGTACGCATTGTTCGAATGGCTGCAAGACTACGCTGGGCGTGCGCAACGATGAGATCATACGCGGAAATAATCGTGACCGCTCCGGGATCAATGGTGAATTCCTGTGCATCAAGGGACGCTATGCATTCGACTTCTACAAGCATCCGGAACGACTGCTCGCGCCGCTTGTGCGGGTGAACGGGAAGCTGGAAGAAGTTTCGTGGGCGAAAGCGCTGGAGACTGTGGCGGCGAAGTTCAACGAGGTCCGGGCGCGCAACGGCAAGTTCGGCATCGTCGGTTCGAACCACACCACCAACGAAGAAAATTATTACCTGCAGAAGTTCGGGCGAAAAGTGTTGGGCACGGGCAACATCGACCATCATCGCACTGGCGATGTTATTACGCTGCTTGACGCACTGAGCGGAAAGCAAGGCAAGCTGGCCACGACGGCGGATTTGTACCAGAAAAAGGCGGTGCTGGTGATCGGCGCCGACCTGGCCCTCGAACAGCCCTTTCTATCGTTCCAGATCCGCGCCAACTGGCGGCACCATCAGGCGCACGTTTACGTGGTGACGGCGGCGCCTGTGCGCGAGGACAAGTATGCGGCCGCGAGCCTGCGCGTAGCGCCGGGCGGTGAGATGGATGGCGTGCAATCCCTTGCCGAGCGGCTCAAAGCCGAAGCGGACCTGGTCATCGTATTTGGAGACGCCATCAAAGGCGAGGCGGTAGCGCGGCTGGTCGACTTCGGCGAATCGCTGGGCATTCCGGTGCAGTATATCTGCCTGGTGGACGATTCGAATTCGCGCGGCGCGGTGGATATGGGGCTGCTGCCGGACGCGGGCGGAATGGCGCTGCCGGAAATGCTGGCCGCGGGAGATTTGGATGTGCTATGGGTGGTGGGGGCGAATCCATTAAAGACGCAAGCGCTTCCCGCCGACCGCGTTTCCATGCTGGTGGTGCACGACCTGTTCCTGACCGAAACGGCGCAGGCCGCCGATGTGGTTTTTCCCGCCGGGTCGCTCTATGAGAAGAACGGCACGGTCACCAACGTGTGCGGCGAAGTCCAGAGGCTGCGCCGAGCCATTCGGACCATGGGCGCCAAGCCCGACCTCGAGATCATGGGCTTGCTGGCCCGGGAAATGGGCGTGGCGGCCGAACTGGGGCCGTGGATTCCGGATACTGTTTTTGAAGAAATCCGCCGCAGCGTGCGCGGATACAATGTGCCGCTGCCGGTGCTGGAGGCGGGCGGCGCGGCACAGACGGCGGCTCTCAACGGACGCCTGCCGCTCGACGGCCGCCCCGAATTAATCCGATCGGCGCACGAGAATTTGTTCACCTCGGGAACGCTGGGGCGCTATTCTAAAATACTGAACTCCGTGGTAGAGAGCCACGGCAACCGATAAATGAACTTCTTCCT
>Ga0302324_100015883_pt1 | contig 15066 bp, 12 predicted proteins | sample Palsa_T0_1_FD_201949 | JGI IMG/M metagenome (GOLD analysis project Ga0302324, IMG submission 201949) | Peat permafrost microbial communities from Stordalen Mire near Abisko, Sweden - Palsa_T0_1 | ecosystem: Environmental > Terrestrial > Soil > Palsa > Peat permafrost | place: Sweden: Abisko...
TGGTTGCCCTTGATGAAGCCGACCCGGATTACCTCCATGGCGTCGGTGGCCGAGCGCTTGGGCCGGAACCCAAACGAGCAGTCCAAGAAGTCGGCCTCGAAAAGTGGCTCGAGGACGCCCCGCTCAGCCCGCCGCCTCTCGACGACGAACCGGGGCCTGCTACCGGGCTCTCCGGCAATTACCCGGGTGGGACTTGCACCCACTGGTTTGATCCAGCTTCCAGGACGCACCACCTTGTCCAGCGTAGTAAGTACGCCCGCACGGATAGGGTGGGCACATGACCACCATCGTCGACGGCGCCGATGCGTTTCGGGACCTCGTCGGACAGCACATCGGCTACTCCGAATGGCTGACCATCACCCAGGAGCAGGTCAACCTGTTCGCTGATGCGACGCTCGACCATCAGTGGATCCACACCGACCCCGAGCGCGCCAAGGAGAGCAGCCCGTTCGGCGGCCCCATCGCCCACGGCTACCTGACCCTGTCGCTCGCCCCGGCCCTCCTGAACGGGATGCTCGAGGTGCACAACGTCGCCATGGGGGTCAACTACGGAGCCAACAAGGTCCGCTTCCCCTCGCCCGTCCCGGTGGGGTCGGAGCTGCGCATGGGTGTCACGGTGGCCTCGGTCGACGACGTGGACGGCGGCGTGCAGGTGACCTACGACCTGGTGATGGAGGTGCGCGACGCGCCCAAACCCTCCTGCGCCGCGCAGGTCATCTACCGCTACTTCCGCTGAGCCGGTCTGCGCCGGTCTGCGCCGAGCCGAGCTGAGCTGCGCGTGAGCCCCGAGCCGCTTCCCGTGGGCGAGGAGAAGACGGTTGCCGTCCGCTCCATGTTCGACGCCATCGCCCCCCGCTACGACCTGGTCAACCGCCTCATGACCTTCGGGCTCGACCAGCTCTGGCGACGGGCCACCATCGCCGCCCTCGCCCTGCCCGCCGGGTCGCTCCTCCTCGATCTGGCCTGCGGCACCGGCGACCTCTCACAGATGGCCCTCCGCCGGGGCTACCGCGTAGTCGGGGCCGACCTGAGCCTCGGCATGCTGGCGGCCAACCGCAGCGGCGTGCCGCTCGTGCAGGCCGACGGCGGTCGGCTGCCCTTTCCCGACGGCACGTTCGACGGGCTCGTCTGCGGGTACGCCTTGCGCAACTTCACCGACCTGGCCACCACCCTGGCCGAGTCGGCGCGGGTCATCCGGCCGGGGGGGCGCATCGCCCTGCTCGAGGTCGACGCCCCGTCCTCCGGCCCGCTCCGGGCGGGCTACGACGTCTGGTTCACGCGGATCGTCCCCATGATCGGCGGCGCCCTGTCCGACCGTGACGCCTACCGCTACCTGCCGCGCTCGGTGGCCTACCTGCCCCCCTCACCGGTTCTGCGCCACATGCTGGGCGAGGCGGGCTACTCCGGTGTCGGTGTCCGCCCCCTCGCGGGAGGACTCAGCCAACTCCTCTTTGCCACCCGGATCGGCTGTCCCGCGCCATGACCGGGCCATGACCGCCGTGACCCCGCCATGACCGGCCCCGACCTGCACGCCCGCACGGTGGCGCTGGACTACGGTCCCGACCCCCTGCAGTTCGACGGCAGCCCGACCGTGCTCTTCGACCGGCCCGGGCTCACCCTGGTGGGGTGGGGCACCGCCATCCTGGTGGAGGCCCGGGACGCCGCCGCCCTCCTCTCGGCCATCCCCTGCGACGACGCGGTGCAGCGTCCGGGCTCGGGGGTCGTGGCCCTGGGCGCCCTCCCCTTCCTCTCCGCCCTCGAGGGCCACCTCATCGTCCCCCGCTTCACCATGGGTATCGGGCGCGAGCCCGACGGGGCCACACATCGATGGGCCACGGCCGTGGGGCCCCTCGACCTGCCCCTGCCCTCGACCGACGAGCTGTTCGACGCGGTGATCTGGCAGTACGGCGACGGCGGCCGGTCGGCCGATGGCCCGTCCGGCGATGGCCCGTCCGACGCCGGTCCGTCGGCCGATGTGACGGTCACCGGACTCACCACGACCCTCCCGAGTGCCGGCTACCGCGAGCTGGTGGCCCGGGCGGTGGCCACCATGAACACGCCCGGCGCCGAGCTCGACAAGGTCGTCCTGGCCCGCAGTGTGACCGCCGAGCTGAGCGGGGATCTCCCCCTCTCCACCGTCCTGCGCCGCCTGCGGGCGCACGAGCCCCACTGCACGATCTTCTCGTTCCCGGTGCCCAACGGCACCTTCTTCGGCGCCTCGCCGGAGCTCCTCATGGCGCGGCACGGCCGGCGGATCTCCTGCCACCCGCTGGCCGGGACGATCCGCCGCGGCGAGACGGCGAGGGCGGACGCCGACGCCCAGGGGCATCTCGCCGGCTCGGCCAAGGACCGGGCCGAACACCGCTTCGTGGTCGACGCCATCGCCGGCGCGCTGCGACCTCTGTGCACCGAGCTCACCGTGCCCGACGAGCCCTCACTGGTCGCCTTCCGTTCGGTCGCCCACCTCGGCACCCGCATAGACGGTCGCCTCCGCGCCCCCACCCCCATCCTCGATCTCCTGGCGCTGGTCCACCCCACCCCGGCCGTGGGCGGCACGCCCCGCGACCTCGCCCTGGCCGTCATCGCCGAGGGGGAGCCGGTGCCGCGCGACTACTGGGCCGGGCCGGTCGGTTGGGTCGACGCCCAGGGCGACGGCGAGTGGATGGTCGGCATCCGCAGCGCCCTGCTCGACCCCGACGGCACCACCGTCACCCTCCACGCCGGCTCCGGCGTGGTGGCCGCCTCCGACCCCGGCGCCGAGGCGGCCGAGACCGACGTCAAGTTGGCTTCGGTGCTCGAGTCACTGGTGCCCGGTGGGGCGTCGCACCTGCGCTAGTGCTGCTCCGGCGGGGCGCGACGGGCCGGCCCTGCGGCACCGGCGCCAAGGGGATGCTCACCACCACCGACACCCCGCGTCCGGGCGACGACTCGATCTCGGCCGTGCCGCCCAGGGCCTCGGCGATGGCCCGCACGATGGCCAGGCCGAGCCCGGTCCCCGAGCCCGACCGGGCGGGGTCGCCGCGGTAGAAACGGTCGAAGACGCGGCGCACGACGGCCGGATCCATCCCCGGTCCGTTGTCGGTGACCCGGATCATGCCCATCTCCCCCCGGACCCCGGTGGCCACCTTGACCAACGACCCGGGCGGCGTGTGGGCCAGCGCGTTGCGCACCAGGTTGTGGGCCACCTGGGTCAGGCGCTCCGCGTCGCCCAGGACCACGACCTCGCCCCCTCGGACCAACTCCAGGCGGTGGCCGTGCTCGAAGGCGTTGCTGTCGTCGACCACGTTGGCGCAGATTTGGTGGAGGTCGACCGGTTCCGCCCGTAGCGGCCGGCCACGATCCAGCTCGGCCAGCAAGAGGAGGTCCTCGACCAGCCCCCCCATGCGGCTCGCCTCCTCCTCCACCCGCTGCAGCGCCTTGTTGATGCCGGCCTCGTCGGAGAACCCGCCCCGGCGCAGCAGCTCGGCATAGCCCCGGATGGAGGTGAGCGGGGTGCGCAGCTCGTGCGAGGCGTCGGCCACGAACTGGCGCAGGCGCTCTTCGGAGGCCGACTTCTCGGCGAACGCCCCCTCAATCTGGGTGAGCATCTCGTTGAGGGCGGTGCCGAGCCGGCCCACCTCGGTGGTGGCCGCCTCCTGGGGCACGCGCCGGCCGAGGTCGCCCGAGGCGATGGCGTCGGCCGTCTCGGCCATCTGGCGCAGCGGGCGCAGGTCCCGGCGGACGATCCACAGGGCGAACACCCCCATGATGACCACGACGGCCAGGCTGGCCAGGAGCTCGATCCGGCGGAGCGAGGCCAGCGTGTTGTTGGTGGGGTTCAGCGAGAGGGACAGGTACATGGTCCCCTGCGGCACGGCCACCGCCACCGTCCGGTACTGGCCGGCCGGATCACGCGTGCTCCCGACCACCACCGCGTCGGGATTGGGGCGGAACGTTCCGGCGTAGCGGCCGAAGGAGTGCCCGGCCACGGTGGGCACTCGCTGGACGGGGATCGATCCGGTCAGGATCGGCGCCGGATCGGGGCGGGCCGGCGACCCCGAGGGGCGGCTGACCACCGCCTTGCCCTTGGAGTTGGTGATGACCACGTAGACGTCGGGCGAGACGTGACGGGACAGGTCCGCCTGCCCCAGCGCCACGTGGCGTTCGGCGGAGTACACCGCGTAGTTGAAGGCGAGCGTCTCCGAGGAGGACAGCGTGGCGTCGGCGCGCCCGTAGAGGAAGGAGCGGACCGAGACGTAGGTGACGACGTCGGCGACCAGGAGACCGACGACCAACAGGAAGGTCATGGCGGCGACAAGCCGCCGCTGCAGGCTCACGGCTCTTTGGGCAAGCGCAGCGTGTAGCCCACCCGCCGGATGGTGTGGATGAGGGGGGGGTCGACCACGTCCACCTTCTTGCGCAGGTAGCTGATGTAGGTCTCGACGATGTTGGCGTCCCCGCTGAAGCCGTAGCCCCACACGTTGTCGATCAGCTCGGACTTGGAGATGACCCGCCGGGCGTTCTCGAGGAGATGGCGCAAGAGGTTGAACTCGGTGGCGGTCAGGTCGATGGCGTGGTCCTGGCGCCACACCTCATGCGTATCGACGTGCATCGTCAGGTCGGCAAAGCGCAGGATCGACCCGTCGGACGCTTCCACCTCCCCGGCCCGGCGCAGGATGGCGGCCACCCGGGCCATCAGCTCCTCCACGCTGAACGGCTTGGTGACGTAGTCGTCGCCCAGGGCGAGGCCCTCCACCTTGTCGCTCACCGCGTCGCGCGCCGTCAGGAAGACGATCGGCACCAGGTCCCCCTGCTGGCGCAGGCGGCGCCCCACCTCGTTGCCGTCGAGGTCGGGCAGCATCACGTCGAGCATGACCAGGTTGGGCCGGAACGTCCGCGCCAGGTCGAGGGCCTCAATGCCCGTCGCCGCCGACTGGACGTCGTAGCCCTCGAACCGCAGGGCGGCCGAGAGGAGCTCGGCGATGTTCGGCTCGTCGTCCACCACCAAGATGCGGGGCGGCGGCAGGTCGAGCGAGGGCATGATCCTCTACGCGGCGCGCAGCGGGTCGCCGGACCCCGCCGCGGAGTTGGCCGCCCTCGCCGGGGCGGACTGGCGCGGGTGGCGGACCCCGCGGGTGACCCGTCCCAACCCCCACCACGTGACGAGGGCGAGCGCCTCGACCACGATCCTCGAGGACATCTTGGAGTTCCCGGCCGCCCGATCGACGAAGGTGATGGGGACCTCCACCATGGCCGCGCCGTGCTGCTTGGAGCGGTAGGTCATCTCGATCTGGAAGCCGTAGCCCTCGGCCCGGATCAGGCCGAGGTCCAGCTTGCGCATGATCCCGGCGGAGTAGGCGCGGAAACCCGACGTCGAATCGGCCACGCCCAGGCCGAGCACCGCCGAGGCGTAGCGGTTGCCGCCCCGGGACAGGAGGTGGCGATGGCGGGCCCAGTTGGGCACCGACCCACCGGCCACGTAGCGCGAGCCGATGGAGACGTCGAACCCCTCGGCGAGCGGCGCCAACAGCGTCGGCAGCGCGGCGGGGTCGTGGGAGAAGTCGGCGTCCATCTCGACCAGGGCGTCGTAGCCGTTGGCCAGACCCCAGGCGAAGCCCGCCCGGTAGGCGCTCCCCAACCCGGCCTTCTCCTCGCGCACCATGAGGTGGACGTCGGGCAGATCGGCGACCACCGCCTTGACGAGATCGCCCGTGCCGTCGGGGCTCCCGTCGTCCACCACCAGCACGCCGGCGTCGGGCAGCGACTCGACGATGCGGCACAGAAGGCGTCCTATGTTCTCGGCCTCGTTATACGTCGGGATCACGACCAGGGGACGCACGATCGCCATCCTAGGATACGGACCTGCTCAACCGGTATCGTGCGGCTCGGCTGCGAGCCCGACGTCGGGGTCGACGGCGGGGTCGGCGGGGTCGGCGGGGTCGGCGGCGGGGAGGGCACCGGGCCCGCGGCGTATCTCGCGCACCACCACCTGGAGGGCGCCCCCCACCGGGATCCCGATGAGGGCCCCGACGAAGGTGCCCAACCCCGAGGCCACCTTTCCCCCCAGCGTGGCGCCGATCAGGACGGCCAGCAGGACCCAGAACGGGTTGAGGCGGACCGTCCGGCTCATGATGATCGGGTTGAGCACGTGGTTCTCCACCTGCTGGTAGGCCAGGAAGACGACGAGCATCACGATCCCGGCCGTCACCGAGTGGATGGCGGCGATGACCACCACCGGGACACCGGCCAGGAGGCCTCCCACCAGGGGTAGGAGGTCGACCAGGGCGACGAAGGCGCCGAGGAGCAGGGCGAAGGGAACCCCGAGGATGGCCAGGGTGACCCCCACGACGACCCCGGCGACGAGCGAGGTCAAGAAGTTGCCCAGCATGTAGCCGGTCACCGAGCGGATCGACTCGTTGACCACCCGGTTCATCCGCAAGGAGGTCTCGGGGTGGAACAGGTTCAAGAACCCCCGCCAGAGGCGGGGCGCCTCCAGCATGCTGAAGAAGGTGAGGACCACGATGACGCCGATGGTGACGAGCGTCGACACCGCCGCGGCACCGACGGAGAAGGCCGTGGCCGGCTTGAGCACCTTGGTCAGCTGCTTGGTGAGCTGGGACGACCCCTCCGACAGGTACTTCTGGAGGTGGAGCCGGTAGACCAGGCGCCCCAGCGGGCCCCGGCCCTTGCGGGCGTTCTTGATCAGCGAGGGGATCTCGTGCCCGAAGTGCACGGCGCTGCTCACCAGGGGCGAGGCGAAGAGATAGACCAGGCCGCCGGCGATGACCAGGCCACCGAGGAAGACCAGGGTGGTGGCGCCGCCATGGGACATCCCGTGCCGCTTGAGGAAGCGCACGCCCGGGGTAAGGAGGAGGGTGAAGAAGAAGGCGACGACGACGTAGAGGACGATCTTGCGCATCACCCACAGCCCGACGATGAGAGCGGCGTTCAGGTCGATGAAGGCGATGGCCACCGCCGTGGCGACCACGATGGTGGTCAGCGGCACTCCCCGGCGCCCGGCGTCCTGCCCGAGCCGCGAGCGCCAGGTATCGGGATGCTCGTCGGCCACGGGGCCAGCATTGCAGCTCAGGCCAGGTACGGCGTGCAAGCATGAAGGCAATGGACGCGGTCGGGCCTGAAGAGGCGCCCCCAGCGAGGCGACGCTGGATCCCCCGCAACGTGAAGATCACGTTGACGGTGCTACTCCTCTTCTTCGTCGGCGAGTACATCCTCCTGCCCGATCTGCACAGCGCCCGCAAGTACTTCCGCCAGCTCGGCCACCTCAACTTCCTCTGGCTGCTGCTCGGCGTCCTGCTGGAGGTGGCCTCCCTGGCCGCCTACGCCGAGCTGACCCACACCGTGCTCTCCCCCGGTGCGCCGAGCCGGTGGCGGCTCTTCCGCATCAACTGCTGGGCCCTGGCCATCAGCCACACCCTCCCGGGGGGCACCGTGCCGGGGACGGCCGCCAGCTACCGCCTCCTGACCGAGTCCAACGTGTCGGGCAGCACGGCGGCCTTCGGGCTGGCCAGCCAGGGCATCGGCTCGGCCCTCGTCCTCAACATCATCTTCTGGCTGTCCCTGCTGGTCTCCATCCCGCTGTCGGGGTTCAACCCGCTCTACGGCTACGCCGCCATTCTGGGTGTGCTCCTGCTGTCGATCTTCGGCGGGCTCGTCCTCCTCCTCCTGCGGGGGGAGAAGGGCGGCGACCGTCTCCTCAACCGGGTGGCGACCCACATCCCCTTCGTCAAGCCCGAGACGGTGACCGCCCTGGTGAAGAATGTGGCGGAGCGCATGCAGGTGCTCTCCCAGAACCCACCGCTGCTCTACCGGGCCAGCATCTGGGCGGCGGCCAACTGGCTCCTCGATGCGTCCTCGCTGTGGGTCTTCCTCTTCGCCTTCGGGGCCCACGTCGACCCCATCGACCTGCTGGTGGCCTACTCCCTGGCCAACATCTTGGCCGTCTTGCCCATCACCCCGGGGGGGCTGGGCGTGGTGGAGTTCATCACCATCTCGGTGCTCACCGGCTTCGGGGTGCGGACCGGGGCGGCCACCGCCGGGGTGCTGAGCTGGCGCCTGGTCAACTTCTGGCTCCCCATCCCCTTCGGGGGCGGCTCCTACCTCTCGCTGCGCCTGGGACACTCGCGCCAGGCGGCCCGGGACGAGGCGGTGCCGCCCGGACTGGCCAACGAGGGGCCGGCCCCGTCCTAGACCGGCCCTGTCCTAGACGGTCTCGGGCTCGCCAATGCGGCGGCGGGCCCGCTCAATGGCCAGCTCCTTCAGCCGGGCCTGGGCGCTGATCCCGTGCACGTTGGGCACCCGCCGCCAGTGGCGGTCCGGGCCGAGCACCCAGGTGTTGGTCTCGTCGGCGAAGACCAGGTCCAGCACCTCGAAGAGGCGCGCCTGCAGCTCGGGGTGGCGCACGGGGATGAGCACCTCCACCCGGCGGTCCAGGTTGCGGCCCATCAGGTCCGCCGATCCGATGTAGAGCTGGAGCGGCAGGCCGGGACCGGCCTCCATGTCCTTCGGCGCGCCACCGAAACGGTAGATGCGCGAGTGCTCGAGGAAGCTGCCCACGAGGGAGCGCACCGAGATGTTCTCGGAGAGCTCGGGGATGCCCGGGCGCAGGCGGCACAGGCCCCGCACGGACAGGTCAATGGGCACCCCGGCGCCCGAGGCGCGGTAGAGGGCGTCGATCATTTCGGCATCGGTCAGCCCGTTGAGCTTGAGCACGATGCGCCCCTCGGGGCCGGCCTGGGTCTGCTCCTCGATCATGGCCAGGATCCGCTTGCGCACGGTCACCGGCGACACGAGGATCTGGCGGTAGTCGGCGTGCCGCGAGAAGCCGGTCAGGTAGTTGAACAGCTCCCCCACATCGCTGCCGATGTCCTCGGCGGAGGTGAGGAGCCCGATGTCCTCGTAGATGCGCGCCGTCTTGGAGTTGTAGTTCCCGGTCCCCACGTGGCAGTAGTGGCGTACCCCGTCCTCCTCCCGGCGCAGGACGAGGGCCGTCTTGGAGTGGGTCTTCAGTCCGACGATCCCGTAGACGACGTGGACGCCCGCCTCTTCGAGGGCACGGGCCCAGCCGATGTTCGCCTCCTCGTCGAAGCGCGCCTTGAGCTCGACGATGGCGGCCACCTGCTTGCCGTTCCCCGCCGCCCGGATCAGCGAGGCCACGATCGGGCTGTCCCCGCCGGTGCGGTACAGCGTCTGCTTGATCCCCAGCACGGCCGGGTCCTCGGCCGCCTGGGCGATGAAGGCCTCGACCGAGGTGGCGAAGGAGTCGTAGGGATGGTGGACCAGCACGTCGTGCTCGCGCAGCAGGGCGAAGAACTCGGTGGGCTCGTGGGCGGCCGTGGCCATCAACGCCGGCGTCATCGGCGTCCAGGTCTCAATGTGCAGATCGGGCCGGTCCAGGGCGTAGACGCCCCACAGGCCGCTGAGGTCGAGGGGGGCGGCCACCCGGAACACTCCGTCGGGCGAGACGTCGAGCTCGGTGGCCAGCAGCTCGACGAGGTCCTCGCTCATGTCCGCCCCGACCTCGAGGCGCAGCGCCCGGCCGAAGCGGCGGCGGCGGAGCTCCATCTCGATCGCCACCAGGAGGTCGTCCGCCTCGTCCTCTTCGAGGGCCAGGTCGGCGTTGCGGGTCACGCGGAAGGCGTAGTGCTCCCCGACGCTCATCCCGGGGAACAACGTGTCGAGGTGGGCGGCGATCACCTGCTCCAGCGGGACGAACCGCTCCCCATCGGGCATCACGACGAAGCGCGGCAGGACCGGCGGGACCTTGACGCGGGCGATGCGGCGCTCGCCCGTCGAGGGATCCTGCACCTCGACCACCAGGTTGAGCGAGAGGTTCGAGATGTAGGGGAACGGGTGGCCCGGGTCGACGGCCAGGGGCGTGAGGACGGGGAAGATCTGGCGCTGGAAGACGTCGACCAGATGGGCGCGATCGTCGTCATCGAGCGAGGCCCAGCCCGAGAGGACCACGCCGGCGTGGGCCAGTTCGGGAACGATCTCGTCGAGGAAGATGCGGTCCTGACGCTGTACCAGCTCCTCGACCAGCGTCCGGATCATGGTGAGCTGCTCACCGGGTCGCAGGCCGTCCACCGATCGGGTGCGCACCCCGGCGGCCACCTGGTCCTCGAGCGCGGCCACCCGCACCTGGTAGAACTCGTCGAGGAGCTCGGAGAAGATGGCCATGAACTTGGCCCGCTCGAGCAGGGGAAGGCTGACATCCTCGGCCAGGTCGAGCAGCCGGGCACCGAAGTCCAGACGCGACTGCTCTCGGTTGGTGAACCGCTGGTACCCGAAGGCCTCGATCTGCTGCAGGGTGGGTGGCTCGCGTCGCTCGTCGGCCTCGGGGGGTTGGGTCAAGAAGGAAGGATCGAGGGCCATGGCGTCACCCACCATGCTACTTGGCACCGCTACGATCCGTATGGTGGCTTCACCGGGACGACGTAGGTGGTTCCCCAGCTACGTGCGAGGTCCCAAGCCCAAGCGCCGCACCGAACTGGGCCTTCTCGTCTTCGGTGCGCTGATCACCGTGGCGCTCTACGTGCTCGCCGAGCTGGGCACCAGCTCGAAGATCCCGCCGCACATCGGACCGTTCCTGGGCATCGTGCTCGGTCTCTCGCTCGTGGGCCACATGGCCAACCGCTGGCTGATCCCCCAGGCCAACGCCGTCATCCTCCCCCTGGCGGCCCTGCTCAACGGCATCGGCTACGTGGTGATCGCCCGGTGGAACCCGGTGCACGCCAAGGAGCAGGCGGCGTGGGCCGTCCTCGGCATCTTCCTCTACGTCCTGACGCTCCTCGTCGTGCGCTTCTCACGTGACCTCGAGCGCTACCGCTACATGCTCCTGTTGGTGGGCGGCATCCTGCTCGTCTCGCCCCTCTTCTTCACCCCCATCAACGGCGCCCGGCTGTGGGTCCACGTCGGCGGCGTGGAGTTCCAACCGATCGAATTCTCCAAGATCCTCCTGTGCATCTTCTTCGCCTCGTACTTCGCCGCCAACAAGGAGCTGCTCTCCATCCCGACGGCCCGCGTCGGGAACCGCCTGGTCCTCGATCCCCGGCCCCTGGTCCCCATCCTCGTCGCCTGGGGCGTGGCCATGGCGGTGATTGCGCTCGAGGACGACATCGGCTTCGCCGCACTGCTCTTCGTGCTCTTCATCGGCATGCTCTGGGTCACCACCGGACGGATCGGCTACCTGGTGCTGGGCTTCGTCCTGTTCGCCGGCGGCGCCGTCCTGGCCGCCCACTACTTCAGCCAGGTCCACCTGCGCGTCGACGAGTGGCTCAACCCGTGGCCGTCGGCGACCAACCCCAACACCAGCGGCGCACAGCTCAGCCAGAGCTGGTACGGGTTGGGCACGGGTGGCATCGGGGGCACGGGCCTGGGCCACGACACAGCCGCCGGCCTGATCCCCGAGCTCACCTCGGACATGATCTTCTCGGCCATCGGGATCGAGATGGGGATGATCGGTGCGGTGGCCGTGGTCTTCGCCTTCGTGATGATGGTCGGGGCCGGCCTGCGCGTCGCCCAGACCGCCCGCTCAGACTTCTCCCGCCTGATGGCCACCGGCCTGACCATCATCATCGGGTTCCAGGCCTTCTTCATCATGGCCGGCGTGGTGCGCCTGCTGCCCTTCACCGGCATCACCCTCCCCTTCGTGGCCTACGGGGGCTCGTCGCTCCTGGCCAACTACGTCCTCGTCGCGCTCCTCATGCGGATCTCCGACGAGGGTGCCCAGAAGACCCAGGAGGAGATCGCCTCGGGCATCGCCCAGCCGGGCGAACGCCCGATGGTGCCGACCTAACCGGGCCCGACCTAACCGGGCCCGACCTAACCGGGCACGGCGACCGGCACCACGTCGCCGGCGCCGGCCAGCAGCCGCTCGTCCACCAAGATGGGCGCCGCCACCCGCATGCGCAGGGCCAGCACCAGCCCGTCGGACGGGCGGCAGGCGATGCGCTCCCGGCCGCCGGGCGCCATGAGGTCCATCTCGGCCAGGTAATTCCCGTGCTCCCGGCCGGTCAGGCGGACGGCGACCACCTCGATGCGCGCCCGTCCCAGCACCTGGCTGAACAGCTCGTGGGTCAGCGGCCGGGGCGACTCCACCCGGCGCAGCGCCAGGGCCAGCGCGGTCCCCTCGGCCAGCCCGACGGGAAAGACCAGCGTCCTCCGGGGCGGCTCGGACTCACGCAGGGAGACCGAGGGGTACTGCGCCGGGAGCTCGAGGGAGACGTCCGACACGTCCATGACGATGAACGCCGGTGGCGGCGGTACGGTCACACGGTCACACCCTTCGCCGCCGCGCCCCCACGCTGAGGCCCAGCCCGATGGCCAGGAAGAAGGCGATCACCGCCGTCCCCCCGTAGCTCACGAGGGGGAGCGGGATGCCGGTGATGGGCATGATGCCCATGGTCATGCCCGCGTTCTGGAAGACGCTGAAGGCCACGAATGTGAACAGGCCGGCGCAGACCAGGCGGCCGAAGACGTCGCGCGAGCGGCCGGCGGCGCGCAGGAGCCGCCAGGAGATGAGGCCCAGGAGGGACAGCAGGCCCACCGCGCCGATGAAGCCCAGCTGCTCCCCCACCGCCGTGAAGATGAAGTCGGTCCACTGCTCGGGCACATAGCCGAGGTTGGTCTGGGCGCCGTGCAGGAGCCCGGTGCCGAAGAGGCCGCCCGAGCCGATGGCGTCCTTGGCCTGGGTCGTGTTGTAGATGGTCGACTGCACGTACTGGTTGGAACTACTGGCATGGGGATTCAAGAACGAGGTCAAGCGGGCGAGCTGGTAGGCGTGCAACACCCCCGATTCGACCGCCACCAGGAACACCAGGGCCACGCCGATCAGCAGCATCACCAGGATCCGGATGGGCAGTCCGGCCACCGCCAGCATCACCAGCAAGACGATGAGCATGATGATGGCCGTGCCCAGGTCGGGCTGGGCCAGGACCAGGGCCATGGGTATGGCGGCCAGGACGAGCAGCTTGAACACGTCGCGCCAGGCCAGCCCCTCCTCCTCCCGCCGGTCGCAGTAGGCGGCCACGGCCACGATCAGCCCCACCACGGCAAACTCGGACGGTTGGATCTGGAGGGGGCCGAGAGTGAACCAGCGCTCCGAGCCCTGGACGTGGCTCCCCACGACGAACACCCCCAAGAGCGCCAAAACGGTCAGGACGTACAGCGGCATGGCGAGCGGTTCGAGCCGCCGGTAGTCGAAGAGGGCGACGGCCACCATGACCAGGAATCCGAGCACCACGTACAGCGCCTGTTTCTTCACGTAGAGGTGCGGGTCGTCCCCGGCGGCGAGGAGGCTGCCACGGGTCGCCGTGTACACCATCACCACGCCGATGGCCGCCACCAGGACCGTGGCCAGGACCAGGACGAAATCGAACATCGGCCCGGTGCGCCTGGCGCCGGCCGTCCGTGTGATCATCGCCATACGGACGAGATCCTTACACGGCGGGAAACCGTACGAAGATCAGGTGGTGGTGGTCGTCGTCGGGGGCGGCGGGGGCGCAGTGACGGTGAGGTCGACCGTGGTGGTGACGGTGGTGTAGTCGGGGCTGGCCGGGGTGAAGGTGACCGACAAGATGTCGGTCCCGGTGGTGGTCACGAAGCCCAGCCCCGGGGTGTAGGCGAAGGTGCCGAGCACCGAGGCCGTGGCATCGAGCTGGGCGCCGGTCAGCAAGGTTCCGGCGACGACCGGCGCCGGCGTGGCCCAGGTGACGGTTGACTTGGCCTGGTCGACAGTCAGGGTGGTGGTGCCGGCGGCGTCGTTGTAAGCGGCGGTGTCGGTCGGGGTGAAGGTGACCGAGAGGGTCTGGTTCCCGGCGCCCAGCACGGTTCCGGACGGCGGGTTATAGGTGAGGGTACCGGCCACCGACGCTTTGGCGTCGAGCTGGGTGCCGCTCAGCGCGGTGCCGTAGGTGATATCGGCGGGCTTGTCCCAGGTGATGGTCGGCGTCGTCTTGGCATTGACGGTCAACGTGGTGGTGGCCGTGGCGGTGGTGTAGTCGGTGCCGTCGGTCGGGGTGAAGGTGACCGAGAGGGTAGTGGTCGTCCCGGCGCCCAGGGTCGTGCCCGCCCCCGGGGTGTAGACGAAGGTGCCGGCCAGCGCGGCGCCGCCCACCCCCGTGGCCGCGGCGTCAAGCTGGGTGCCGCTCAGCGCGGTCCCCGCGGCGATCGCCGCCGGTGCGGCCCAGGTGACGGTCGGCTTCACCTGGTTGACGGTCAGGGTAGTGGTGCCGGTCGCCGGGTTGTAGTTAGAGGTGTCGGTCGGGGTGAAGGTGACCGAGAGGGTATCGGTCCCGGCCTTCGGGACGCTGCCCGCCGCCGGGGTGTAGACGAAGGTGCCGGGCACCGACGCGGTGGCGTCGAGCTGGGTGGCGCTCAGCGCGGTGCCGTAGGTGATGGCGGCCGGCTTGGCCCAGGTGACGGTGGGCACGAGCTTGGCATTGACGACGATCTTGACGCTGTCGGTCGCCGTCTTGTAGTCGGCGGTGTCCGTCGGGGTGAAGGTGACCGACAGGGTCTGGGAGGTGTTGAGCACGGTGCCCGCCGGCGGGTTGTAGTCGAAGGTGCCGGGGACCGACGCTTTGGCATCGAGCTGCGTGCCGCTGAGGGCGGTCCCAATGGTGATCGGCGTCGGGGTAGCCCAGGTGATGGTCGGCGTTGTCGGACTCTTGGGCTTCGACGTGGTGGTGGTGGTGGTCGACTTCGTGGTGGTGGTGGTCGACTTCACTGCGGTCGGCAGCGTCAGCGCCAACGCCGACGTCTTGACCGCCGTCGCTGTTTTCTTGGACGTGGTGGTGGTCGTGCTACCGGCGGGCGGCGGCGCCGGGGGCGGGTCCGTCGTGGTGGTGGAGGGCGCGACCAGCCCGGGGGAACCGGGGTTCTTCACCGCCGTGGTCGTCGTCACCGCCGCAGCGTGAGGGTGCGACGACGACGGCTGTCCCCCGCCCCGGTACAGGAAGATCACCACCGCCGTGACGACGACAACCGCCGCGACCGCGGAGAACTCCCATCGACTCCACTGGCCAGATCCTCGTTTCGCCATTTGCGCTGTGATTCTCCTCGTGCTCA
>Ga0302324_100015886_pt1 | contig 15064 bp, 12 predicted proteins | sample Palsa_T0_1_FD_201949 | JGI IMG/M metagenome (GOLD analysis project Ga0302324, IMG submission 201949) | Peat permafrost microbial communities from Stordalen Mire near Abisko, Sweden - Palsa_T0_1 | ecosystem: Environmental > Terrestrial > Soil > Palsa > Peat permafrost | place: Sweden: Abisko...
CCTTCGAACAGGGGAGTTCGAGCAAGTGAGCGATAAGACGAGTGTTCTGCTCAGTGACGATCAGCCAGTCACCGAGGTCGACGATTTTCGGGACCTGATCGCGGAGGGGCAGGAGCGCGGCTTCCTCACCTTCGAACGGATTGCGACCTGCCTTGAGGAGGCAGAGGTCACCAAGGAGCAGGTCCAAGGCCTGCACGCCTACTTTGAGGAGCACGGGATCGACGTCGTCGAGAACGATGGTCGTCTAGCCCGCTCCGAGGTGTCGAGCGTTGAGGCGAGCGCCCCGGCGCCGGTCGACGAGGCCGATTCGGAGCGAGTGCCGGCGCGGCGCGGTGCGAAGAAGGTCGAACTTGACCTGACGGTCGAGCCGTCGCTTGACTCGCTACGGCTGTACCTTCGCGCGATCGGCAAGGTCAACCTGCTGACCGCAGCCGAGGAGGTCTCGCTGGCGCGCCGGATCGAGCGCGGCGACATGGAGGCCAAGCAGCAGATGATCGAGGCGAACCTGCGTCTGGTCGTATCGATCGCCAAGTCCTACCTCGGCCGTGGCCTGACGTTCCTGGACCTGATCCAGGAGGGGTCGATGGGGTTGATCCGCGCGGTGGAGAAGTTCGACTACCGCCGTGGCTACAAGTTCTCGACCTACGCCACCTGGTGGATCCGCCAGGCCGTGACCCGCGCGATCGCCGACAAGGGCCGCACGATCCGGATCCCGGTCCACATGGTCGAGAAGCTCAACAAGGTTGTGCACGCGCAGCGTCAGCTGGTGCAGGAACTCGGCCGCGAACCGACGCCTGAGGAGATCGCCAAGGAGCTCGACACAACCGTGCAGGAGGTTCGTGATGTTCTGCGGATCTCGCAGCAACCGATCTCGCTGGAGAAGCCGATCGGCGAGGAGGAGGACTCTGAGCTTGGCGACTTCGTCGAGGACGAGACCGCAGAGTCACCGTTCGAGCAGGCCTGTGAGCACCTGCGGCGCGAGAACCTGCACCGCGCTCTGGCGGCTCTGCCCGAGCGCGAGCGCGAGGTGATCGAGCTGCGCTTCGGCCTGACCGGCGAGCGCCCCTACACGCTTGAGGAGGTCGGCCGCGCATTCAACGTGACGCGCGAGCGGATCCGCCAGATCGAGAATCACACGCTGAAGAAGCTTGAGGCGCTGCCGGAAGCGCAGCGCCTGCGCGACGCCTCCTAGGCGGTCTTTTGCGGGGCTGGTCTAGCTGGACCAGCCCCTAGACGGGAGGCACATAGGGATCGAGAACACGCCGAGCACAGTCGTAGCATCGCGCCGATGCACCCGAAGCGCGCCGCAACTCCCGACGCTAAACGTCCGAAGGTCAAAGCAAGCGGATGGACTCGCTCATCGCCAAGTGTTGGGAGCAGGGCTGGTGGTGCGAACGTGCTGGCAACAACCACGTGAAGTGCTACTCCATTGACGGTGCGGCGATGATTCCGATTCCGAGCACGCCGAGCGGCTCTCGTACATATGACAACAAGCTTGCGGCGCTAAAGCGTCACGGGTTGACTGCGTAACCTTGTATAACGTGGCGACGCCTGATCAATCCCATAATCCGATGATTGAGATGACGGCGGTTCTCCGCCTTCAAGCAGTTCACGGGGTATCACGTGAGTACCTCGAAGACGCGACCATGCTCGTGGAGCATGTCCTTGAAGAGCACGCGAACAGTCTCACCAACGGCGCCTCCGCGACAGCCAACTTCGTTGATGAGACGATTGAGATTGACGTTTGGCTCCAGGGCTCCTCGGTCAGTGAAGTTCAACAAAAGCTCGCCCTGATCGTTACGCAGCTCGAGCAGCACTGTGGTTTTTGGGTTCCCGCTGAGGATGCTCGGTCAGTTCCGCCGATGACCTTCGCAAGCACGGCCACTCAGGTCGCGTCGGTTCCGCGCGCGCTGGTCTCCGCCTAGCCTCACGGGCCGTCCAATCACCTGCACACGGTGCTGAATACACTGCCTGAAGCTCATCCCTGGCGGGATTCCCGAGCGGTCAAAGGGGATGGACTGTAAATCCATTGGCTACGCCTTCGAAGGTTCGAATCCTTCTCCCGCCACTTTCCGATTTAGAGGCTCCGCGCGCTGTTCGGGCTACCTCACCGCGGTGGTGAAGTGCCTGGTGCTTGTGGCGCCGGTGGAGTCGGTGATGGTCACGGTGGTGATCAGTCGCGCGACCTGGTCGCGGTGATGTTTGCGGTCGCTGCGGGCGATCTTGTTGAGCTCGTTTACCAAACCGTTGCTCTCGGTGAGTGCGAGCTGGCTGGCTTGAAGCTTTAGCGCCGTCGGGCCGTAGGGGTCCTGATCAATCGTCACCGTCAGGGTGTGTCCGCCGCGACCGGCAGTGCAGGACTCTGGCGAGATTCCGCAGATGTTGGTCTCTGCCCTAAGCGTCGCGGGGTCCTGGCTGAAGCTGAGGCCTGACGGCAACGTCACCCTGATGCTCTCAAGCGATTGGTACCTGCCCGCGTTGGCTGTGAGGTTGAGGCTGGGCTGGCCGTCCCTCAGCCCGACGAGTGACGGATAGGTCAGCGCCGGCCGGCCCGGGGCCGTCACGGTCGCCGGGAACGGTGGGGTCAGCCGGTAGATCCAAACCGCGGTGTCCAAGCCCTCGCCGACAACCTCGTTGGTGACGAACAGCGCTGAGCCGTCCAGGGACAGATCCAGGCCGTTGCATTCACCGTCAACGGTGCTGGTTGCTGTGGTGCCGCCGGTAATCACGCCGGACCAACCATTGGCTGGCTCGGAGAACACCTTGACAACGTCGGTGCATGGCCCGCCGGGGTCGTTCCAGGTGGGGACCTCACTCGCTGCAGCGATCGTCGAACCGGACACAGCAGTGACGACGCTGATCCCCTTTGGGAGTATCAAGTTTGCCGAGGCGTTGATCGTTCCGTGCCAGCCGGCCGTCGGCTCTTGAAAGATCCACGCCGAAGCGTGAGCGTCGGAGAGCCCAGTCAGGTGTGCCGAGGGCTTGATCGTTCCGTGCCACCCCCCGGCGGGTTCGTCGTAGATCACGCCCGCGCCCCCGACAGCGGTGGCGCCGTCGAACGAATCGCCCAGCGCTAGCGAGTCTCCGTTCAAGACCGGTTGGGGGTAGTAGCTGTCAGCCTCTGGGACGACCAACGACGCGCTCGGAACCAGAGTGCCTGACCAGCCGCTGGGCGGCTCGTTGAACACGTACAACCCGTTGACATCGCCCGGGTTGCTAGCTGGCCCTACCGCAACCGCGAGCGCCGTGCCGGACACGTCGTGTGCAACGATCACCACCCCCGTGGGCGGCGTGTACGTCGCTACCGGCGAGGTCGAGCCTTCCCAGCCGCCGCTCGGAACGGTGAACAGGTCAATCCGGGATGTCGTCGACGACGACACGCCGCTGGCGAATGCTGCGACGGTAGCTCCCGCCGTGACCGGATGCTCGACGGTATGCCCAGGGTCGACGAGCTGGGCGCCGCCGTTCCCGTACGACCAGCCACGCGGCAGTTCACTGAAGGCATAGCTGCCGAATTCACCGCCTGCCGTCGCCGTTGAGCCAGCGGTGCTCACGTTGCTGAACAACCACGGGGTGCTGTCGCCTGGCGGCGCCAGCGTTGCCGCTGAGGGGCCACTTGTTGTGGTGGGGGCTGGTGCGGGGTCGACCACCTCATCGGATTGAGGCAGGTTGCTCGGCTCGGTCAACTCGGCGCTCTCGCTGATGTTCCCGGTGAACCCCGTGACCGGCTCTTGGAACAGATACAACGGATACGACGTGTCGCCGACGGTTTCGCTCGAGTCCGCACTGAGTGCATTCGCGACGAGCGTTGATCCGACGAACTGCGCTGAGACCAAGCTGTTCCCGTCAGACGCGGCGAGCGTGGCCGTTTGTGACTCGGTGCCTGACCAGCCACCGTTAGGCTCGTTATAAACGTCGAGCACTTCGATCTCGTCGCCATTGCTCGCGTTTCTCGCCGCCGCCGGCAGAACGATTGTGGACCCGGAGATCGCCATTTGCGGAGCGGGAAAGCTGGCTACTCCGATTTCAGTTGGATAAGCAGAGTTCGTTGCGTTCAGCGTCCCCGTCGGAGTCTCGCTGGCCCAGCCGCCGGCTGGTTCTACAAAGACATCGGCACTCACAGCAGGGACGACGACTGAGTCTCCGCCGGTGACGACTGTGTTGCCGGCGGCAACGACAGACCAACCGATGTTCTGGGTCGCATCATCTGAGCCCGTTAGTTCGGCGGTTGGCGCGACAGTCCCGGCCCAGCCGTCGACCGGTTCTGTGTAGACGTACACAGCATCGTCATACATGTCCCCGCCAAAGATGGTCGTGCCTGAGATCGCGACCGACTGACCCGAATTAGAGAACGAGTTGTCGCCTGAGGTGACCAGAATCGCCGACTGATGGATGGTGCCGGACCATCCGCCGGCTGGTTCGGTGAAGACATACAGATCTGACTGCACATCCTCATCTGTTCGGGGCCCACTGATCTTCTCTCCGATTGCGACGATCTCCGACCCTGAGACCACGGGTGAGGACAGCAGCGCGCCGTTTGAGGCAGTCAACCTGGCGGCAGACAACACAATCCCGGACCATCCGCCCGCCGGCTCAGTGAACACGTCGATCTCCTCACCGCTCCCGTCGCCACTGGCCACAACAAGGGACCCTGACGCGAGCACTGTGCTGCCCAAACCACCGCTTGACTGCGGATCAGAAGAGACGAGCACCGCGGATGGACTCGGTGAGCCCGTCCAACCGCCAGCAGGCTCGTTGTAAGCGAACACCGCGCCCTGGTCCTGCGCCGTGAACGTACTCGCGGGAGCGCCCGAGAACACGGTCGAGCCGCTCACGGCACCCGAACTAAGCGCTTCGCCGCTACCGGGAGCGACAAGCTGACCGATCGGAGTCACCCCTCCGGCCCAAGCGCAGGCCGGACTGGCCAGAAAGCCCGCGACCAGCGCAACTATGGGCCAGGCAAACCGACGCATCAATGTGATTGTCGGCACCTGAGGCGTATTTCTCCACTCCGGCGCCGCGCCGGAGGGGGCGGACGGTCAGCAGCGCTACCGCCGCTTGGGTTTGTGCGCTACCAGCCAGGCTTTCGCTTGGAGCTGAGCGATCCGTGTCAGGCGGTTGACCCCGAGGTTCAGGTCAAACAGGTGTGAGCCCCAGGTCGGCGGGTATTCGCCGAACTGACGCGACTTGCCGACGGGGTAGTAGCGGAACACGGTCGCGCCGTTGATCGTCTGGCACGAGCCTGTGTAGCGCCAGGGTGGTTCGATCCAGGTTGTGTGAGCGGTTGGCAGGGCCCCGCCGGCGGTGAGCTCAAGGCCGTCGGCGATCGCCCCGGAAGCGAATGGCTGGCTTGGGTATGTCAATCCGAACTGCCCGGTCAATCCGCTGAGCCGCCCGGGGTCGGTGCAGGCGATCGAGTAGCTGGTGCCGTGTTGAGGCCAGCCGAACGGCACCCAGTCGTCGTCGGTGGTCTCATTCCCCAGGATCGAGAAGGGCAGCGGGTCAACTGGGTAGCTGGAGTAGGCAATCACACAACCGAACTGTCCGCGCCTGGTACAGATTGGGATTTGCTGGAAGTCGCCGCCGGTGGTTTTGCCGGTGGGGACGGTCACTTGCCCGCCTTCGATGAACGCCCCGACGAGCCGTCGCCGCAGGGTGGGGTTGGGGTCGATCTGAGTGCGGATCAACTGCTCCAGCAGGATCGAGCCCTGAGAGTGGCCGATCAGGATGAACCCGCGACCGTGGTTGTCCTGTGTCAGGTATTGCTTCCAAGCGGCCAGCACGTCCGAGTAGGCGATCGCCATCGGCGCGTACGGGTCAAGGCTGACCGGGATGAACTCAGCCCCGAACAGGCCGCTGGCGGTCACCTGGCGGTAGATCGGCGCGTACACCCGGCAGACACTTGAGAAGCTCGCCGCCTGCCACTGTGCGATCGATGTCTCGACGGGATCGACCACGTCGGTCGCGTTGATCGTCAGCTGGTTTGAGACGGTCGGGTAGAGATAGAAGCAGTCGACTGCGCGCTTGCTTTCTGGCGCACGGGCCGTTGTCTGCACATGTGAACCGCCACCCAGGTTCTCGACGGTAGTGACGAGCGGGATCTCACACGGATCGTGAGCCATCCCCGGGTGACAGAGCCAAACGACGCTCGCGTGCGCGGCTGCGGAGACGATCAGTAGCGCGATCGTTGCGACGAGAGTCGCTACGGCTCCGTGGCGCAGCACGCGCGTCATCGGACGGCAGTGCCCGAGGTCACCACGAGTGATTCGACCGTCGCAGCGATCGCACGGCTCGAGCGCCCCAGAACCGGGAGCGTCAGATGGTTGGTGTCCTCGATCATCTTCTCGACCAGCTGCGGCAGCCGCCGCGACCACTCGCTGACCAGCGCGTCGCTGACCATCGGCTCAGGCTGGTTGAGCAGGCCTCGCGGTGCGCGGAACAGATGCACTGGGCAGCGGACCGACTCGAGCGCCGCAACGCTGCGATCAATGTTCGCCCAGGCGTCAGCCCAATCGGCACGCACCGCATCGGCGGAGATGCGGGTACGGATCGATCCCGGCTCGCCGACCATGTCGTAGCTGAAGCGAGCTTCGAACTCTGCATTCCAGATGCCGCCCAGCCCCGGGTAGGCGCGCCACTGATCCATGTACTGCTCCGGGGTCTCGAAGGTCCGCTCCAGGTTCTCGACCAGCGGTCCCAGCAGTTGCTCTGACAACGCTTCGACCGTGACCCCCTCGGGCAACGCGACCGGCAGGACGAGTCCGCCATCGATCAGTGTCAGGCTCTCGATGCGCTCCGGAAATTCGTGCGCAATCAGTGGCGAAATCAACGCTCCCATCGAGTGCCCGATCAGGGCGACGCGCTCGACTCCGAGCTGATCAAGGATCGCAATCGCGTCCCCCGCGTGCACGTCTAGGCCGTAGGGACCTGGAGCCGCAGCGCTCGCGCCACGTCCGCGCAGATCAGGCGCGAGGTAGGTCCAACCGTCATCGAAGTGGCGCCCGATCGCGCTCATCGATACGTGTGAGCCGGTTAGCCCGTGCAGCGCCAGCACGCTCCGCGGGCCGTTTCCGTGCCGGCCGACCCGCAGCGAAGTGCCGTTGACCGACAGGTCGAGCATCTCAAACTCACTCACGCCTTACTCCTCCCAAATCTCCTCGGGCGACCTTACCAGCAGGCTGATTGTTTTTGCAATCACCAATGCCTGCATATAAGGTGATTGAGCATGGACGACGTAGCGGTGTCCCCGGTGCTGGCCGCCGTGTCCGCAGCCAGGCCCGCGCGGAGCAGGCGAACTCAGGCGGAACGCAGCACGACGATGCGCGCCAAGATCCAGGAGACAGTGGTCGAGTGCCTGGCCGAGCTGGGATACGCCGAGACTTCGATGTCCGAAGTCGCGCGGCGTGCGGGGGTGTCTCGCGGCGCGCTCCAGCACCACTATCACAGCAAGGGTTTGATGATTGCGCATGCGCTGGAGACGCTCACGGCGGAACTTGTCGATCGGGCTAACTCGCAGGTCACGCGATCGAAGGTTGGACCCGACCGCGCGGCTGAAGTGGTTGACGGCATCTGGCGTGCCGCCCTGAGGCCGCCGATGCCGGTGATCGTCGAACTGCGGATCGCCGCCCGTACCGACGAGGAGCTCCGCGCGATCCTTGAACCGCTCGAGCGTGGGGCGCGCGAGCATCAGCGGAGCCTGATCCGCGCCGCACTGGGGGCAGAGCGCGCAGATGCGATGCCCACGTTTACCGATCGAGTGGATGGGATCATCGCCACTGTGCGCGGGCTTGTCGCACAGACCGTGTACCAATCGTGGTCAGCGCCCGAGAGTGAGGGCGCCTGGCAGGCCGCGCTGGAGGATTTTCGCCAAGGCCTGATCCGTGACGCCACCGAATAGCGCTCCGCGGACACCCGGCGCGGCCCTCTCGCATAGGTCAGCAGCGATACCGTCAACCGCGTGCCTGAAGAATCCACTGATGACGGCCCCGCCAAGGGCCCGCCCCGGTTCGAGCGGTTAGCGCAGGCCCGCCGCGCCGCACGGGCGATCGATCGCGAGCCCGGCTTCGTCGATGCGGTCCGCAGGTTCCGGCACCGGCTGCCCGGCGACGAGAAGTTCGGCGATCCACTGTCGACCGCCGAGGAGACCCCGGTCGCCTTTCTCGCGCGCGGCGTCACGGTGATGCGGCCCGACGAGGAAAGCGTGATCGGCGAGCTGGGGTTGGCGGGCCTACAGCTGTGGCAGTCGCTGTCGGAGAAGGCCGGACGCGGTCGCGGCGAGCAGGACATCGCACTGCTTTACACCGACATCGTCAACTTCTCGAGCTGGGCGCTGACGGCAGGTGATCAGTCGGCGGTGTCGTTGTTGCAAACGGTCGGATCAGCGATCGACCGGGTGGTGGCCGAGCACCACGGCCGGATCATCAAGAAGCTCGGTGACGGCGTGATCGCCACGTTTCTGGCTGCCCAAGAAGCCGTCTATTCAGCCCTCGCGATCCAGGATGCTCTGGCCGGGATCGAGCTAGGCGGATACCAGCCACAGATCCGCGCGGGCGTTCACTGGGGCCGTCCGCGACGCCTCGGCGGCGAGTACCTCGGCCTCGATATGACGATCCTCGCGGCGGTCGGTGACGCCGCAAGCGGCGGGCAGGTGCTCGTCTCTTCTACGGCGCTGAGCCAGCTCGATTCCGCCGTTCACGGCCTTCAGATCGGGCGGCGCAAACGCTTACGTGGCGGTGACACACCGCGTGAACTGCAGGTCGCGAGCGTCCTGCGCAAGGCAGCTGACTGACGCGTCTCAACCATCGCGGATCTCCGGGTCCGAATCGCAGAGGGTGCGGTTTGGCGATATTCGGGTAGGTAACCGTTATGACCCAAACGCCGACACAAGGTGCGTCGTCTGACAGATTGCAATTAGTGAGCTCGTTGGGAACGAGTCAGTCGTTCTGCCGGGTGCTGCGCGAGGATGCGGATCTGGCGGCATCAGTGCCGGCAGAGCTGCGAGAGACGGCGATTGCCGAGTGCGTCGCGCCCCTGGCAGATCTGCCGCGCGGAACCTGGAGTGGTCAGAACGATCTCCGGGGCGACGGAATCGGCCTACTTGTGCTCGACGGTCTGCTGGTCCGCCGTGTCGGGATCGAGGGCCGCTTCGGCGCCGAACTGGTCGGTGAAGGCGACTTGCTGCGGCCATGGCAGGAAGATCTGTCTGTCACGACCTCCACCAACTGGCGGGTTCTTCAGCCGTCCCGCCTCGCTGTGCTCGACACGCAGGTGACGCGCGGCCTGGCGGCCTACCCGTCGCTCGTGGTCGCGCTCGTTGATCGCGCCCTGAATCGTGCGCGCAGCCTGGCCGCGATGATGGCGATCGTCCACCATGCTCGCGTCGAGGCACGGCTTGAGTTGCTCCTCTGGCTGCTCGCCGACCGTTGGGGCAAGGTCACCACCGACGGCGTGCGGCTACCGCTGAAGCTGACCCACTCGGTGCTCGGCGAGCTGATTGCCGCCCGTCGCCCGACCGTCACGGTCGGTCTCAGCGCTCTGGCGAAGCGAGGCGTGATGACGCCGCTGCCCGGCGGCGGCTGGCGGTTGCACGGTAAGCCGCCCGGCGAACTGCAGCTGCTCAGCCCAACCCGGATGCTGATTTAGTGCCCTAAACCGACTTGACGGTCCAGGACACTAAGCCGCGCGCAGCGCAGGGGCCGGCGGGACCGTATGGGCGCGCTCGGCAGCCAGCGCATAGAAGTCCTTGAGGGTGTCTGTCGCGTGGCGCCAGGTCGCGCCGCTGACTGACTCGCGCGCCGCCACGCTCATCCGCACCCGCAGCAGTTCGTCGGCGAGCACGCGATCAACCGCGCCGCGCAGTTCACCTGGCTGACAGGGGTCGTAGCGGAAGCCGTCGACCCCGACCTCGATCAGCTCGCGCGCGGCGGGGCTGTCGGCGGCAATTACGGGCAGCCCGGCGGCGTGGGCCTCGAGCGTCACGAATCCCAACGTCTCGGTGTCCGAAGGCAGCAGGAACAGGTCAGCGGATGCGTAGGCGTGCGCAAGCTCATCGCCCCCGAGGAAGCCGTGGAACACAGTCGGGGTACCTGCGAACAGCTCCTCAAGCTCGTCACGGATTGGTCCGTCGCCGACGATCGCCAGCGTCAGATCGTCACGCCCTGAGACCGCTTCGAGCAACCGTTCGACCGTCTTCTCCTTCGCCAGCCGCCCGACATACAAAAGCAGTGGGCGATCGCCGCGGCCGCCGGATAGCCGCTCACGCCACTGCGCGGAGCCCATCCGCGGATGGAAGCGGTCGGTCTCAATCCCATACGGCCACAAGGCGAGACGCTCGATCCCGTGCTCCTCGAGACAGCCAAGCGTTGCGTTCGACGTCGCGAGGTTGACCTGCGCGCTGTTGTGCAGCCGGCGGATGTAGCGCCAGCCGGCCGGCTCAAGCCAGCCGCAGTGGTAGAGGTGCGCGTAGGTCGGCAGATGCGCGTGGTAGGAGGCGACCAGCGGGATCTCTTTCTGGTTGGCGTAGGCAACCGCGCCGGCCGCCAGCAGGATCGGATTGATCGCATGGATCACGTCCGGGCGAAACTCCTTCAGCGCGCGGCGCAGGGTGAACCCGGGCAGCGCGACTCGCTTCGCCGGGTACCCCTCGCCGTCGGGATACAGCGGCATCCTCACCTCAGGCACGCCGATCACGGGGATCCCGGCGCATTCAGTCGGACCGCCGGCCGGCGCGACCATGATCGCGTCATTACCCGCCGCGCCGAATTCCTCGAGCGTGCGGCTGAGCCGTGTGACGACGCCGTCGACCGCCGACAGAGAGACCTCGCTGACGATTGCGATTCGCATACGCACTTGAGTTATAAGCCACCAGCGCGCCGCTGGGTGAAACGTCTACGAAGACTTCACAGGCGGGATACTGACCCGGTGGCCGGAAAGCTCGTTCACGTCGCGCTCGGCGGCACGATCTCGATGCGGATCGTCGACGGGCTGGCGATACCGGTCCTCGGGGCGCGCGAGCTGGCCGAGATCGGTGGGATTGAGACGACGCCGATCGACATCGCGACGGTCGGTGGTCCGCAGCTCACGTTCCCGTTGCTGCGCTCGGTCGTGGAGGCGATCCGTAACGCTGAGCGTGACGACGCCGCCGGCGTGCTGGTGACGCTCGGGACCGACGCGATCGAGGAGGTCGCGGCGTTCCTCGCCTACTGCGGGCCCTACGAGCTGAACGTCGTCGTCACCGGGTCGATGGAGCCTGGCGGTGAACCCGGCGGCGACGCGCCAAGCAACCTGCGTGACGCGGCGGCGATCGCCACCGGCCCCAAGCTCGGCGAGCCGGTCGTCGTGTTCGCCGGCACAGTCGCGCTCGGGCGGGCGGTGATCAAGGTGTCCGGGCTTGAGCTTCACGCCTTCACCTCGCCGACCGCGCGCTCCTGGCGTGTGGCGGAGGTTGTGGAGGACGGCATGCTGACCGGCATGCCGTCCCCGGCGAGCACGCTCGGCGATCCCGGGGACGCGCTCGAGGATGTGCCGATCTACCTGAGCGCGCTGTCGGTTGGGCTGGCCAGCAAGCCAGCCCAATCCGAATACCCAGCGATTGTCTGTGTCGCCAGCGGCGCCGGGAACCTGACGCCTGAGGTCGCGGAGTTGGCGCTCGGCGCGCTGGATGCCGGCGCGGTCGTGGCGATCGCGACGCGGGCGCTTGACCGTCAGCTGGCCCCGGCCTACGGCTACCCCGGCGGATCGGGCGCGATGGTCGCGGCGGGCGCGGTGCTGGCGCGCGGGATGTCGCCGCACCGGCTACGGATGTTCCTGCTGATCGCGCTGTCGCAGGGGCTGCGGGGTCCGGTCCTGCGGGAGGCGCTCGCGCGCCACGTCGAGTCGCTGGTTAGTTGAGCGCGGCGGCGAGCGCGGCGGCGAGTTCCGGATAGCGGAACTGATAGCCGAGCTGGGTCAGGGCAGCCGGCGTGACGGGCTGGCCGGTGGTCACGATGAATGCCATCTGGCCGTAGAGCGCCTTCAGCGCGAACCCGGGCACGGGTAGGATCGCCGGTCGTTTGATCGCCTTTCCGAGCGCCGTTGAGAACTCCGCGTTGGTGGCCGAGCTGGGCCCGACCAGGTTGACCGGACCTGAGGCCTGGTCGTTGTCAAGGCAGGCGATCAGTCCACCGACCACGTCGTCAAGGTGAATCCACGGCAGCCACTGATCGCCACCGGCGACCGGCCCGCCGATCCCCGCCTTGAAGAACGGCAGCATCTTCTCCAGCGCGCCGCCGTCAGGCGCGAGCACGACACCGGTGCGGGTGACGGCGACGCGCAGCTGTGCGGACGCGGCGAGCGCCTCGCCCTCCCAGGCGACGACGACCTGCGCGAGCCAGTCACTGCCGGGCTCGGCGCTCTCGTCAACCGCCGGCGCTTCGCGCGGTCCGTAGTAGCCGGTCGCCGACTGCGAGACGAACGTGCCGGGTCGGTTGTCTGCCGGCACGCCGAGGATTGCCTGCACGAGGTTGCGCGTGGCGTTGACGCGCGAGTCTCGGATCCGCTGCTTCGCGTCGCTGGTCCAGCGCTGCGAGATCGGTTCGCCGAGCAGGTTGATCACTGCATCGGCGGCCGTCAGCGCGACCGTCGGCGGCGCTTGATGCGTAGGGTCGGCCCACTGGTGCAGCTCAACCCCGGCGGGAAGTTTTGCGCGGGCGGCGTCGGGGTTGCGGGTCAGCGCGATCACGCTGTCACCGCGGGCGACCAGCGCGTTGACCAGCTGGCGTCCGATCGTGCCGGTCGCGCCGGTTACGACGATGCGCTTGGGATTGTCGGTGCTCATCTCCAGGTACGGTCCCAGAATGACCCTACCCGTATTCGATGGTCATAACGACATGCTGACCTGCACGGATCACGCCGGGTTCGTCGAGGGTCGTCCGGACGGGCACATCGATCTGCCACGAATGCGCGCCGGCGGGATGCGTGGCGGGCTGTTCGCGATCTTCTGCCACTCGCCGCGGGTGCGGGTGCGGGCGCTGCAACGCGCGGACGGGGTGCGTGAGTTTGAGATGCCGCCGGAGCTTCCGCATCGCAGCGCTGCGGCCTTCGCCGCGGTCGCGGCGGGCAGGCTGTTTGCGCTTGAGCGGGAGGGCGCTTTGGTGGTCGGACGCGCGGTTGAGGACCTCGATCGTGCTCGTGCCGGGGATGGACCGCCGGTGGCCGTGCTGCACCTCGAGGGCGCGGAGCCGATTGACGAGGGGTTGGAGTCGCTTGACTTCTGGTACGCGGCAGGACTGCGGTCGTTGGGGCCGGTGTGGAGTCGTCACAACCGCTTCGGGCACGGGGTGCCGTTCGTCTACCCCTCCTCACCAGACACCGGTCCGGGGCTGACGGACGCCGGGGTTCGGCTGCTGCGACGATCTGCCGAGCTTGGCGTGATGGTCGATTTGGCGCACCTGAACGAAGCGGGGTTCTGGGATGCCGCGCGGCTCGATCTCGGGCCGCTGGTCGTCTCGCACGGCTGCGTCCACGCACTTTCGGCTGCCTCACGCAACCTGACCGATGCGCAGATCGACGCGATCGGCGCGAGCGGCGGGCTGGTCGGGATCGCCTACGCGATCTATTTCCTGCGCAGCGATTTCGGTGAGGACCCCGCGACGACACCGGTGTCGCTGATCGCGCAGCACGCGCGGTACGTAGCCGATCGGATCGGAGTTGAGCACGTCGCGCTGGGGTCTGACTTCGACGGCACGACCGTCCCGTCTGAGCTTGCTGACGTTTGCGGTCTGCCTCGGGTGTTGGAGGCACTGCGCGACGTTGGCTTCAGCCAAGCGGAGATCGAGGCGATCGCCTGGGGGAACTGGCGGCGGGTGCTCGGCGTTTGGTGGCGCTGATCAGTCCTAGCGGAGCAGCAGCCGCCCGACCGATTCAGCGACGCAGGCAGGCTTCTCGCCACCCTCGACGGTGACGGTGAAGCGGTCGACCACTTCCCACCAGCCGCCGCCCTTATCCTCGACCGAGACCAGCTCGGCGGTGGCCTGAATGCGGCTGCCGGCAGGCACCGGGGACGGGAAGCGGACGCGGTTCCAGCCCATGTTCACGCCAAGCGCGATTCGCTCGGTGACGCTCGGATCGTGCGGCGTGATCTCCTCACGCAAGCCGTCGATCGAGCTGAGCGTCAGGTTGCCGTGGGCGATCGTCGTGCCGAATGGTGACTCGCGCTGGGCGCGCTCCTGATCGACGTGGATCCACTGATGGTCGCCGGTGACCTTGGCGAAGTTGTTGATGTCCTCTTGGCTGATCGTGCGCCACGAGCTGGGTCCGCGGGCGACGCCGATTCCGGCGCGCAGCGTGTCGATTGTGTCGGTGTTGGTGCTCATACTCGCGACGTTATCGATTTAGACCGCTCCGGTGGGCGGCTTATGCTCACGAGGATGCTTCGGCGATCTGCGGTGTTGCTTGGTTTGACGGCTGCCTTGGTTTTGGCTGGGCTGAGCGGCCCAGCCGCCTTCGCCGGTGCTGCCGGGCCGCGGCTGGTCGCTGAACCGCAGGCCGGCGTGACGCCATTCATCGAGATGATCGGCGGTGCGCGGCACTCGGTCACCTTGACTGACTACGAATTGAGCGACCGCTCGGTTGAGCGGGCGCTGGCGGCGGCCGCGGCGCGGCGGGTTGATGTCCGGGTGCTCTTGAATGGCGGCTACTACGACGAGCCGGACTCAACGAACGCCTCGGCGTATTCGTATCTCGCCGCGCACCACGTGCACGTGCACTACACGCCGGAGTACTTCGCGCTGACCCACCAGAAGACGCTGACGGTCGACGGCACCACCGCCGCGATCATGACGCTGAACTTCACCGGCGACTATTCGACGACGCGGGACTTTGCGGTGATCGATCAGCGCCCGGCAGATCTGAGGGCGATCCTCGCGACCTTCAACGCCGACTGGGCCGGACGTTCGATCTCGCCCTCAAGGGGGAGTGGCGACCTCGTCTGGTCACCCGGCGCCGCAGCTGCGGTGCTGGCGCTGATCAATGGCGCACACGGCTCGATCGATCTTGAAAACGAGGAGCTTGACTATTCGCCCGCGAC
>Ga0302324_100015888_pt1 | contig 15061 bp, 13 predicted proteins | sample Palsa_T0_1_FD_201949 | JGI IMG/M metagenome (GOLD analysis project Ga0302324, IMG submission 201949) | Peat permafrost microbial communities from Stordalen Mire near Abisko, Sweden - Palsa_T0_1 | ecosystem: Environmental > Terrestrial > Soil > Palsa > Peat permafrost | place: Sweden: Abisko...
CATCCAAAAACTGCTGGTGGATGAAGGCACGCCGGTGAAGGCCGGAGATCTCATTGCCGTGCTCGATCCCTCGGAATTGCAGGCGCAGGAAGCAGCGGCCACCGCGACCATCACGAGCCTGCAGGATAAAGTCGCCGAGATGCAGCACACCGAGAAATCAACCACGGGCTCAACCTCAAGCGATGTAGCCAACGCCCAGGCCAAAGTCTCGTCGGCCAAGGCGCAACTGCTTCAGGCCCAAGCCGCGCTCGATCGCACGGCCAGCGATAGCCGCCGCGCCATCGCACTGGCCAAAGCCGGCATCACTTCCGATCAGGAGCGCGTGCAGGCTGAAACAAATCTGCAGGCCGCTCAGGCCACAGTCCAGGCGCAACAGGAGCTCGTCAAAGCCGCGGAAGCCGACCTGAACGCCGCCATTGCCCGCACCTATCAAGCCAACGCCGCGAAAAGCACCGTCGCCTCTACCGAGGCCGACCTCAAGAACGCCATCGCGCTGAATAATCAAGCCTCCGTGCGCCTGGGCTATACCAACGTCTACGCGCCGGTGAGCGGCACTGTTTCCGTCCGCGCGGCGCGCCAGGGAGAAGTGGTGAACATCGGCGCCCCCATCGTCACCATCGTCGACCTTACCGATACCTGGGCGCGCGCCGCAATTCCCGAAACTTACGCCGACCACATCGGATACGGAGATGTGCTGCGCGTACGGCTTCCCGGAGGAACCGTTACCAGCGGCAAAGTGTTTTTCAAAGGTGTAGAGGGTGACTTCGCGACTCAACGCGACGTGAGCCGCATGAAGCGCGATATCCGAACCATCGTCTTGAAAGTGCGGCTGGACAATCCCAAAGGTGCCTATGTGCCCGGCATGACGGCCGAGGTGCTGGTGTCGCCGGAACAACTCAAAGGCGGCGGCACGCAGAGCGCCGCAGCCGCGGAGCAACGATGACGGCGGACTCGAAGGCCCAAGAGAAAGCCCCGTCGGTTTCAATTTTGGAGAAGCCCGTCTACGATCCCGCAGCTCCATCTGCGATCGAAGTCGCGCATATCGTCAAGAAATATGGCGATTTCACTGCGGTCGATGACGTTTCCTTCAGCGTGAAAGAAGGCGAGATTTTCGGTCTGCTCGGTCCCAACGGTGCCGGGAAGTCCACTCTGATCCGCATGATGACCACGCTCATCCCGATCACTGGAGGTCACGCGCGTATTGGCGGAAACGATGTGGCGAAAGACCCGAACGCCGCCCGGCGCATGATCGGCGTAATTCCGCAGGCGCTTACCAGCGATCTCGACCTGACCGTCGAAGAGAACATGAACATTTACGCCAAGCTCTACGACGTTCCGGCCAAGGAGCGCAAGAAATCGATCGACGAACTTCTGGAACTAGTCGATCTGACGAAATGGCGGGACGCAGCGACGAAAACGCTCTCTGGCGGCATGCGGCGCCGGCTCGAGATCGCGCGCGGTCTGGTGCACCATCCACGAATATTTTTCCTCGATGAACCCACCACCGGCCTCGATCCCGTATCGCGCGTGGCGGTCTGGGAAATGTTGGGCAACATTAAAGAGCATCGGCAGTTGACCATCTTGATCACGACCCACTACATGGACGAAGCCGACCGGTTGTGTGACCGCATCGCCATTGTCGACCACGGCAAATTGGTCGCGCTCGATACCCCGATGGCCCTGAAGGCGAGCGTGCCCGGCTCGAACGTGATCGAAGCGCAGTTCCAGAACGCGCCCGCCGACTGGGAGCAGCGCCTGCGTGCCTTGAACGAAGTAACTTCCGTTCAATCCGAAGGTGCGGAAATGTATCGCGTGCTCACCGGAAACGGTTCGCGCACCACGACTGAATTAGTGGAGATGGCAGTTGCGAATAAAGTGCAGGTGAAGTCGCTCTCGGTGCAGAACACCACGCTGGACGATGTTTTCGTCCATTACACGGGACGGCAACTCCGCGACGAACTACAGAAGGCCTACGCATTCGTGATGCCGCAGCGGCCGGGATTGCAGCCGTGAACCGGTTTCCGGCTCTCGGCTTCTGAAAGATCGGCGTGACGGGAGGCAGACGCCTGACGCCGAATAGCGGCGGCGCAGTTATGAATCAGACGACTTTATGAACAGAATGATGGCCATTGTCGAGCGCGAGATGCGCAAGTTCTTCCGCTCCCCGGCGCTGATGCTGGCATCGATGATTTTCCCGCTCGTCCAGCTGATCATTCTGGGCAATGCGTTTGGCGGCAAGATTCACGACGCCCGCGTCGCCATTGTCGATCAGGACGGCGGGCCGCAGGCCCTGCGTATCCGCGAGGCCTTCGACTCGGTTCGCGCCAACATTCGCACTTTCATCCCCCTTTACTACGACAACGAAAAGCAGGCGATGGAGGATGTGCGCAACGGCAAGCTCGAAGGCGCGGTCATTATCCCGCCGCAGTTCTCGCGCCGCGTCTACGAAGAGAACCATCCGCGGATCGCGCTGGTCGTCGACAATAGTGACAACTTCATGAGTTCGGCGGTCGAATCAGAACTCACGGACCTGACCAACTCGCTCAATCAGCCCACCGTCTCGCCCCGCATTCTGCAGCAGACGGCGCTCGATATCGTCGAACTCTACCCCTACATCGAGTACATGAAATATCTATTGCCGGGCTCGCTCGCGCTGGCCATGTTTGTTTCGGTAATGATCGGCGGCGGAATGCTTTACATCGACGACAAAGCCCGTGGCGTGCATGAGGGCTACCTGGTTACGCCGATCACCAAGCTGGAACTTGTGCTCGGCCTTAACCTGGCTGGCGCCATCAAAGCCGTGATGACCGGCATCATCATCGTGTTCATCGGTTCGCTTATGGCTGGGGTGGGCACGATCTTTAGTCCCATCACTATCTTCGGCCTTCTGATCATGATCGTGCTCACGTCGCTGGCCTTCAACACCATGATGTTCCTGCTGATGGTGCGTATCGAAGATCCACTGGTGCCCCGAGCCATGTTCGGCATTCTCAATACCCTGCTGTTCTTTCCTAGCGGCGCGGTCTATCCCATCCAGGCATTTCCGCGCTGGCTGCGGGTGATTGCGAAGTGTGACCCTTTCACCTACGCCGTCGACGGGTTTAAATGCCTGCTGCTCAAAGAAACCACGCTGTCCGCAGTGTGGGGAGATATGCTCTTTCTCTCGGTCTTCGCGGCGGTCACACTGGGCATCGCGATTCCGTTGTTCAAGCGAACGCTGTAAGACATTTAGTAATTTTGTAATTGAGTACTTAAAATCCTCGCGTCCCAGGCGCTTTAAATTACCAGATTACGAAATTACCCGATTACTAGATTCTCCCAGGGAACTTTTCGCCAGTCCTCCGTGTCAGTTATGCTAGAGAGGTATGACACTTCTGGACGCGAAAGAGTACGACTCGGAAAAAGCGCGCAAGCGCAAGTGGCGAATCATTTCAGCAGTCGTGATCGTGCTGATTGTGGCCGGCATCATCTGGTGGAATCGCTATTTGCCGCAGGAACATATCGTGGGCCATTTCTTCGACGCCCTGCAGAAACAGGATTACAACACCGCCTACGGCATCTGGATGCACGACCCGCAGTGGCAGCAGCATCCCGCGGACCACTCCAAATATCCATTCAATGATTTTTATCGTGATTGGGGACCGGGCGGCGAGTGGGGACTGATCAAGACCGAGAAAGTCTACGGAGCCAGCAGTTGCCCCGGCGGCGGCAGCGGGATAGTCGTGGATGTCGTGGTCAACGACCGCGCCGAACACGCGCAAGTCTGGGTAGAGAAATCCGACAAGACGCTCAGTTTTCCGCCGTGCGACTTGATATTCCGCTGACCTCGGGCGCGGGTACCTGGCCCAGGAATTCCAGCGCCTTCGTGAGCGAGGCATCGTCCCCAACATTGAGGCAGGTTTTAGATCTGTCAATCTGCCGCATCAGCCCGGAGAGAACTTTTCCCGGACCGATTTCGACAAACGTCTGCACGCCTTGAGAAATCAAAAGTCGCATGCACTGCTCCCATTTCACTGAACCCGTGACCTGGCGCAGCAGCGTGTCGCGCGCGCGAATATCGTCGGTCACCAGTTCCGCATCGACGTTACAGGCCACGGGATACACCGGCTTCTGCAATTTGAGTTTGTCGAGGTCGGAAGCCAAACGATCCTGCGCCGGCCGCATCAGCGAACAATGAAAGGGCGCGCTCACCGGCAATAATTTCGCACGCTTGGCTCCACGCTCGTCCGCCAGCTTCGCCGCGCGCTCGACCGCGGCGGTATTGCCTGAAATCACGATTTGCTCCGGAGAATTAATGTTGGCCGGCGAGCAAACTTCGCCTTGCGCCGCGTCCTGGCAGACTGCGGAAACTTGCTCGTAATCCATGCCCAGAATCGCGGCCATGGCGCCCACGCCCACCGGCACCGCTTCCTGCATATACTTGCCACGATTGCGCACCGTGCGAACGGCGTCGGCGAAGCTGAATGTACCCGAAGCGACGTGCGCCGAATATTCGCCCAAGCTGTGTCCCGCGAGATAACAGGTCCTGGGTGCGCGCATTTCCAGCACTCGCAACGCCGCAATAGAGACTGTGAGTATCGCCGGCTGCGTGATCTCAGTCAGGCGAAGCTGGTCCTCCGGACCCTCGAAACATACCTGCGAAAGCTTGTAGCCCAGAGCGTCGTCGGCTTCTTCAAAGGTCTGCCGGGCCAGCGGAAATTTCTCATACAAATCCTTCCCCATGCCGACCGACTGCGAGCCTTGGCCCGGGAAGAGGAATGTGATGGTGTTCAGGTCGCTCATAGAAGTTAGAGAAAAATAAACTTGTCATCCTGAGCGCGCTTTTGCGCGAAGGACCTGCGCACTTCCGCGCAAATGCAAGTTGCATAGGTCCTTCGCGCAAAAAGCGCGCTCAGGATGACAAATTACATCGAGTCCGCAAATTTGAGTCGCCAACCTCACACTGTGCCGGCCACCGCCGCCGGACGTACCGCCGCCAATCGCCGCTCAATCGAATCGTTAATCCCGCGCTTGGAAAACTCCGCTGCCACGCGCACCGCATTTTTGATCGCGTTAGCGTTCGAAGATCCGTGGGTAATAATGCAGACGCCTTTTACGCCCAACAGTGGCGCGCCGCCGTACTCGGTGTGATCAAGCCGCTTTTTGAAATCGGTGAAGGCGCTGCGCGAAAGCAACGCCCCTACCTGCCGCGTGATGGTCGCTTTGAGCGACTCTTTCAATGCGGTGCGCACCAGGTTGGCCACGCCCTCGGAAATTTTCAGCGCCACATTGCCCACAAATCCGTCAGCCACGATTACGTCGACTTTTCCGTTGTAAAGGTCGCGGCCTTCCACGTTGCCAACGAAATTCAGCGGCAACTGCTTCAGCAACTGAAACGCCTCGCGCGTGAGTTCGTTGCCCTTGCTTTCCTCTTCGCCAATGCTGAGCAGCCCAACGCGCGGTCCCAGCGTAGCCGACCGCTTTCCGAACAAATTTCCAAACATGGCGCGAAAGTAGACCTCGCCCATCACCGCAAACTGTTCCAGATTTTGCGGAGTGCAGTCGACGTTAGCGCCCACATCGAGCAGCATCGCCGCCGGCCCGGGCGCAGTCGGAAACACCGCCGCCAGTGCGGGACGATCGACGCCGGGAACCGCGCCCAGTACGACTTTCGCCGTGGCCATGGCAGCTCCGGTGTTGCCCGCTGTGACAAAGCCATTGGCCTGCCCCTCGCGCACCAGGCGCAGACCCACGCGCATGGAGGAGTCGCGCTTGGCGCGGATCGCCTCCACCTTGTCTTCCATTGTGATGTGCTCGCTGGCGTGGACGATTTCGATAGGCAGCCGCACGGCCGAGGGGTGCCGGTCGAGTTCCGCCTTCACTTCGGACTCTGGACCGACCAGCAGCACGCGCACATCGTACTGACGCGACGCCAGAATGGCGCCCTCGATCTCAGGCTTGGGCGCGCGATCCGAACCCATCGCATCCAGCGCAATCACGCTAGGCATGGTGGTTATGAATTAGCTGGCTTCTTTGACGTCGAGAACTTCCCGGCCTTTATAGTAACCGCACTTGGAGCAAGCGCGGTGCGGCATCTTCTTCTCGTGGCAATTGGGGCACTCTGAAAGGGAATGGCTTTTCAGAGCGTCGTGAGCCCGGCGGGTCGAGGTACGCTTCTGGGAGTGTCGTCGTTTTGGATTAGGCATGTTATTGAATTCCTCTTGCGGCGCCCTAGGGCAAGCCACATGTAAAAAGCTTTCAGCAATCAGCACTCGGCATTCAGCCCTTGAAGCTGACTGCTGACTGCCGAATGCTGATTGCGCTGCTCAGTGCCCGATCCGGCCGCGAATCTCTTTTAACGCCGCCCACCGCGGATCTTCCATCGGCACGCGGCACGAGCACTTCTCTTCGTTCAAGTTCTTGCCGCAATGCAGGCACAACCCCTTGCAGTCTTCACTACAGGTAATTTTCAGGGGCAACGCCAGAAGCACCTGCTCGCGCAGCACGTCCTCCAGCAAAATCCCGTCCCCTTGATAATATCCGATCTCGGCTTCCGCTGCGGTCACGGAAAGCTCGTCCCGTCCCGCGTCGGCGCCCAACGGCCGGTAGAGCAGCTCGAAATCGCGAACAATATCCTGCGGTACCGGCTCGAGACAACGAGCGCATTGCAGTTCAAGCCTGGTCGACAGCCTCCCACGCAGGCGTAGGTCTTTAATAATCTCATGCTTGCCGTGGTGCTCTTCAATTACCTCGGCATGACCAGCGGCCTTCAGGGGAGCCAACTGCCTGGCCTCGCCGCCGAAGTCGATGACACCGGGCTGAAACTCCTCTTCGAAATCAAGAGGATGAAGTTCCAGCTCTTTGATGTCCAGGAACATTGCGAAACCCTCCGCGACCACCCAAGGAACGTAGCACCGCGGAAGCACGCCAAGAGGCGTAAGTACCGCAAGGAGCAAGACTTAGGATAAAGCGCTGACCCGGGTTGTGTCAAGAAAAGTAGCTCAGAAATTACCTAGGGGTATGCTAGACTTCGCCTAGGAGTTCCCTATGGCAACACTTTATGTGGAGAACGTTCCCGACGCACTCTACAAAGCTCTCCGCAAACGCGCCCGCGCCAATCGCAAGTCGATTGCGGCAGAAGTAATCTCGCTCTTGGAACAGAACGTCCCGACGTCTGCCGAACTGAAACGCCGGCAGGAGTTTTACGACCGGTTGGCTGAACTGCGAGCCCAGCCTCCGCTCAGCCCCGGCCCGTTCCCCTCGGCTGAAGAGATGATTCGCGAGGACCGCGAGCGTTGAACGCACTGGTCGTCGACGCCAGCGTCGCCATAAAGTGGGCGATGCCTTCGGCCGGAGAGCCGTTCACCGACGAGTCCCGGCGATTGCTAAGGCGTTACGTAAGCGGCGAAGTCTGCTTCATCGTGCCCGACGTTTTCTGGACCGAACTCGGCAATGTTCTGTGGAAAGGCACGCGCCAGCGCCGATGGCGTAAGGAAGAAGCTGAATCCGTCGCCGCCGACATGCAGGCTCGCGATTTCACTACCGTGCCGTCTCTCGTATTGTTGCCCGAGGCGCTCAGAATCGCCTTCGTGCACGACCGCGCTGTCTATGACTGCCTGTATGTAGCTTTGGCGGTTCAGTCCAAAACAGACCTGGTCACCGCTGACGAGCGGCTCGCCAACGCGCTCGCCCCTCGCTTCCCCGTGAAATGGCTGGGCGCGATGTGAGGCTCACAGTAAGTGAGAAGTAGAATTCGGTTCGACGTTTTGAAAGGGCGCGACTTTAGTCGCGCCGCAAGAACCCAAAGAAGGAATAGCGGCTTCAGCCGCGGCGCGAGATGACTTCGCGCTAATGCAATCCCAGTGCCTTCACCGTCGACTCATCCGGCGTGATCTTTCCGTCTTGCTTCGTTACCACGCCGAAATTTCCCGAGTAGTCCCACATGGTCCAGCCGATGCCGTGGCGTTCCAGTGCAGTGCGCACATCGGAAATCCAGCGGGAACGGTCCGCAGGATCGGCGTAGGGCCGATGCACGCCGAACTCATTGCAGATCACCGGAACACCACGCTGCTTCGCCCAGTCCGCCGCCTGACTGATCTCGGCGTCGATGCGCGCCGCGTCCCAATGATCGAGTCCATAACGAATCACCTGCATGCGCTCGGGCGCCTCGGGAACCGCGGCGGCAACCTGCGCGGCGTTCTCCGGCGATGAGGGATAGTGCAATCCTTTCAGCCAATGCCAGTAATACGCTCCCCAGGTCGCACCCTGGTGCGTGAAAATGTGCGGCTCGTAGAAATGAAAGACGTAAATCACGTTGGGATCGCGCACCGGTTCCATAAAAACCATGTCGTCGTCGTCATCCCATCGTGCCCCTGCTGCAATGATTGTGTTCCCCGGCGCAGCCTGCCGGATTGCGACCACGATCTTGGCCTCGACGCCATACCAGCGATAAGGGTCGCGCATCTCCGGCTCGTTCAAGATCTCAAAAAACACCCGCTCCTGGTCCCACGAAGAATAACGTTGCGCCACCGTCCGCCAGAAATCGGTGAAGCGTTCCACGAAGTCGTCTTCCTTGGCCAGCCGCGCCTTGAAGTCGGACTCGGGATGCATGTCGAGCTCGACGGCCAGGCCCGCGTCAAGAATCATTTTCATGGCGGCGTCGAGATAGCCGAAATACTCTTCGCGCCCGCCATGCCGTCCGGCATCCATGAAGGGCTGCGGGTTCACGCTCAACCGCACGTGATCGAAGCCCATGGACTTAATCAAGGTAATGTCCTCGGCTGTGGTCCACGTCTGCAGATGTTCCTTGGTAAATCCCTTGGGATCGTAAACCTGCGCGAACCACCCGCTCAGGTTGATCCCGTGGCGAATGTGCGCCAGCCGCGAAGCGGGAACCGAGGAAGATGGAGTTTGGGCCTGCGCCAGCGACACGGATGCCAGGAAGAAACAAAGAAGAATGTAACGGATTACCCTAATCATGAAAACGCTCCAGGAATGTTGAGGTGCCTATGTGGGGACAGCCGCCCTCGGCTGTCCGCCGCGCGAAGCGCGGCAATTAGTAACGGCGAACTAACTCAGTATCGGCAACGCGCGAATTCTTCTCTTCGTCGCCGCAAAAATCGCGTTGCATAGCGCCGGAGCGACCGGCGGAACCGAAGGTTCACCGATTCCTGTCGGAACATCGCTGCTCGGCACTGCATAGACCTCGACCACTGGCGTTTCCTCCATGCGTAGCGGAGCGTAGTCGTCAAAGTTGCCCTGCACGACGCGCCCCTTCTCAATCGTGATCTCGGCGCGGAGAGCGTTGCCAAGTCCGTAGACGATGCCGCCCTGAATCTGCTGCTCGAGAATGCTGGGATTGATCACCTGCCCGCAATCGACCACAGCGACTACGCGATGCACGCGCGGTTGGTCGTTCTCCATCGTGATCTCGACTACCTCGGCCATGTACGACGCGAAGCAGCCGAAGCACGCGACTCCGCGATAGTGTCCGGGCGGAAGCGGCTTCCCCCATCCTGCTCTCGCGGCGGCAAGTTGCAGCACGCCGCGCATGCGCGCGGTCTTCCAGGTCGTTGAGAAGTACGGCAGGTCCTGATCTTTTTCCAGCAGCTTCAACCGGTACTGCAGCGGATCCTTTCCCGCCGCAGCCGCGAGTTCATCGACAAAACTCTCCAGCGCGAACGCGGCCTGCAGAGCGTAGACCGACCGCATCCACCCGAGTGGCACCGGAGTTTCGGTCATGACATACTCCAGCGAATAGTTGGGAATTCCGTAGACCGGTCCAGCTTCATCCGGCAAATCTGGGTCGACATTGCCCGGCGTTGGTTGTCCCTTTTGTCCGCTGATTGAGGGCGCGATAATGCGATGGGTCAGTCCGACGGGAAATCCGGCGCCATCAAGCGTGGCGCTGAGCTGATGCAAACTCGCCGGACGGTAGGTCGAAAACCGCATGTCGTCTTCACGCGTCCAGATGACTTTCACTGGGGCGCTGATCGCCTTCGATACCAGCGCAGCTTCGACGGCATAGTCATGCTCAAGGCGTCGGCCGAAGCCTCCGCCCATAAGCGTAACGTTAACTTTCACTAAATCGGGATCGAGTCCGACGGCGGTCGCGACCGAGTCGCGGCAATCCTGAGGAACCTGCGTCGGCGCCCACAATTCACACTTCGTCCCCTGGTAGTACGCCGTGCAGTTTCCTGGCTCCATGGGCGCGTGCGCCATAAAGGGCAATTCATATTCAGCCGAGATGTGGTGTCCCGCAGCCTTTGTCGGATCGCCCGCCAAATAGAGACTCGCGCTTTTCTTTGACGCGCCCTGTTTCAGTGAAGCGACAACAGCAGCGGTATTTAAATCCTTGTTCGGACCGTCGTCCCATGTGACATTCAGCACGCGCCGGCCTTCCATCGCTCCCCAAACGCTGTCCGCAACAACTACAACAGCCGAATCGCCGATCTTGCCTACATATCTAACGCCCGCAATCTTCTTCGAATCGTTGTCGTCGAAGCTCGACACTTTCCCGCCGATTACCGGGGAGCGCGACAGTAGCGCGAACTTCATCCCTGGCAAACGGTAGTCGATCCCAAAGGTCGCCTCGCCTTTCACTTTGGCGGGTGAATCAACGCGTGGCAATCGCTGCCCGACGATCTTGTAATCCTTGCTCTGCTTGAGCGGCACGTCGGTTGGAATGGGAAGCGTCGCAGCTTTGCCGACGAGGTCTCCGTAACTCAAACTGCGATTGCTGGCGGCGTGCTTGATGTGGCCGCTCTCCGCGGCGCACGCCGACCGCGGAACATTCCAGGTTAGCGCCGCGGCAGAGATCAACATCTCGCGCGCGGCAGCGCCCGCCTTGCGCATCGGATCCCACGTGGTGCGGATGCTGGCGCTTCCTCCCGTGGTCTGATCGCCGAAGAGCGTGCTCGCTCCCGCTTGCTCAATCTCAATCTGCTTCCAGTCAGCTTCAAGTTCTTCCGCCAGAATCATCGGCAGCGCGGTGCGCACGCCTTGGCCCATCTCCGAGCGCGCGACGACGATCGTGACTTTGTTGTCGGGTGTGATGCGCAAGTACGCATTCGGCGAGAAGACGTCTGCGTGCGACGCGCCTTTACGCGGCAGGTAGAAGCCAATCACCAGGCCCGCGCCGGCAGCGGCTACGCCGGCAACGAACTCGCGACGGGAGAGCGGGCTCATTGCGCACCTCCATTTCGAGCTGAGCTGTTTCCAGCGGCGCCGTTTCCCGCGGCACGGTGAATCGCTTTGCGGATGCGCTCATAGGTTCCACAGCGGCAGAGGTTGCCGTTCATGGCCTGCGTGATCTGCTCGTCCGTTGGGTTCGGAGTCTTCGCCAGCAGCGCCGCGGCTGACATGATCTGTCCCGTCTGGCAGTAGCCGCATTGCGGGACCTCTTCGGCGATCCAGGCTTGTTGCAACGCCTGCCCCAATACGCCCAACCCGTTCGCGCCAAGTCCTTCGATCGTAGTCACGTTCTTGCCCGCGACTTGGGAGACTGGAGTCGAGCAGGAACGAATCGGGTTGCCGTCGACGTGAACCGTGCAGGCGCCGCATAATCCCGCGCCGCAGCCGAACTTGGTTCCGGTCAGTTCGAGGGTATCGCGGAGAACCCAGAGGAGAGGCGTTTCCGGTGCAACGCTGACTTTCTGGTCACTGCCGTTAACGCGGAGCGTGAGGTCGGCCATGTTGATCCAGTGGTGGAGTTTGAAAACTGGAGAACATGGTACCCAACTGGACGGAAAAGAGGAAATCGCAGAATGGAAAGCACGCGCGCGGTTTCCATAGAATCTGCTGCTACTACTTATTTCACTGACGGTTTATCCAGTTCGGCGAGTTTCTGGGTGGCGACCTGGCCGGCCTCGTTGCCGGGATTGTCTTTCTTGATCTGCTCGTAGAGGCGCTTCGCGTCAAGGGGCTGGCTGGCATTCTGGTAGAGCTCGGCCAATTGCAACTGCGCCGTCACTTTGCTCACCGACGCACTGGGCTTGTTGATCAATTCCTGGTAAAGGGCAGCGGCTTCTTTCGTGCGGTTGGTCTGCCCGTAGAGCGCGGCCAGCGCCGACTTGGCGAGGGCGGAGAGATCATGATTCCCCGACGATACGACTTCTTTGAAGTTGCGTTCCGCCGCGGCATTGTCCGACGAATCGGAGGCGATCACTCCCAGAAAATAATGGGCCATATCGGCAGTGCGGGTGTGTGGATATTTGTCGACGATTGCCTGAAACTGCTTTCTGGCAACCTCGGCGCGCTCTTTGGAGGAAGTGAAAGTAGGAAAGTCGGGTTGCTCCGGCGCCCCTGCAGGGCGCAGCTGAGTGTTCATGGTGCGAACGGCCTGGGACAGTTCGAGGCTGGCTTTTTCGTCCTGGGAGTTGAGGTAATACCACCCGCCAACCACAGCAGCGATTACAACCACCAGCGCGACCACGGTAGTGACTACAGTGGACTGGTGCTCGACGGTCCAGTGAGCGGTTTTCTCGGCGGCGTCGATGGTGACGCGGCTGAAGGCATCCTGTTTGAGTTGACGGCGAGTCTCTGCGCGCACAAACTTCCCTTCTAGTAAGCCCGTTCTTTCTCTATTAAGAACGATGGACGATCGAATGAGATGGCAAACCAACAGTTTAGCAGGGGCAAAAGGGGGCGTCAAAAATGGGATCACATGTGCGGAATAAAGAGGGCGCTGAGGTGTGGCCCCGGGTATGTTCGCATTATTTTTTTCGTAGTGAACTGGTAAATCTATGGTTCGAGGGGAGTTACGCGCCGGGGATGCCGTCGGGAGCTCGCAAAATCTTGGGATCAAGGGAGTTGCGCGCAAAATATTCGCGTATAACGACTTAACCTCGACGCTGGCGCGGGCCTGGCTCGGGTTCAGGAGGACCGGGCTGTGGCACTGTTCGCGCATGAAGTGAGTGTGCGCGTTGTCCATTTCTCAGTCACGGTTGTTCGTCACAGGATCTGCGATTCTCACTGTGGATGACTGTGGAAAAGGTTCACACGGGGTCGGCGGCTCTCGCGGACTCTCCCAGGTCTCGCAAAACCGGCGAGACCTGGGGCAACCCCCAGTTTCGCATTTCCGCATGTTTCGATTACGCGGCTGGGTGGATTTTCATTACGAGGATATTCGTATCGTTGATCTGGACCGGACCTGCTTCTCGGTGCAGATACCAGCTAAAACTGCTCCAAGGCCACTGCTCGGGCGAAGGCACCGAGCCGCGCGCGACCGGGTTGCGATGAATGTTGTGTAACTTTTCGATCCGCTTGTGCTCGGTCCAGACATTGAAATCGTAAAACCGTGCCTGCCAGAAGTGATTCGGAGTCGATGGACCGGAAGGATGATGGATTGGGGTGCCCCACTTCTCGCCTCCTTTGCGAGAAGTGGGAGGGCTGCCGACCTCACCACGCTCCAAACTTCGGACGAACCCGACTTTCAATGCCTGAATAGCCGTTGACAATGTTTCCCGCTGCGGTTCGCTCACCAATAGATGAACGTGTTCGGGCATCACAACATAACCCAGAACCACCAGCCGATAACGGCGGCGAACGCGTTCCAGAATCTTGAGGAACAGGTCACAGTAGGCCTCATTCCTGAGAAGCGGGTGGCGTTGGTAACAACTGAAGGTTAGAAAGTGCAAGTCGTTGCCGCCATAGAATCGGTGCAGGCCTTCGGTCATGTGGGAACAGTAGAAGAATCGGAAAGGGGTGTCTGTGATGAGTGAACATTGGTGAGCGAACATCTTAGGTGGCCTCTCCCGGGTCTCGCAAAAACGGCGAGACCCTTCGACTATGCTCAGGGCAGGCTCTGGGGCACCCCCGATAAGACTTTTGGATGCACCTACGGGGCGTCTTTACATGGGCTGGGGGATATCTGCTACTCTGCTTTGGCTTATTGGAGAAACTATTGACTATGTCATCGCGTAAATTCCTGGTCTCGCCTTTCGTTGTCTCGCTCTGCCTCACGTTTTTTATTTCCGCATCCGCGGCTGATAAGAAATCTAAAGACGCCAAGGCTGACGAATCCGCCAAGCCCTCTTACGAACTGCCGCAGCCTGCGACTGAAACTCTGGACCTGACCATGTACCAGCGGATTCGCGAGGAGGGGCTTTCGCATTCGCATGTGATGGAGTTTGGGTCGGCGTTGATGGATGGGATTGGGCCGCGGCTGACGGGGTCTCCGAATTTGAAGCGGGCCAATGAGTGGACCCGCGATCAATTGGCGGCCATGGGATGCACGAACGCGCATCTCGAGGATTGGGGCGAGTTCGGTATGGGATGGCGGCAGCTGAATACCTGGGTGCGCATGTCGGCGCCGGATACGGCGGTGTTTATTGCGCAGGCGCTGCCCTGGTCGCCGGCTAGCAAGGGCGCAGTCAGTGGGCGCGCGGTGTGGGTGAATGCGAAAGACGAGAAGGAGCTGGAACAGTACAAGGGCAAGCTCTCGGGCAAGATTGTTTTCTTTGGCGAGATGCGCGAGGTGAAGCCGATCGACAAGGCGCTGTTCGAGCGACGCGATGACGCGAATCTCAAGGAGACGGTCAGCTACCCGGTACACGTGGGGACGCCGGAGCAGGGATTTGGAGATTTCATCCGGCGGCTGCAATTTCGCGAAAAGGCAGGGAAATTTTTTGCCGACGAAGGCGCTGTGGGCGTAGTGCTGCCCAGCCGCGATGGACGCAACAATGGCGGGCAGGGTGGAACGATATTCGACGATGGCGGCGCGGGGTTGGGATGGTTCGCCTACCAGCGCGGACATGCGGAGCAGCTTCCGGTGGTGGTGACGGCGATTGAGAGTTATGGGCGCGTCTATCGGTTACTGAAAGCGAATGTACCGGTGACGATTGAAATGAATGTGGAGACGGAATTTACCGGGGATCATGAACATGGGTTCGACACGATTGCGGAGATTCCGGGCACCGATCCGAAGCTGAAGGATGAAGTGGTGATGGTGGGCGGCCATCTGGATTCGTGGGCTTCGGCGACCGGAGCGACCGACAACGGCGCGGGGACGATTGTGGCGATGGAAGTGATGCGGATTTTTAACGCGCTGCATGTGCAGCCGCGGAGGACGATCCGCGTGGGA
>Ga0302324_100015889_pt1 | contig 15061 bp, 11 predicted proteins | sample Palsa_T0_1_FD_201949 | JGI IMG/M metagenome (GOLD analysis project Ga0302324, IMG submission 201949) | Peat permafrost microbial communities from Stordalen Mire near Abisko, Sweden - Palsa_T0_1 | ecosystem: Environmental > Terrestrial > Soil > Palsa > Peat permafrost | place: Sweden: Abisko...
CAGCCGTCATCGCGGGTTACCAGGTCGAAAACATCAAGTCGGACTCGCACGGGCAGATCGATGCCGAAAAGCTGCGCGAGCTCGTGACGGAAGATGTAGCCGCATTGATGATCACGAACCCATCGACGCTGGGCATCTTCGAACAGCGCATCTCGGACATTGCCGCGATTCTTCACGCGAAGGGCGCATTGCTCTACATGGACGGGGCGAATATGAATGCGCTCGCTGGCGTAGCGCGGCCCGGCGATTTTGGCGTAGACGTGATGCATCTGAATCTGCACAAGACGTTCTCGACGCCTCATGGCGGCGGAGGCCCCGGCGCCGGACCCGTCACGATGAAGAAGATCCTCGAGCCGTTCCGGCCAGTCCCTGTTCTTGTCGAGAAAGCAGGCGGAGAGTTGACGCTCGAACAGGACCGGCCGCACTCGATCGGGCGAGTCAAGGCGTTCTCCGGCAACTTCGGCGTGCTGGTGCGCGCGCTCGCGTACATTCTTGCGTACGGTCCGGGCATCCGCCAGGCAACCGAAGACGCCGTGTTGAATGCGAACTACATTCGCAAGCATCTCGAGGGTGTCTTCGCGCTCCCTTATTCTCTGCCTTCCATGCACGAAGTTGTCTTTAGCGACGCCATCCAAAAGCAGAACGGCGTGAACACGATGGACATCGCAAAGCGCCTGATTGACTACGGCTTCCATCCGTATACGACGGCGTTTCCGTTGATCGTCCCCGGTGCTCTGATGATCGAACCCACTGAATCGGAATCGAAGGAAGAGTGCGATCTATTCATCGAAGCCATGCGGGCCATCGCGGCGGAAGCGGCCTCGGATCCCGACATCGTGAAGCATGCCCCTCACACCACGCGAATCGGTCGGCTCGACGAAGTCACCGCTGCTCGCAAGCCCATCTTGCGTTGGTCTCAAGGCCGCAAGTAGCAACCCGACCGCAGCTGCTGACCCTATGCCGCCGCAGCTTCTCCTTTCGTTGACTTGGCTATTCACGCAACCTAAGATGCCGCCCGATACGAGGTCACCGTGGCTAGCCGAATGTCTGCGCTTGAAATTCGGTCTGCCGGCGCGATGTTGAGGACCGCTGATCATGTCTGAAGAAATTGAGTCGGCGAAGGGAGCGGCCGTCACCCTGCATTCCCGTCTGGTCAAGAGTCTTGGCCTTCTCGATGCGAGCATGATTGTCGCGGGCTCGATGATTGGGTCGGGAATCTTTATCGTTTCCGCCGATATTGCCCGGCAGGTCGGCAGCCCTGGATTGCTCCTCGTTGTGTGGCTCGCGAGTGGCCTGATTACCACCATGGCGGCCCTTTGTTATGGAGAGCTTGCCGCGGCAATGCCGGCAGCGGGCGGCCCGTACGTGTTCTTGCGTGAGTCCCTCGGCCCGCTATGGGGGTTCTTGTACGGTTGGACCACTTTGCTGGTCATCCAGACTGCCACGATTGCGGCCGTGGCCATCGCTTTCTCAAGCTTTAGCGGTGTCCTGTTCCCCCGCGTCTCGGCGTCCGCGTGGGTCTGGGAATTGGGGACATTTGGGCCCTACAAAATGTGGTCTGAGGTGCTGGGGCCTTACCATGTCGGGCTGAACACGCAGAACCTTTTAGCGCTCTCCACGATTGTTTTTCTCACGTGGATTAATACACGCGGTCTGCGGATCGGGGCGGTGGTACAAAACATTTTCACGATTGTAAAAATCGCCGCCCTGGGTGGATTGACCCTGTTGTGTTTCGTGTTCGCCACGCAGGCAGCACGCAGCGCCAACTTCAGCAATCTTTGGCGAAACGGGAACCCCGGTGGATTGCACGCCTACCAGGTAGGCCAAAACGCCGTTTGGGTAAGTACCCTGACTCTAATTGCCCTGGCTACCGTTGGTGCCCTTTTTTCGTCCAGCGCCTGGACCGGCGTCACCTACATCGCAGGCGAAGTGCGAGACCCAAGGCGCAACTTGCCGCTTGCCCTGGCCTTGGGCACCGGAACGGTGACGCTGCTCTACGTACTGGCCAACCTTGCTTACCTGAGGGCGCTGCCCATGGTTGGCACCGCTGGCGCAGGATCAGTGTTCCAGCGCGGAATCCAATTTGCCACGGCGGATCGCGTGGGAACAGCCGCGGCCGAAGTGACCATTGGCGCGAGCGGTGCAGCCCTCATGTCCATTGTCGTCATGATTTCGACTTTTGGCTGCAACAATGGCCTTATCCTGGCCGGTGCGCGCGTTTATTACGCGATGGCGAAAGACGGTCTATTCTTTAGCAGCGTCGGCGCCATGAACAAACACAACGCGCCGTGGGCCGCCCTCTGGATTCAATGCATATGGGCATCTTTTTTGTGTCTCTCTGGCACCTACGCACAGTTGCTCGACTTTCTAGTTTTCGCGGTGTTGATGTTTTATATCCTGACGATCCTCGGTCTTTTTGTTTTGCGCTTCCGGCGGCCGGACATGGAGCGGCCGTATCGAGTATTCGGCTACCCGGTTTTGCCCGGCCTGTTTCTCTTGCTCGCTTCGTTCATCGAAGTGCAGTTGCTGCGCTACAAGCCGCAATACACCTGGCCGGGGTTGGCTATCATCGTATCGGGTGCGCCGGTTTACTGGCTCTTGCAACAATCGCAAAATCTAAAATCGCGAAGGAACGCCTAGCGTCCCGACTAACCGTCTTTGGATCGCCGCCGGAGGGCGCTGAGTTCCACGCCCGCCTGCCGTAGCGCTTGCGCCACCGCTGCCGCAATTTTCGGCGCGCCCGGAGTATCGCCATGGATGCAGATTGTCTGTGCGCTTGCGGCGATTTCGGTTCCGTCGTGAGCAACCACCGTGCCTCGTTCCACGATATGCAGTGCTTGTTGACCAGCTTCCGCGGGATCACTTATCAGCGCGTTTTCGAATTTGCGCGAGCGCAGAGTTCCGTCCGGCTCGTACCGTCGGTCTGCAAACGCTTCGGCGGCTACCTGCAAGCCAGCCTGCCGGAAGGCATCCAGCATTAGCGATCCAGCCAGACCCACAAGTATGACGTCCCGGCTCCACCGGGAAACTCCGCTGGCAATTGCTTCCGCCAGCGCGCGATTCCTCGCAGCCTGGTTGTAGAGTGCGCCATGCGGCTTGACGTGCGTCAAACTGACGCCGAAACCGGCGGCAATTTCCCCAAGTGCTCGCACTTGTTCGAACACGGAGTCGGCGATTGTTTCCGCCGGCAGCGACAACTCCAACCGGCCAAAATTCCCACGATCCGGATAGCCTGGATGCGCCCCGATAGCCAGATTCCAATGAAGCGCCTGCTCAATGGTTGTTTTCATCGAGCTTACGTCGCCCGCATGTCCCCCGCACGCCACGTTTGCCGACGTCAGGAATGGCATCAACGATTCTTGGCTGCCGTCATTGACGGCTTCTGGCACTTCGCCCATATCGCAATTCAGATCCATGCGGCTCATTCCAGAATCAACTCCTCGGATGCCAGCAGTTTCTCCTGTTCAATCAGCAACGATCGTGCGGTTTCCAACTCGATTTGTTCAAATCGTATCTCATCCCGCGGGCGGAGCTGTCCGATGCGGCGAAAATCCGCGCAAATCACATTTGCGATTATTGGATATCCGCCCGTGGTCTGTTGTTCCACAAAAATGATGATGGGCAAGCCTTCGGGCGGCACCTGTACGGCGCCAAGCGAAACGCCCTCGGTTATCATCTGTTCGGCGCCCGCGCGCAATATCGGCGCGCCTTCCAGTCGAAGACCCATCCGATTGGATTCCTCGCCGACGCGAAACGCGGCCGCATCAAACGCGCGTTGGGATGACTCGGGAAACCAATCCCACTGCGGCCCTCGGGTGACCCGCAAGGCGCCACGCGGCGATAAGCAATCCCGCACTCGCGGACCAATGGTTCTTTTGCGGTAGGATTTGGTCGCGGACCCAATCTCCAGAACGTCTCCTTTTCTAAGTGGTCTGCCCTCGAATCCTCCGATGCGGCTCAAGATGTGTGTTGACGCGCTCCCCAGAAAAGAAGGCACAACGATTCCGCCTTGAACGCATAAATAACAGCGCGCTCCTGAACGCGTAGCGCCCAGGCGAAGTGTTTGGCCCGGCCGAACCTCGACTGACGTCCAAAGTTCGACGGTTGCATCATCGATACTCGCCCCGAAATCGGAGCCGGTGAGTGCCACGACAGCGGCCTCGGGAAAATGGAATGTTCCGCCGAGCAGGGTCATCTCCAATCCAGCCGAGCTTTCGGAATTACCGACCAGGCGATTTCCGAGGCGTAACGAAATCGGATCGGCAGCCCCGGAAGGTGAAACGCCCAAAGGCCCAAAGCCTTCTCGCCCCAGATCCTGTACCGTGGTGAGCAGGCCCGGCGCTTGGACGTGGATGAAACTCACGCATTCTCCAGCGCTGTGAATCGAGCACTCGAAATCGAAGTGAAGCGCACGCGGTCTCCGATGGAGAGAAAACTCATGTTGTCTCGGTCCTTGCGGAACATCTCACTGGGAGTTCGCCCGATCAGTCTCCAGCCACCAGGAATGGCAATCGGATACACGCCAGTCTGTTTACCCGCAATCCCCACGCTACCCGGCGGCACGCTTCGGCGCGGCCGAGCCAGGCGCGGCGTCGCCAGAGCTTCCGGCAATTCACCGAGATACGCGAAGCCGGGAACGAAACCGAGAAAGTAGACGACATACGTAACCGACGCGTGCAACTCGATTGCCTGAGCGGGTGTCATTCCGTGCAGTGCAGCTACCTCGTTCAAATCGGGTCCGAACTCACCGCCGTAGCAGACGGGGATTTCCAATTGCCGCGGATCTGGGAGACGCACGTCCTCCAGCCGAAAGAGATAGCCTCGCAGAATCGCTTCTAGTTCGCTGTGGGTCAACCTCAACGCATCGAAGTTGATCAGAAGAGAACAATACGCAGGATTAAGGTTGCGAACGCCGGCAATGGGTTCTGATTCGAGCAGGCGCAGCAGTCGCCTCACCTGTTGATTGCTATAAATTGTGATTTCGTGGCCAAAGCGCACCAGGAGTGATCGATCGCTCGCCGGTTGAAATCGCGCCACTTCAGTCATGGGAGTCAGCAATTTACGGGAGTATACAGCACGCGGGATTCTAATTGGTGAGAGCGCCGCAGTGTCTCGGCGGTGCGCTTCGCGCAAAAGGTCGGTTTGTTCCGAACCTCAAATACAATTTTCGCTTTGTCGGGTATCGAACAGAGATTCCATACCCCGTCAGATAGTCTTGCAGTCCCACTATGGAGAAGGCGAGACTCCCACTCATACTCATCCTGTTGTGCCTGACTCCTGTCGGCTGTTCCAAACTATGGCGTAAGACTGCGTTGGTTTATTTCGGCTTTGATGATCCCTCGGGAAAATCGGAAGAAGTGACTGAGTTGGTCAAGACTTGGTCAAGTAGCCCGCCTTGCCCTTACTGGCGCGTAACCACCGATCCGAAGTCAGCGGACTACCGCGTGTTGGTTGGTGACGTGGCTGTGACCATTGTTGATCGCCAAGGCCAGGTCATCTATAGCGGCGGGCAGGGCGTGATGTACGCCAACGGCAACACCGATGGCAGCGGCATCAATATCTGCAAACTGACCGGTGAGTGACGCAAGGGCGCATGGCGTCCGGGACCGAGGCGCACCCGGTCAAGTTTCTGGCACGCTGGTAATTCAAGGTGGTACCATCGCGCCGACCCAACATGAGCGGCCCGCGCTCTCTTTCCGTGTCGTTTCTCGTGATCCTGTTTTCAGGCTTGTTCCTGCCTGCGGCCGGGCAATCCCAGCCTGCTTCGCCACCCACTGTCGTGCTGCATGCGGCGCACTTGCTCGACATCCGGAACGGACGCGTAGTGACGCCGGGCGAAGTGCTCGTGCAGGGCGGCCGAATCGCCGAAGCCGGTCCGGTGGTCAAGCATCCGGAGGGCGCCGAAGTCATCGATCTCGGCGATCGGACGTTGCTGCCGGGACTGATCGACGCCCACGTACATCTGTTCTTGCATCCCGGCGCTGAGGATCTGCAAACCGTGCAGGAATCGGTGCCGCAGCGCACGATCGCGGCCACTCTCGCCGCGCGCGCTGACCTCATGGCGGGTTTCACCGCCGAGCGCGATATGGGCACCGAAGGCGCCGGCTCAGCCGATACCGCCGTCCGCGACGCAATCAACGAAGGACGCATTCCGGGGCCGCGCCTGCGTATCAGCGGCAACGCCATCAACATCCTCGGTGGACACGAAGATGCCATCGGCTACAACCCCGCACAGCACGTTCTGCCCAATGCCGATTACGCGAACACTGCTGCCGAGTTGGTGGCCGTTATGCGCCAGCAATATAAGGAAGGCGCGGACTTCACCAAGATTTACGAAACTGGCTCGGATACCGTGCGCGATGGGAAGGCCTCGACGGTTTACCAGTACACGGAGGCGGAACTGGCTGCCGCAGTCCAGGAGGCAGCGCGCGTGGGCCGGCGTGTCGCCGTGCACGCCACGGGCGAACCCGGAACGCTTTTCGCCGCGCAAGCGGGAGTCGTTTCCATCGATCACGCCAACCAGTTGGGCGATGAAACCATGCGCCTGATGCGCGAGAAGCAGATCTATGCCGTACCAACCTTCGCCATCTTCGAGTATTTTGCTGACAACGCAACCGTGCCCGCGCAGATAGCGCGTGAGCGCCAATTGCTCGATCTCAAGGTGCAGGACTTCCGCAGGCAGGTTGCGGCGGGCGTGCCGATGGCGGTGGGTTCTGACGTTGGGCCATTTCCTCACGGCACCCAAGCGCGGGAGTTTGAACTAATGGTGAAGCACGGAATGACTCCTCTGGCCACCCTCCAGGCTGATCTGTTGAATGGTGCGAAGCTGCTCGGATGGGAAGGACAAATCGGAGCGCTGGAGCCAGGCTATATGGCCGATATCATCGCGGTGGCCGGCGATCCGCTACAGGACGTCAGCACGCTTCAGAATGTTTCGTTCGTAATGAAGGACGGGATCATTTACAAGAAATAGGCGAAGAGGTCCCCGGCCAGGTTATCGGGATGCCTCTCTATTTCTGAGAGTGATCCTGAATCTTTCGGCGTCACTCCTTCGAGACTTTAATCGTCATCGTTCCGTCTGTGCCGACCACGCCACGCATCATGCCGTTGGTATTGAAGATCATGGCGATATGGCCCTGGTGATCAAGGCCAATGATTCCGCCGTCCCCATGCTGCGCGACGAGCTCTTTCATCACCACGTCGTTCGCCGCCTCCTCCAACGAGACGTGAAGGTATCTCACGCGCGCGCAGATATCAGCGGCGACCACATTGCGTATGAAAAATTCGCCGATACCGGTCGCGGAAATCGCGCAACTGTCGTTGTTGGCGTAGGTACCTGCTCCGATCAGCGGAGAGTCACCCACTCGTCCGGGCATTTTCAGCGTCGTGCCGCCGGTCGAGGTCCCGGCCGCCAGGTTACCCGCTTGATCGAGTGCCACGGCCCCGACGGTTCCATGCACGTCGTTTTGAATTAGTAGCGCAGACTTGCCTTTTGCGTCGGCCGTCTTGAGGTCCTGGTAGCGTTTCCATTCGCGCTCGTTGAAGAAATAATAGGGCGACACCAACTCGATCCCCTGAGATTTGGCGAATTGTTCGGCGCCGTCGCCGACGAGCAGGACATGAGGAGTCTTCTCCATGACCAGCCGAGCGAGGCTGATCGGGTTCGCAATGTGTCTGACCGCAGCGACCGCCCCGGCACTGAGGGTACGACCGTCCATGATCGCGGAATCAAGCTCGGGTATTCCGTCACGAGTGTAGTAGGCGCCGCGGCCCGCATCGAAGGCCCCGGAGTCCTCCAGAACGCGGATTGTCGCTTCGACGGCGTCCAGGCTGGTCCCTGCGTGGGCAAGTACGTTGTAGCCGGCTCCCATGGCGTTGGTCATCGCTGCGCGGCGGATTGCGATCTGCTCCTGTGACATCTGACTGTAATCACCTGCGCCGCCGTGAACGAGTAGAACAAAATCTCGCGATCCGGGTGAACCTGGTGAGGCGGACTGCTGGCCCTTCGTTCCGGTGCTATTTGCAACGAGAACGAGTGAGAGGCTCGCAATGATAAGGAGATGCGTACGTTTCATAGATCTTCCTCCGCTATCGACTATTCAGCTCTGTTCTCTGTGGCCGCGGGCGCGTTGGCGTGGATCTACGCGCGCGATTCGCCAGCAGTTCCGGTTCTTTCGTGCGCCGGCTGGCCTCCCCACCACCGGGCGGAATAAACAATCGCTCCGGCCACCAGCCACCCCGCGGCGTACATCGGTTCCGCCTTCCATCGCAGAATTGCCGAGTGCATCAGGCCAATCCAGGAAAAGGCCGACGCAATCACGCACCAAATCGCCGCTCTCCCAAAGTTACGGTCGATCGCTTCGCTCACTACTGAAGAAATCACGAGGACCAAGAAAAGAAACCCGTTGCCGAGCCCTTGCAACGATGACCAGTAGATGGACCGGTTCAACGCAGCTTGCACGCTCGGACTGGCCGTCGAAATCTGGAGGGCCGGCAGCGCGGAATTCACGGCGGCCGATACGACCGCGCCCGTCGGCAGCACGAACCCCAATAGAACAGCACTGAGATATTTCTTATCGACTCGACTCAACGTCGCGGTGCCGACGCCGACGGAAACATACGCGATCATCGCGGCAAGAATCGCCCACGGAAACAACCCTGCCATGAACGAGATCAGGCCGCTCATTACGACCGCGAGGAAGATCACCGGAGTCCAGAACGCAAAACCTAAGCGGGCACCTAGCGTTTTGTACGGAGGGTGCAGTGCATAGATCACGGGCGTGACAATGCTCCCAGCCAGGCCGCAGAGCAGCGTACCCACCGCATCGCAGGCCACCACGCTGCGCGCGTCGTAGTTGTCGCCCGCTGCCTTCGCTCCTTCGACTGCGGCGATGTCTTGCAGCACATGGTAGATCGAGATGGGCGCAATCACGGAAAGATACGGCACCGCGAGGAGCATGGCGCGCAAAGGTCCTGTGGACGGAACGAACGGAAGGACAAACGATATGCCGGACCACACCGGATGCACGTAGCCCACCATCACGCCGAGAATCAGGGGCACCATCCACGCCACCAGAAATGGTGGAAGGTTGTAGCGAGTGATCGGTACCTTGGCGAGCACGGCCACGCACACGATCGTGAGTGCGGCGAGTCCCACCAGCGGCTGATCGAACACGCGCTGCAGCAGGACCAGCGCGAGATAGCTGTACATCGCCGCTCCAAACACGGTCATCGAAGCGGGCACGGGAATGTAGCGCCGGAATGCGCTGGCGAAGGGAGCCGCGGCTAGCTTGATGATTCCCGTCCAGATCACCGCGGCAGCGCTGATTTCCCACGCGCGCTCCGTGTCGTGCGTTTCCAGATACACCGGAAGGAAAATCGAAAGCGTGTACGCGAGAATCGCCGGGACGTTATTTCCGTAGACTTGTGCCGTAACGTTGTTACGGTTCTCGCGCTTGCTCAGACGCACTCCGAGCCAAGCAAGGCCCGCGGAGCCCATCAGGAGTCCCGACGCGAATCCGGGCACAATATGTTCGAGGCTGAATCGCAGGGAAACGCCAATCGGCGCAAGCAGCAAAATCGGAATGAACATCTGGGCAATGATGCAACCGACCTGCGCAATCGTCGCGTCGATGTCCCCGCGGCCCAGCGTCCACCACGGTTGCGAACCCGCGTTTCCGCCTGATGCCAGGGAAATCTCCTTCGGTCCGCGAGTGGAAAGGCCGGCGGCCCCTCAGATTTTGAACGACTCAAGCGATTCTGGAGCGAAAAGCTCCGCTGGTTTCAAAAGACGCTTCGCGAGCCCCTGCTCGTGCGAGTAACGCAGAAAGGTTTCCAGCGTGTGCGCGTTCCGCTCGAGTCCATAGGGCCAGAAGTCCGCACCCATGAGGGCGCGGGTTTCCTCTGCGTGCCGGACGAGCCAGGGCAACATGCAGTGCAGCGCGGCCGAGTCGTACAGCTCGCAGTACGCTATCCGCTGCGCTTGCACGAAAGCCTTGTATAGCGATTGCGCCACCCACCGGGATGTTTCATAAACATCGCGGCGGATCACGATGGCGTGCATGATGGGGAATATTTTCGTCCGCGAGAAATAGTCCTGCTCGATCGCCTGATAGTTTTCAAGGAGGCGGCGCACGTTGCCGGAACCATTGCCAAAGGTGGAAGGCGTGCGAGCCGTGTACAAGGCGTCGATTTCTCCGGACTCGAGCATCGCGGAAAGCGTCTTCGTGGGCGGGATGGATTCGAGGCGGATGTCCGGCGGCAAGGAAAGAGCGATTTTCTCCCGGCGCCCCGGCTCTTCTTCGCCGCCGCGAAGATAGATAACACTGGCGACGGGAACCTTATAGTCGTCGCTCAGCACGCCGCGTATCCACACGCCGGCCGTCATCTGAAATTCTGGCACGCCCACCCGCTTGCCGATCAGATCCTTCGGCTCGTGAATTCCGCTGTCGCGATTGATAAAAATGCACGAGTGCCGGAAGAACCGCGACGGGAATACCGGAATGGCGATCAGTTGCGAATTTTCGGCGAAGAGCGATAGCGCATAGGACGACAACGATACCTCAGCGACATCAAACTCGTGATGCCGCAGCATGCGAAAGAACATTTCTTCGATCGGAAGGTCCAGACAGATAAGTTCGATTCCGTCCACGGACACGCGCCCGTCGAACAAGGCGCGCGTGCGGTCGTAATTCGAACACGCCATCGAGAGCCGCAGCTTACCCATGCCTGATTCCCTCGCTCAAGGTGACTCGCCCCGGACTCTACGTCGGAAAAGCTGTTCGCGCCCAAAGCTGCCTGCTCGCCTTCTCGGCGCCGGCCGACAATGCGCGTAGTTTTGCCCAGGCTATCTGCGGATGGATACGTCCGCCCAGACCGCAGTCCGTGCCGGCGACGACGTTCTCCCGGCCGACGGCCTCGGCGTACCGCATGATCCGGTCGGCGACCACCTGCGGATGCTCCAGCACATTCGTCTTGTGGCTCACAACTCCCGGGATCACAGCCTTACCCGCGGGGAGCTTTACATCTCTCCAATCCTTCCATTCGTGCTCGTGTTGCGGGTTCGCCGCCTCCACGGAATACTGGTTAGCTTTCACCTTCAGCATCAAATCGATCACATTTCGGAGCGGCAGGTCGGTGCTATGTGGACCTTTCCAACTGCCCCAGCAGATGTGGTATCGGACCTTTTCCTCCGGTATGCCCGCCAGTGCGTGGTTGACCAGTTCCACGTGCGACTCGGCCCACTTTCGGAAAGCGGCCATGTCTCCACCCATCGAGAAACGCCATTCGTACACGTTGACGATGATGGGATCGTCCAGTTGCACGTTAATTCCGGCATCTGTGATCGCTTTGTACTCCTCCCGCATGGCCTCTGCCACGGCAGTAGCTTGTTCCTCCGGTTGCTTGTAGTATTCGCCGGGAAAAAAGTTCACACCGGTCACCGCCGCCGTCATGAACGCATCTTCCACATTCTTGCCGGCGAGCGCTGCTTTGAAGTTCTTGATGTCGCGCCCGACCAGTTCGTGTCCCGTATATCGGATCGGCCCAACGTTCATCGGGAATCGAACTGGACGCGTCGAGGGGCCGGCGTAGGCTTCCGGCGACTTGTAGTAGTCCGCGAAATCCGAACGGTCCTTGCTGCCTCCCATGATCGAGTTCAGGATATTAAAGTCCGCGGGCAGGTCCCGCATTTCGAACCCGCTTAGCCGTTGATGAATGTAGGTCGCCCATGCTCCGTAATCCACTTCATCCGACATGGGCTTTCCAAATTCCCCGTCGTTGACGACGTCTATGCCAGCTTCGACCTGCTGCCGCACCACTTCGGCGACAGCACTCGTCAGCCTCGAATCAAGCTTCTCGGCCGGTACTTGCTCGCGGTACATGTTAATCAGATCCGCGGGCCGCGGCAGGCTGCCCACGTGACTCGTCAGTATGCGATTCGTGCTCCGTTTCATATCGTTGTGGCCCCCCAGCACCAACTGCGCCGCCTTATAGCGCACTTCTGGTGAGCCGACAAGCTGGCGAGTGTTTCTCGAGCAACATCTGCCCGTGGCCGCCCGGTCCAGCTCCCAGGTAGTTGCTACAATAATGCCAGTCCGATCAATGGCCCCATGCGTCTCGGGATAGCGAGCAGGGTCCAACGCAATCCGTGACTGGACCGCTGGCGACAACATCGTCAGCGTTGTGGACAACGATTCGCGATCAAATTATTCAACGAGAGGAATCTGGCCATCGACGAGGCAAACATTGTAATCATCGGCGGCGGCGTGGTTGGCTGCGCGATCGCGCGCGCTCTGTCCGAGAAGTGGGAAGATGTCTTTTTACTTGAAGCGCTTCCCAAGCTGGGACTTGGCGCCAGCTCGCGCAACAGCGGTGTCATCCATTCAGGTCTGTACTATCGTCCTGGGTCGCTCAAAGCACGACATTGCGTGCGTGGGAATCACCTGACCTACGAGTTTTGTGCGTCCCATGGCGTGCCTCACCGTAAGACTGGCAAGCTCGTGGTGGCCTCGTCCGCGGCGGATTCCGAGGAGCTATCGGCCCTCGCCGAGAACGGGCGCGCGAATGGTGTGCCGGATTTGCGGATCGTTGACCGCGCCGCGATCCGCGCTCGAGAGCCTCGCATTGAGGGTTGGCAAGCCATCGACGTTCCGTCCACCGGCATCGTTTCGAGTGAGGAACTCGTAAGAGCGTACGCACGCGTTGCCACGGACCGGGGCGCAAACATTGTGACCAACGCGAATGTGGAGAAGTTGGAACGCTCGCCTGACCGGATTCGCGTCACCTCAGCCGCCGGTGAGATCGAAGCGCGCTGTTTGATTAACAGCGCCGGTCTCTATTCCGACGAGGTCGCGGGCCTCCTCGGCTCGAAAATGGCGGAGCATAAGATCTACCCTGTTCGGGGCGACTACTGCGAGCTTTCCCGCGCCAAGGCAGACTGGATTCGCGGGCTCGTCTATCCCATGCCCCGTTCCGATGGGCTGGGCCTCGGCGTGCATTTTACGAGGACGCTTTGGGGGAACACTCTCCTCGGTCCCACGGCGCGATATGTCGGGGACAAGAATGATTACGAGCGCAACCGCGTGTCTGTCGAGGAGTTCGCGGAAGGCGCACGCCTCTTGCTTCCTGGAATTGAAGCAGCCGATCTGGCGCCTGCTCATTCTGGAATCAGGGCGAAACTGACTCCGCCCTCGCAACTCTCCAGCGGACACTTTCACGGCACTGGAATGCCTGACTTCATCATTCAGCGAGATCCTGAAGTCCCCAATGTCGTTCATCTCATCGGTATCGAATCCCCGGGGCTTACGTCCGCCCCTGCCATCGCCGAGCATGTCCGAGAATTAGTGGCGGAAATCCTGGCCTGAGAACTCGACGGAACGCCGTCTCGCTGGTTTACTGGCTGGGTATGCTCACGGAGATTGGATCTGACGGGGCGCTCTCCACGTTGCTGGAATTCGTGTGAGCGCGGAACTCGCTTACGGAATTGTCCCTGGGTCGTGCCAATCCCGCCGACCGCGCGGAATTAGGGAATAATCGCCTGCACTTCGTTCGAGTCGGTGCTTTGCGTGCCCGCATCCACGGCCGTGGCAACATAGAAGTATGTCTGGCCGGATACGACCGACGTATCTGTATAAGTCACTCCGGAAACGGGCGAGGGGTTAACCGGGGTGGTGCCGTAGCCGCCCGAAGTTGTTGCGCGGTAGATGTTGTAGCCGCTTACTCCACTCGTGACGCTGGGATTCCAGGACAATGTCACCGAATGGGATCTCGGCTGCGCCTGGCCTGTACCGGACAGCGAGATCGTTGTCGGCGAATTGGTGCTGTTGCTCGCTATCTGGACGCTCGCGCCGGTTAGCACCGTCGCAGCCGTCGGAGCAAATGTGACGGTCACTGTGGCGGACTGACCGGGCATTAGGATTGTGCCGGCTGAAATCCCGCCGGCAGTCAGTCCCGTGCCCGTTGCCGCGCCCGTGACTGTCATGCCGGAAATGTTGATGTTTGAGTTTCCGCCGTTCGTCAGCGTTGACGTCAGCGAGCTGCTGTTACCCACCTGAACTGTGTTGAAGCTCAAGCTCGTCGGGTTTGCACCTAGCTGCACCGTTGCAGTCGAGCCGGCCCCCGACAGAGTAATTACCAATGAGGAGGGCGTGCCGTTCGTCGCCAGCGTTACGGATCCATTGGTCGTTGCCGTTGAACCCGGCGTGAAGATCACATTGAAAGTCACGCTGCCACCCGGAGGAATTACCGTCGAAGTGGAGATACCTGTGATGGTGAAGCCAGTTCCTGACGGCGTCACTTGCGAGAATGTCAGGGGGGAGTTGCCGGTGTTCTGGAGCGTGATGGTCTGCGAGTTGCTGGTCCCTCTCACTACAGTTCCGAAATTAACGCTCGAGGGAGTTGCTGAAAGGTGCGCTTGCGTGCCGGTTCCGGAGAGTGGAATCGTGAGCGGCGAGTCCGAAGCATCGCTCGTGATCGTCATGCTGCCGGTGACCGCGCCTCCAGATTTCGGTGCAAACTGAACCTGCACCAAGGTGCTCTGGCCGACCGGGATCGAACCAGAGGGGCTGCCCCCCACAATCGCAAACGACGCGGCGCCTGAAGATATCGTCGCCGTCGAAATGTTGACTGCTGCCGTTCCGGTATTGGTCAGGCTCACGCTTTGTGCGCCAGTGCCCCCCACTGCCGTGTTACCGAAACTGAGGCTCGTCGAGCTGGCTGAGAGCACTCCTGTACCCGGATTCGCCTTGGCAGTCGAGCCGGCCCCCGACAGAGTGATCACGAGTGACGAAGGCGTTCCATTCGTCGTCAGCGTTACGGTCCCGCTGGTGGTTGCGGTCGAACCGGGCGTAAAGATCACATTGAAAGTCACGCTGCCACCCGGCGGAATCACCGTCGAAGTGGAGATCCCTGTGATGGTGAACCCAGTTCCCGACGGAGTCACTTGCGAGAATGTCAGAGGTGTGTTGCCGGTGTTCTGGAGCGTGATGGTTTGCGAGTTACTGGTCCCTTTGACCACAGTTCCGAAATTAATGCTCGAGGGAGTTGCTGAAAGCTGTGCTTG
>Ga0302324_100015891_pt1 | contig 15060 bp, 17 predicted proteins | sample Palsa_T0_1_FD_201949 | JGI IMG/M metagenome (GOLD analysis project Ga0302324, IMG submission 201949) | Peat permafrost microbial communities from Stordalen Mire near Abisko, Sweden - Palsa_T0_1 | ecosystem: Environmental > Terrestrial > Soil > Palsa > Peat permafrost | place: Sweden: Abisko...
CCCGCTGGACGCTGGTCGACGAATGCGTGAGCGCGCACCTCGCGGGTCTGCGCGCGCCAACCGAAGGGCAAGCCCTCTAGCAACGGCTCCAAGCCGGGGTTAGTACACCGGAACTCCGTGTGCGAGCGTGCGGCCGTCTTCGACCAGAACGACTTCACCGACGCGTCCGGGGCCGCGCACGAACAGGGTGGCCGGCGCGCCGGCTACAAGCGCTCCGAGGTCGCGGTCGATGCCGTTGCCGCGCAGGATCAGATGCGCACCGGTGCCGACGCCGTTTGCGATCACGTACATCCACGCGCCGTCGCGAGCGTAGAGAGCTTTGGCAACGGTCCCCGGCTGTGAGGTCAGGGTGGTATGGGAGAAGTGGGACGCCGCGACCGCGCTGAGCGCCGCGTCGGTTCGGGCCGCGTGCTGCGCGGCGCCCTGCAGGGCGGTGCCTTCCCACGCCGAGGTCACCGCGAAGACCACCGCCGCCGCAGCGGCCAAACCGCTCGTCCACTGCGGCCGCCGCAGGCTGCGCGCCGCAGGCGCTGCCGGCAGCGCCGATGCCAGTGCCGCGGCCGCCGCTTCCGCCGCGATGACGCGCGATCGGCATTCCTCGCAGCTCGCGAGATGTTCTTCGATCGCGGACGCGCGCTGGGGGTCGGTGAGACCCAGCGCGTAAAGTTCGGCGTCGTCGCCGCAGTGCTGATTCACGGGGTGCCTCCGGAGAGTTCGCCGCCCAACCGTCGCAAGGCGACGGCGAGGCGGCTTTTGATCGTGCCCAGCGGCACGTCGGTGGTGTCGGCGATTTCGGCCAGCGTCGCGCCGCCGTAGTACGCGCGCACGATCACGTCGCGCTGCGCCGGCGTCAACCGCTCGAGCGCAGCCCGCACGCGCCGCGCTTCGACGGGATCGATCGCGGCGGTCGGATCGGGCACGACCGTCTCCGGCGCCGCGCGCAGTTCGCGCTCGCGGCGCCGCCGCGACCCGCGGATGACGTCGAGCGCTTCGCGGCGCACGCAAGCGATCAAAAACGGCAGCAGTGGTCCGCGCTCGCTGGTGTAGGTGCGGCTGCTCCAGACGCGCATCAGTGCGGCTTGCACCGCATCCTCCGCGGCGTCGCGGTCGCGCAACACGTGATAGGCGACCGCGCGGAGCCGGCCGGCATAGGCGCGGTACGCGCGATCGAAGCCGGCCCCTTCGAACGCCATCTCCGGTGCTTCGACGGCGGTCAGCTCTGCGCTAGCGAGACGTCCTGCCACGCTGCCGCGGTCGCAATCTCCACGGTGCGGTAACCGAGCACGCCCAGCAGCGAGCCCGGCGCAACCGCCAGCGGGCCCGGTTTGGCGCCCGGTGTGCCCGGCGCCGCCTGCGGAAACGCGGTCGCGCGCGCGGTCGCGAACCGGATCGCACCGTCCTGATGCTCGATGATCTGATGGATGTGTCCGTTGAGCAAGGTTGCCGAAGAGAACCGGCGCAGCAGCGCGATCGCCTTGGTGCCGTCCATCGTCGTCCACCCCCATTCCGGCGCAACCGCGAAGAGCGGTACGTGCCCGAAGACGACGATCGGCGTGCTGGGCGCGCGCGCGGCGAGATCCTTTTCGAGCCACGCCAACTGCTCGGGTCCCAGGACGCCCATCGTCTCGCCTTCGCCGACATTGATCAGCGCGACGAAATGGATGCCGCCTTGATCCCACGACGACCAGCCGCGGCCGGCGGCGTCACGGCGCCCGAACGCTGCGGCAAAGCGCGGCGGACCCTGGGCGCCGATCACGTCGTGTTCACCGGGGATCGCCAGCAGCGGTGCGCGCAGCCGGCTCAGGATCGCACGCGCGTCGTCGAACTCCGTCGCTTTGCTGACGTGCGTCACGTCGCCGGTATGAATGACGAACGCCGGCTGAACAGGGAGGGCATTGATCGTGTTGACGGTCTGTTCGAGGGTCGCGTGCACGTCGGCGTTGGCCGGTCCCGCGTAGCCGATGTGACTGTCGCTGATCTGCACGAACGAAAACTGACCGGGCGCCGCGTCCGCCGCGTGCACCAAACCGTCGGCGCCGAGCACGTACGCGATGCCGGCACCGGTCCAGGCGATGTGGCCCAGGAACGACGCGCGCTTCATCGCGCGCTCTTGACGATGAGCGCGCCGTGCATCATCGGATGCACCGTGCAGTGATACGTGACCTTACCGGCCTTGGTGAAGCGGTGGCTCCAGCTTTGGCCTTGGGTCAAGCCTTCGGAATCCCAGGAGTTGTCGTCGGCCGTCGCGGTGTGCGCGTCGTCGTCATCGTTGATGAAGGTGACGGTTTCGCCGGCGCGGACCGTCAGCGAGGCCGGCGTAAACGCGTCGTCACGGATGTGCACCGTCGTTGACGGAGCGGCGGCGCCGGCGGCGCCGGCCGGAAGGAAGGCCGCAAGTGCGACGGCCGCAAGAAGTGCTCTCATGTCACCGGTACGCCGCCGGAGCGATTCCGGTTCGGGCCGGTCGCGTGGCTGCTAGCCAGGTATCGTGAGCGCTTCCGGCAACGGGCGGGCAACCGCGAACGTCGAGGCCGGCAGGCTGGCGGGGAAGCGCCAGTTGGCGAAGGTCAACCGTTCGTTGGCCACGCCGCCCGGTACGCGCGCAGATGCGCTCGCGCCGGTCGCCACCCACCAGGGACCGACCTTCGCGAACGTCACCCCGCCCTTGCCGGAGTTGGCGAACGTTTCGAACACAATCGCCGCCGGCAAGAAGCTGATGCCGTCAATGCTGACGCGCGTCAGCGTGAAGTCACCCGGTGAACCCTTGGGTGTCAAAGCGAAGACGTAGTCGGCGTGGCGCCCGTCAAGCACGATCCCTAGGTACGTGAAGGCGTAGCGCGCGGGAGCCGGCGCGAGCCGCGTCACCGTGTAGCGATAGGGATGACCGCGAAAGATCCGGATCGTCGGCGCGGTGGCGCGGGTTCCGTTGACGGCGATCGTTTCGTCGCGCTCGTCCGGGCCGCGGCGAAAGATGCGGTGCGTCTGTTCGAGCGAGCGCGTCCCGGTCTGCTCGAGCGTATACTCCACCGTGAACGTGCGCGGTTCGTGGAGCGCGCTCAGCGCGGCGGCGTAGCGCGTCAGCACCACGCCGGGCGCGAGCGGCGCCGAGAGCGCGGCCGCTGCCGCGCCGGCATGCAGCGCCGAGCCCACGATCGAAGCGATCACGCCGCGCGCTTCGCGAGCACGTCGCGCATCGCGGCCAGCGCCGCCTCGGCGCCGCCGGGATCCTTGCCGCCGCCTTGCGCCTGCGCCGGCGCGCCGCCGCCCTTGCCGCCGATCAGCGGGGCGGCCGCGCGCACCAGGTTGCCGGCATGGACGCCGGCCCGCACCGCGTCATCGCTCGCAGTGACGAACAAGGATGCGGTTGCGCCCTCCACGCCGACCAGCGCCACTACGCCGGATCCAAGCCGCGCGCGAATCGCGTTCCCCAGCGCGCGCAGCGTCTCCGCATTCGCGTCGCGCACGACCGCACCGACGACCGGCACGCCGCCCAGGTTTTCGGCGCCCTCGACGTAGGACGCAGCATCGGCGGAGGCGAGCTGGGCCTTGCGCTCGGCCAGGCCCTTCTGCAGATCGCGCAGTTCGGTTTGCAGCCGCTCGACGCGCTCGACCAGCTCTTCGGGCTTCACCGAGAGGTTCTCACCGAGCGCCGCGAGCGTGGCCTGCTGCGCTTCGACGAACTGCTCCGCCGCCTTCGAAACGATGCCTTCGATGCGGCGGATCCCGCTGCCGATCGAACTTTCGCTCAGCAGCACGAAGAGCCCAAGTTCGCCGGTCGCATGGGCGTGCGTGCCGCCGCAGAACTCGATCGAGGGACCGGCTTGCACGACGCGCACGAGATCGCCGTACTTCTCGCCGGCCATCGTGATCGCGCCGCTGACTTTCGCTTCTTCGATCGGCAGCACGCGGGTGACCAGGTGATGATCCTGGCGGATCAGCTCGTTGACGCGTTCGGTCACGGCCCGCTTCTGCTGCGGCGTCAGCGCGCCCGACGGGCTGCGAAAATCGAACCGCATCCGGTCGATCCCGACCCACGAGCCTGCCTGCACGATGTCTTCACCTAGCACGTCGCGCAGCGCACGCTGCAGCAGATGCGCCGAGGTATGGTGGCGGCGGATCTCCTCGCGCCACTGGGGATACACGCTGGTGCGCACCGCGTCGCCGACCGCCAGCACTCCCGAGGTGAGGCGCCCGTGGTGGGCGATCGCTTCGCCGGCGTACTGGGTGTCGGTCACTTCGAAGACGGCATCGCCGTGGACGATCCGCCCGCGGTCGCCGATCTGGCCGCCCTTCTCGGCGTAGAACGTCGTGCGGTCGAGCAGCAGCTGCGCCTCGCTATCCGCCTCGATCGCATCGACCGGCCTGCCCTCGACGAGAATGGCGCGGATTTCGCCGTCGGCCTCGAGACCTGCGTACCCCTCGAAGGCCGAGTTGAGAACGGGCAGGTCGGTGACGGTCACGACCGCGCGTTTGGCGGCGGCATCGGCGCGCGCGCGTTCGCGTTGTTCGGACATCTTTCGTTCGAAGGCGGTGGAATCGACCGCCACGCCGCGCTCGGCGGCGATCTCGCGCGTCAGCTCGTACGGGAATCCGAACGTGTCGTGCAGTGTGAAGACGTCCTCGCCGCTGATGATGCTGGTGCAGTCGGCTTTGGCCTCCTCGATCAGCTGCTCGAGCAGCTCGCTGCCGCGATCGAGGGTGCGCAGAAAACCGGTCTCTTCGGCACGCAGCGCGTTCTGCACGTCGGCCAGCCGTGCCCGGAGTTCCGGATACCCGCTCTCCAGCGACGTCACGACCGCGGCGGCGAGGTCGGTCATGAACGCACGCGGATAGCCCAAGAGCCGGCCATTGCGAATCGCGCGCCGGATCAGAAACCGGAGCACGAAGCCGCCCTCGGTATTCGATGGATAGACGCCGTCGGCGATCAGGAACGTCGCGGCCCGCGCGTGATCGGCGATGATGCGACGGCGCACCAGCTGCTCGTCCGGCGACAAGTTCGTCGCGCCTACCGGCGGCTGCGCCGCGATCAGATCCGTGAAGAGGTCGGTCTCGTACATCGAGACCTTCCCGTTGGCGACGGCCAGCATCCGCTCGAAACCGGCGCCGGTATCGATCGCCTTGCGCGGCAATTCCGAGAGTTTGCCGTCGGCGCCGCGGTTGAATTGCTGGAAGACGACGTTCCAGATCTCGACGAAACGGTTGCCGCGGTTGGGACCGACGTCGTCGGGGCCGGCGGCGTGCGCGGCACCAGTATCGTAGAAGATCTCGGTGCACGGTCCGCACGGACCGGTCGGCCCCATCGTCCAAAAATTGTCTTCATCCCAGCGCGTGATGCGGCTGGGATCCAGTCCGATCTCGTTTTCCCACAGCCGCTGCGCTTCGTCGTCGCCGGTGTGAATCGTCACGTGCAGTTTGGCGGGATCGAGCCGCAGCACGGCGGTGAGGAACTCCCACGCGAACCGTATCGCCTCGGACTTATAGTAGTCACCGAACGAGAAGTTCCCCAGCATCTCGAGGAAGGTGCCGTGACGTCCGGTGCGGCCGACGTTCTCGATGTCCGACTTCGCCCCGGCGACGCGCAGGCAGCGCTGCACGGTGACCGCGCGCGGCGCCGGCGCCGGTGCGTCGCCCAGGAACACCGGGACGAACTGCTCCATCCCGGCGATCGTGAAGAGCGTCGTGCTCAACTGGTCCGGCACCAGCGAGGCCGACGGAAGATGCACGTGCCCGTTGCGCACGAAGTAGTCGACGAAGGCTTGGCGGAGTTCTTGGGAAGTCATGGCCGACCCGAGGGGTTCGCCGCCGGGGACCGCGCGGTCCCGCCGCGGGGTTACTCAGCGACGGAGAGAACGCGCGGGATCGCCTCGCGCAGGTGTTCGTCGTCCGGCTCGTACGGCACGACGACGACACAGTTGCGTCGCTCCTTGGCTTGGTAGAGCGCGTGATCGGCAAGGCCGAACAGGGTGGTCTCGTCGATACGCATGTTCGCTTCCACGTACGCGACGCCAACGCTCACGGTGACCGCCGAGTACACCGTGGAGGCGCCGTGCGTGATGCCCATCTGTTCCACACCGCGCCGGATCCGCTCGGCCACGCGTCCCGCGGGGATCGCGCCGGTTTCCGGAAGGATGACCACGAACTCCTCGCCGCCGAATCGCGCGGCGACATCGAGTTCGCGGTGCAGCGAATCGACGATCGAGTGGGCGATGCGCTGGAGCGCGACGTCGCCGGCAGCATGACCGTAACGATCGTTGAAACCTTTGAAGAAGTCGACATCGAGCACCAGGAACGACAACTCGCTGGGCTCTTCGCGGCGACGCCGCAGCACCCAGCGCAAGTAGTCGTCGAAGGCACGCCGGTTCCGCAGCCCCGTGAGTGAGTCGAGCATCGCCATCGTGCCCAAACGGCGGTACAAGGCGCCGACTTCCGAGAGCATCACGACCAGCACGACACTTGCCGTCGTCAGCGTCTCAAGCTTTCCGACGTACCAGCTGATCGTGTAGCGGCCGGGCGCGAACGAATTCAAGGCCGCATCGAGTGCCGAGGTCGCCAGTGCAACGGCGACCCAGACGTGCAGCCGGCTCGGCCTTCGCGCAAACCCCACCACCAGCAATGCCGCCAACGCGTTCACAACGGTGACGGCGGGCGAATAGACGTGGTGCCAGAGCGGCGTGAAGTGATCGTGAGAGACGATTTCCGGCAGCGCACTCCGGTCGACGTTCACGAGGCCGACGATGATCAGAACCCCGCCCAAGACGAGCACGATCGTCAAGGCGAGGTTTCCGCGGATTTGGGCCGGGTCGATGATTCGCGCCGTCAGTCGTCGATCCACGACGAAGTAGACGCCGATCAGGCCCGGAAACGCAAGGTGCCAGGCCAGCCACAACATCGCCGAAACCTGCTCGGCCGCAGCGCTCGCATGGGCCGACAGAAAGAGCCCCGGAAAATACGCCAGATACGGGATGGTGAGCAGGCCGGTGACAGCATACGCCGCCCCGAGCACGAGAAACGCGCGGACGCCGTTGACCGAAAACTGCGTGAAGAGCAGGTAGGAGGTCAGGAGTTCGGCGGCGCCCCACAGACTTGCGGATATCGGCAGCACCGTTGCCCACTCGGGGCCGAGGAGCTTACCGAACGCGGCCGCGATCGCGGTGATAACGATGAACACGCTAACGAATACGAGGGCCGCGCGCCGGTCGCGATCCGTGGAAGGGGCATGCAGCAGGTCGGCGATGCCGACCGGTCCGGAAGCAACCGGCTCGATCGGTCGGCCTTTGCGTCCGTCGGTCGACCGGCGGCGCACTTGGCTTGAGGTTACAGCCACGAAAGAACTCCAGGCCGCGCTAATCAACAGGCGTTCCGGCAATCATACCTAATTCGGCGCGCCGGGCGTACGGTCAAACGTTCAGTTTTGGTCAGCCTGCTCGGACACAGAAGGCTGCGACGGCTTCGGGGTCGCCTGGAACCCCCCAGGGGTAGGGGTGCCGGGAGGCGGCTGCCTCCGTACCGCCGGCCGCCAAAATCCGTGCCCTTACGGATAACGCGCGGCTCGGCGGCGGCGTATCGTGGTCGCATGCCGGGTGCGCAATGCACCGCGAGGAGTACACCGTGGATGACCCTGCCGACGTCCTCTTTGGCCCCTGGATGCTATTAGGGCCGCTGCTGTTTCTGCTGTTCATCGTGTTTACCATGCGATGGCTGTCCTGGCGCCGGATTGGGCGCGCGCTGAAAGCCTCCGACGTGCCCGCCCTCGGCCTGGCCGCGCTGGCGGTGCTGATGAGCAGCGAGCCCCGCTGGGTCGAGCTCTATCAGGTCGACTTCATTTTCGTCGTCGCCGCGTTCTTGTCGTGGATCGCCGCCGCCGTCGTCGTGTCGCGGACCGACGGGTACCTCAGCCCCACCGATCGTTGAGTACGGGGCGGCCGGCTCAGAGGAGTTTGAGCCGGATCGCACGATTTCGGGGCCGCGCTATACTACAGTCAAGGTGCAGCCCTTCACAGGCGGCCGGCTCTTCGTTGGTCGCGAAAACGAAGTCCGGCGGCTCCACGACCTTCTCGACGGCGCCGCCGCTGGTCACGGCGGCGCGTCGCTGATCAGCGGCGAGGCGGGCATCGGCAAAACGCGTCTGATGCAAGCCGCAATGGAAGAGGCCACGGCGCGCCGGTTCCGGGTCGCATGGGCCGCCAACTACGAATACGCGCGCAGCCCCTTGGGTCCGTTCGCCGACGCGTTCGGAACGCTGCTGCGCGCGATGCCTGATGCGCTTCCGCGCGTGAGTGCCGATCGTACGGCACTGCTGGGCCTTGCCGGAATGGCCGAACCGGCAGCGAGCATCGACATGCGCCGCATGCTGGTGGTGATGACCGAGACGCTAGCGCGGATCGGCGAACGCGATCCCTTTCTGCTCGTCGTCGACGACGTCCAATGGGCCGATCCGGAATCGCTGGAGTTCATTCGGTATCTCGCTCCGCGTCTTTTGACGATCGCCGGTACGTTGCTGGTGGGCATCCGGACGACCACCCCGGAGGCGAGCGATGCGCTCAGTGCGCTGATCGGTGTGCCGGGCATGCCCGAACTCGAGCTGGCACCCTTGACCGATACGGCTTCGCGAACGCTCGTCGCCGCCGCACAGCCGGAAAACGTACGGCTCGAGCAGCGCACCGTCGATGCGATCACCGCGCGCGCGGAGGGCAATCCGCTCTTCCTCCAAGAACTGGCGCGCGAAAGCGCAGCAACGTCGCCGCGCAAACCATCGACATCGGTTCGCCACGCCATCGCTGCGCAACTCGCGCGGCTCGATGACGCCACGCTGCGAATCCTCGAAGCGGCCGCGGTTATCGGGCGCCGATTCACGATCGAGCGTCTCTCGAGGGTCGGGGATGTCGATTCGAATGCCGTCGTCGGCGCGCTTCGGCTTGCGCGAGACGCGAAGCTCATCGAAGAGATCGGGCTGCAAGAATTCCAATTCCGGCACGAACTCATTCGCGCAACGGTCTACGAGCGTTTGCTCGCCGTGCAACGGCGAGCGCTGCATCACCGCGTTGCCGAAGACCTCGATCAACAGTCGGTTGGATCAGCTGACGAGTTGGCTTTGCATCGTTTGGCGGCCGGTGACCTCATCGCCGGGGTCGCCGCCGCCGAGGCTGCCGGCGATGAAGCTGCGGCATTGAATGCGATCGCCTCAGCGCGCGACCGCTACCTCGACGCCGATCGCGCCGGTGTTCTCAGCGGGGCCGATAAGGCCCGGCTGGATGGAAAACTGGCGCGAGCCTTCCATCTCCTTGGTGACGCGGAAAACGCTGCTGAAAGGCACGCCCTGGCCGCTCACTACTATGAGTCGGTGGGCGACATCCCAACGAGCACCCAACACACGCTTCAATTCGCAAACGTGGCTTACCGGGCAGGTCGAATCGCCGAGGCAAACGCCGCATGTGAGCGCGTGATCGCCACCGCACCTTCTCCACAGATTGCGTTCGCGGCGCGGTCCCTGTATGCAATGTTCCTCGCCATGCGGGATGAACGCGAGACCGCTCTGGTTCAAATTCGCGCAGCAGAGGAGCTCTCCGTTTCGCCGGAAGCTGCCGACGAGATCCCGCTTCACTACGCGAAACTCACCGTTGCTAGGTTCGAGCAAGGAAACGATTGGTTCGAACCGGCAACGGCTGCCGTAGCGCGCGCGGAAGAGGTGGGGGAGCCTGCCGGGCTTGCGCACGCGCTCTTCAATTACGGGATCGTGGCCTACGAACGCGGTCGGGAGAACGACGGCCTCAAGGCTCTCGAGCGAGCAGTCGATGTGGCCGACCGACACGGCCGTGTGCTTGCCGGAGCGTTCGCACGTTGCGAATTGATCTACATCCACACGCTAGGGGGGCGGTTGCACGAAGCGCTCCGCCTCATCCTGACGCTCAGCGGCCTCTACGTCAACACGCTGAAAGTGCGGCTCTCTTTCGCGGAGGTTGCCACGCCCGTGCTCGCGGATCTCGGCCAACTCGAACGTTTCCCGGCCGTGACGGATCCCGGGCTGGTGGACGAAGCGCGCCGGGCGGGCGCCCGCGAATACGCCGCGACGGTTGCGGCGCAGCTGCACGCTGCGACGGCGCTCGGGAAGCGCTTCGACGACGCTCTTGTCGCGGACGCGCTAGGTACCGTTCACTCCACGCGATACATCTCGCCGTCGTTCCTGACGTTTGCGCGTTTCGCGGATACCCGACACTTTGCACGCATTCAGACCCTCTTCGGTTCGGGGCCGCTCGCATCGCGCGAGTTGCGGACGCTACGGAAAACGGCCAAGGCGGTTATGGCGGCTCGCGTCGGTGATGATGCGGCGAAGGAGCTTCTCCGCGAGGCCACGGAGGACTGCGACATTGCGGGGATGCCGCTTCTCGCCGCGCTGTGCCTGGAGCTCAGCTGCAAGGTCGGCGAAGCCCTGCGGCTCTACGAGTCCTGCGGCGCGACCGCTCACGTGCGGCGTCTTCGCGTCAGCGCAGCACAAACGCTGACGCCGCGAGAAAATGAGATCGCAGCGCTGGTCGCGCAGGGACGCTCGAACCGTGCTATCGCGGAGGCGCTGGTCCTCAGCGAGCGTACGGTCGAGCATCACGTTGCGGCGATCCTGCGCAAGTTCGACCTTAAGGGAAGGGCCGATCTCCCGGGCCGATTTTATGGTTCGGAGGGTACAGAAAGATCGTAAGCGTTCCGTCGGCGCCCGTGGCGATAAGCACGGCTTCTTGGAATCCACCGGAATCGGCGCCCTGCAGCGTATAGACTGTACGCGAACCCTTGACCGCCTGAAAGTACTGCCAGCGTGTCGCCACGACGTCGCGAGTGCCAATGCCCTCGCACATGAAGTGGCGCGACTTTTCGTGCGCAGGTCCGATGCCGCCACCAGTTTTATTTACGCAATGGCGGATGACCTTTCCACAAACATGACTTCCGCAGTACGAGGCCGGATTTATTACTATCGGCATCGGTGTCGGCGTCTGCGCGTATGCCGAAAGTGGGAAAAGCGCCATCCCCATTGCGATGGTTCCGGCGGCGCAAAGAGCTCGAAGACGAAACATCAGAACCGCTCTCCCGGGCCGATTTTATGATTCGGAGGGTAAAGAACGATCGTAAGACTTCCGTCGGCCGCTTTGGCGACTACCACAAATTCTTGGAATCCGCTCGAGTTCGCATCCTGGATCGTATAGACCGGATGTGTGCGCTTGTCGGTCGTGAAGTACTGCTGGAGCGGGTTCCCCTTCCTAAGGGTTCGGCGTACGATGGTCGGGCATTTTACGAATGCCGGGCCGATGCCCCCACCCATGAAAATATGGCATTCGAATACCTTGACGCCACATGGGCGGTCTCCCACACAGTGCAAGGTCGCTCCAACCGGCAGCGGTGTCGGCGTCGGCGGCAGCGCTGCCGTAGGGACGGCGAGAAGGAGCTGGCTTAGTGCAAGTATTGTCGCGGCGCATAGCGTTCGAAAACGAAACATGACTGCACGTCCTTTTCAGAACGAGGAGGCGTCGTGCTTCGGCAGCACGACGCGTGGCTCCTCAGGTGCGAATGAGCGGTCGCGTGGCGTTGCGTAACATCGCGACGATGAGCCGGCGCAGACGGCGCAGGCGCACGACCTGACGCGGCCGAGTCGGACGCAGCGACGGATAGAGCCGATCGATGTCGAGTGCTTGTCCGTGCGGCCCCGACGCCGTCGGCGCTGGGCTGAGCGGCGGCATGGCGCCGGGACGCAGCGCGCTACGAAGGTCCAACGCGACGGGATCGACGCCGTACGACGGTCCCGAGACGTGGCGGTTGATGATGGACATGGGGGTGACTCCTTGCGAATCGAGTGATGCAAGGAGCGTAGGAAAGGCGAGCTGGTGCTCCATCGGTACCCGCCGCCCATATTTGCGTCGCCCGCTACCTACACGCCGCCGCGGCACCCGAAATGTCCGAGTTCGGACTATTTCTCTTGGAGGAAGACCCGGAGTTTCTCGAGCGCCTTCTGCTGCAGGCGGGAGACGTGCATCTGCGAGACGTTGAGACGCTTGGCGATCTCGGTCTGGGAGACGCTTTCGTAGAAGCGCAGGTAGAGGATCACCCGCTCGCGGCCGCTGAGCACGGCGAACGCGCGCTCGAGGTTGGCCCGGTCTTCGAGCATCTCGAGGGCGGGGTCGTTCTGGCCGACGTAGTCCGCCAGCGTTTGGGCCTTCTTGTCGCCTTCACCGTTGAGTTCGGTGTCGAGCGAGAGCAGATTGTAGGCTTGCCCGAGCTCCTGCGCTTCGAGGATGTCTTCTTCGGTGGCCCCGAGATGCTGCGCCAGTTCGTTGACGGTCGGCGAGTGGCCCAGCTTGACGGTGAGCTTTTCGTTGGCGCGATTGACGGCCAGGTTCAGTTCCTGAAGCCGGCGGGGGACCTTGACGGCCCAGCCCTTGTCGCGAAAGTAGCGCTTGATCTCGCCGACGATGGTTGGCGTCGCGTAGGTCGTAAACTCGACGCCGCGCTCGAGATCGAAGCGGTCGATCGCTTTGAGCAATCCGACGGTTCCGACTTGAATCAGGTCATCGAGCGCTTCGCCGCGGTTCGCGAATTTGACAGCCAGGTAGCGCACCAGGTTGAGGTGGGCGACGACCAGCTCGTTGCGCAGGCGGTCGTATTCGGAGGTCCCACTGACGTCGGGCCCGCTGTCGAGCGCGCGGTCGGCCCGTACGACCGCAAATCGCGCGAAGGCTGCGCGCGCGCGGTTGCGGTCCCAACGTTCATCGTCGAGATGCGCTGCAGAGGTCGACATGCTACGCGCTGACGCGCTTGGTCATCACTAATTCGGTGCCGCGCCGCGAATCGGTCGAATAGTCGACGGAATCCATCAGCGCGCGGATCAGGAACACCCCCAGCGCCTCGGTTCTTCCGTCGCCAAGCGAACCGGGATCGACCGCTTCCAGGTGCAGTCCGGTCGAGCGATCGCGCACCGTCACGCGCAGTTCGTTCTCGAAGGCATCGCAGACGATCTCGATCGTACCGGCATCGGTGCCGCCGGAGCCCTGGATCGCGTTGGTGCAGGCTTCCGCGATGGCCAGCTTGATGTCTTCGATTTCATCGACGCTGAAACGCAGCCGGCTCGCTACGGCCGCGACCGCCAGGCGCGCGACGGCAACCCACTCCGCGCGGCCGGGAATCTTGAGCTCGACCGTCCCGTGCGAGGAGACGTCGATGGGGCGCGTCGCCGGGTTCACACCAGCGCCTTCATGGCGCTTTGCTCGTCATCGAAGATGCCGAAGATTTTGACGAGGCCGGTGATGTCGAAGATCTTCTTGATCTGCGGGTTGGTGCACACGAGGTTGACCGAGCCGCCGTGCTCGCGAACCCGCTTGAGGCCGCCGATCAGCACACCCAGTCCGGTCGAATCGATGTAGCGCACCTTCTCGAGATTGATCACGAGGTTGTAGTGCTCTTGATCGATCAGCTCGGTGATCGCGTCTTTGACTTTGGGTGAGGTGTACACGTCGATCTCGCCGGTGAGGTCGACGACGTACGCGTCGCCTTCCGACTCGCGAACGTTGACTTTGATATCCACGCTGTCTCCTAGGTTTCGTGTTCGAGGGTGTCGCGCTGGCGCGCGGCTGCGTCCTTGCCTTCGGTTACCGCCGCGTCGATGCGCAGCTTGGCGTCGGCTACGATGTCGCGTCCGCGCGCGAGCAAGTCGCTAGCGTCCGCAGCGGTGTCACGCGCTCGTTCGCCGGCCTCGCGTGCCTTGGCGAGCAGAACGTCGCGTGTTTCTTCGCCGGTTTGAGGGGCCAGGATCATCGCGAGCGTCGCGCCGCCCAGCGCTCCGAGCACCAGACCGGCGACGAACGCGGGCGTGCCGCGTTCAGCCATTCCCGACATCTTCCCCGGGCGACGGCGTACCCGAAACGAACCGGCGAAGGCCCGCGGTGATCCCGGCCAAGAGAACGCCGAAGTTGACCAGCGCCGGCGCGACCGCGTCGGTGGCGAGCTTTGCCGTGCCGCCCAGACTGCCGGCGACCTCTTCGAGCGAACCAACGACCGCGCCGAGCCGCGCAACGGTGGAATCGGCGGTGTCGGCGATCCCGCCGATATGGCCCAGCGTCGCTACCACGGGCACCGAAAGTGCCGCGACTTGGCGATCGACTTCATCGAGCGTCCGGTTCAAACGTCCGAATAGGCGCGCCAAGGCTGCGCAGACGACGATGACGCCGATGCCCGCCAGCAGCACGCCCACGCCGATCAGCACATCGCGAATCGAGGCGCCGTCGATAGTCAAAACCAATCCTCCGCGTGCTCGCTAGAGCCACGGTCGGCACTTTCCCACATTTCTGCTCCCTTACACCGTCAGCGGCGTACGTATGTCCGCCAGCAGTTGAGGCAAGCGGCGGATCACCGCATCGATTTCGGCTTGGGTGGTCGCTCTCCCCAGCGAAAAGCGAATCGTCCCCAACCGGTGCGCATCGTCGAGTCCAAGTGCGGCGGTGACGTGACTCGGTTCGAGTGCTCCCGCCGCACACGCGCTCCCCGCCGACGCGGCGATCCCCTCGAGATCGAGCCGCAGCAAGAGCGCGTCGGAGGGAACGCCGGCAAAAGCCACCGAGAGAACGCCCGGCAATCGCGGAGCACCCGCCCCGTTGACGAGGGTGCCCGGAATTCCGGCCAGCACCGCGCTCTCGAGCCGGTCGCGCAGCGCCGCGACGCGTTGCGCCGCCGCTGGGCGTTCGGCATCCGCGAGTTCCAGCGCGGCCGCGAGCCCGGCGATGCCGGCGACGTTCTCGGTCCCCGGCCGCAGGCCGCGCTCCTGACCGCCGCCGCCGCTGAGCGGTGCCAGCGCGACGCCGCTGCGCACGAACAACGCGCCGACCCCTTTGGGACCGTGGAATTTGTGCGCCGAGAGCGCGAGCAGATCGACGCCGAGCGTCGCCACATCGAGCGGCAGCCAGCCTGCGGCTTGGACGGCGTCGGTGTGAAAGAGGACGCCGCGGGCGTGCGCGAGCCGCGCGAGTTCCGCGACCGGCTGGACCACCCCGATTTCGTTGTTGGCGAGCATGATGCTGGCCAGCGCGGTGT
>Ga0302324_100015892_pt1 | contig 15060 bp, 15 predicted proteins | sample Palsa_T0_1_FD_201949 | JGI IMG/M metagenome (GOLD analysis project Ga0302324, IMG submission 201949) | Peat permafrost microbial communities from Stordalen Mire near Abisko, Sweden - Palsa_T0_1 | ecosystem: Environmental > Terrestrial > Soil > Palsa > Peat permafrost | place: Sweden: Abisko...
CGCGCTCGAGCATGGTGACCCTGACCTCGTCGCGGGCCAGTGCCCGCAGGGCCCGAATATTGGGGAACCGGCCGCTGTCCCAGTCCTCCGGCACCGTGAGCTCGGCCGCGTAGCTCGACGATCCGGCCTGGGCGCCCACTTCGGCGCCACCCGGACGGGACTTCGGCAACAACCTGTAGGCGAAGGAGAGATAGATGAAGCAGATCGCCGAAAGCCCCAGGCCGACCGGAGCGAAGTCGAACATCTCGAACGGCTTGCCCAGATCCTGCTCGCGAATCTGAGAGACGATGATGTTGGTGGAGGTCCCCACCAGGGTGACCAGCCCGCCGACAAGCGACCCGAACGCCATCGGCATCAGGAGTCGGCTGGGCGAGGTCTTGGTGCGCGCGGCCAGCTGCAGGGCCGAGGGCATGAGGATCGCCAGCGCGCCGATGTTCTTGGTGACCATCGAGAGCAGGATCGATGCGGCGGTCAGCGCCGGCGCCTGGGTCTGTTCGCTCTTCAGTCGCGAAATGAACGGCCTTGTCGCCGCCTCGATGATCCCCGAACGCGCGATCGCGGCCGACACGACGAGGGCGCAGGCTATGATCACCACCACGTCGTTCTTGAAACCGTCGAAGGCGGCCTTGGCCGGGACGATGCCGATGACCAGCCCGGCCAGGAGCGACAGCAACGCGATCAGGTCGTATCGAAGCCGCCCCCAGGCGAAAGCGCCCATCGTGGCCGCGACAAGGGCGAACGCCAGGGCCTGCTGCAAGGTCATCGATCGGGCCTGGGCTCGCGTTCCAGACCGCAATGAACGCGCGAGAGGGAGATGGGCGCCATGGTCAACTGTGGCGCCAGCCCTTTCGGTCCGCGGCCACCGGCTCGCCGTCCCAGAGAACTTCGAGGCCCGATCCGGACCGGAAGCGGCCGACCGCGGCTGCGACCGACCCCGTCCGCAGCACGGCCTCGGCGAAGGCTGACTCGTCGGCTGGATCGACAGCGCAGACGAGGGCGTAGTCGTCGCCGCCGGCGGCGAGAGCAAGTCGCGCGGCGATCTCGTCGGGCTCAGCCGAAAGCCACTTCTTCGCCTGAGGCGAAAGCGGGAGCGAGCCCAGATCGATCGCGAGGCCCAGGGCGCTCGCCCGGGCGATATGCTCGGCGTCCGCCAGAAGACCGTCGGAAACATCGGCGGCCGCACTCACCCAGGCAAGGAGGGGATCGCGCAGCTGGAGAAGAGGAACCGGGAGCCGATACCGCGCCGCAAGGGCGCCGTCCGGATCGGCGATCTCTCCTCTCGCGGCCTTCAGGCCGAGCCAGCCGTCGCCGATCGGGCCGCAGACCATCAAGAGATCGTCCGCCCTGGCGGTGGAACGCCTGATCGCCCGTCCCTGCGGAACCCAGCCGAGGACGGTTGCGCCCACCGTGAGAGGCCCCTCGGTCGAGACGGTGTCTCCGCCCAGCAGCGCGACGCCGAACGCCTTGCCATCTTCAGCCAGACCGCGCGCGAAGGCGGTCCGCCACTCCCGTTCCAGTTCGCGGGGCCAGGCCGTCATGAGCAGATAGCCGAAGGGTTCGGCGCCCTTGGCCGCCAGATCGGAAAGGCTGGTGCGCAGCAGCCTTCGGGCGACGATTTCCGGGGCCTCGCCGACAAGGATGTGGACGCCGGAGACCATCGCGTCCTGAGAAACCACCAGATCGAAGCCAGGCCGGGCCGGAATGATCGCGGCGTCATCGGCGAGTTGAAGCGCGCGCGTGTCGCCCAGCGTCAGCGGACGCAAGGAAGCGATCCAATCGAACTCGTCAGTCGGCTCGCACATCGCGCGCGATAGCGTCCAGCGTCGCGTTGACGAAGCCCGCTTCCGGGCCCTCGAAAAACGATTTGGCGACTTCGACATATTCGTCGATGACCACCTCGCGCGGAATCTCGGCGTGGCGGATGAGTTCGAAGGCGCCGGCCCGCAGGATGGCCCGCACCGTGGCGTCGATGCGCGCCAGCCGCCAGCCCTTGGCCAGCCGCCGGGCGATCGCGCGATCTATCTGCGCCTGGACCTCCACCACTCCGATGACGAGCCCGGCGAAGAAGGGCTGGTCCGCCGGCGCGAACCGCTGACCATCGACGTCGCGACCGAACCGGTGGTCGGAAAATTCGCGGACAACGGTCTGGGAACCGGCGCCGGAGACCTCCATCTGATAGAGCGCCTGCACCGCCGCAAGCCGCGCCACGCTCCTCGCCTTGCGCCCGCCGCGGCCTGTCACGTCAGGGCGCAAGCGCGAGCCCTGGCGCCGGCTTCATGCCTCCGGCTCTTCGGCGAGACCCTCGTCGCTCAGGAATTTGGCGAAATCCTCGGTTTCGCGGAAATCGCGATAGACCGACGCGTAACGGACATAGGCGACGTCATCGAGCGATTTCAGGGCTTTCATCACCATCTCCCCGATTATCTGGGAGGCCAGCTCGCTTTCGCCCATGCTCTCGAGTTGGCGGACGATCCCGTTGACCATCCGCTCGATGCGTTCGGGATCGACAGGCCGCTTGCGCATGGCGATCGAGACCGAGCGGACCAGCTTCTCGCGATCGAAGGGGGCGCGGCGGCCAGACCGCTTGAGAATCGTGAGCTCCCGAAGCTGGACCCGCTCGAAAGTGGTGAATCTGCCGCCGCATTCGGGGCAGAGGCGGCGCCGGCGGATCGCGGCCCCATCCTCGGATGGCCGGCTGTCCTTCACCTGGCTTTCGATCTCGCCGCAGAACGGACAGCGCATGATGGCGGCGCCCCTCCCGCGGCGCTTCGAGGATCAAGTGTAGATGGCGAAGGGTCCGGTCAAGGGCGAGCGCGGCGCGCCGCGGCTTCGACCTAGCCTCAGATGTAGATCGGGAATCTCGCCGTCAAGGCGAGGACTTCGGTCCGGACTTCGGCTTCCACGCCGGCGTTGCCCTCCTCGCCATTCGCCGCCAGTCCGTCGACGACCTTGGCGATCAGCTGACCGATGCGGCGAAACTCGGCGGGCCCGAAGCCGCGAGTGGTGCCGGCGGGGCTGCCAAGGCGCAGGCCCGAGGTGATCGCCGGCGGCGCGGGGTCGAAGGGGATGCCGTTCTTGTTGCAGGTGATGTCGGCGCGCTCGAGACTCGCTTCGGCGGCCTTGCCGGTGACGCCCTTGGGCCGCAGGTCGACCAGCATCAGATGGCTGTCCGTACCCCCGGAGACGATCGCCATGCCGGCGGCCGCCAGGGCGTCGGCGAGCACCTTGGCGTTTTCGATCACCTGGCGGGCGTAGATCCTGAATTCCGGGGTGAGCGCTTCGCCGAACGCGACAGCCTTGGCCGCGATGACATGCATCAGCGGACCGCCCTGCAAGCCAGGAAAGACCGCCGCATCGATCTTCTTGGCGATCTTGGGATCGTTGAGGAGGATCATGCCGCCGCGGGGCCCGCGCAGGGTCTTGTGGGTGGTCGTCGTGACCACGTGCGCGTGCGGGATGGGGGAAGGAAAGACGCCCGCGGCCACCAGGCCGGCGAAATGGGCCATGTCGACCATTAGACGGGCGCCAACGCTATCGGCGACGCTGCGAAACTGTGCGAAGTCGATGGTCCTGCTATAGGCCGAGCCGCCGGCGATGATCAGCTTTGGGCGGTGTTCGGCGGCGATCTCGGCCAGGGAGTCGTAGTCGATGATCTGGTCCTGGGGACGCACGCCATAGGCAACGGGCTTGAACCACTTGCCCGACTGGTTGACCGATTTGCCGTGCGTGAGGTGACCGCCGGCGGCGAGATCCATGCCCATGAAGGTGTCACCCGGCTTCATCAGGGCCATGAACACCGCCTGATTGGCCTGCGAGCCCGAGTGGGGCTGAACATTGGCGAAGTCGCAGGAGAACAGAGCCTTGGCGCGCTCGATCGCGAGGGTCTCGACCTCGTCGACGTATTCGCACCCACCGTAGTATCGGCGCCCCGAATACCCCTCCGCGTATTTGTTGGTGAGCACCGAACCCTGGGCTTCGAGGACGGCTCGGGAGACGATGTTCTCGGAGGCGATGAGTTCAATCTGGTTGCGCTGCCGGCCAAGCTCCCGGTCGACGGCCGCGAACACCGCACCATCGGCCTGCGCCAAGGACGCCGAGAAGAATCGATCAGCCGAGTCGTTTGACGCCTGAGCGAGCAGAGCCATTGGCGAAGCGTTCCTGTTCATCGAATCCCGAGCGAAGGGAGACCGCCTTCTCTTTAGCGGCGAGCGCCGCACAATCCAACGGTTCGGCCACGGGGCGCCTGGAACAATGGCCGCTTGCGGGCGTTGACCGGTTCGCCGAGCCTTCCGATCCGCACTGATCGACTATCGTCACGGTGAGTCCGATGCCCGACGAGAATTCAAGCGACGACCGCGACTTGGTTCTCCGGCTCTGCGCCAGGATCGTCGCCTCTTTTCTCAGTCATAATCCGGTCGAAACCGCGGCTCTTCCGGATTTGATCGGCGAGGTCCATCGAGCCATTGGCGGCCTCCGCGCCGGCGGGCCGGAACCACGGGTCAGACGCGGAAGGCCGGCGGTTCCTGTCAAGACATCGGTCCACCACGACTTCATACTCTGCCTGGAAGACGGCAAACCACTGAAAATGCTCAAGCGCTATCTCCGCGCGCGCTACGGCATGACGCCGGAGGAGTACCGACGAAGGTGGGACCTGCCGCCCGAGTATCCGATGGTCGCTCCGGCATATGCCGCCGTTCGTTCGCAATTCGCCAAGAAGATCGGGCTTGGGCGGGGCCGGCGACAGCCGGATTGAGTGGCCGATCAGGCGGCGTAACCTCCCATCCGCTTGACGTTGCAGCGGGTCCACAGGAACTCGAGGGCCCGCACCAGATCGTCCATCATCGCGTCGGTGTGGAACGGTGTCGGCGTCAGGCGCAGCCGCTCGGCGCCCTTGGGCACCGTCGGATAATTGATCGGCTGCACGTAGATTCCGTAATCGGCGAGAAGCAGGTCGGAGATCAGCTTGCAGTGCACCGGGTCGCCGACGAGGACCGGGATGATATGGCTGGACGATGGCATGACCGGCAGGCCCGCGGCGATCAACCTGGCCTTGAGCGTCGCCACCCGTTCCTGGTGGCGGACGCGAACTTCATCATGGGCCGCAAGCCAACGGATGCTGGCCAGAGCTCCGGCGGTCAGCGCCGGCGGCAGCGAGGTGGTGAAGATAAAGCCGCTCGCGTACGAGCGGATAGCGTCGACGAGGCTGGCGTCGGCGGCGATGTAGCCCCCCATGACGCCGAAGGCCTTTCCAAGCGTACCCTCGATGATGTCGATGCGGTCGGCGACGCCGTCGCGCTGGGAAACCCCGCCGCCGGAGCTGCCGTAAAGGCCCACGGCGTGGACTTCGTCGAGGTAGGTCAGGGCGCCGTACTCGTGCGCCAGGGCCGCGGTGGCGCCCACGTCGGCGATGTCGCCGTCCATGGAATAGACGCTCTCGAAGGCCACGAGCTTGGGCGCATCGGCCGGCGCGTCGGCGAGCAGGCTCTCCAGATGGGCGAGATCGTTATGCCTGAAGATCTTTCTGGGGCCGCCGCCATGACGGATGCCGGCGATCATCGAGGCGTGATTGAGGGAATCGGAAAAGATAATCAGGCCGGGAAGGATTGCCTGCAGGGTCGCCAGCGCCGCCTCGTTGGAGACGTAGCCGGAGGTGAAGAGCAGCGCCGCCTCCTTGCCGTGCAGCCGCGCCAACTCCTCCTCGAGCTCGACGTGATAGTGGGTGGTGCCTGAGATGTTCCGCGTGCCGCCCGAGCCGGAGCCGGCCTCGTCGATGGCCTTGTGCATGGCGTCAAGAACGACGGGGTTCTGTCCCTGGCCGAGGTAGTCGTTGGAGCACCAGACCACGACTTCCCGCGGACCGCCGTCGGATGGCGTCCAAACCGCATAGGGGAAGTCGCCGCGGCGGCGCTTGAGGTCCGCGAAGACCCTATAGCGGCCCTCGCCCTTCACGCGCTCGACGGCGTTGCGAAAAGCGGCCTTGTAGTCGATCAAAGGATCCCGCTCCGGCCTGAAATCGAAATCGGCGGTCGTCTTTGCACGAATGAGCCCTGCTGTCACGGATCGCGTCTCGGCGGAGACAGATTGATCCGAAACTATTGAAGTTCGGTGAGCTTGCCTCGGACGAGCTGCAACAGGGCCGAGAAGTCCTTGCCGCCGTAACCCAGGGCGTCGAAAAGCCCATAGAGCGCCGAGGCCTGCGCGCCCAGCGGTGTCACGGCGCCGGACCTAGCCGCCGCTTCCTGAGAGAGCTTCAGGTCCTTCAGCATCAGACGCGTCAGGAAACCTCCGTCGTAGGCGTGGTTGGATGGCGCGGAAGGCACCGGGCCGGGCCAGGGACAATAGGTCGTCAGCGACCAGCACTGGCCAGACGACTTGGAGGCGATGTCGAAGAAGCGCTGCGCGTCCAGTCCGAGCTTCTCGGCGAGAGCGAAGGCCTCGCACACGCCCGCCATCGAGACGCCAAGCAGCATGTTGTTGCAGATCTTGGCCGCTTGGCCTGCGCCCGCGGCGCCGGCGTGGATGACGACGCTGGCCATGGGCCCCAGGACCGCCTCGACCCTCGAGAACGCCGCCTCCTCGCAGCCGACCATGAAGGCGAGCGTCCCGGCCCGCGCGCCCATGATGCCGCCCGAAACGGGCGCGTCGGCGGCGGAGAAACCGGCGCTCGCGGCCGCCTCGCCAAGGCGCCTAGCGGTCTCTACATCGATGGTAGAGCAGTCGATCAGGATGGCGCCCGGCGTCGCGTTGGGGATGATCTCCCCGGTCCACACCTCGCGAACGTGGTCGCCGGCGGGCAGCATGGTGATCACCGCCTCGGCGCCTTCAACGGCTTCGACCGCCGACCCCGCGACACGGCAACCGGCCTCGGCGGCCGTCGTCAGCGCCGCGGCAGAGAGATCGAAGGCGAACACCTCGCGTCCGGCTTTGACCTGGTTGGCGGCCATGCCAGCCCCCATGGCGCCCAGGCCGATAAAAGCGATCTGCGAGGCCAAGGCGGGGCGGCTCCCTCAGGGCTTCTTGAACATGAAGATGAACTGGTCGGTGTGCCCGCGAATCGAAGGATCGAAGACCAGCGCCGTGTGGGGATCGGCGGGGTTGCGCAGGACGTCGCTCTCCTTGACGAACACGAATCCGGCCGCCGCCAGTTCGGTCTTGACCACCGCCGGATCGATCCGGTGCAAGGTGTTGGTGTCGCGCACGCCCGAGCCGGCCTGCGCCGCATGGTCGAGGATGACGAAGACGCCGCCGTGCTTGAGAGACTTGAACACCGCCGCGTCGAACGCGGCCATGTCGGTCGGACCCATGAACGGATCGTGCAGGTCGTGATAGTTCTGCGACGTCCAGACGAAGTCGACGGGCTGCGGCGTCGAAAACTGGCTCACCGGCGCGACCAGGGCGACGACGTTGGGATGAGCCGGATCTATGGCGGTCCCACTGGGCGGAAGCGGCGTCTTCGAGAACTTCGCCACCTCGGTGGGGATGAAGGCGTAGATCTTGCCGTTTGGTCCCACGGCGGCGGCGAAGAGCTTGGTGAAGTAGCCGTTGGGGCCGGGCATGAAATCGACGCCGGTCTGACCGGGCTTGACCTTGACGAACATAAGCATCTCGGCCGGCTTGCGGGCCGCGTCCCTGTCCTTGTCGGCCTGTGGGCGGGACGGATCGGCGACGGCGGCCGCGATGTTGGCCGGAACCGAAGGCGACGCGCCGGCCGTCCGGCCGCCAAGCGCGCCGCCGATCGCAAGAGCGACGGCCAAGCCGGTCACGAAAATCGTCCGTCGCATCAAATCCTCCCTAGGTTCCCGCGGGCGCCCCGCTCGCGTGGCCGCTCCACCTCGCTCCCAAGGTGGCGGCGGGCCGAACTTGAGCCTATCGAGCCCAGGGAGCAACCTGTCGTAGTCGACCCCGTCAGGGCTTTCGCGTCATCCTGGGAGCAAAATGAGCCGAGCGCCACTCGCCAGCTACCCGGCCCTTCGGCTGCGCCGCCTCCGCCAGGCCGACTGGATCCGCCGCCTCGTGCGCGAGAGCGTGATCGACCCCTCCGACCTCGTCTGGGCGCTGGTGGTTCATGACGGCCAAGGCAAGGTTCCGGTGGCCGCCATGCCCGGCGTCGAGCGCCTGTCGGTACACGAAGCCGGCGAAGCCGCGCGGGAGGCCAGGGCGCTGGGAATTCCGGCGATCGCCGTCTTCCCCCACGTCGATGGCGGCGGGAAGGACCCCGAAGGGCGCCTGGCGGCGGATCCGGACGGCCTGATCGCTCGCGCGATCAGGTCGATGAAGGACGCCGCGCCGGAGATAGGAATCATGTGCGACGTCGCCCTGGATCCTTTCACCGACCACGGTCATGACGGCGTCATCGAAAACGGCAAGATAGCCAACGACGCCACGATCGAACGGCTCATCGAGCAGGGTCTGATGCAGGCGAAAGCCGGCTGCGACATTCTCGCCCCCTCCGACATGATGGACGGCCGCGTCGGCGCCCTGCGCCGGGCCCTCGAGGGCGCGGGACTGACCGACACCCTGATAATGTCCTACGCGGCGAAGTACGCCTCGGCCTTCTACGGGCCTTATCGCGAGGCGATCGGGTCTGGAAAGCTCGGCGGAGGTTCGGCGCCCAAGCCTCCGGACAAGGCCACCTACCAGATGGACCCCGCGAACGGCGACGAGGCGCTCCGCGAAGTGGCGCTCGACATCGCCGAGGGCGCCGACATGGTCATGGTCAAGCCGGGCTTGCCTTACCTCGATATAGTTCGACGGGTGGTGGAGAGCTTCGCCGTGCCCACCTTCGCATTCCAGGTTTCGGGCGAATACGCGATGATCACCGCGGCGGCGATGAACGGATGGGTGGACGGTGACAGGGCGATAGTCGAGAGCCTCACCGCCTTCAAACGCGCCGGCGTGGCCGGCGTCATCACCTATTTCGCCCCAAGGGCCGCGCGCCTCCTGGGGGCCTAGCGGCGCATCAGCCGGGCGGCGAGACTGGAGGTGTCCCAGCGGCGGCCGCCCATGGCTTGGACCTCGGCGTAGAACTGGTCGATGAGCGCGGTTGTCTCCGCTCTGGCGCCGTTGGCTCGCGCCTCCTCCAGCACGAGGCCGAGATCCTTGCGCATCCAGTCGACCGCGAATCCGAATTCGAACCGGCCCTCCGCCATGGTCCGCCAACGATTGTCCATCTGCCAGGATTGGGCCGCGCCCTTGGACACCGCCTCGTAGACCAGACCAGGATCGAGCCCCGCCCGTTTCGCGAAAGCGACGGCCTCGGCCAGACCCTGCACGACCCCGGCAATGCAGATCTGGTTCACCATCTTGGTCAGCTGACCGGCGCCCGAAGGACCCATAAGCCGCACCGATTTGGCGTAGGCGGCCAGCACCGGCGCGATCACCTCGAAAGGAGCCGCGTCGCCGCCGGCCATCACCGACAATGTCCCGTTCTGCGCCCCCGCTTCCCCGCCAGATACCGGCGCGTCGAGGAAGGCGAAGCCACGCTCGGCCCCCAGAGCGTTCATCTCCTTGGCCAGATGGGCCGAAGTCGTCGTGTGATCGACGATGATCGCGCCTCGCTTCAGGGCCGGCGCCGCCTGCGTGACGACGCCGCGGACATCATCGTCATTGCCGACGCAGAGGATGATCGCCTCCCGATCGCCGACAGCCTCGACCACCGAGGCGGCCGCCCGCCCCTCGTGTTCGGCGCTCCAGCGCTCGGCCTTGGCGCGGCTTCGGTTGTAGACGGTCAGATCGTGGCCGGCCCTGGCCAAGTGTCCCGCCATAGGCGCGCCCATCACGCCCACGCCAATGAAGGCGAGCTTCATCGAGAACCTCCCAAACAGGCTTCAGAGCATCTTGCGCGGAAGCCGCTCATGGACCCTAATCATGCTTTGAAGGAGAGTCTGAAAGAACGAACCTGGTCCCGTGACCCAGCACTTTCCCACCCGACGGCTGAGGTTCTTCCTGACCGCGCCATCTCCTTGCCCATACCTTCCGGGCCGCGAGGAGAGGAAGGTCTTCGCTCACCTGCCTATGCTCGACGGGGCGCTGGTGAACGACTCCCTTACCCAGGGCGGTTTCCGGCGCTCGCAAAACATCGCCTACCGCCCTGCCTGCGAGAATTGCCAGGCCTGCGTCTCCGCCCGGCTTCCGGTGCGCGACTACGTCTTTTCGCGTTCGGAGAGAAGGGTTCTGGCGCGCAACGACCATCTGACGCGGCACATCGTCGAATCGGAAGCCACCCTCGAGCAGTTCGATCTTCTGCGCCGCTACCTTCTCTCGCGTCACGCCGACGGCGGCATGGCCGATATGACCTGGCACGACTATGTGGCGATGGTCGAGGATTCGGCGGTCCGCACCCACCTGGTGGAGTACCGGACGACTCCCGCCGACCGAGGCCCCGGCGATCTGGTCGCCTGCGCCCTGGTGGACCAGCTCTCCGACGGCCTCTCCCTGGTCTACAGTTTTTTCGATCCCCTGAGGTCGAGGGCCAGCCCGGGCTCGTTCATCATCTTCGACCACGTGATCCAGGCGAGCCTGGTCGATCTGCCCTACCTCTATCTGGGCTACTGGGTGCGTGGCAGCGAGAAGATGGATTACAAATCGCGCTTCTCGCCATTGGAAATCCTCAAGCCGACGGGCTGGAGCCTGATGTCCGCCCGCGACCGGATGCGCGAGCGCATCTGAACGCCCGGTCGCCGGCGCCGACCGGGCCCGACGGAGCGCGCCGTTAGCGTCGGCTTCGGATCCAGCGCCGCGCCGCCCAGCCAGCGAGGACGAGCGCCAGGACGGCCAGGGCGGCCAGGGCGGCGGCTCCGGCGCCCCCGCCGCGGACGGCCCGCAAGGCCGAGTCGCCAGCAAAGGCGGTAAGAGCGATCTTGGGAATGATCCCTACCGCGGTGCCGGCGGCGAAATCGAGGAGGCCCATCGGTGTGACGCCAGCGGCCATGTTGATGAGCACGAACGGAGCGAAGGGCGCGAGGCGGACGACCAGGCTGGCGAAAAAGCCGTTCCGCCCAACCGCCCCCATGAAACGCTCAAGCCCGGGCCACTGGAGACCCGCCAAGGCCTTCATGCCGAAGGCTCGGCCGATGCCGAAGCCGATCAGGGCCGAGATCATGGTGCCGACCCAGCTGTAGAGCGCGCCCCGCACCGGCCCAAGGACGACCGTGGCGGCGGCGATGAGGACGATCTGGGGAACGCCGATGAAGGCCAGTGCGGCGAAGGCGGCCACGGCCACCGGCAGGGCCCACGGTCCCTGCGCGGCCGCGAACAGTCGCTGAACATCGCCGACGCCCTTTAGACCGAGCGCCGGCGCGCCGACCACCAGGGCCAGACCAACGCCGCCGAAGACGATGAAACCAACGGCGACCGTCCACCATCGGCGGTCCGCGCGAGGCAGGCGGGGCATGGGCCGGGCGCGCGGCCGCTAGGGCCGCGGCGGAGTCTGAAGCCCCGGACCAGGCGCGGCCCGGGGAGGCAGGCTGGCCAGGGCCACGCTTTCTTCGGCCACGTCGAAAGCCGCCAGGATCCGCTGAAATCGGGCTTCGACCGTGGCTTTGAATTCCGGATGGGTGAAGATGTAGAGTTCGTTGCGCTTGACCGCCTCCACGACGCGATCACCCACCGCTCCCGCGGGGATGCCGGTGAGCACACCCGAGGGGGGCGCATCGGACGCCGGCGTCGGTCTGGAGTCCGGACCGTAGGCCGCCGGTCGGTTGCGCCGGCTCTCGTTGATCCGCGTCTTCACGAAACCTGGGCAGAGGATCGAGACGCCGATATTCATGAGCGCGAGTTGCACCGCCCAGCCTTCGCTCATGGCGACGACCGCGAACTTTGTGGCGCTGTAGGGCTCCATGCCGGTAGGGCTGATCATGCCGGCGATCGAGGCGGTATTGACGAAGTGTCCGCCTTCGCCGTGGCTGGCCAGCAGGGGCGTGAAGATCTCGGTCCCGTAGACGACACCCATGAGGTTGACGTCGACGACCCATTTCCAGTCGCCCTGAGGAAAGGTCCCTATCGCCCCCCCGGCCCCAACGCCGGCGTTGTTGCAGACGACGTGCACCTTGCCGAAGCGAGCGATGGTCCTGCGCGCCGCGCTCGTCATAGCCTCGTAGCTGGCGACGTCGGTGACGACCCCGTCGGCGCGAATTTGCGCGTCGCGAAGGCGTTCCACGGCGTCGTCGAGAGGCCCCTGCTCGATGTCGGCGAGCATCACGCTCATTCCCTGACGGCCGAAGGACTCGGCCATGGCCAGGCCGATGCCGCTGGCGCCGCCGGTGATGAAAGCGACCTTGCCGCTCAGCTCCTCCACAACGCTTGCCTCTCGCGCCCGCCCCTCGTCCCGTTCTCCCTAGCATCCCGGCCCCCGCCCACAAGCGACGAAGGCGCGCCGGCGCGTTGCGCGCAGCTGGCTCGGCCGCTAAAGAGCCGCGCGCTTCCCACAGCTCTTTCAACCGAGTCGTCGCCGATGTTCGTCGAGTCCGCCAATCTGCGCCGCGTTAAGCCCTCGGCCACGAGCGCGGCGGCGTCGAAAGCGCGCGCTCTGCGCGCCGCGGGCCAGGACGTCATTTCGCTCGACGCCGGGGAACCTGACTTCGACACTCCGGAGAACATCAAGGAGGCGGCGATCCGGGCGATCCGGGACGGCAAGACGAAATACACGGATGTCGACGGCATCGCCGAGCTCAAGCTGGCGGTCTGCGCCAAGTTCGCCCGGGAGAACGGTCTTTCTTACGGCGTCTCCCAGATAAACGTCTCACCGGGCGGCAAGGCCGTCATCTTCAACGCCCTGGCCGCCAGCCTGGATGTCGGCGACGAGGTGATCGTCCCGGCCCCCTACTGGGTCAGCTATCCCGACATGGTGCTGCTGGCGGGAGGAACGCCGGTCTTCGTCGAAACGCGTCCGATAGAGGGTTTCAAGCTGCGCGCGGCGTCCCTGGAGGCGGCGATCGGTCCCAGGACCCGATGGTTGATCCTGAACTCGCCGTCCAATCCCACCGGCGCCGCTTATCGCCGCGAGGAGCTGCGGGCCCTGGCCGACGTCCTTGTCCGTCATCCGAACGTCTGGATTCTGACCGACGACATGTACGAGCACTTCGTGTTCGGCGACTTCGAGTTCACGACCATCGCCCAGGTGGAGCCCAGCCTGAAGGATCGGACCCTGACGATGAACGGGGTCTCGAAGGCCTATTCGATGACCGGCTGGCGAATCGGCTACGCCGGCGGTCCCGAGCCTCTGATCGGGGCAATGCGGAAGGTGATGAGCCAGACGACGTCCAATCCTTCGTCCATCTCCCAGTGGGCGGCCGTGGAGGCGTTGAACGGCCCGCAGGACTTCATCGCGCCCAACGCCAGACTGTTCGAGTCGAGACGGGATCTGGTCGTCTCGATGCTCAATCAGGCCGCCGGACTGCGATGCCCGACTCCCGAGGGCGCCTTCTATGTCTACCCATCCTGCGAGGGAACGATCGGAGCACGCGCGCCGAGCGGGCGGACGATCGCCGACGACGCCGATTTCGCCAACGAGCTTCTGGATGCCGAGGGCGTGTCGGTGGTCTTCGGCGCCGCCTTCGGTCTCTCGCCCTTTTTCAGGATCAGCTACGCCACTTCCGAGGCGCTCCTGGAGGAGGCCTGCCGCCGGATCCAGCGCTTCTGCGGCGCATTGGCCTAGCCTCGGTCGCCGCGCCGCAGGGCGCGAGCGTCACTGCATCTTCTGCCAACGATCCTTGGCCGCGTCGCGGGTGAGGTTGAGATGGACCTTGTCGTCGACCCTCTCGACCCAGGTGATCGGGATCTTGTGGTGATGGCCTCCGGACTGCAGATCCATCTTGGCCAGTTCAATCTCGTTGCCGAGCACGTGGTCGACCTTGCCGACATGATGGTCATCCGAACTCACGACTTCCATGTGCTCACGAATTTGGCTGACTTCGGCCATCCGGTTTCTCCTTTTTGGGTTTCGAGGCGGAACCCGCCTCCTGGGTGGTCAACGGGCGGGGGCGGCGGTAGTTTCAAGCTGTGCCCTGGGCCGCCACGACATTGGCGAGTTTCCGGGAGCGAACGGCGTCGTGACCTCGCGCCTTGACCGCCTTCCAGCGCCGACGTCAGCCTGCTACCGACTGGCGGATGGCCGAGATCGTCAATCTCAACCGGGTGCGCAAGGCGAAGAGGCGCCAAGCCGATGAAGCCGCGGCGGCGCAGAACCGATCGAAGTCCGGCCGGTCGAAGGCGGCTAAGTCGGCCGATGTGTCGGCGCGCCTACGCGCCGAGAAGGCCCTCGATCAGGCGCGGCGGGATCCCTGAAGACGGCCGGCTTTCTGCGCAAGAGATCGTTCTCGCTGGCGGGCCACGCGACCTCGGTGGCCCTCGAGACCGAGTTCTGGGAGATCCTCGAGGAGATGGCCGCTCGGGACTCTCTCAGCCTGACGAGCCTCGTCGCCGGGTTCGACGCGGCGCGCGGGCGCCGGTCGCTGGCGTCGACCTGCCGCCTGGCGGCCCTGGAGTTCGCCAAGCTGCGGTAGCGGCGGTCGCCGTGCTACCTATGTTCTCGAATCTCTGAATTCCGACAAAGAAGCTTTCGTGCCCGACGCACCGGCGACCCGCACTTCCGATCTGGCCCGCGTCGCGCCTCCCGATTACCTGGCCGGCCTTAACCCGGCCCAGCGCGAGGCGGTGGAAGCGACCGAGGGGCCGATCCTAGTTCTGGCGGGCGCGGGCACCGGCAAGACCCGCGTGCTCACCACGCGCCTGGCGCACATCCTCGCTGCCGGCAAGGCCCGGCCCTGGGAGCTTCTCGCGGTCACCTTCACCAACAAGGCGGCGCGAGAGATGCGCGCGAGGATCACCGCGATGATCGGCCCGTCCGCGGAGGGGCTGCGCTGGCTCGGCACCTTCCACTCTATCGGGGCCCAGATTCTGCGCCGGCACGCCGAGCTGGTGGGCTTGAAGTCCAGCTACACGATCATCGACGTCGACGATCAGGAACGCCTCATCAAGCAGCTTCTGGAGGCGGAGAACATCGACGCCAAGCGCTGGACGCCCCGGCACCTGGCGGGCCTGATCGACCACTGGAAGAACCGG
>Ga0302324_100015893_pt1 | contig 15059 bp, 15 predicted proteins | sample Palsa_T0_1_FD_201949 | JGI IMG/M metagenome (GOLD analysis project Ga0302324, IMG submission 201949) | Peat permafrost microbial communities from Stordalen Mire near Abisko, Sweden - Palsa_T0_1 | ecosystem: Environmental > Terrestrial > Soil > Palsa > Peat permafrost | place: Sweden: Abisko...
CGCCTGGGGAAACCGGACTTCGCGCGCGCCGACGATCCCCAGGCTGGCCAGATCCATGGAAGCGGAGAGAACCTGATCTTTGGATAACTCGAAACCGGCCTGCCCCACGGAAGCTTCCAGTTCGATCTCGGTCTCGCGGATCCTGGCAAACAGCAGGATGCTGAGAATCCCCAGCGTACCTGCAAAAACCGCCGCCGGCCACCAGTTGCGGCGCCGGGGCTGTAGGGAATCGCGCAGGGCGACGAATTTGGCGAGCCGGTCCAGGGCTTCGGTGCGTTCGGCGGGGATGCCGTCGCGGGCCTGGACGAGATCGGCCGCAAAAGCTTCCACCTCGCGCCGAAGCAATTCCCGAAGCGGATCTGAGGTTCCGCGACGCACCTTATTTAGTACACCATTTTCCAAGTGGGGCAGGCCCTCGGCCAGGCCCTCGGCCTGCGGCGGCATCCCAGGCCGCCATCTTCTCTTTGCAGACGAGCCCGCCAAGGCAACCTAGCCGCCTGCATGATAGAACCAGAGATCGGCGGTGGAGGCTCCCCCGCTACGGAGGGTTGCCCCGATTTCCAGGTGATAAACGCCGCGGTCGCGCACGCCGGAAATCGGAATCGCGACCGGCCGCTCGGCAGGGTAGAAGCCGTAGCCCAGGGCTTCGCCGTCTTTTAGCACGCTGCTCTTCTTTCCGTGCTGCGCCGTCAGGGTGACGAAGATCTCTTTCAGTTCGACGCCCGGCACAAGCACGAGCTGGTACCCGCCGGATGCGCTAGCCTTGCGGTCTTGCCCGACGCGCAGCGGCAGGTAAATATCGTGCTGGGTCTCGCCAACGGACGTGCGCGCGATACCCACAATTCCGATTTCTTCGCGGGAAAGGCGGAGCGCGTTCAGAACGTCGGATGGCCACGTGAACGTCTTGCTGCCGGAGCGCGCCAGAGTGTCCATGCGATAGTAGAGCCGGCGCCGCAAACTTTGCGCCCGCAACCGCGTCTGGACGCCGGCATCCGGAGTGTCCCATTCCACTTTCACCGCCTGTTTGGAGGCGGGGTCGTAATCCGAAAAGGACTTCGTAAAAGAGGCTACTTCCAGGGGAGCGCCGGCGACGTCCTGGATGTATATGCCTTCGCAACGGTCGCCGCGCAGCCGGTAGCCCAACGGATTGGTCGGGGGCTGGAGCAGGCGCGGATCGCATGCGCCGGTCTGACTCACGGCCAGACGGGATGTGGCAGCTAAGGTAAATGTGAGCAGTGACAGCGCACGTACCTGCATTCCGGAAGCCTCGCCCCAGGTATGACCGAATATAGCATTAAGTTAGTTAGACTGGGTGATATGCAGGTTATTGCAGATCTTTGCGTGGTTCCGATCGGAGTGGGGACTTCGGTATCGAGGGAGGTCGCGGCTTGTGAACGGGTGTTCGCCGAAGCCGGCCTCAAGACCAAACTGCACGCCTACGGCACCAACATCGAAGGCGAATGGGACGAGGTCTTCGCCGCCATCAAACGCTGCCATGAAGTGGTGCATGCCATGGGCGCGCCGCGGATTACGTCCAGCCTGCGTTTTGGCACGCGGATCGACCGCGAGCAGCATATGGAGGACAAAATACGCAGTGTGGAGGAGAAACTGCGTTGAAATTCGCGGCAGCACCACTTTTTCGTTGTTTATGGATGGATAACGACAAACACCTCTGATACTATAGAATCATCACCGGAAAGGCAGGTAAAGGCCATGGAACTGGTTCCCACCCAAGACGAGGTGCTCGCACTTCTTCGCGAGACCGGGGCACTGCAGAACGGGCACTTCGAGTGCCTCAACGGCCTGCATACCGACATCAACCTGGAAACGGCGCTGGCCATGCGTTATCACCGGCACGCCAAAACGCTCAGCGTCGGCCTGAGCCGGAAGCTGCGCGCCAACTCCGAATTGCGCACGCTGATTCCCGAGCTTTCCATCGTCTCGGCCACCCCGGCGGGGCTGCCGGTGGCCTACGGTCTTTGCGAAGCGCTGCGCGCCGGGCAGGTCTATTGGGCCGAAAAAGACGCGCGCGACGCGCCCATGCACTTCCGCCAGTTTCTGGAGCCGGTGGCCGGCGAGAAGGTGGTCCTGGTTGACGATCTTCTGCGATCCGGCATGCTGCTCACCGAAGCGCGACAGTTGCTGGAAGCCCGCGGCGCGCAGGTGATGGCCCTGGCCGTCCTGGTGTATCAGCCGACGCCGCAAACCCGCGACTTCGGATCGTTGCCGCTTTACTGCCTGGCCAAACTGGAGGCCACCTACTACGCCGACGCCGGCTCGTGTGAGTTTTGCCGCCGCCATATCCCGCTTCACCAGGTGGGCTTGGCGCGGCATGTGCAGGAACGCGAGGAGCTTGTTACCGCAGGCCACCTCTAAATAAGGAGAAAGAATGAGTACAGCCGTATTGACCAAAGAGACCCTTAATCCCTTTGAGATCGCCCAGCAGCAGTTCGACACCGCGGCCGATCATCTCAAACTGGACGAGGGGCTGCGAGCAGTCCTGAAGCAACCCAAAAGGCAACTGATCGTTTCCATCCCCGTGCGCATGGACGACGGGAGAATACAGGTGTTTGAAGGATACCGCGTGCAGTACAACCTGTCTCGCGGCCCCGCCAAAGGCGGCATCCGCTATCATCCGGGTGTCACCCTCGACGAAGTAAAGGCCCTGGCGGCCTGGATGACCTGGAAGTGCGCCACCGTGAACATTCCTTACGGCGGCGGCAAGGGCGGCGTACGCTGCGATCCCAAGCAAATGTCGCTGGGCGAGTTGGAGCGCATGACCCGGCGCTATGCCACGGAGATCTCACCGATTATCGGACCGGACCGCGACATTCCGGCGCCGGATGTGTACACCAACTCCCAGACGATGGCATGGTTCATGGATACCATCAGCATGTTCCACGGTCACACGGAACTGGGTGTAGTGACCGGCAAACCGTTGAGCCTGGGCGGATCGAAGGGGCGCAACGAAGCCACCGCGCGCGGCTGCCAGTTCACTACACGGGCGGCCTGCGAGTTGAAAGGCATCTCCCTCGCCAAGGCCACCGTGGCGGTGCAGGGCTTCGGCAACGCGGGCAGCATCGCGGCGAAGCTGTTCCACGAGGACGGCGCGCGCGTCCTGGCGGTCAGCGACTCCAAGGGCGGCATCTACAACGGCGCGGGTCTCGACCCGGTGGCCGTGATGAAGTATAAGGATGAAACCGGCACCGTGGTTGGTTTCCCCGGCTGCGACTTCATTTCCAACAAAGACCTGCTGGAGTTGAAGTGCGACGTGCTGGTGCCGGCGGCGCTCGAAAACACCATCACCATGGATAACGTGGACCGCATCAAGGCGAAGATCGTGGCGGAAGCCGCCAACGGTCCGACCACGCCCGGCGCGGACAAAGAGCTGTTCGCCCGCGGCGTGCTGGTGATTCCGGACATTCTTTGCAATGCCGGCGGCGTCACCGTATCGTACTTCGAATGGGTGCAGGACCTGTACGGCTTCTTCTGGACCGAGGTGGAGGTGAACGCGTATCTGGAGCGCACCATGACGTCGGCCTTCAAGGAAGTTTACGGGACGGCGGAAAGCTATCGCGTGGACATGCGGACCGGAGCTTATATTCTGGCTGTGTCGCGGGTGGCGGAAGCGACGCGGGTGCGCGGCATTTTCCCGTAGGTTGAACGGCATAGGGATGGGGCAGGCCTGGTATTTCGTTCGATATTTCGCGGTCTGCCCCCCCCCGGTTCCGGCGTTTGCTGCGACCGGCGGGCTCAGGGTAATGCCGATTTCATCTGCGGCTACTTTGGTCACGAATTCGTCCGGGAAATCTACGGACAGGGATCAAAGGTGCAGCTTACGGTGCAGCGGTATACTTGAGAGTTCTCGCCCCGTAGAGTATCCATCCGCTGGCGATTGTTACACCGGCGCCGGGCATACTCTCCGTCGTTACACGAATCGGTGAAGCTGTTTGGATATCGTACACCGCGTCCGCCGGTGCGCCCGCGAACTGATGCAAACCTTCATAATGTAAGGGATCCTCGCACGAGAGCCCCACCCTCGGTCCGGTATACGACTACACCAGATCCTTCACCTTGCACTAAAATTCAATCATCTCGAATATGCGGACAATCTCCCTCCTTTTACTAACCGCCGCCCTGGCCACAGCCCAAACCCCGGTCGTCATCCGCGTGAATGCCGCTGCGCGCATCGGCCCGCTCGATCCGATCTACGCCTACTTCGGCTATGACGAACCCAACTTCACCTACACAAAAAACGGGCGGAAGCTGGTCGGCGAGTTGGCGGCCCTATCGCCGGCGCCGGTCTACATCCGCACGCACTTCCTGCTGGCCACCGGCGATGGCACGCCCGGCTTGAAATGGGGATCCACCAACGCCTACACCGAAGACGCTGCGGGCCAGCCGGTGTACGACTGGACCATCGCCGATCGCATCTTCGACACTTATCTGCAAGCCGGAGCGAAGCCCTTCGTCGAGATCGGATTCATGCCCAAAGCCCTCTCCGTGAAGCCCGAACCCTATCAGCCCACCTGGATTCCGGGCGCGCGCAACGAGCAGTACAGCATCGGCTGGAGCTATCCGCCGAAAGACTACGGCAAGTGGGGCGAACTGGTGTACCAGTGGGTCCGCCACGCAGTGGAGAAATACGGGCGCGCCGAAGTGGAGTCGTGGTATTGGGAGGTTTGGAACGAGCCGGATATTAGCTATTGGCACGGCACCCCGGAGGAATACGACAAGCTCTACGACTTCGCCGCCGCAGCCGTGAAGCGCGCCCTGCCTACGGCCAAAGTCGGTGGACCCGCTACCACCGGGCCTGCCGCCGAGCACGCCGCGCAGTTCCTGCGCCAGTTTCTGGAGCATTGCGCGGCCGGCGCTGTGCCGCTCGATTTCGTCACCTACCACGCCAAAGGCCGGCCCGAGGTGGTCGATGGGCACGTGCGCATGGGCAGCGCGAAACAGGTGGCCGACATCGACGCCGGCCTGCGTATCGTGACCTCCTTCCCGAAGTTTCGCAATCTGCCCATCGTGCTGAGCGAATCCGATCCGGAGGGCTGCGCGGCCTGCTCGGCGCGCGTCTATCCGCCCAATGCGTATCGCAATGGCACGCTCTATCCGGCCTACACCGCCGCCATGCTGAAGAACATTTACGATCTGGCCGCGCGACGCGGCGCGCACATAGCGGGCATGCTGACATGGGCCTTCGAATTCGAGGACCAGCCGTATTTCGATGGCTTTCGCACGCTAGCTACCAATGGCATCGACAAACCCGTGTTGAATCTCTTCCGCATGGCCGGTTTGATGCGCGGCGATCGCGTGCAGGTGGAGAGCAGCGCAGGGGTAGACGCTGAGGAAGTGGAGCGCGTGGGGGTGCGCGGCCATCCCGCGGTCGATGCGCTGGCGGCGCGTGCCGAGGGCAGCCTTGCCGTGCTGGTTTGGAACTATCATGACGACGACATCGCGGCGCCGGATGCCAGCGTGCAACTGCGCATCGCTGGCCTGCCGGACGGCGCGCGGCGCATCCTCGCCCGTCACTATCGCATGGATCGAACGCACAGCAATTCGTACACTACGTGGCAGCGCATGGGGTCGCCCCAGCAGCCTGCGCCCGATCAATACGTCGCGCTCGAGTCGGCGGGTCAATTGGAACTGCTGGAATCGCCGCGCTGGATATCTGTCCACTCCGGTGAGCTGAGTCTGGACTTCGCGCTACCCCGCCAAGGCATTTCGCTCGCGGAACTGACCTGGTAGCGTCGAAACCCGCGCCGCCAGGATATAAAGGTCTGCAACGCATTTACCCGCATTGAAACCACAACACTTGCTCCCGCTTGCGCCCGCCGCCGAGGTTGACGCGGCCTCTTGGCGGGTGTTAAGCTATCTGGCTTAAAGCGCCATCTTTTTCAGATCTCGCCAGTTAATCCAAAATGGAAGCTACCTTGCACGCCTTGAGTGGGATTTTGCTGCGGGCGATCCCTACTTTCCTGCTCGTCGTCTTCTTGCACTTCTATCTGAAGTACATGTTTTTCAAGCCTTTGGATAAGGTTTTGCAGGCCCGCTACGAAGCTACCGAAGGGGCCCGCAAGCGCGCTGCCGAGAGCCTGGAGCAGGCCGCCGCCAAGACCGCCGAGTACGAAGCGGCCCTGCGCGCCGCGCGCGCCGAGGTCTACCAGTCTCAAGAGCAGTTGCATCGCCGCTTGCAGGCGGAGCAAGCCGCCCAAACGCAAGCCGCGCGCGAGCAGGCCGAGGCGGCCGTGCGCGAAGCCAAAGCGCAACTAGCCGCCGAAATCGCGCAAGCCAAAACCGATCTGGCGGCCGACAGCGACGCGCTGGCCAACCAGATTGCCGACACCATTCTGAACCGGAGTGTCGCGGCATGAAGCGCCTCGTGTTGGTTGCAATCGCTCTTATTCTGTCTGCAAGATTCCCGGTTCGCGCCCAGGAAAGTGAAGCCCAGAAGGTCAAGGAATCCACCGGCGTCACCGAGCATGGCACATCGGAAATGGTTTGGGGCTGGGCGAATTTCCTGCTGCTGGCAGGCGGTTTGGCGTACGTGATCAAGAAGAATGCCGGCCCCTACTTCGCCCAGCGGTCGCTCGAAATTCGCAAAGGCATGGCCGACGCCGAAGCGGTGCGCGCCGAATCCGACGCCAAAGTTGCGGAAGTGGATCGCCGCCTAGCCAACCTGCAGACCGAGATTGAAGCCATGCGCCGCAACGCCCAACAGGAAGCCGAGTCCGAAGCCGAGCGTGCCCGCCGCGAAGCCGCCGCCGAAATGGGCAAAATCCAGGGCCACCTCGCCGAAGAGATCGCCTCTGCCAGCAAAGCCGCGCGCTTGGAACTGCGGCGCTACTCCGCCGAGTTGGCGCTGGGTTTGGCCGAACGGAAAATCGCCGCGCGCCTGTCGCCGGAAACTCAGGACCGCTTGGTCAAAGTATTCGTGGCGACTATGGCGCACGCCGGCGGCCGGGTCCATTAAAATATGACACGCTCCGCATTAGCTTCCCGATACGCCAGCGCGCTGGTGGATGTGGCCACCGGTCCGAAATCGGCGGTGGACCCGCATCAGGTGCTCAGCGAATTGCGTAGCTTCGAAGATGTCTTCGCGGGATCGGTGGAATTGCGCAACGCGCTGACTTCGCCCTCCGTATCGCCCGCCCGCAAGCGCGCGGTGGTGGGACGCATCGGGGAAAACCTGGGTGTGTCGCGCATCGCCCGCAATTTCCTTTTCGTGCTGACGGATCATCGCCGCATCGCCACGCTCGGTGAAGTGCTGGAAGCCTTCGACTTATTATTGGATGAACGCCTGGGCTTCACCCGAGCCGAGATCAGTTCGGCCCGCGAGTTAAATCAGCCGCAGCGCGACGCAGTGTCGCACGAACTGGAGCGCCTGACTGGAAAAAAGATGCGGATGCGCTTCGCGGTGAATGGAGAACTGCTGGGCGGGCTGGTGGCGCGTCTCGGCTCCACAGTCTACGACGGATCGGTGCGAGGCCAATTGCAAGCGCTGGGCAAACGCCTGGCCGCGGAATAACAAGATTAATGAGCCACGAATGAACACGAATGCACACGAATAAAAAAACCGCTCCGGCTTTGGTCTTCGTGTTCATTCGTGTTCATTCGTGGCTCAATAAAGAGGTTTGAATGGCTCAGATTCGAGCGGACGAAATTACGACCCTTCTCCGCCAGGAGATTGAAAACTACGAGGGAGCGATCGACGTCTCCGAAACCGGATCGGTGATCTCGGTGGGCGACGGTATCGCCCGTATCCATGGCCTGGAAAAGGTGATGGCCGGAGAGTTGATCGAGTTCCCGCACAACGTGGCGGGCATCGCCATGAACCTGGAGGAAGACCAGGTCGGCGCCGTGCTGTTGGGCGAGGCCACCGAAATCAAGGAAGGCGACGAAGTGCGGCGCACCGGCCGCATCATGTCCGTGCCCGTAGGCGACGCCATGATCGGGCGCGTGGTCAACGCCCTGGGCCAGCCTATCGACGACAAGGGTCCCATCCTCACCACGCAGTTCAACGCCATCGAGCGACTGGCGCCCGGCGTGGTTGACCGCCGCCCCGTGAAAGAACCGCTGCAGACCGGCATCAAAGCGATCGACGCCATGATCCCCATCGGCCGCGGCCAGCGCGAATTGATCATCGGCGACCGCCAGACCGGCAAGACCGCCATCGCGCTCGATACCATCATCAATCAGAAGGGCGGCGACGTGATTTGCATCTACGTCGCCATCGGCCAGAAACGCTCCACCGTGGCGCAGGTCGTGAAGACGCTTTCCGATGCCGGCGCCATGGAATACACCATCGTGGTGCTGGCCTCCGCATCCGATCCCGCGCCCATGCAGTACCTCGCGCCCTACGCCGGCTGCGCCATCGGCGAATATTTCCGCGACAGCAAGCGCCACGCGCTGTGCATCTACGACGACCTTTCCAAGCACGCCGCGGCTTACCGCGAGATCTCGCTGTTGCTGCGCCGTCCGCCCGGCCGCGAAGCGTATCCGGGCGATGTCTTCTATCTGCATAGCCGCCTGCTGGAGCGCGCCGCCAAGCTGAACGCGGAGAACGGCGACGGCTCGCTGACCGCCCTGCCATTTATCGAAACGCAGGCCGGCGACGTTTCGGCCTACATCCCCACCAACGTGATCTCCATCACCGACGGACAGATTTACCTGATCGCCGATTTGTTCAACTCCAACATCCGGCCGGCCATCGACGTGGGCATCTCCGTCAGCCGCGTGGGCGGCAGCGCGCAGATCAAAGCCATGCGGCAGATCGCCGGCACCCTGCGGCTCGACATGGCGCAGTTCCGCGACCTGGCCGCTTTCGCCCAGTTCGGCTCCGATCTGGACAAGGCTTCCCTCGCGCAGCTCAATCGCGGCAAGCATCTGATCGAAGTTTTGAAGCAGGGCCAGTTCCAGCCGCTCCCCGTGGAAAAGCAGGTTCTCATTATCTTCGCCGGAACGCAGGGCTACCTCGACGATCTCCCTGTGGAGCAGGTCCGCAAGTTCGAAGAAGAAATGTACCGCTTCGTGGATAATGCGCATCGTCCGATGCTGGCCAAGATCGTCGAAAAAAAGGTGCTCGACGACGCTCTTCGCGCGGAGATCCACGCGGTGCTCAAGGAATTCAAGGAACGCTTCGTCGCCGAGCACGCCCCGGCAGCCGCGCATGCCTAGCCTGATCGATATCCGCCGGCGCATCCGTTCGGTGCGCAATACGCAGCAGATCACCAAGGCCATGAAGATGGTCTCGGCCGCCAAGCTGCGCCGCGCCCAGGATCGCGTGATCGCTTCCCGCCCGTATGGCGCGGCGCTGCGCGCGCTGTTGGCCGATGTGGCCGCCGCGGCGGGCGCCGATGAGCGCGTGGCCGCCCATCCGCTGCTGGCGCGCCGCCCCGAACGGCGCGTGCAACTGGTGCTGATCACCTCCGATAAGGGCTTGGCCGCGGCGTTCAATGCAAACCTCACCAAAGCAGCGGTGCGCTTCGCCGAAGAACACAAACCCGCCGCTACCGATTTCGAATTGATCGGACGCAAGGGACGCGACTTCTTCCGCAAGCGCTCCGTCCCCATTACAGGCGAGCATCTGGGGATGGCGAAGGTGCAGTACGAAGACGCCGCGGCGATCGCCCGGAAACTGATGGAGCGCATCCGCAACGAAGAAATCGACGCGGTCTATCTGCTGTACAACGAATTCAAATCGGTGATGGCGCAGAGGGTGGTCCTGACGCAAGTCTTGCCGGTGGTTTTGCCCCAGCAAGGCGAGCCGGTGGACTTCATCTTCGAGCAGCCACCGCTCGAGATGCTGGAAAGCCTGTTGCCGCGCTACGTGGAGATCGAGATTTATCGCGCGCTGCTGGAATCCGCCGCGGCCGAACACGCCGCGCGCATGACCGCCATGGACGCCGCCACATCCAACGCGGCGGACATGATCGAGAGCCTGACGCTCTACATGAACCGCGTCCGCCAGGCCAGCATCACCAAGGAAATCATAGAAGTAGTGAGCGGCGCCGCCGCCGCTGAGTGAAAACAGGTGATGGGTGATAGGTTATGGGTGGGTGGCTCTGCACCCATCACCTACAACCCAACACCCATAACCGCCTCTAGAGGTTTTGTATGAACAACGGTAACGCCATCGGTAAAGTCGTGCAGGTAACCGGGCCGGCAGTGGACTGCCAGTTTCCCGAGGGCCAGATTCCCCTGGTCTACACCGCCATCCGCATCACCAGCGAGGGCTTCGACGTGCCAGCGCCCATCGATATCATCTGCGAAGTGGAGCAGCACATCGGCGAGGGCCGCGTGCGCACCATCGCGTTGCAGCCCACCGAGGGCCTGGTCCGCGGCATGCACGCGCTCAGCCTGGGCCACCCCGTCGAGGTTCCCGTGGGCAACGAGACCCTGGGCCGTGTGATGAACGTGATCGGCGAACCCGTCGATAAGATGGGGCCGATCAACGCCAAGAAGATGTATCCCATTCACCGTCCCGCGCCCTCCTTCGAGGACCAGTCCACTCGCCAGGAGATGTTCGAGACCGGCATCAAGGTCATCGACCTGATTGAGCCTTACTTGCGCGGCGGCAAGATAGGATTGTTCGGCGGCGCCGGCGTCGGCAAGACCGTCATCATTCAGGAATTGATTCATAACATCGCCATGAAGCACGGCGGCGTTTCGGTTTTCTCCGGCGTGGGCGAGCGCACCCGCGAAGGCAACGATCTATGGCTGGAAATGCAGGAATCCGGCATCGTGGATCCGCACGATTACACGAAGTCCAAGGTCGCGCTGGTTTACGGCCAGATGACCGAGCCGCCCGGGGCGCGCCTGCGTGTAGGCTTGACCGGCCTCACCGTCGCCGAATATTTCCGCGACGAGCAGAACCAGGACGTGCTGCTGTTCATCGACAACATTTTCCGTTTCACGCAAGCCGGCTCGGAAGTCTCCGCGCTGCTGGGCCGCATGCCTTCGGCCGTGGGATATCAACCGAACCTGGCTAGCGAAATGGGCGAGTTGCAGGAGCGCATCACTTCCACCAAAACCGGCTCCATCACGTCTGTGCAAGCCATCTACGTGCCCGCCGACGACTACACCGACCCCGCGCCGGCCACTGCTTTCGCGCACCTGGACGCCACTACGAACCTTTCGCGCGCCATCTCGGAATTGGGCATCTACCCAGCCGTCGATCCGCTGGCATCCACTTCGCGCATCCTCGATCCGCGCATCATCGGCGACGATCATTACGATACCGCACAGGCCGTGAAGGGCGTGCTGCAACGCTACAAAGACCTGCAGGACATCATCGCCATCCTGGGCATCGACGAACTATCGGATGAAGATAAGCTGACCGTATCGCGCGCGCGCAAGATCCAACGCTTCCTTTCGCAACCCTTCAACGTTGCCGAGCAGTTCACCGGCGTCCCGGGCAAGTACGTGAAGCTTGCCGACACCATTCGCGGTTTCAAAGAGATTGTGGCCGGCCAGCACGACGGGCTCCCCGAGCAGGCGTTTTACATGCAGGGGACCATTGAAGACGTGGTGGAGAAGGCCAAGTCGCTGCAAGGGTAATCCATGGCTGACATGCTGTCACTCGAACTCGTATCGCCCGACCGCCTGCTGGTGCGCGAGGATGTCAGTACCGTGCAGGCGCCCGCCAAGAACGGTTATCTGGGCATCCTGCCGGGCCACGCGCCGCTGCTGGCGGAGTTGGGCACGGGCTTCCTGAACTACGAAGCCGGCGGCAAGCGCTGGTTCCTGGCGGTGCACGGCGGCTACCTCGAAATCCTCAACAACGTAGTGCGGGTGCTGGCCACCGGGGCCGAGCGCGCCGAGGAGATCGACGTAGAGCGCGCCAAGAAGGCCCTAAAGCGCGCGCAGGACGAGATGCTCAATCCCTCAATGGGCGTGGACCCGGCGTTCGCGCTGTGCGCCATGCAGCGGGCGCAGGCGCGGCTGGACGCGGCCGCGCAGAAACAAGCTGGATAGCCGAGCGCAGGCCATGCGCGGATTTCGCCCACAGTTGAGCTTTGGTGCGAGACACACTTCCGACGAGTGGTACCATTCATATTTCAGTAGCCAGGTTATGGTCAGGGCAGCGAAAAAGACGAACGCTTTCTTTCGATTCTCGCCGAGAATACTGGACCATCTTGGCATCTCGGCATACAACAGTGTCCAAAAGTGCCTGGCCGAACTGGCCGCAAATTCTCATGACGCCGACGCGACCGAGGTGCGTATTTCCCTGCCCGACGTCTTGGGAGATGACGCCGTAATCGAGATTCTGGATACAGGTATCGGCATGTCTGCTGCAGACCTCGAAGAGAAGTTTCTGTTCATCGGTCGAAATAGGAGAGAAGCGGGACAACGGACGGCCAAAGGAAGGCTCCTAATCGGCAGTAAAGGCATCGGCAAGCTGGCTGGTTTCGGAGTCGCCGGGAGCGTCCAAGTTATTACCTGCCAGAATGGGGTACAATCGTCGCTCACAATCGATCGCGAGCACCTGCAAGATTTGGCCACGCTTTCAGAGCAACCACTCACGATCATGACGTCGCAGACGGAAGTGCGCGACGGAACGAAGATACGGCTGTTAAAGTTGAATCCCGACTTGCACCTTCCCGGTGCCGATTCGGTGCGCCGCCACTTGTACAGAACCCTGCCGAAAGTCCCCGACTTCAGAGTGTTGGTCAACGACGTAGAGTGCACAGCCGAAGACGTTCCAGGAACGCGAAACAGCTTTTCCGAGTCTGTCCCAGGCCGCGGCGGTGTCACTGGCTTCTACGTTATCGCCGACGCCAGACAAAGCGTTCCAGGCCTCGCGGTTCGAGTGCGCGGACGCATTGTGAAGGAGCCGTCCCTTTTTGGCCTAAACACACGAGCCCATGGCTTCTTTACGGCCGAAAAGGTTGTCGGAGAGATCAATGCCGAGTTTCTCGATCCAGAAGACGTGTCTGGGCGCAAACAGGACTTACTTAATACTACGCGCGACGGCTTCCTTGAAGACTCACCGGTAGTAAAAGATCTCAACCTGTGGGCTCAAGGTTTTCTTCGCGAAATTATCCAGGGAGTGGAGTCGTCAGAAACCACCAAGAGAACGGATGCGCTCCTAAGTCGCCCTGCCATAAGAGAGCGGCTTGACCGGATGCCGGCTCACGTCCGCGCCAACGCAACGAGTGTTGTGCGCGCGCTAATTGTCAAACTCAAGAGCGTTGAAGAACAAGAGGCAGCAGATCTGATTGAATGGGTCCTTCGCTATTATGAGTCGAACATACTGCGGGAATTGATGCGTGCGATCATAGCGGCGGACCTGACCGATGCGGAGAAGCTAGGACAATTGGTTGAGGAGTGGGGCCTTAAGCAAGTCAGCAGTATCGTCGAAATAATTAAGACACAGATCGATATCATCGAGAAACTCCAAGAGTTAATGACTTCCGATATTGCCAAGGAGATTGATGTTCACCGATTGGTCGAAAGCAACCTCTGGCTGATTAAAGAAGGACTGGAACTCTGGAGCTCAGACAAGCCGCTGAAACAAGTCCTTGATGGTCACCTCGATAAGCTGTATATCGGCCGAGAAGATATTAGGCCAGATCTGATTTGTCGATCTCGAAGCGACGGGAACGAGGCAGTGATTTTGGAATTCAAGCGGCCCAGAGTGACTGTCGTCATGGATCATGTCACGCAGGCGCTGGAATACGAGGGAATCGTCAAGAAACATAGGCCGAACATAACATTCGAAACGTATGTGGTGGGTCGGCAGTATGATCCTTCTGTCCTTGCTGCACGCGAAAAGCTACAGGCGGCTGGTCTCCATTTCTGGTCGCTGTCTGAAATTCTGCAGCTTGCTCGAATGCGGTTCGAGAAAATCCTTGAGATTCTCGGCCGATGAGGGCCGCATGCCTTCGGCCGTCAGGGTTCATCGATCAGGTCCAGGACTTCCTGCTCCGCGGCCCGCGACCTCACCAAGTCGAGCGCGTCCTGATCGGCAAGATCGACAATCTCCGCCAACACCTTTCGCACCTGGGTAGCTGTCTCCGGACGCCACTCGCGCAGCTTCATGTCCAATGTTTCAAGCAGGGCTTCCATTGTGTCCTCAGACCAGTTTAGCTCAGTTATTGGCATCACCTGAATGCGTCCGCGACTGGCAAAACCAGAACGTGGCGCGCGTGGACCCGGCGTTTGCCCTGTGCGCCATCGAGCGCGCGCAGGCGCGGCTGGACGCGGCCGCGGAGAAGCAGGTGGATGGCGGATCGTCCGCGGCACGCCATTACTCTCCTTAGTCTTCTTTGAACAGTATTCTTCGATTTTTGCTACGGTGGGGGTGCGAGGGCGCCGGCCGGCAAGAAGGCGCTTGGCCGGCCGAAGCCGCACAGCGGAAGTATCCAGGGACTGATGATCGAACAGACTCAACCTGCTCACAATTTTCCTTCCGCGACGCCTCCCGAGTCCGCGCGCCACAACATTGCCATTGTGGGCTGCGGGCTGATCGGACAGAAACGCGCCGCGGCGCTGGCCGGATGCCGCTTGGCGATTTGCTGCGACGTCGATTTGGAGCGCGCACAGGCGCTCGCGTGCGCCTATCGCGGCGCCGAACCAACCACCGATTGGCGTGCCGCCGCGACTGCCCCGGACATCGACATCGTAGTGGTCGCCACCACGCACGACATGTTGGCCCTCATCGCCGCCGCAGCCGCAGGCGCCGGCAAACATGTGCTCATCGAAAAGCCTGGCGCCCGCCGCGCCGGTGAACTCGACGCCGTCGCCGCAGCCGCGCGCGGCTCCGGCGCGATGGTGCGCATCGGCTTCAATCACCGCTGCCACCGCGCCTTCCAAAAGGCGCGCGCTATCTTCGATTCCGGCGCGATCGGCCCGCCGATGTTCATCCGCGGCCGCTACGGACATGGCGGGCGCCTCGGATACGAACGCGAATGGCGCGCCGATCCGGCTCTTTCAGGCGGCGGCGAGTTGCTCGATCAAGGCGTCCACCTGGTCGATCTGTCGCGCTGGTTTCTGGGCGATTTCACGCGCGTGACCGGCCGCACGCCGCGATATTTCTGGGAAATGCCGGTGGAAGA
>Ga0302324_100015896_pt1 | contig 15058 bp, 10 predicted proteins | sample Palsa_T0_1_FD_201949 | JGI IMG/M metagenome (GOLD analysis project Ga0302324, IMG submission 201949) | Peat permafrost microbial communities from Stordalen Mire near Abisko, Sweden - Palsa_T0_1 | ecosystem: Environmental > Terrestrial > Soil > Palsa > Peat permafrost | place: Sweden: Abisko...
TTGTCCGCCGGGTTGATCAGGCCGTCTTCCTCGGCGTGCTTGTACATGCAGCGCAGGGCGGCGATGAGGTGCTCGGCGGCGCTGCGCCCGCCGCGGGAGTTCCGCCGGGGCACGACGTTGGCCCGGATGTGCTGGATGAGCTGGCGGATCTCCGATGGCGTGGGCTCGTCGATGCCCCGGCTGCCCCACTGGTCGGTGACCCGGTTCCAGTACGAGCCGTATGCCTTCCGGCAGCCGTCGCTGACCAGGGCTGACACGACCGGGATGTACTCGGCGAAGGTCGGGGCGGCCGGCCTGGCCGCCGGGGCAGTCAGCAGGTCCGCGGGGGTCAGGCCCATGCGCTCCAGCAGGAGCATGGCCGCGTCGACCACGGCCTGCCCGGGTGCGGCTGGGCGTGCGTCAGGTCCGGTGATCGTCATCGGTCTTCTCCTTCACGTGCCAGAAACGGGATGAGCGCGCGGAGGGCCTGATCCACCACCGCGAGCGAGTACGCGGTCAGGGTGTCCTCGGCGGGGACTGCGGTGAGCAGGACCGGGTCTCCGGGGAGCAGCCCGCAGCGGTGCCGCAGCGCCGCGGGGATCGGGACGCAGGACCGGGGCGGCAAGGTGACCAGGCCGGACGGGTCGCGGCGGATGACCACCACGCCTGCCCCGGCGGTGAGGGTCAGCCGGTCCCCGCCGCGCCAGCCCAGCGCGCCGGTGACCGTCCGGTCGGCCACGCGGCCGGAGCGGTCGACGCGGGCGAGCCCGTACACCACATCCCGGCCAAGGGCCGGCGGGCGGCTCAGTGCGGGCGGGACCGTGAGCGGCAGCATCCGGGCAGCGGCAGGCGCGCGGGCGGGCCGGCCCGCAGACGCAGCCGCAGCAGGAGAAGGGATGACAGGGGCGATCAGCGTGCCGGTCACGGCTGCCTCCCGTGGCGGGAGGCGGGACCGGTCAGCGCCGGGGGGAGGCCGCAGGCATCAGCCGGGGCGTCCGCGTGTTCAAGCGGTACTTGAAGACTGGTGATACAGCACCACTGTGGGTGTCCGAGGGGGGACTTGAACCCCCATGCCCTATACGGGCACTAGCACCTCAAGCTAGCGCGTCTGCCTATTCCGCCACCCGGACATGCTGATGCGGCGTACGCATCGGCTGGCCTACCTTAGCAAAACGAACGGCGTCAGGCGAGTGCGCAGGATGCCGCATCCGTGTCCGTCCGGCGTGGCCAGACGCTGCCAGCTGCCGCCATCCGGCCAGCACCCCAGCGGTCGTGATGTCCGGATGCGACCATAGTCCCGTGACAGCAAACCAAGGGCCCGCAAACCAAGGGCCGGCGAACCAAGGGCCGACCGCCCAGGACGAGGTCGTGACCATCTGCCGCGACCTGATCAGGATCGACACCTCCAACCCCGGCGACCACTCCGGCCCCGGCGAGCGCCAAGCCGCCGAACACGTCGCCGCTCTCCTGTCCGAGGTAGGCCTCGACCCCGTCGTCCTGGAATCGCACCCCAAGCGCACCAGCGTCGTCGCCCGCATCAAAGGCCGCGACAGCAAAAGACCCGCCCTCCTCATCCACGGTCACCTAGACGTCGTCCCGGCCCACGCACCGGACTGGCGCCACGACCCCTTCTCCGGCGAGATCGCCGACGACTGCGTCTGGGGCCGCGGCGCGATCGACATGAAGGACATGGACGCGATGATGCTGGCGGTAGTCCGGCAGCGGCTGCGCGAGGGCCGCCCGCCCGCCCGCGACGTCGTGCTCACGTTCCCCGCCGACGAGGAGGCCGGCGGCACCTGGGGCGCCCGCTGGCTGGTCGACCACCACCCGGACCTGTTCGAGGGCGTCACCGAGGCGGTCGGCGAGGTCGGCGGCTTCAGCCTGACCGTCGGCGACCAGCGCCTCTACCTGCTGCAGACCGCGGAGAAGGGCATCGCCTGGCTCCGGCTGACCGCCCGCGGCACGGCCGGCCACGGCTCGATGATCCAGACCGACAACGCGGTCGCCGAGCTGGCCGAGGCGATCGGAAGGCTGGGCCGCCACGAGTGGCCCACCCGCCTCATCCCGTCGGTCCAGGCCTTCCTGACGGGCATCTGCGCGGCCCTCGACATCGAATTTATCCAGAACGACCCGACTCAAGCCCTCGCCAAAGTAGGCACCATTTCCCGCATTATCGGGGCAACACTAAAGAACACGGTCAACCCGACCGTTCTCCGGGCCGGGTACAAGGTCAATGTCGTGCCGCAAACCGCGACCGCCGAAGTCGACGGCCGCTTCCTGCCCGGCTATGAAGATGAGTTTTTCGCCGAGCTTGACCGGGTGCTCGGGCCGGGCGTGACCCGCGAATTCATCCATCACGACATCGCCCTGGAAACCACCCCGGACGGAGCTCTGTACGACGCGATGACCAGTGCGCTTGTCGCGGAAGACCCGGGCGCACGGGTGATTCCCTACTGCTTGTCCGCGGGCACCGACGCCAAGTCCTTTAGCCGGCTTGGCATCCGTTGCTTCGGTTTCACCCCGTTGCGGCTGCCGTCAGATCTGGACTTTTCCGGCATGTTCCACGGTGTCGACGAGCGGGTGCCCGTCGACGGGCTCCGCTTCGGAGTTCGTGTCCTGGACGGGTTCCTCGACCGCTGCTAACCCCGCCCGCCGTCGTCCCGCCCGGCGGCGGCACCCCCGCCTAACCCGGCCGCTGGCGTCCCGCCCCGCGGCCGCATCGGCTCCCCGGGTGGTTACGTCCGAGTCGCGAGATCAGTTCAGAATGTGCGGACTGGGCGTATGATTCGCCTTCGGAGGGTAGCCTTCCTGCTGCCGTCCGCGCTGAGCCGGAGTTGGGACAGTTCCCAGCCTCCATATTCGGCGTGGTCGGTCAGGACCCGCCGCGCGGCGTCGCGAGCATCTCGGGACGTACCGCGTGGCAGGTACACGACCAGGTAGGCATACTCGGCCATCGCTCCTATTGTGCTTGAGTTCACCAGTGATTCAACCTGCGGTTGGAAAATCGCTGGCTTATTCTGGCGGACCCGAGGGAACACACCCCACCAGGTCGATGGTTGCAGCTGCAGGGCGGCGTGTGGCCACATGTACCGTGAGACGGTCACAGCGCGAATGCGAGGACGGGAAGAGCAAGAGTGCCAGCAAGGACACCAACGGCAAAGACCAAGGCGGCGGCGACCGCCTCGAAAGTGAAGAGCGGCGCGACCACCAAGGCCAAAGCGGCCGCGACTAAGGGTACCGCCGCGAGTAAAGGCAATGGTCATGGCACCAAGCTGGTCATCGTCGAGTCCCCGTCCAAGGCCCGGACCATCGCCGGGTACCTCGGCCAGGGTTACGTGGTGGAGTCCAGCGTCGGCCACATCCGTGACATGCCGGACAGCGCGGCCGAGATCCCGGCCAAGTACCGGGGCGAGCCGTGGGCCCGGCTGGGCGTCAACGTCGACGACAACTTCCAGGCCCTCTACGTCGTGCACAGCGACAAGCGGCAGCAGGTCGCCAAGCTCAAGAGCCTGCTGAAGGACGCGGACGAACTCCTCCTCGCGACGGACGAGGACCGCGAGGGCGAGGCCATCGCCTGGCACCTGCTCGAGGAGCTCAAGCCGACCGTCCCCACCAGCCGGATGGTCTTCCACGAGATCACGCCGGAGGCGATCGCCCGCGCCATCGCCAGCCCGCGTCAGGTCGACGACGGCCTGGTGGACGCCTACCAGGCCCGCCGGGTGCTGGACCGGCTGTACGGGTACGAGGTCTCGCCCGTGCTGTGGAAGAAGGTCATGCCCAAGCTGTCCGCCGGGCGGGTGCAGTCGGTCGCCACCCGGCTGGTGGTTGACCGGGAGCGGGAGCGGATCGCGTTCCGCCCGGCCGCCTACTCCGACCTCGAGGCCGAGTTCGCCACCAAGGACCACGGCAAGCCCGAGGTCACCGACCCGACCTCGTTCACCGCCAACCTGGTCAGCGTCGACGGCAAGCGGGTGGCCCAGGGCCGCGACTTCACCTCGGTCGGCGAGCTGCGCACTACCGGCCAGAGCGCCGACGTCCTGCACCTGGACGCCGCGGCCGCCGCCGCCCTGGCCGAGCGGCTCGAGCACGCGGCCTTTGCCGTCTCCAGCGTGGAGCGCAAGCCCTACCGCCGCTCGCCGTACGCGCCGTTCCGCACCACCACGCTGCAGCAGGAGGCCTCGCGCAAGCTCGGGTTCTCCGCCAAGCACACGATGTCCGTCGCGCAGCGGCTGTACGAGAACGGCCACATCACCTATATGCGCACCGACTCCGTGACGCTGTCGCAGACCGCGATCAGCGCGGCCCGCAAGCAGGCGGCGGAGCTCTACGGTGCCTCCTACGTGCCCGACGCCCCCCGCACCTACGCCTCCAAGGTGAAGAACGCGCAGGAGGCGCACGAGGCCATCCGGCCGGCCGGCGACAGCTTCCGCACCCCGGCCCAGCTGGCCAGCGACCGGCTGTCCTCAGACGAACGCCGGCTGTACGAGCTGATCTGGCAGCGCACCGTCGCCTCGCAGATGAAGGACGCCACCGGCGAGTCGGTCTCGGTCCGGGTCACCGGCACCTCCACCGCAGGCGAACGGGCCGAGTTCGGCGCGACCGGCAAGGTCATCAGCTTCTACGGGTTCCTCAAGGCCTACGTCGAGAGCACCGACGATCAAACCGCCGACCGCGACGATCAGGAGCACCGCCTGCCGCCGCTGGCCGAGGCCGACCCGCTGGACGTGCTGCGGCTCGCCCCGGCCGAGCACTCCACCCGCGCGCCGGCCCGCTACACCGAAGCGTCGCTGGTCAAGGAGCTGGAAGACCGCGAGATCGGCCGGCCGTCGACCTACGCGACCATCCTGGGCACCATCTTGGACCGGGGCTACGTGTTCAAGAAGGGCACCGCCCTGGTCCCCTCCTTCCTCGCCTTCGCCGTGATCACTTTGATGGAACGGCACTTCGGCCAGCTGGTCGACTACGAGTTCACCGCGCGGATGGAGGACGTCCTCGACGAGATCGCCCGCGGCGAGGCCGAGCGGGTGCCCTGGCTGCGCCGGTTCTACTTCGGCGCCGAGGGCGACGGCGCGGCGGACGACCCGGGACTGAAGCTGCTGGTCGGCGACATCAGCGACATCGACGCGCGGGATGTCAGCTCGTTCCCGCTGGCCGGTAGCGACATCGTGGTCCGGGTCGGCCGGTACGGCCCCTACCTGGAACGGGACGGGCGGCGGGTGAACGTCCCGGAAGACCTCGCCCCGGATGAGCTGACCGTAGAAAAAGCCGAAGAGCTTCTCAACCAGCCAAACGATGACGTGGTGCTCGGCACCGACCCCGGCACCGGCCTGACCGTGCTGGCCAAGGCCGGCCGGTTCGGCCCCTACGTCACCGAGCAGCTCCCCGACGACGCTCCCGCCTCGGCCAAGCCCAGGACCGCCTCGCTGCTCAAGTCGATGGCGCTGGACACGGTCACGCTGGACGACGCGCTGAAGCTGCTGACCTTGCCGCGGCTGCTCGGCGAGCTGGACGGCGAGCCGGTCACCGCGCAGAACGGCCGGTACGGGCCCTACGTCAAGAAGGGCACCGACAGCCGGTCGCTGGAGTCGGAGGAGCAGCTGTTCACGCTGACCTTGGCCGAGGCCAAGGAGCTGTTCGCCCAGCCGAAACCCCGGGGCCGCGGCGCCCGGGCCGCCACGCCGCCGCTGCGCGAGCTCGGCGCGGACCCCGCGTCCGGCAAGCCGATGGTGATCAAGGACGGCCGGTTCGGCCCCTACGTGACCGACGGCGAGACCAACGCGTCGCTGCGCAAGGGCGACGAGGTCGCCTCGATCACCGACCAGCGGGCCGCTGAGCTGCTGGCGGACCGGCGCATCGCGCCGCCCGCCACCCGCCGCCGGACCACCACGACGCGGAAGAAAGCTGCCCCGAAGGCGGCCACCCCGGCCCGTTCTGGGGTTAAGAAATCCTGATTTTACGGACGGCTCGCCGCCAATTACGATCAAGGACTACGCCATTATGGGGACGGCAGGGCCGATACTCTTACGCCGTGAACTTCCGCGCCGGAGCTAGCCAGCAGCGCAGGGGCGGCGCCGACCGGGGGGAGCCCGGGCGCGCCGCCCGGCGCAACCGTGCCCGTCAGCCCGGCGTGCTGTCGATCCGGCCGTTCCGGCGGCTGTGGATCGCGATGTCGCTGTCCAGCCTGGGGGACTGGCTCAGCCTGGTCGCCCTCGCCTCGCTCGCGTCCGCGCTGGCGGGCACGGGATCTGCGGCCCAGTACAGCGCGGTCGGCGGGGTCTGGCTCTCCTCGCTGCTGCCCGCGCTGGTCCTCGGCCCGCTGGCGGGCGCGGTCGCGGACCGGCTGGACCGGCGGCTGAACATGATCGTGGGCGACGTGCTGCGCGCCGCCTTGTACCTGTCCATCCCGGCCGACCTGTCGCTCCACTTCGTGAACCCGCTGACCTGGATTTACCTGGTCCAGTTCGCCGCGTCCTCGGTGTCGCTGTTCTGGACGTCGGCCAAGGACGCCTCGGTGCCCAACCTGGTGCCGCCGGACAAGCTGGAGCAGGCCAACCAGTACAGCCTGTTCACCACGTTCGGCACCGCGCCGATCGCCGGGATCATCTTCAGCTTGCTTTCCCTGGTCAGCCGGGCGCTCAGCGGCCTCTCGCACTACTTCACCACCAACCCGGTGAACCTGGCGCTGTACTTCAACACCGCCACGTTCGTGGTCTCCGCGCTCACCGTCTACGTGCTGCGCGAGATTCCCAAGCGCCAGTTCAGCGCGCCCATCTCCGCTCCGTCGATGGCCAGGACCATCTGGGAGGGCTGGAAGTTCATCGGGCAGACCCGGGTGGTCCGGGGCCTGGTCATCGGCATGGTGGGCGCGTTCGCGGCCGGCGGCGTGGTGGTCGGGCTGGGCCAGCCGTACATCAAGCACACGCTGCACGGCGGCGACGCGGGCTGGGGCGTGGTCTTCGCCGCGATCTTCGTCGGGCTGGCCGGCGGGATGTTCTTCGGTATGCGGATCCTGCACGGGTTCAGCCGGCGGCGGCTGTTCGGGCTGAGCATCGTCAGCGCGGCCATCCCGCTCGCGTTCATTGCCCTGATCCCGAACCTGGTCGTGACCGTGCTGCTGGTCGTGGTGCTCGGGGCGTGCGCCGGGGTGGCCTACGTGACCGGCTATACCATCGTCGGCCGGGAAGTGGACGACGACACCCGCGGCCGCACTTTCGCCTTCCTGAACTCCGCCATCCGGGTCATCTTGTTCACGGTGATCGCGGTGGCCCCGTTCGTCGCGGCCGGGCTCACCACCTTGGTCCGCGGTGTCTCAGGTACCGGCAACCTGCACATCGCGCACGTCAGCTACCAGGGCATCGGCTACAACCTGGTGATGCTGCTGGCCGCGGCCATCGCGGTGTGGGTCGGCGTGCTGTCCTACCGGCAGATGGACGACCGCAAGGGCGTGTCGCTGCGGGAGGACCTGCTGGCGGCGATCCGCGGCGAGCCGCCCCCGCCGCTGCCTGCGACCCTTGAGCCGGCTCACCTGAACGGGAACGCCCCGCCCGCGGCTCCGCCCGGCCTGCTGATCGCGTTCGAGGGCGGTGAGGGCTCAGGCAAGACCACCCAGGCCCGGCTGGTCTCGATCTGGCTGCGTGAGCTCGGCTACGACGTGGAGACCACCCACGAGCCGGGCGCCACCAAGATCGGCATGCGGCTGCGCGCGCTGCTGCTCGACACCTCGAGCACCGGCATGTCGCCGCAGGCCGAGGCGCTGATGTACGCGGCTGACCGGGCCGAGCACGTTACATCGGTCATCACGCCCGCCCTGGACCGGGGCGCGATCGTCATCACCGACAGGTACGTGGACTCCTCGCTCGCCTACCAAGGCTGGGGCCGGAGCCTGCCGGTCGAGGAGATCGCCAGGTTCAACTGGTGGGCGACCGGTGGACGCACCCCTGACCTCACCATCCTGCTGGACATGGATCCGCTGGCCGGACTGCGGCGGCGGACCCGCTCGGCGGACCGCCTGGAAGCCGAGCCCGCCGAGTTCCACCTGCGGGTCCGGGCCGGTTTCCTCGCCTTGGCCGCCGCCGAGCCCGCCCGCTACCTGGTCCTCGACGCCGCCCGCCCACCCACCGAGATCACCCGCGACATCCAGGACCGGATCCGCGACCTGCTCCCCGACCCGGTGCCCTCCGTCGCCGAAGCCAGCACCGGCTCCTTCCCCCCCATCCGCGAAGAAGTCCTAGGCTCATGACCCCTCCCGACCCCGCCCTCAGCCCGGTCCCCGACCCTGCCCTTACCCCCGACCTTGCCCTTAGCCCCGACCGCGCCCTCAGCCCCGGCCCCGAGTCGGCGGGGCGCCCGGCCGCCAGCACCATTTTCCGGGACCTGCCCGGCCAGGACGTGGTGGTTGAGCAGTTGGAAAGGGCCGCGGCCGCCGCGTCGGCGATGTTGGCCGGCCAGCGCCCCGAGCCCGGCGCGATGACGCACGCCTGGCTGTTCACCGGCCCGCCCGGGTCCGGCCGGTCGGTGGCGGCCCGCGCGTTCGCTGCCGCGCTGCTGTGCCCGTCCGGCGGCTGCGGTGACTGCGCCTGCTGTCATCAGGTGCAGGCCGGCACCCACGCGGACCTGCTGCTGATCCGGCCCGAGGGCCTGTCCTACGGGGTGAAGCAGACCCGTGACCTGGTGCTGCGCGCGGCCGGCCAGCCCACCGGAGGGCGCTGGCAGATCGTGCTCTTCGAAGACGCCGACCGGTGCACCGAACAGGCGGCCAACGCGCTGCTGAAGGCGATCGAGGAGCCTGCTCCCCGGACGGTCTGGCTGCTGTGCGCGCCGTCGGCCGAGGATCTGGTCACCACGATCAGGTCACGCTGCCGAGTTGTCACGCTTGTCGTGCCCGCGTCGGCGGCGGTGGCCAGAGTACTGGTCGAGCGGGACGGTATCGAGCCCGCAAAAGCGCTGGCCGCGGCCCGCGCTGCGCAGGGACACGTGGGCCGCGCCCGGCGTCTCGCCACCGATCCCGCAGCGGCCAAACGCCGCGCCGACGTGCTGCGCGTCCCGCTGCAAGCCACCTCGCTCGGCCCCGCCCTCTCGCTCGCCGCCGCCCTGGTCCGCACCGCCGAGGACGAAGCCAAGGCCGTCACCGAGAACATGGACGAGCCGGAACGCGACGCCCTGCGCCAGGCCTTCGGCGAGGGCTCGACCGGCAAGGGCGTAGCCAAGGCCATGCGCGGCATGGCCGGCGCCATGAAGGACCTGGAGGACCGCCAGAAGTCCCGCGCCACCCGCGTCAAGCGCGACACCCTGGACGGCGCCCTGCTCGACCTGGCCCTGTTCTACCGGGACATCCTGATGCTCCAACTAGGCGCCGACGTAGAACTAGCCAACGCCGACACCGAACTAGCCAACGGCGCCGACCTCCGCCAGGTCGCCGCCGCCTCCACCCCAGAGTCCACCCTGCGCCGCATCCAGGCCATCATGCACTGCCGCGAGCGCCTCACCCTCAACGTCGCCCCCCTCCTAGCCGTAGAAGAAATGACCCTCTCCCTAGTAGCCGGCTAACCCCATAGCGCCCCGCCCGTCCGGTCCCGCCGCTGGTCCGCGCGCCGCGCCTCTCCTGACCCCGGCCGCCCGCCCCCATATCCGTACATTTCACTCATAGCTGTCTATGTCGGACTGGGGTGGAATGTATGGTTGTGACAACGTGCACAGCCCTCTGTGCAGGTTGTAACAACCATGCACGGCCGGACCGCAACCATCCACAGGCCAGACCGCAGTCACGTGCCGGTCGCGGCGCTCCCTGGGCACGGGATGGTGCGGATGGGAAGAGGGGGGCGCATGCGGCCATTGGCCAGGGCCCCTCTGATCCGCTGCGCCACCATGGCCGGTTCGCGCCGGATCTGGCTCGGCAGGAAGTGCAGCGGGATAATGCCGGCCTCGGCCATCAGGTCATGACGGGCCGTCGTGCGTTCATGGTCGGCAGGCCCGAGGTGCCACTGGCGCGAGTCGACCTCCGCGGCGACGCCGGCCTCCGGCCACCATGCGTCGGGCTTGACGAGGAACGTGTCGCCCACGTACAAGGAAGGATTGAACAGCGGCGTCGGCAGCCGGGCTGCCTTGATCAGGTCGCGGAGGTCGCTCTCGGCGGTGGACCGGACGCCGTCGGCCACCTCGCTCAGCGCCGTCCGAAACATCGCCGAGCCACGGACTGGTCCGCCCTCCAGCTCGCTGCCCAGCTGGCTGATCGTGCACCGGCCGAGCTGGACCGCTCCCGCCACTACCGCGCGGACATCGCTGAGGCTGGTGAGCTGCCATGCGGTGTCGGCCACCGCGCGGGCGGCCAGGGCGAGGCGCACTGGCCCGCTGGCGGCGTTCCGAGCTGGCATCCGAGCCGTACGGTGCAGCCGCGCGAAGCCGGCGTTGCGGCGCTGCCGCCTGGCTGGGACCAGTACGTCGATCGTGTCGAGGTTCGGCGTGCTCCGGATGGCATAGTGCATCAGGGCTACCGGGCCGGTAATGAGGCTGCCCGGTCCGGCGTAGAGCAGGGCGGCCATCTCTTTCTGCGGCATGCTGGGCGTGCCGGTCACGCCCAGGTAGACCCCCGGGAGCAGCGCCTGCCACGGGCCCCCGGCCCGGATGCGGTACTGCATCGAGCGGTCGGACATGCCGGCTGCGAGCAGCTGCTCGCGGCTGACCACAGAGAGTTGCCGGTCCAGGAGCTCGCGCAGGCCATTCGGTAGTGCTGGCATAACCCAGAGCATGACCCCAGGCTCTGACAACCGTCGGTACGCAAGGTATCCCACCGCGCCAGTGTGAATTCACGTGCCGGAATTTCAAGACGAATAACGGACGGAACGGCCCGCGCTCAACAGTCCGGACCTTTCATCCCGCGGCCCGCCACCGAACGGCCGCTAGTTCCTGCCCCAGCTACGGAACATGCGGTTATGGCCCGGTAAGGCGTCACCCCTGGGGCTAGGCCGGGTAACAACGTAGTCTGACCGAATGGGCATGATGATGGCGGTCAGCTTCGAGCGGTACGGGCGGCTGTACTACCTCGACCCGGGCGCGTACTCGCCGACGATCGGCGACAAGGTGCTGGTGCCGACCGACTCAGGCCCGGAGGTCGCCCAGTGCGTGTGGGCGCCGCAGTGGGTGTCCGAGGACATCGACGGGCTGCCGGTCTGCGCGGGCCTGGCCACCGAGGATGACCTGGCCCGGGATGAGGAGAACCGGCGGCGGCGGGCGGAGGGGCGGCTGGCCGCGCGCCGGCTGATCCGGGAGCACAAGCTGCCGATGAAGATCACCGCGGTGGACTTCGTGGGGTCAGAGAACGTGTTCATCGTGTACTTCAGCGCGCCGCACCGGGTGGACTTCCGCGCGCTGGTCCGGGACCTGGGCGGGCGTCTGAAGGGCCGGGTGGAGCTGCGCCAGATCGGCCCCAGGGACGAGGCGCGGTTGCAGGGCGGCATCGGGCCGTGCGGGCGCGACCTGTGCTGCGCCACCTTCCTCAAGGACTTCGAGCCGGTGTCGGTCCGGATGGCCAAGGACCAGGACCTGCCGGTGAACCCGCTGCGGATCGCCGGAGCCTGCGGCCGGCTGATGTGCTGCCTGAAGTACGAGCACCCGCTCTACCAGGATTTCCGCAAGGACGCGCCGCCGCTGGGCGCCTCGGTCACCTCGCCCGAGGGCCCGGGGACGGTGGTCGGCCACAACGTTCCCTCCGACACGGTGGTGGTGAAGCTGGCCGCCGACGGCCGGGCGCACGCCTGCCCGAAGGCCAGCGTGTGCGGATCCCGGAAGGCCTACGAGTCGATGCACGGCAACCGCCCGTGACGGTGTAACGCCGGGACCTCCCGCGGGACTACAGGGGGCATGTCCGATCCCCAGATCCGCGAGGAGAACCTGTGAGAGTACCGATTCGCCTGAAGCCGGCCGTGACCGCCGCCGCCGCGGCGGCCGCCGCGGCGGTCGTGCTGGCCGGCCTGGCCACCCCGGCCTTCGCGAGCACCACCGTCGCGAGCAAGGGCGCGCACTCGTTCGGCTATCCCGGCGCCAGCCACGCCGTGTTCGTGCAGACGGACGCCACGTCAGGGAACCACGTGGTGGCTTACCACCGGGCCGCGGACGGTGCGCTGAGCCCGGCCGGCAGCTACCCGACCGGCGGGCTCGGCGGGGTGCTCGGCGGATCCGTGGTCGACCACACGGCGTCGCAGGGCTCGCTGACCTATGACCCGTGGCATTCCCTGCTGTACGCGGTGAACGCGGGCAGCAACACCGTCTCGGTGTTCGCGGTGAGCGGGGACCACCTGGCGCTGCGCCAGGTCCTCAGTTCCGGCGGGACGTTCCCGGTCAGCGTGGCCGTCCACGGCGACCTGGTGTACGTGGTCAACGCCCTGGACGGCGGCTCGCTGCACGGCTACCGGGTCCTCGGCGGCTTCCTGGTGCCGCTGCCCGGATCGAGCCGCGCGCTCGGCCTGAACCCCGGCGCGAGCCCGCAGTTCACCAACACGCCCGGGCAGGTGGCCTTCACTCCGGACGGCTCCAGGCTCATCGTGACCACCAAGGCCAACGGCAACGACATCGACGTCTTCGACGTCGGCTTCGGCGGCTGGCTGTCCGCCGCCCCGGTGGTGAACTCCGAGCCGGGCACGGTGCCGTTCGCGATCACCTTCGACTCCTACGGTCACCTGGTCATCGCCGAGGCCGGCACCAACGCCCTGGCCACCTTCACGATCAGCGGCCACGGAACCCTGAGCCAGCTCGACGCGGTCGGCACGGGGGACGCCGCGACCTGCTGGGTGGCCCCGGCCGGGCCGTTCCTGTTCGCCTCCAACGCGGGCAGCGCCGCTGAGAGCGGCTTCACCTCCTCGGGCGGCGGACAGCTGACGCTGCTCGGCGCGACGGCGACCGACGCCGGGACGGTGGACGCCTCCGCCGCGGCCGGCGGCCGGTTCCTCTACGTGCAGACCGGCGGGGCCGGGATCGTCGACGAGTACGCCGTGTCCTCTAGCGGTGCTCTCACCCAGATCGGTTCGGTCACGGTGCCGGACGCGGTGGGCGGCGAGGGAATCGTGGCCTTCTGAGCTGACACCACGCGACGTGAGGAATCTGGAATGAGCCGGTCGCTGTTCTGGCGTGGACGGCGGCCGGCTCGCCCTATCCTGGCGATGATGGAATCCGACGGCGACCTGCTGCTCCGGCTGCGTTCGGGCGACGAGCGCGCGTTCGTCGGCCTGGTCGAGCGCTACCACGAGCCGATGGTGCGGCTGGCGGCCTCGTTCGTGCCGAGCCAGGCCGTCGCCGAGGAGGTCGTCCAGGACACCTGGCTGGCGGTGCTCCGGGGCCTGGCCGGGTTCGAAGGGCGTTCGTCGCTGAAGACCTGGCTGTTCGCCATCTGCGTCAACCAGGCCAGGAAGACGGGCACCCGGGAGCACCGCAGCATCCCGGTCGCGGATCCGGAGCCGGTGGTCGATCCGTCCCGGTTCGACGCCTCCGGCGGCTGGTCGGCGCCGCCCGAGCACTGGATCGAGGTGGCCGAGGGCCGGATGGAGGCGGGCAAGCTGGCCGACCGCATCCGGACCTGGATCGACGTGCTGCCCGCCCGGCAGCGGGAAGTGGTCCTGTTGCGCGACGTGGAGGGGATGAGCGGCGAAGAGGTCTGCGCCGTGCTGGCCCTGTCCGACGCGAACCAGCGGGTCCTGCTGCACCGCGGCCGGAGCCGGCTCAGGCAGCTGTTCGAAGACGAGTTCCGGGAGGTGCGATGAGGCTCCTCCGCGGTCGTGACCTGGTCTGCCAGCAAGCCGTCGAGCTGGTGACCGACTACCTGGAAGGCGCGCTCAGCCGGTCCGCCCGGCGCCGGTTCGAGGCGCACCTGGCCGGCTGCCCGCATTGCACCGAGTACCTGGCGCAGATGCGCGAGACGATCAGCCTGACCGGGCGGGTGGCCCCTGAAGACCTGACCCCTCAGATGCGGGATGAGTTCGTCGACCTGTACCGGCGGTGGCAGTCCGAGCAGCAGTAGGGCGAACGGGTGCTTTCGACTTCCGGGTGGCTTTGCTGTTCCGGCCCGTGGTAATCCGGGCGGCGATGGCGGTGCACCCCAGCGCGCCGGCCAGCGGCAGCAGGATCACCGCGGGCAGCTGGTAGCGCCAGGAGAACTCGAAGGCGTCCGAGCTGGCCAGCAGCACCACCGCGGACAGGGTCGCCAGCGTGCAGGCCGCGGCCAGTTCGGTGTCTACGGCCCGGAACGAGCGGTGGCGCCGGAGTCCGGACAACGACCCGCCCAGCCCGGCGGCCAGGGCGAGCGCGTACAGCGGGCCGGGCGTGTAGCCGCCGTGCAGCTGGTAGTCGCGCAGCACCGCCGCTATCGGCTTGACCGCTACCAGCTCGCCCCCGCCGCCGTTCTCCCGGGTCAGCTCGGTGAGGACCGTCATCGTGAACTGCCGCGGGTACGTCGGGTAGAAGGTCTGGAACTGCCAGCGGGAGATGCTGGTGATCTCGGGGGTGCCGTCCCTGGTCAGCGCGAACAGCCGGACCGAGTCGCGGGCGATCGCCGCGGCCACCCGCAGCGGCTGCTGGCGGAGCACGGCCAGGGAAAACGAGGTGAGCAGCTTCTCCCGGGTGGTGCCGGCCGGAACCGGCCCGGACAGGCCCGGGGACTGCGGGTTGTGCAGCAGGCCGTCCACGCCGCCCAGTTTGAGGGTCAGGGCAGCCGACGGGCACAGTGCCCGTTCGTCGGCCGGAACCTTCAAGGTGGCGCAGTCGGCGGCCGCCGCGGCGCGCCCGTACTCCGGGGCCGGCCCGTTGCTGGCCAGCCCGAAGTGCCCGGCGACGCCGTAGGCCGCGGTCATGTAGCCGAGCAGCGGCAGCGCGAAGCAGGCCCCGGCCAGCGCCGCCCAGCCCGCCCGCCGCCGCCAGCGGCGCGTGGTCAGCGGGCTGGGCACGATGAGCACCGCGAAGATCATCACCGGCACGATGAGGACCGCGCCGATCTCGCGGACGGTGCTGGCGGCGCCGAGGACGAGCGCGCCCGCGGCGACCAGCGGCAGGCCAGGCCGCCTGCGCCAGAGCAGCAGCACCAGGCCGGCCGTGATCA
>Ga0302324_100015897_pt1 | contig 15058 bp, 12 predicted proteins | sample Palsa_T0_1_FD_201949 | JGI IMG/M metagenome (GOLD analysis project Ga0302324, IMG submission 201949) | Peat permafrost microbial communities from Stordalen Mire near Abisko, Sweden - Palsa_T0_1 | ecosystem: Environmental > Terrestrial > Soil > Palsa > Peat permafrost | place: Sweden: Abisko...
GTCAGAGGGAGGGAAGGATGAGGAACTGCATGCCATAGTTAATTCATCAATAGTACCAGATATTACATATATCGGGCGGATGCTGATGCTCCCGTGCCGACCACCCAGACGGAAACACTACAGGTGAGAAGAGGCTTTCCGTTATGACAGGAATACAAGGCAGTCTGTGCCAGCCTTCGGAGCGAAGTAAACTACTGAAATCAAAGATGATTGGCTGGTATTTTCGGCATTGACCTGTTCCATCGGTGCACGCGCCCATAACCTGCGGATTTTGCTTCAGTAAACCAAACGGGCCATCATCATTGGCCTGTCAATGGAGTATCCTCGGGAAGTATCCTGAACGTTTCCCGAACGTGTCGTCCGCAGGGGCGCCAGGCGTTCGGCGGAGTGATTCGTGTCCGGCATATCCCCTTGGGAACGACCAAAAATCGCCGCGCTTTACATTCCGGTGAATACGCCGGATCAGGACCCGTACACGACCTTTTCCGCACTACATCGGGATGCGGTCCGGCGCGACTGGAAAATTCTGGAGTACCGCGAAAAACACGGCCGGTCCGGGACGTGCCCTGTAGCAAGACAAATGAAAAAGGACGGCCTGGAAGGAAAATTTCACTTGCTCCTCATCCCGTCGCTGGACGCTTTGGCGTATACGCTTGAAGAGTTGTCGGGATGGCTGATCTGGCTGCATCGGGCGAACATCCGGCTCATCGCGATGGAAGACAACGTAGACTTAGACCCTTTAACGGAGCACTGCCGGAGCTTCGTTAATGCATGCACCGTCTTAGTAAAAGCTGAGAGCAGGATGCGGGCGCGGAAGGTGCGGGCGGGCATCGTGAGGGCGAAGAACCGGGGAGTGCATTGCGGGCGTCCCCGGCGCAGTTTTCCGCTGGCTGAGGCGCTGAAACTAAGGAAAAAGGGACTGAGTCTGCGGGCGGTGGCGGAAAAAACCGGCATTCCGGTGTCGACGGTGGCCGATGCCCTCAGGCAGGCAGTCTCGAAGAAGCGCGCCTGAATCGGACGGGCCGGGATAAATCGACATTCCAGCACGGCGAGGAAGGCAAGGTTCGGTCCAACGGAAAACCCTGGTTTACGTACAGAGCGACACTATCGCAGTGCGAATTGTTATCAAAGAAGGCCGTCGGAGTGAAGTAAGCCTTGTGGTTTCAATGTCTTCGGAGGAAAAGGTGTTGCGAACGGTGCCAGATAGAAAAATGCCAGGCAGCATAAACGTGAAGAGACCGATTTTAGTCGCTAAACATTTTAATCTCAGTTGGTTAGAAAGGATGGGGCGGTCCACTGGCCGCTACATAGGGCATAGTTTCAGACTCTGCCGAAGTGTGGGATTTTTGCCTTGCTCCAGGGCTTGGCGAGGGCCCCCCGCCTCTCCGGAGACTCGACTCGAACTCGCACCTTATTGGGGAGCCAGATATCTCCCACTTCGAAATTCTCTAGACCGATATCTTGACTTAACGCCCGGAGAAATTTGAAGACGCTGGAAGTAATCGGGGAAACGGCGGGTGAGCGTCTTTTTATTAGGGGGCGACTTAACGGGGGGGCGCCATACCCGGGAATTAACTGGCCAATCGAGATGCCCGCGCGGAGCTAACTCCTTTCGCGTGTTGAACTTGCAGGACGCGTGCACAGATTGGAGCCAGTTAATTGCGTCTACACCGGCCAATCTGTTGATTCTAAAGCCGTTTACTTTGGCAGGTGGGGCGGCACAGATTGGCCGGTATAGTAATAAGTTTTGTTAGGATACGGCGATGGGACCATCTATTAACATTGACATCGGAGGGGCTTATTCCCACATCTCTCACCAAATCCGCGAGTGGCTCGGACACGACCCCGAATCGGAGGCGTGGAGCACGAGAAACCGGCTGTAGTGCTCGGCGCGCAGCCGGTGCCTGGCAAGGATGTCCCGTCCTTTGGTGCGTTGCCGCGCGAAGCCTGGATGGTTCTCGGAATCGTCGAACTCGTCTGCACCGTCGGGCTGATCGTCCCCGCCGCCTTCCACTGGAAGCCGGCATGTCGGAGCCCGCGAACATCGCCAGCCAGCCAAAATGAGCCTGCGCTTCCTCCCGCGAGAGGCTGACCACGGGCACCTTCAAGCCTTTGCCAATGACTTCAGCGATCTCCCGCATCAATACTCCCTCTTCAGCCACGGCGTTGTACCTGCTGCCAGGTTCGCGCTTCTCGAGTGCGAGCCTGTAGAGACGGGCAACGTCGAGAACACGCGCCGCCAGCCAGCGAGAATACCGTGTAACACCTCGTTTAAGTTGTATAAAGGAAAGAGGCTTTGGCGCAGTGCCCGCCCAGTGCGGACTTCACCGATGAGCCAGGTACTGAAATGTTTGAGCGCTGTTTAAAAACTGTTTACGATCATCATCAACACTTTTCCAGATCCCGATAGAGGCGTAAACTCCTTCCAGTGTGATCGGCGCACCGGCAAATCAGCTCTGATCGCAACTGAAAGGTTTCGATCATGCCAAATAAAATGACGTCAACGGGAAAGAGCATCAATGCGGTTACGTTTTTCGGGATCGCGCTCATTCTCACGGTTTGCCTTAGCCCGATCCGGGCCTCGGCACAGTCATTCACCGCCTCGCTTGAAGGTGTTGTGACCGATGCGACAGGCGGAGTCGTTCCCGGGGCAGACCTGACACTCGAAAACGAGGAAACCGGAGTCCGTCAGGCGCGGAAATCCGATAATCGTGGTTACTTCCTGTTTACTTTCGTGTCGCCTGGCTTGTATCGGCTCGTGGCGGATAAATCAGGATTTCAAAGATCTGAGCACAATGCCTTGCAGTTGCAGGTGCAGCAGAGAGCCAGTCTGGATGTGCAGCTCGCAGTTGGCGGCGTGGCGAGCACGGTGGCGATCTCGGGTCAGACACCGCAACTCGATACTGTCGACGCCACTCTCGGGCGCGTGGTTGACAGCCAGACACTGCTTAGCTTGCCACTGAGTGACAACAACGCCCTGAACCTTGTTTTCCTGGCCGCTGGAGTAACCTCCCCGATCGCGCCTGGGCTCGGATGGACAGGAAGCAACTTCGTTTCGAACGGATCACGTCAGGCGATGTCCGACGTGCTCGTGGACGGTGTCACGGCCGCCGTGCGCGAACAGAACGGTGGAGCAACGGACGTCAAATACCGTCCTTCAGTCGAGAACGTTGAGGAATTTAAGGTTGAAACCAATAGTTTCAGCGCCGAATACGGCTTCACTGGCGGCACCGTCGTCAATATGGTCACACGCTCGGGAACCAATCAGTACCACGGTGTCTTATATGAGACCCTTCAGAACAGCGTCCTTAACGCCAACGATTTCTTCGCCAACGCCGCGGGGCGACCTCTGGTCCCATCGCGTCAGAACCTGTTCGGCGGCTCGCTGGGCGGTCCCATAAAAATCCCCCACGTTTACGACGGGCACGACAAAACCTTTTTCTTTTTCAATCAGGAAGTGACGCGGGAGACCTCACAGCTGACAACGCTGGAAACTCACCCGACCTCATTACAGCTAAGCGGCAACTTCAGCCAGACTCTCACGCAGAGCGGAGCTTTGATTCCCATATACGATCCCATGTCGGCGGCGCCGAATTCTTCCGGTGCCTATCTGCGCACTCCGTTCCCCGGCAACATCATCCCTCCCTCCCGATTCAGCCCGGTGGCTGCTGCAACGATCAAATTTTACCCCGCACCTAACACGCAGGGCGTGAATTTCACGAACGCGAACAACTTTTTCAATTCCGGCGGAGAGACCTTCAACGCTAAACAAACCAGCTTCAAGGTCGACCACAACTTCAGCGAGAAACAACGGCTTTCCGGCAGATTCAGCCGCAACACCGCCGCTACGCAAGCCCCTCATTTCTGGGGCGCGGGCGATATCGCGGAGTCCACCGGCGGCTGGGGCTGGCACTATGTCACGGACAACGGATTTCTGGACTACACTTACACTATCAACCCCTCGACCGTACTCGACATGCGCTGGGGCGTGACCCGCTATCAGCAGCACAGCACCCCTTCCTGCGGAGACTGCCCTTACGACCCGACCGCCCTCGGCTTTGCGGGATCGATCAACGCCCAGTTGCCGCCACAGTTCAACCCTTCCGGCTACACCTCGCTGTTTCCAGCCGGCAGCCAGCAGATTCTGCAGGCTAACGATGTCGAGCAGCCCGTGGTAAATCTGAGCAAGGTGGTCGGGCGGCAGACGATTAAAGTTGGCGCGGAGGCCCGCATCTATCGTTTGAACTACGGGCAACCGGGAGTCAACACCGCCTCTTTCTCGTTTACCCGCCAGGGCACGGGTCAGAACCCATTAATTGTCAGCAATACTCAGGGCGACGGTTTCGCCTCCTTCCTGTTGGGTTGGGGGACGGGCAGCCAGACTACCGGCCTGCGGTCGGCCTGGGAAGACCGGTCCTACGGTTTTTTCTTTCAGGATGATATCCACGTGACTACGCACCTGACTCTGAACGTCGGAATACGCTACGAACTGCCGCTTCCCGAAGAAGAGAGATACAACCGAGTCAGCTGGTTCGACCCGAGCGTGCCATCGCCACTCAACGTTCCCGGGATGCCCAATCTAATGGGCGGACTGGAATTCGGTTCGCCATCCAACCGGAGCCCGTTCAACACTCCAAAGAATGACTGGGGACCGCGCATCGGGCTGGCGTGGCAGCTGACGCCAAAGACTGTCATGCGCGCAGGTTATGGTATTTACGACGGACTCACGCCCGCTCAGGACCGGTCGTCGCTGGGTACTGGCTTTACCACCAGCACCACCTGGAATCAATCGCTCGATGGAGGTATCACGCAGTACAACGCCCTGAATAACCCATTTCCGACCGGTACCAACGCCGCGCCGGGTTCCTCGCTGGGCCTCCTTACTAACGTGGGGCTTTCCCTTGGCTCGAGTCCCCTCCGCTATTGGGATACTGTTCCGTATTTCCAGCAATGGAGTTTCTCGCTGCAGCGGCAACTACCAATGAATTCCGTACTGGAAACTACATATTCCGGTAACCGGGGCGTACATCTCGTTTTCTCGGCCGATGCCAACATTGACCACATCAATCAGGCGTACTACAGCCTCGGCACCGGCCTGAATGCTCTCGTGCCCAATCCTTTCTATGGAATAATCACGAACCCATCATCAGCTCTGAGCCAGCCCACCGTGCAGCAAATCGCCCTCCTGCGTCCTTATCCGCAGTTTGCTTCCGTTTCGGGCGCTCCGGGACCGCCCATCGGCAATTCGACTTATGACGCACTGCAGGTCAAGTTCACCAAGCGCTATTCCAACGGACTTAGCCTGAATTTCCGTTACACGTTCTCCAAGATGATCGACGACACCTCGGTGAACGGTGCCGTGACCTATCTCGGCGGGTCCAGTACTGTACAGACCTACGATAATCTTAGCCTCGAAAAGGCGGTTTCGCTGCTCGACATTACGCACTTGGTCGGATCCGACTTCCTTTACCGGCTTCCTCTCGGTCGTGGGCAGCAATTCGGCCAGAACTGGAATCGTGGCGTGGATGCTCTCCTCGGAGGATGGCAGATCAACGGCAACATTACGTTCCACACGGGTGTGCCCCTGGTGCCGACGCTTGCCAGCGGCAATCTGCCGGACGCCAATCAGTTGCCGAATTTGCTTTTCAACCCCGGTCTGTCGGGGTCACCCGAAAGCAAGCTGGGTGAATATCTGAATCCCGCGGCCTTCTCCATCCCCGCGCCGTACACGTTTGGAAATGCGCCGCGTACCATCTCTACCGTGCGCGCTCCCGGACTGGCGGAAGCCGACATGTCGCTGTTTAAGGACCTTCGCCTGCACCCCGAAAGCAAGCGATATCTACAGATCCGCTTCGAAGTATTTAACATCACCAACACGCCGTTCTTCGCTCCGCCGAACATGGCGGTGGGGTCGTCATCGTTTGGCATCATCTCGAGTTCGAACGGAAGCGCACAGGGCACACCGGGATTCTTCGGAGCGGGACCCCGGCAAGCTCAGGTTGGCCTGAAGTTAAACTTCTGAGCGCCTGTTATCAATCATTTGGGCACGATGTTTATAAACTGTTTGCGATCAGTGCCCACACGTGGCAAGGCAATGCAGGCGGGTATAAAATTAGGTGTGCTGGATTGTGCTCGAATCGCGGTTCCGAATTTTATGTCACTCCGACTGGCCGGAACGTTTTACGGTTCACTATTATTGGTCGCCGTTTTTTCCGCTTTGCCGCTGACGGGGCAAACCGCCGATTCCGGCGAGATCTTCGAATCCAAAGTTCGACCCATTCTTGCCAGCCACTGCTATGCCTGTCATACGGGCGCACAAAGCGGCGGCCTGCGCCTTGACTCCCGCGAATCTGTAATGAAAGGCGGAAAGTCGGGGCCAGCCGTCGTCCCGGGCAAGCCAGAGGAAAGTCTTATCATTCAGGCGACATCCTACAACCACGAAGGCCTCAAAATGCCTCCGGGCGAAAAGCTGGAGGACGCCGAGTTGGCGGATCTGACGCAGTGGGTCCGAACCGGCGCCGTGTGGCCCGCATCGAGTGGCCCGGTTGTTTCGACCGGTACCGGCTACCAGATCTCCCCACAACAACGAGCTTTCTGGTCGTTCCAGCCGATCGCGAATACTCCCGCGCCGAAAGCACGGATCGCGAGCTGGCAATCGAATCCTATAGATGCTTTTATTCTCGCGAAGCTGGATGAGAAGAAGCTCACCCCGGCACCGACTACTTCAAAGCAGGTCCTCATCCGTCGCGCCACGCTCGATCTGACAGGGTTACCGCCAACGCCCGAAGAAGTCGACGCATTTCTTGCGGACAAATCCCCCACCGCCTATGCGAAGCTGGTGGATCGCCTGCTCGCGAGCCCTCGCTATGGCGAGCGGTGGGGCCGCCACTGGCTTGACCTCGCTCGCTACTCAGACACCGCGGGCGACGCGGCCGATTATCCAATCCCTCAGGCTGCCCTCTATCGCGACTATGTAATCAATTCCTTTGATAAAGACAAGCCTTACGACCAGTTTGTGCGAGAACAGATCGCCGGCGATTTGCTTCCGGCCGCTTCCGAACCGGAAAAATGGGAGCACACGGTTGCCACCGGATATCTGGCGATGGCGCGCCGGTTCAACGTCAATCCGCTCCAGAACATGCACCTGACTATCGATGACACTATCGATAACTTCGGCAAAACATTCCTGGGCCTCAGCATTGCCTGCGCGCACTGCCACGACCATAAATTCGACCCCATTCCCAATAAGGACTACTTCGCTCTTTACGGAATTTTCCAGAGCACCCGTTACCCTTTTGCCGGTTCGGAGAAGAATCACCGGCCCAAAGATTTTGTTCCACGAAATCAGGCCGAAGCGGACGCGGTGCTCACCCCTTACCTCGATCAGGTATACAAGCTCAGCAGCCGCATTTCCAAACTGGAAGGCGAAAAGCGTGCCTACGTGGAAGGCGTCAATCCCAATCGAAAGCTGGCTGACATCCTCGGCGAGATCGCCGATCTCAGAAAGCAGCGTGATCCTCTTCTCGACCAGATGCCGAAGGTCGAAATCGCCTACGCCGTAGCTGAAGGCTCACCGGGGAACGCGCGCATCCAGAAGCGCGGCGATCCGAAAGATCTCGGCGAAGAGGTCCCCCGAGGCTTTCCCCAAATCCTGGGCGGAGGCCCAATTAAAGACTCAAGCCGGAGCGGGCGTCTGGAACTGGCGAACTGGGTCTCGGATCCGTCGAACCCACTTCCGGCCCGCGTCATGGTGAATCGCATCTGGCAATATCATTTTGGCCGGGGCCTCGTTAACACGCCGAGCGATTTCGGCAAACGTGGCACGGCGCCTTCGAATCCCGCGCTGCTGGATTACCTGGCGAAAAAATTCATTGATAGTGGCTGGTCCGTAAAGGCCATGCAGCGTGCCATCATGTTGTCGCAGACGTACCAACTGGCGAGCGAGGGCGACGCTGCCAATCTGAACATGGATGCCAGCAATGAATTTCTGTGGAAGTTCAGCCGGCAGCGCATGGATGCCGAGGAATTAAGGGACTCCGTCCTTCAACTGGCCGGCGAACTCGAACTCGGCCCCCCCGGCCCGCATCCGTTCCCTCACATGGCGACCTGGGAATTCATGCAGCATGGTCCTTTCGAAGCAGTCTATGAATCCAACCGGCGCAGTGTTTACCTAATGACGCAGCGCATTCAGCGCCACCCGTATCTGGGAATGTTCGATGGCGCCGACGCGGCGCTCAGCACTGCTGTTCGCCCCCAAACCATCACCCCGATTCAGGCCCTGTTTTCCATGAACAGCGAATTTATCCATGGTCGGGCGGCTGTGTGGACTCAGAAACTAACGTCGCAGTTTCCGGATGATAAGAAGCGAATCGCGTGGGTATATCGCGAGGCATACGGACGAACGGTTACCCCTGACGAGTTGAATACAGCCGTACAGTATCTCTCGAGCGCACGCAAAACTCTCCAGGCCGCGGACGTGCCGCCCGCAGAGCTTTCTTCCCGCGCGCTCGCGAGCTACCTGAGAGTCGTGCTGGCCAGCAACGAATTCCTGTTTGTCGATTGAGGACCTTACCGACTATGCTAACGAGGGCCTTTCAATACTCACTATCCCGCCGAACAATGCTCCATTCACTGGCGGGCGGGTCCCTTCTGATGCCGGGCATGGTCTCGACTCTCCTGGCCGACGACAATCCCATGGCGCCCAGGCAGCCAAACTTTCCCGCCAAGGCCAAGCGTGTTATCTTTCTTTCCATGACGGGCGGTGTTTCGCAGGTCGATTCGTTCGACCCCAAGCCGAAGCTGACGGCCGACCACGGCCATCAGCTGCCGAATAAGAAATATCTGGTGGGCTCGCCCTTTGAATGGAAGCCTCGCGGTCAGTGCGGTACCGAGATCTCCGAATTGTTCCCGAACGTCGCAACGTGCGCCGACGATCTCTGCGTGATCCGTTCCATGAAGAACGACGACAACGACCATTTCGGGGCCACGCTGGGCATCCACACGGGATCAGTCATGTTCTCGCGCCCCAGCATCGGTTCCTGGGTGAGCTACGGTCTGGGCACCGTAAACCAGAACCTTCCGTCGTTCGTGGTACTGGCACCGGAACTTCCCTACGCGGGCGGACAGGTCTTCGGTGCCGATTTCCTGCCGGGCGCGCACCAGGGTACCCGCATCGTGCCGGGGGCAGAGCCGATCCCCAACATGACAAGGCGCTCCGAATCGACCGGGATGCAGCGCGGCGAACTCGATCTTCTCGCTGAGTTCAACCGCCGCCATCTGGCCGGACGTCCATCCGATCCTTCACTTGCCGCACGGATGAAGTCGCTCGAGACCGCTTTCGGAATGCAGCAGGAAGCACCGGAGGTTTTCGACCTTTCGAAAGAATCCGACGCCACGCATAAGCTATATGGTCTGGAGCGTGGGTCAACCCAGGGCTTCGCATGGCAATGCATGATTGCGCGGCGTCTTGCGGAGCGCGGCGTTCGCTTCGTCGAACTGATCGACAGCGGCTCGGACCTTAATAAGAACTGGGACGCCCATTTTGATATCCAGACGCACGTTGGGCTGGCGCGCAATGTCGATCGACCCATTGCGGGTTTGCTGAAAGATTTGAAATCGCGCGGCATGATGGATGACACCCTGGTTATCTGGGCGACAGAATTCGGCCGAACGCCATTTCACGAGAAGCCGGACGGCAAGGGCCGCGAACACCACTCAAAGGTATTCTGTGCGTGGCTGGCGGGCGCGGGCGTCAAGCCGGGAATTACCTGGGGAGAAAGCGATGAGTACGGGATTGAAGTCGCGAAGGACCAGATGCATTTCCACGATTTTCATGCGACGATTCTGAATCTGCTCGGAATCGACCATACGAAACTCACTTATCGATACGCTGGCCGCGACTTCCGCCTCACCGACGTCGCGGGCAACGTCGTCAAAGGCGTTCTGGCCTGATCGAAAGTCTACTTATTGCTTCGTGGGTGAGCCTGCGCCGGCGGCATCGGCCCTGGTCACAATCATCGCGCCGATCCGATCGTAGACCCACTTCCTGGGATTATCATGCATGGCCGAGAACGTGCCAGCCAGGCTGCCATTCTTAAACTCAAATTTCCAGCGGAGGTGCTCGCCGCCGTCCAGTGGAAGAAAACCGTATAAGTTGAACTTAGCTCCATCCTGCTGCACCTGAAACGCGATTCCGCCGTTGCCGCTTTTGTTCACCAGCATTCCAGTGAGCTTGCCGTCCTCGTTCCGGATGTCGAGGGTCTGTTTCTCCTGACGCTTCGTGCCTCCCTCGTCGGTAGTATCGGCGACACCAACCCAACGACCCGCGATATCCTGCGCGGCCAGCGCACCCGAGATCAGAATCGCAACGGCAACGACCTTCGCAAAGCGTTTCATGGACCGACTATATCTCATTCGCGGCGTAAAAAGAGCTGCGATGACTGAATTATTTAGCTGGTCCGATGCGCTTCGTACCGATCGCAATGTCATCGTAAAAGATGTCGAAATCTTTGGTAACAGCCGGTGCCCAGGACCTTGCTCCGAAGCCACCTTCACTGTAGCCGCCCGCCAGATTTCTGGTTTCCGGCGCACCGCGAGGCCAGTTGTAGGAGAACACATCCACGTCGTGTTCGCCCTCTTTAGCCATCACGGGTTTACCGTCCAGCCAGATCCGGGTGGTCGTCGGGGCGTCACTGAATTCCCATTCGAGAAGCATCCATTTGCCATAGGGGTCGACATCCGCGCGGCGAACGTCTTCGCCTCTTCCTTCAGCCGACGTCTTCGCCTGGTTCTGCTGATAGATGAACAGGAACTGTGGCTGAGCTTTCGCGGGTGTAGTGGGTGTGGGAACGTAGAGTCCGATCTCCTGATATTTCGCCACCGGAAATGCGGGAATTCCGGCGAAAATCATTTGCGTGTGAGCCAACGGGAGCTCGGACGGGATCTTGACATATGCGCGCCCAAACAAATGCCCGCGTACCGATTCCGGCAGATTCTTCGCGACAATGCAGGCGTAGCCGCTATGCTCGGAACCCGCCGGATAGTGCAGCCTTAGGGCATACCTGCCATGAGCCGCGTCTCCCTCGACGACAGTCATCTGGATTTTCGTATCGGCCAGCAGCGTCCGGACCTCCCATTTGCCTGTATCCAGCTTGCCCGTCTCAAAGTCGTCGGAAATAACTGGTTTTTGCGCGGTCAGACGAACTGCGGTAGTTACGAGCCAAGCCAAGCTTAGGGCAATCCCGGTAGTCGCTCATATGCGCTGACATCATATCGCGTCAAGGGCACACCTGTCATCACGAACAAACAACGGATGTGCTCACATGGCTTTGTGGACCTCGCCGCCGAACTCCAGAAAATTTACGACAGCGAGATCAACATCAGGATTAGCTGGTTATGGGATGGCGGCATCGAGGTTTGGCTCGGCGATGAGATGAATGGATTTCTCGCGCAGGAAACCGCCAAGTCGGCAGCCGAAATCGCTTCGTGGCTTCAAGAAGCGATTGCTCATTTCTATCCCGAATCGACATACGCCGCCTCGCTCGATCAAAGGATAGGGGGCCAGGCTGTCGCTGGCCCACCCGCCCCGCCTGATATCATGCCGCAATGAAACACCTCGCCTGCCTGATCGGCGTTACGGTCTGCACTCTCGCCACTGCCCAGCAGGCCCCGACCGAAGCCGCCCTGCCCCCCGGAGCCGCGCGGCCCCAGCCTCGTCCGCCGAACCCCGTACGCGATCCCCACACTCCCGGCTACGTTACCGCCAAAGAACTCCCCGACGGAACCAACGCGCCCGCGAAGGAAGACGGCAATTTCATTCTCGGTCCCACTCATCCTGCTGCTCCCGAAATGACCGAGCAGGAAGGCGTCCCGCAAGGCACGGTCTACAACTTCACCATGGACTCGAAGGACAGCAGGTTCTACCCCGGCATCGCCCGCGAACCCAACACCGTCTGCCGATCCGCGATGGAAGTGCAGATTCGCTTCGGATCGGGGTAGCCGAAGACTGGGACCGCCTCCGTATCGAGGACTTCAGGCGGCGAGTACCGCGCTTCGCCGTCGGTGGGCTCGCGATAAACTTTGATGAGTTGTGCGAAACCGGTAACCGATCCTCGGGCGTATCGGTGATCGGCAAAACAGAAATTCCAGATCACGACGGACGGAGTTCGCCTTACGTTCCGCCCCCAGACATGTTCGGCCTGTTGAGCCTGGGCAAGGCAGCCAACCTGTCAACATTTATCCCCCGGATCGGCCCTGTCGCCGCGCAGAATTTGGCGTTCTAGGATCTAGGCGCCGGAAGACGAAACGGCTAATCGTACGCTAAAGAGACGCTGGGACAAGGTCAAGAATTCACAAGTGCGAATGTGATCTCATGAAGGCTTGGTTGGCGCGTTTCGCCAACCTTCATTGGGAGGCATTTTCATCGTGGCTGCGAGCGCCATCGCCCCCGGAGCGATGGTGCTTATCCGGGATGCAGAATGGATTGTGGGGCTACCGACTACTTAGTGGCTGCCGGGGCCAGATCCAGGCCGCCGCAGTGGAAATAGATCGCGTTGATGAAGTTCTGCTTGTTGCGGAAGCCGCGGGCGGTGTACTTCACCCACTGGATTTTGGCGTTGATGGATTCGCTGGTGGCGTTGGTGATGCGGTGTTTGAGGTAAGTGATGATGTTGTCGAAACGGCGTTTCAGCATGGCGGCGACTTCCTTTACTGGCTCCAGCCGGCTCCGCATCGCCCAGCCGTACCACCACTTGAAGTGTTTCCGCGCCGGACCTTCATAGACGTAGCTGTACAGGTTCATGGCGGTCTCCTTCAGGGCCCAGGCGCGGGCCGTCTTCAGTTCGCTGTTGCGTAAGGCGGCAAAGGCCCTGCGGTCTTGCGGATCCATCTCCGCGGGATTGCGCAGCCAGTCGTAACGCGTCCCCTTCAGGCGGTCGTCGCCCCCGGCCCTGAGGGCTTTGTTCTCCTTGCGGCGCACCTCGTCCACGGCCATGCCCAGATGCTGTGCCACGTGGAACTTATCGAAGACGATCTTCCGGGCGGCGTCGGCCACATGCGCGCTTACCGGGTTCACATACGGGTCCCACATGTCCATCGCCACCGCTTCAATCCCGTTGAGTTGCCCCTCCGTGAGCGTTCCCCAGAAGCCGTCGAGGCTCTCCTGTTTACGGTCCTCGGCCACGTACAGGACCCGCCCGCGTTCCAGATCGTTAACTACCGTCATATACTTGTGCCCCTTACGGAAAGCCTTCTCGTCCACGCCGAGGCGGGGGACGGGTTCGGCCTGGCGCCGGGCCAGCCCGCGCCTGACGGCCCGGTCCATAATGCCGTGGACTTCATCCCGGCTGAGCCCCAGCTGGTCGCCCACTGCCTTCTGACTGGCGGACCTGAGCCAGGCAATGGCAAGCGCTTCGAACAGCGCGGTAAAGCGGCTCGACGGCTCGGCCCAGGGCAACTTCACCACGCGCACACCGTGAGCGGGGCACCGGGTGCGCGGCGGTTCGGCGTGCAGGATGGTGCGGTACTGACAGGTATCGAGGTGGCGCCAGTGCCTTTCGGGCTGATGGTCGTAGAGTTTACAGGGCGCGCCGCACTCGGCACAGGGCCAGGCGGAGCGGTCTTCATGGGTCAGATAGATATGCACCTCTCGGTGCGCCGGCTGCAGGTCCACCGACTCCACCCGCCAGGGGCTTTCAATGCCGAGGATGCGGCGATAAAGTTCACGATCTTCCATGGTTATTGGATGGTTGTACACCTCGCCGAGGTGCATACCCAAGCCAGCGGGGGGATGCACAAGGGGGGCGGCAGCCCCCTCTTGTGGGGGGAGCCGCCCGCTTTTGGCGGCGTGGGGGGAACCGTCCCCGCCCCGGCTTTCCCCCGGAGGGGGAAACGGGAAAGGGGGGATTCAGATTCCTTGCTGCCGCAGGCTACCCGCCCGCGCGCCACGCATCAATTCGCTGTCTCCCGCGACTCCTCAGAAGTCATTACAGTCACTCCAAACCCCGAATTCCCTGGATTGTTAAGCGAGTAGACCGCAAGGGCACGGGCGGCCAGTCCATCCAAGTCTTCGGTGTTTCTCAGATCGTCCGGCACAAGGAAGCCCGGTTCCTCTCCGAAATTGAAGGCAAGAGCATTACCGTGCTCGCCGTGGTCAGGGGCGGGACTCCGCTGATGGCTGCCGCTTATGTCGGTAACGCCTCCGCCGCGCGCCTGCTACTCGACCACGGGACGAAGGTTGACACCAAAAACTTCTTCGGGAAGACTGCGTTGGATTTGGCTACCATCGGCGGCAAGAAAGATGTAGCTGACCTCTTGCGGAGCCACGGGGCTAAACAGCCGCTCCTGCTGCCGAGATTCCTACGGTACTGGTTCCCCCCAAGACAATAACCGCAGAAGAAAAACAAGCATGGCTTCAGGTGGACCCCCTAAGCAGGGAGTCACTAGACGGGTTTCTGAAGCAGTTTCCGTCTGGACAACTGGCGGAACAGGCCCGCTTCGCTCTTGAGCTACAGGACCGATTTGCAGCAATCCGGAGGGGCACGTTTAAGCCGCAAGCGATCATCCCGGTTTCGGTATTTGGGGACAGGTGGCAGAGTTGGAAGCAGCGGAAACCCGGCAAAGGTGTTACTGGCTATTCTGCTAATCGGTCGGGCACCCTAGGAGTCTTCTTCGACCCCCCCATGAGCGGCGGCAAAACGGGCGGAGTGGATTCCATTTCCTTTGACAGCGGAGGTGTCCCGGCGAGCTACACCGGTGACGGCTCCATCATCGTTTTTAGTACCAACGGGGTTCGGTTCGAATTTCTGAATGGGGTCACGATAAGCAACCCGCGTAGCCAGACGATATACTTCGGCGTGTTGGCCGACAAGAGTCTGGTTCATCTTAAAGGTTCAGGGAGTGTGACCCTGCCGTATGGAAAGAAAATCGACCTAGAACTAGAGTTTTGCACTTTTATGCAGCAGCTTTGACCCACTCTGCAAGGGGTTGAAGGATTTCTCGGGTGTGCGCATCCAGTCCGGGGTCGCTGAAAATCTTTTCCTGCCAGGTGGCTTGCCGCAGA